>Ga0315545_1001293_pt1 | contig 24600 bp, 21 predicted proteins | sample SalMarSW160210MG_FD_203096 | JGI IMG/M metagenome (GOLD analysis project Ga0315545, IMG submission 203096) | Salt marsh sediment microbial communities from the Plum Island Ecosystem LTER, Massachusetts, United States - Salt Marsh Sediment SW1602-10 ...
GCACTTCGGCCGGGGGTTTATACTCCACTGCCTGAAAGTGCCCCAAACCATCAGGGGTATTAAATTTCTCCAAAAACATGGTGGGCGTGCCCGGATGGTCTTCTGAAGGACAGGGCCAGTGAATACCTCCTACTGTATTGCTCAGCCGTTCATAGCTTATCCCTTTGTACGGGGGAATACAGCTCCTTATCTCCTCAAATATCTCGCCTGACGAGGAAAAGTTAAAATTATCTTTATGGCCCATTCTTTCCGCCAGCTGACATATAATCTGCCAGTCAGGCTTGGCTTCACCGGGAGGGTCAACGATCTTGTCTACCTTCTGCACCCGCCTGTCTATCCAGGTATGGGTAGCCTCCCTTTCCACCCAGGTAGCTGCTGGCAGCACCACATGGGCAAGCTTGCTTATCTCGGTGGGGAATATATCCTGAACCACCAGCAAAGCAGTCTTTTCCAAGGCCTTTCTCACATTATTAGTATCGGGAATGACCATCATCGGGTCTCCACCCACCACATAGAGGTAAGGACATTTGTAAAGCATGTCTATATAGGTAATCCCGGGCTTGGTGGGCAGGCTATCTACCCCCCACGCCTGCTCAAAGGACTTTGCCGAATCCTCACCGACACGCTTAAATCCGGGGTAGAAAACACACAGGCAGCCCATATCTCCGCTACCCTCACCGTTTATCTGCCCTCTCATTGAGTTTATGCCGCTTCCAGGCTTACCGGCATGCCCGCAGAGAAGAGCCAGGTTGGCGTGATTCCTAACATTGTCAGTGCCAACATAATGCTGGGACATACCCTGGTCATATAATATGCAACCCCTCTCTGCCTTGGCGTAGGTGATTGCTGCCTCCTTTATCTTTTCCAGGGGGACGCCGGTAATCTCCTCTGCCTGTTTCAGGTCTACCTTGGAAAGGAAGTCACGCAACTCATCAAAGCCGGCAGTTTTTGAGGCTATAAATTCCTTATTTTCCAGTCCTTCCGCCAGGATAATGCTCATCATGGCGTTAATTAGAGCGGCGTCTGTGCCCGACCTTAGTTGCAGGTGGATATCAGCCAGACGCCTGGCGGTAACTGTCTTTCTGGGGTCAGTATAGATAACCTTGGCTCCTCTGGCTTTTGCCCTGCGCACCCTCCGGGCTATCATAGGAAAGGTCTCCTGCAGGTTAACGCCAGCAAGGAAAAAACAATCAGCGAGTTCAAGTTCCTGTTGTGAAGTCTGCATTACTCCTGAGCCCATGGCTGGAATCAGGGCAGCCGCTGCCGGAGAATGGCACAGTCTACCGCAGTACTCTACATTATTGGTGCCCATTACCACCCGGGTAAACTTCTGCATTACATAGGCATCCTCATTACTATTCCGGCACGAGGCAATAAAGCCGAAGGTCTCCGGGGTGGCTTCCTTTAGTTTGGAAGAGATAAAATCAAGGGCTTCGTCCCACGAAGTTTCCTGAAGATTGCCGTTCTTTCTGACCAGTGGCGTCTTCAGCCTGTCTTCGCTGTAGAGAAACTGATAGGAATTTTTGCCCTTGGGGCAGTTAGTCCCTTCATTTATGGGATGCTCCTTCCACGGCTCCTGTCCGATTATCTTGCCATCCTTAACTACCAGGTAGATGCCGCAGCCGCAACTGCAATAGGGACATATGGTAGGCACGTACTCAACGCTCATTTTGCCTCCTGTCTGTTAAACGGACTCGGACCAAGCTCTTTTATGGCCTGGGTAAAGCTCTTAACTGTCTCAGCCACCTTGGGCCCTTCGGAGGCTGAAATCCACTCCAGCCTCAGCCTGTCACCACCAATACCTATAGCCTCAAGGAAAGGCTTTAACCCGGTAACTCTTCTCCTGGCACTGAGATTGCCCTTCTGATAGTGACAGTCTCCCGGATGGCAGCCGCAAACCAGAACACCATCAGCACCGGCGGTGAAGGCTTTGGATATCAGCCTTTCATCCACTCTGCCCGAGCACATCAGCCTTATAATCCTCACATTGGGTGGGTACTTTGTTCGCGATGTGCCGGCAAGGTCAGCGCCGGTATAGGAGCACCAGTTGCAAAAAAAGCCAATTATCTTTGGCTCAAATTCTTCCATGCTTGCCTCCTGCGCATAATTCATCGCCTGACTAGAATGCGGGAAAATATTGGCAAAACGTGAGCCGTTGGGATTATACCCTATAGGGGTATGGTATATCAAATCAGGGTGAATTTTAGGGGGATATAATGGCCGAGGAAGAAGAAATATCGCAGGGTACGGTTTGGGGACTAGCTGTGAATGGCTGCTATTGCCGCCTGGCACACGGCCACATCCCAAGCAATAAAGAGGATACGCGATTAAAGGCTCAGGGCAGTGTTACCTCAGGCAATTGCTCCAGGGCAGCCTGGGCATTTTCCTCGGGGAAAGGCTGGTCTTCTATAGCTCCTGCAGCGAAATCTTTGAAGGTAGCTAGGTCAAGATTGCTGTTGCCATCCACCAGAAACAGGATGTTCTTTTTCTCTTTCCTCTGCTTGCAGGCCAGCGCTTCATCTATAACCGCCGCCACCGCATAAGAGGTCTCGGGGGAAGGTATCAGACCTTCGGTTCGGGCGAAGGTTATGGCTGCCTCAAACGCCTTCCGCTGCATATAAACCTTGGCCTCAATTTGCTTCTCACGGTACAAAGCACTGACCAGCGGAGAAATCCCGTGGTAGCGCATACCACCGGCGCGGATATCCGGCGGGACGAAGCTATGGCCCAGAGTATACATCTTCAGCATCGGGGACAGGCCTTCGGTATCACCAAAATCGTAAGCGTATCGCCCTTTGGATAGACTTGGAGCCGCTGCCGTCTCAACCGCCATTATCCGTGGTCCCTGTCCGTCTCCCTGATAAAAGGGGAAAGCCAGACCACCCAGACCGCTACCCCCACCCACAGCGCAGATTATAACATCAGGACTTTCTCCAGCCTGGCGCATCTGGGTTCTTGCCTCAAGACCAATGACCGTCTGGTGCAGCACAACATGATTCATTACTGTGCCCCAGGAAAACTTGACATCATCACGAGAATTGGCCTCCTGGAAGGCTTCGCTCAGGGCGATACTCAAGCTGCCGGGTGAATCAGGGTCTTGGGCCAGTATCTTCTTACCGGTGAACGTCTTCTCGCTGGGACTGGGAACGACCTCGGCTCCCAGTATCTCCATGACGTAGCGTCCGTATACCTTCTGCTCATAGCTAGACCTCACCATGTACACCTTGCAATGGATACCAAAGTAGTTGCAGGCAATAGCCAGGGCGGCTCCCCATTCGCCGTTTCCGGTAGCCGTCACCATGTACTTCACACCCTCGTCCTGGACAGCGTAGTATGCCTGAGCCACGGCTGTGTTCATCTCATGGCCGCCTGAGGGGCTACCGCCTTCGTGCTTATAGAAAATACGGGCTGGTGTTTCCAGGCTCTTCTCCAACCTCTCAGCTCGGTAGAGGGGGGTGGGTCTCCAGTTGGAATAAAACTCCCTGACTTCCTTGGGGATAGACAGGTCTCGCTTTTCCTTCTCAAGCTCCTGCTCAACGATGTAATAAGGCGAAAGGTAATCAAGGTCGTGATGGCTTAGCGCATAGCCGCTGGAGCTCATCATGGATGGCACTTCAAAATCTAAATCAGGAATGATGTTATACCATTTGTCCGGTATATTATTGGTTTTGGGCGCGATTTTCATCTTGAAACCTCCGCTCAGTAGCCATATTGAGGATGCTCACAATAGCTAAACCGTAAGTGTTATTGTAAAGGTGATTGGTAGCGGTGTCAATGGCTTTATAAATCCCATATCTTTTTATTGACCTGTTTTGCCAGGAAGCCCTGAACCTGCCATATGATTGCCCAAGTGTCTTGATTTATATAAAAACAGGTAATAGGAGATAAGTACTAAACTCGGGGGGAAAAGTTAGAAAAGGTTAGGTCGAATGTCTTGACATTTGCCAAATGGCAAATTATAATAGGGAGTTCGTACTAGTTACTTAGTAATACCCGCCACTATCAAGGTCTACAAAAGTTTATTTCAAGAATAACAGATAGGCCCAGGAGCAGGATGAGGTGATATGCGGATACAACATACTTTGGGCAATAAGGTGCGAAGCCTTGCATGGATTATGGGCACTGTTGTGCTGCTCGCCATTGTTGGTGGCATTATCGTTGACATTGACCACCCCATTGCGTGGCTTCTGGCGATCCCTGACGGAAGATTCCTCATGCCTTATTTTGCTGTGGCTGGGGGTGTGCTTCTGCTCGCTGGGCTTGGCTTTCTTATCACATGTCTATGCCGATACGCATGGATTTGGTTTCTGAAGAAAATTTACTCCCGCCGACAAGCTGGCGAGTTTGACAAGCCATGATCCGCCAATGCCATCCACAGGATATCAGTAGAATATACTTCATCATCAACGAGGCAGCCAAAGCCTACGAAGGCGTTATTCCGGCTGATTGCTACCACCAGCCCTATATGCCCATGGAAGAGCTGGTGCAGGAAATGAAGCGGATGACCTTCTTTGGCTGGGAGGTAAACGGGGAACTGGTGGGGGTGATGGGGATGGAACCAATTAAAGGTGTCGTCCTTATCCGCCATACCTACGTATTACCCCAGTGGCAGAGACAGGGAATAAGCAGCCGGCTCCTCGGTCACCTTAAAGGGCTGGTTAATACCCGCCGCCTGCTGGTGGGAACATGGACTGCTGCCCGGTGGGCGATTGACTTCTATGAAAAGCACGGTTTTAAGCTGCTGCCCGATAAGGACGAGCTGCTAAAGACCTACTGGGATATACCTAAGCGCCAGATTGAGACCTCGGTGGTGCTGGGGGTGGAGACCCGATAGAAGGCATTATTCCACCAGCCTTACCGGTTGCAGCTTATTGGTCAAATCCTCGCTACTTTTAGTATACACCCTGATATAGTTATCGGTGAGGCCGGACCAGACGCCATCAGTTTGCTTCTCCCACAACACCATCATCGTCTTGCCCAAGAACTGCTGCCTGAAGTTTTGAGCGCTCTCCTCGGCTAGAGCCAGCATCTTCTGGCTTCGCTCGCGCTTGACCCCATCCCCCACCCGCTCTGGCATCCGGGCAGCCTGAGTCCCTTGACGCGGCGAGTAAGGAAAGACGTGAATCCGGGCAAATTCCATCTGTTTACAAAGCTGGTAGCTCTCCTCAAACTCAGCCTCGGTCTCGCCGGGGAAACCAACGATAATATCGGTGGTGATAGCCACCTCGGGCACTATGTCCCTGATTAAGGCTACCGTCCGCTGATAGTCGCCGGCAGTATAGCGCCGCTTCATCCGACCGAGCACCCTATCACTGCCACTCTGCAGCGACAAGTGAAAATGGCGGCATAGCCTCTCGCTGCGCCACAGCCCGATAAGCTGAGGAGTTATTTCAGCCGGCTGGAGGGATGAGAGCCTCAATCTGGCAACATCAGTCTCTTTCAAGATGCGTTGAAGCAGCTCTTTAAGACCAGCTCCCTCATAGTTATATGAGCCGAGCTTGGTGCCGGTGAGCACTACCTCTTTATAGCCTTCAGCCGCTCTGTCCTTGACCTCAGCAACTACCTGGGCAAGGGGGATGCTTTTCTCCCTGCCTCGCACCAGGGGCACAATGCAGTAGGAGCAAAAGCTATTACAGCCATCGTGAACCTTGATAAAGGCGCGAGTCCTGAAGTCAGCACGAGCAGTTGAACCCTCTCCACCGTGGAGGGGGCGGCTTAAGTACCCCGACTCCTCCAGCAGCCGTAGTAGATGCGGTTTTTCACTGTTGTCCAGGACAAGGTCAACCCCATCAATCTGAGCCAGTTCCTGGCGGGCGCGCTCGGCATAGCAACCAACAGCCACCACCACCCCGTCAGGATTCCGCCTGTGGGCTAACTTTAGCCGGCGACGGCACTTGCTGTCGGCAACATGGGTAACGGTGCAGGTATTGAGTATGTAGATATCAGCCCCCTCAGCCGCCGATACCAGCCTATAACCCACCCGGGTAAACTGCCGGGCTAAAAGCTGGGTCTCAGCCTGATTGAGCTTACAGCCCACGGTATCTAAAGCAACCTTCGGGATTTCCAAGCTTCTGGTCATATGCACGAGAATTATATTGTGAGATTCTCCGCCGGTCAAATAGACTAGTCATTTGCTGAGCAACCCTCCCCTGTATCCCCCTTTTTTCACTTGACTTTTATTTCCCACCCACCCTATAGGGGTTTTACCCCTTCAAGACCCCCTTAGAAACCCGAGGGCGGGGCTGGAGATTTTTAGAGGCGTAGCCTTTGAGGGCGGGAGGGTGGGAATAACGAGCCTGTTAAACAATCCCAAATATAAGCTCTCCTTGCAGATAAGCTGAAATTATGGTAAAAATATCTAACTAAACTTGGGGGGCTTGATTCTTTATGTCAAATAATAACACCAGGGTAGTAGTTACTGGCTTCGGGGTTCTGTGCCCGCTTGGTCTGGATGCCACCACCACCTGGCAGGCTCTTGTCGCCGGCAAGTCCGGCGTTGACCACATCACCCTCTTTGACGCCTCAGATTTTGAGACCAAGATTGCCGGCGAGGTAAAGGGCTTTGAGCCCACCAATTATATGAGCTCCAAGGATGCCCGCCGCAACGACCGCGTCTCTCAACTGGCGGTAGCCGCCAGCCTGGAAGCGGTGGAACATTCAGGGATGAAAATCGACGCCGCCAACGAAGACGATATCGGTATTATAATTGGTAGCGGCATTGGCGGTCTAACTACCCTATTCGAACAAACTAAAGTCTTACTGGACAAGGGACCTGACAGGGTCAGCCCCTTCCTCATCCCGATGATGATGCCTAATATAGCTTCCGCCCAGGTATCCATCACGCTGGGGGCTAAAGGACCAAACTTCTGCACTGCATCAGCTTGCTCCAGTGGCTCAGATGCCGTCGGCTCTGCCTATGAGACCATCAAACGCGGTGATGCCAAAGTGATGATAACCGGCGGCAGCGAGGCAATAATCAACCCGATAGGCGTTAGCGCTTTCAATGCCCTGAAGGCTATATCCACCAGAAACCATGAGCCACAGCTCGCCTCCCGCCCCTTTGATATTGAGCACGATGGCTTTGTCATCGGCGAGGGAGCCGGCATCCTTATCCTGGAAAATCTTACCCATGCCCAAGCACGAGGGGCTAAAATACTGGCTGAGATGATAGCCTACGGAGCCAGTGCTGATGCCTATCACATTACCGCCCCACTTGAGACCGGGGATGGTGCCGCTATAGCAATACAGAGGGCGCTGAATAAAGCTGAAATTAAACTTGATGAAATTGACTACATTAACGCTCATGGCACATCTACCCCCCTAAATGACAGGATGGAGACCAAGGCGATAAAGACAGCATTTGGCGACCATGCCTACAAAATTCCGATAAGCTCCACCAAGTCAATGATGGGACATCTGGTGGGGAGCGCCGGTGCCGTTGAGGCAGCGATATGTATTATGGTTATCCGAAACGGAATAATACCACCAACGATAAACCTTACCCACCCTGACCCTGAGTGCGATTTAGATTATGTGCCCAATGTAGCCCGCCGAGCCAAGGTCGCCACCGCCCTGTCTAATTCCTTCGGCTTTGGCGGTCACAACTCGGTCTTAATATTCCGAGAGTACTCCGAGGAGTAAATTTGAATCATTACCGCTGGAATTTGCTGCCGCTGGTTCCAGACCAGCGTCTGGGCAGCAGTTTGGGGTTTTCCCCTCTATTAGCTCAGCTTCTATATAATCGCGGCCTCACCGAGCCCTCCCAGTTAGAACCATTCATCACCGGCGATAAGCGCCTCTCCGGCGACCCTTCCCAGCTACCCGATATCCAGCCGGCGGTAGCCAGGATTTACCGAGCCTTGCTCTCAGGAGAAAACATCGCTATCTACGGCGACTTTGATGCCGATGGCATCACCGGCACTGCCCTGCTCGTCCAGGGGCTATCAAGCCTTGGCGGTAAGGCCATCCCATACATACCCCACCGCCTGACCGAGGGCTACGGGCTTAAAACAGCCGCCCTGGAAAATCTTCACCAACAGGGCATCAGCCTGGTCATCACCGTTGATTGCGGAATCACCGCCCTGGCTGAGGTCAAGCGGGCAAACAGGCTGGGGCTGGATATAGTTATCACCGACCACCATTCCCCACTGCCAGAGATTCCGCCTGCCATTGCCACTATCAATCCCAAGCGAGCTGATTCAAGCTATCCCTTTTCGGAACTGACCGGTGCCGGGGTAGCCCTCAAGCTGCTCCAGGCTCTATTCCAGGGCGTTGGTAAAGAAGGGCAACTGGACGGGCTGATGGACCTGGCAGCACTGGGAACAGTGGCTGATATGGCGCCTCTTTCCGGGGAGAACCGATACCTGGTCAAGCAGGGGTTGAAGTTAATCAATGCCACCCCACGCCTCGGCATCAGGGAGATTATATCCCAGGCGGGGCTTAGCCCTGGCAGCCTCGACGCCGAGAGCATCTCGTGGACTATTGCCCCGCGCCTGAATGCTGCCGGAAGACTGGCACACGCCATGACCAGCTATAAACTACTGATGACAAACTCGCCACAGGAGGCGCGGGATTTAGCCATTGAGCTGGAAGAGAAGAACGCCGAGCGGCAGAGGCTAACCACCAAGGTTCTAACCAAGGCTAGAGAGCAGATATTAGCCCAGGGAATTTCGCCCCTGCTGGTTGCCGCTGCTAGCGACTATCCGATTGGAATTGCCGGGCTGGTAGCCAGCAGGCTAGTTGAGGAATTCTACCGCCCGTCTATTGTCATCAGAACCGGCGAGCTAGTAAGCAGCGGAAGCTGTCGCAGCATCCCTGAGTTCAATATTATCCTTGCCCTGAACCAGTGTAGCCAGCTCCTGTCCCAATTTGGCGGTCATTCACAGGCAGCCGGTTTCACCCTACCCACCAAGAACTTAGCCACCCTCCAGCAGCACCTTTCCCGCCTAGCCGCTGAACAGCTTGCCGGAGCTGACCTTCGCCCTCACCTGGATATTGATGCTGAGGTCGCATTGTCTGAACTTAGCGGGGATACCTTCCAAGCCATTCAACAGCTAGCTCCCTTTGGCCGGGGCAATCCAGCGCCTACCTTCCTCAGCCAGAGGACGGAGGTGGTTGACTGCCGCACCATGGGCAATAATGGCGAACACCTGAGAATGAAACTGAAACAGGGCGGCGTGGTGTGGGATGGGGTGGGCTTCAGGCTGGGCAACTACCTGTCTGAGATATCCTCTCACCTTGGCATTGTCTATAACCTGGAAGTTGACCGCTGGCGTGGGGAGGAGAGGCTGAGGCTCAATATCCTGGACTTTGCGCCGACTAGCTAAAGCCACGCCGGGAAGTTTGTACTGGCATTTGCAAAGATTGCTTCTTTATTGTATAATGCACATAGTGGTTTAGGTTTAGGTTATTACATACTTAGTTGAACTACTTCTAGTTTCTACAAGTTTTGGATGACCGCAACTCTAACCAACTATTGTAAGAGAGGAGGTCATCCAATGAGTTTCGAGGACAAGACACTCCAGTGCTCCGATTGTGGAGCCGAGTTTACCTTCAGCGCCGAGGAGCAAGAGTTCTTCCAATCTAAAGGCTATACTAACGAGCCCAAGCGCTGTCCCGCATGCCGCGAAGCAAGGAAAGCACAGCGTTACGGAAATAATAGCTACGGCTACAGGTCCCAACGCCAGATGTTCCCGGCAGTATGCGCCGAGTGCGGTAAGGAAACCGAAGTACCGTTCGAACCTAAAGAAGGTAGACCGGTGTATTGTAGCGAGTGCTACAATAAAGTCAGACTAAACAGATAAGGCTAGTTTGACCCTAAGGACATACATAGGCTGGGGAATACCTGGCCTATGTATGTCACTACTAGAGGGATTACACAATCCAACAAAAAGGGGGCATCAATATGAATATCTATGTGGGCAACCTATCTCGCGAGGTAACTGAAGATGAATTGAAGCAGGAATTTGCGGCTTTTGGAGAAGTGACATCGGTAAACATTATCAAAGACAAGTATAGTGGGCAATCTAAGGGATTTGGGTTCGTTGAAATGTCTTCAAAGTCTGAAGCCGAAGCGGCAATTACTGGCCTCAAAGGAAAGACACTAAAAGAGCGAACGCTTGACGTCAATGAGGCTCGCCCCCGCCCCGACAGTGGAGGACGTTCATCCTACGGTGGCAGGAGAGGCGGCGGCTTTGGTGGCGGAGGAAGACAGAGAAGATACTAAATCGCCTGGTCAGCATCCATATGTTTAAGACATATAGCTGCGAGACCTGCCATCATTCAGCCAGGCTGTTCAACTTTCACCCACCGCGTCCTCATAACCAGTATGGGGATGGCAATGAGTAACACGATTATGCTTACCACCTGAGCCTGATGTAAGCCAAAGAGGAAGGGCGACCCGACCCGCAGGAAATCAATGCCCAACCGCCACAATGCGTATATGCTGAGGTAGATGAGAAACAGAGAGCCATCAGGCTTAAGATGACCCCTCAACCTGAGCAACACGACAAAACCTATCAAACAAAATATAATCTCATAAGGCTGGGTGGGGTGAAGGGCTACCCCCAGAGGGGCATAGCTGTCAGGGTGAGTATAGACAACAGACCAGGGCAGCCAAGCTGGCGCTTCTATCCCATAGCAGCAACCATTTATGGTGCAGCCCACCCTGCCTATAGCCTGAGCCAGGATGATACCCGGTGCCAACAAATCAGCGAAGTAGCCAAACCTGAAATTGCTAAACCGGCTGTAAATCCAGACGCCCAGGGCAGCACCCAGAACAGCGCCATAGATACTCAGACCACTAAAGCCAAGAATCATCCCTGGATGTTGAGTATAATCAACTACACGACCAGCAAGGACAAGCTCGGGGTGCAACTTGGCCACAACTATGTTATCAATAACATGGAGTAACTTTGAGAATATTATCCCGGAGGGAATGCCTACCAGGGCGGCGGTAAGAATAGTATCATAGGAAAGGTTAGCCCCCCGCCTCACCTGCCACAGCATCCACAACACTACCACCAACACCGCCAGGCCAACCATAATGCCATACCACCTAACACTTAAGAAAGCTACCGGGTCTATACCTATGGTAATCAATATTCACCTCCAAAAATCAGGAACACAGCGCCTCGACGAATGTCTCGGCATCAAAGGGAGCCATGTCCTCCAGTCCGTCGCCAACACCGATGAACTGGATGGGTATCCCAAGTTCATCACAGATAGCCAGCACTATACCCCCTTTAGCCGTGCCATCCAGCTTAGCCAGAAAAATGCCGGTTACCCCTACCGCTTCAGTGAAATATCTGGCCTGGGTTAAGCCATTCTGACCGGTGTTGGCATCAAGCACCAAGAGCACCTCATGAGGGGCTGTGGCGTCAGTCTTAGCTGCCACCCGCTTAATCTTTTTAAGCTCCTCCATCAGGTTAAACTTGGTGTGCAGCCTGCCGGCAGTATCAATAATCACCTCATCCGCTTCCCGATTGCGTGCTGCCTCAAGGGCGTCAAAGACCACCGCCCCGGCATCAGCCCCCGGCTGGTGAGCAATAACATCAACACCGATCCTCTCGCCCAGACTCATTAGCTGGTCAATAGCCGCTGCCCTGAAGGTATCAGCCGCCACCAGTATCACCCGCTTCCCCTCATTTTTGGCACTATAGGCAAGCTTGGCAATAGAGGTAGTCTTACCACCGCCATTAACACCTACCGCCAGAACAACTTTGGGTAGCAATGGGATAAACGAAGGCGGCTGAAGCTCAATTTTCAGCATTCTAACCATCTCATACATAAGGGCATAGCGCACCGATGAGCCTCGGCTGAGCTGCTTCTCTTTGACTCTCCGCAGTACCCTTCCCAGGAGCTTTGCCGTGGTATCGACGCCGACATCGGCGGAAATAAGCAGTTCCTCCAGGTCCACCCATGTTGCCTCATCTACGGTGGGGCGGTCAAAGAGGCGCATCGCCCACTTAAACCATGTATCACGGCTGGGTTTTAACGCTTCCCTAATATCTTTCATCTACCTTACCCCCTGTATCCCCCTCTCCTTCAAAGGAGAGGGGGAAGGTTTTTGGAAGAAGGGTTCCACCCTTCTTAAACTACCCGTATTTAGCTTGACCCCCTTCCTTAACTATCCCCTCCTATTCAGGAGAGTTTCAGAGAGGCGAAGCCTCTATAGGGCGGGAGGGCGGGAAAAATCAGTTTATTCTTTTAGCAATCCCTCAAGCAGCACCTGGGCTGCCTTCTTGTCCAAGGGCTTATTATTATTGCCACACTTTGGTGACTGAACGCAACTGGGGCAGCCATCCTCACACGGGCATTCGGCGATTGCCTTCAATGTAGTCTGCCATAACTGCTCCACCAAGTCAAAGCCCTTCTCGGCAATGCCAATGCCACCGGGATAGGCATCATAGATAAATATCTGTGCTCTCCCGGTATCAGGGTGGAGGGGGGTGGAGACGCCGCCAATATCATTGCGGTCGCAGAGGGCAAACAGGGGCAGGATGCCAATGGCGGCATGCTCGGCGGCGTGCAACCCGCCGGCAAAGTCCAGCCGCGCCTTATCCACCAGCCTCACCACCTCGGGCGGCAGGTCAAACCACAGGGCAACAGTGGGAAAACGCTGCGGCGGCAGGTCAAGGGGCTCTTCCCCGATTACCTCCTCGGTGAACTGCGCCTTCTTCTTGAAGCCAACCACCGTAGTGGTAACCTCAACCTCGCCCAGATAAACCCTGGTCCTGCGGCAGCGTTTATTCTGGATTACCCTGAGGATATGAAGGTCGGTGATTTCCTTATCCTGAGTGTAATAATTGACAGTAACCGGTTTGGCATAAGCAGTGCGCCCAGCCAGGTCAAGCTCTTCAACAAGATACGATTCCCCCTGATGGAGGTAGATGGCACCGGGAAAGATTTGAAAAAGAGCCACGCTGGCTTCAACAGTCTCCAGCAGGGAGCCGGTAGAGGTATCAATAATGGCGAAGTTTTCCCCCGAGGTGGAACGGATATTTATCCCCTGAGCCGGGTAGGCAATTGCTGGTGAAACATGCCATCTACCCTTGCGCTCCCTAAGCAGACCCTGCTCCTCCAGCCCCGCTCTCTCCTCAAACAAGGCAGCGCCAAAAAACTCCTCGTCATCACTGGTTAGTGGCAACTCCCAGGCGGCGCACAAGAGGTGGGCTCGCAAAATATAGGGGTTATCAGGGTTGACCAGGGCATTCTCAAAGCTTTTACCGAAAAAGGAATCGGGGTGGCGCATAAAATACTGGTCAAGGGGATTATCCAGCCCGATGAGAAAACTCAGCGACTTATCCCTCCCCCGCCCGCTTCTCCCCGCCTGCTGCCAGGTGCTGGCAATGCTTCCCGGATAGCCGGTGAGCACCGTAGCCTCCAGGTCACCGATGTCTATACCCAGCTCTAAAGCCGTGGTCGCCACCACGCCCAGAAGCTCGCCGCCGAACAGCTCCTGCTCTATCTTGCGCCTCTCCTCAGGCAGATAGCCAGCCCGATAGGGCTTGATTTTCCTAGGTAAAGCAGAACTGACCTCAGCTAGCTTCCGCCGGGTGTAGTTATAGATAAGCTCGGTCAGCTGGCGGGTGCGAACAAAGGTCAGGCTGCGGGTATTATGGCTTATCAGCTCAGTAAACAGGTTTGACGCCTCGCTATTAGCGCTGCGGCGGACACTCTTAGCCTCATCTATAATTGGTGGATTCCAGAAGACAAAATCCTTCCCCCCATGGGGAGAGCCGTCATTATCAATCACGGCAAAGGGTAGACCGGCCAGCTTTTGGGCATGCTCCGCAGGGTTGGCTATCGTCGCCGAGCAGCAGATGAACTGGGGATTTGAGCCGTAAAACTGGCATAATCGGCGCAAGCGGCGCATGACACAGGCTACATGAGAGCCAAAAACGCCACGATAGGTATGGGCTTCATCTATCACCACATACCTCAGGCGGCGCAGCAGCCTTGACCATTGCTGGTGGTTGGGCAGTATGCCCAGATGGAGCATATCGGGATTGGTAAGCACCACCCTGGCTCGCCTTCTTATATACGCCCGCTCCTGCTGGGGGGTATCGCCATCAAAGGTAGCGACCTCCCCTACCTGGAACAGGCGGGGATAAAATAACTCCTGCAGGCTGCGCAACTGGTCCTGAGCCAGGGCTTTGGTCGGGAAAAGGTAAAGGGCACAACTGCGCTGCTCGGTCGAGATTGCCTCCATAACCGGGGCGTTATAGCACAGGGTCTTGCCGCTGGCAGAGGAAGTAGCCACCATCACGTTTTTGCCTTCCCGGGCATGGGTTATGGCTTCCGCCTGATGGGTATAAAGGGGTAACAACCCGTGCTCACCGAGGCAATCCCGAAGACCGGCTTCCAGAGGCTTGTCTAATTCGGCACAATTCGCTTTGCGGTGTGGAATATGCTCTATATGAGCTATCTGACCGCTATAAGTGGTTTGGGCGGTGAGATAATGAAGAAATGCAGAGGTATCCATTATAGCCCCGGTCAGGAAACAGGTAGAATCTCAATTTCATAGTCGAGTATCTCTACCTCGAAGCGACCGTTAACAATAAAATCCACAGCCTTGGATAGGACTTCATTGGTAAATCGCTTATTATTGCTAACGCAACAAAGCCCCACAGTAGCTAGCTGCCACAGTTCATTATCATCCACTTCGGCTACGGAGACATTGAACTTGCCTCTGAGACGAGTGGTAATAGATTTCAATATTTGTCGCTTACCCTTAAGCGATAGATTTTCTGGAAAGCGAAGTTTAACCCGACATACACCAACATTCATGGTATATAAGTTGGTAACCAGATAAATCGAAGGCTTAACCAGATTCTTTTTGCTTAGCGTAGCACTCTTTGCAATAGACCGGTCGCCCTTCTCTAGGCTCAAAAGGTACCGTGGTCTCTACACCACAGTTAGCACATGTTACGGTATACATCTGTCGTGGACGATTATATCCGCCCCAGCGCTCTTTTCGCCGAGAAGCTCGGCACTCCGGACATCGAGTAGGTTCATTTTGTAACCCGTGAGATTGATAGAACTCCTGCTCACCAACGGTAAAAACGAACTCCTGCCCACAGTCACGGCACACGAGGGTCTTGTCGGTCAGAGCCATTACTGCGCCTCCTCCATACTTTGTTAGTCCCTTGTCTTTGATGCAGTCTCCTGGCTCCGAAAACCCTTTGCGGATGGCTATAGTTTGTAATACTATTTACCCGAGGGTTCCCCACATATACGGGGGTCAAGCTTAGAAACCACACTTAACCAAGGTATCTACTACAGCCAAAACTATACACCCTACAGGCGCCAAAGTCAAGTTATTATATTCGTTTTAGTGCCTTAGTGGCATCTCAACTCTCTGCACCTCACCCTCTCAAACATTTACCTAGCAACGATGCCCCCAAAAGTAGGAGAGTTTTAGAGGGGCGAAGCCTTTTAAATACCCCAACCAAAGCGGGAGATTGAGGGCGAAGCCTCCGAGGGTGGGCGGGTGGGAAGTAAACCACAGAGAAACGACCACAGCTAATTTACAGCCGCTCTCACTTATGTTATAATCGGTTGTTTTATAGGATTGTTGATGTCTGCTAAAATAAGTAGTAACAGAGGGTTATAATTTGGACAAAGAGAAAAAGACAGAAATCATAAGTAAATTTGGGCTCCGTGAAGGAGACACCGGCTCAACTGAAGTCCAGATAGCTTTGCTCACGGAAAGGATAAACCAACTGACCGAGCATATGATGGCTAATCGGCATGATTATCACACGCAACGTGGGCTGCTTAAGCTGGTAGGACAAAGGAGAAGGCTTCTTGCCTACCTGAACCGAGAGGATGTCGGGCGATATCGCAGTCTAATTGCCAAGCTCGGCCTACGCAAGTAAAGCTTGGAAGGAAGAGGTCAGTGATAACATCTAATTCTTTTGAATCTGAGGTTGGCGGTAGAAAGCTTACTATCGACACCGGGAAGCTGGCAGGACAGGCGAGCGGAGCGGTAACCGCCCGCTATGGAGATACCGTGGTCCTGGTTACTGTCTGCACCAGCGATGAGCCACGAGAGGGGATAGATTTCCTGCCGCTAACCGTTGACTATGAAGAGAGGCTTTACGCTGCCGGTAAGATTCCGGGCGGCTTTATCCGAAGGGAGGGGCGCCCCAGCCAGGAGGCAACTTTAGCCAGCCGTCTTACCGACCGCCCGCTGCGTCCGCTTCTGCCCAAGGCATGGCGCAACGACATTCAGGTTATCATTACCGTCCTTTCCGCCGACCAGGAAAACGACCCCGACATCCTGGCGGTTATCGGCGGCTCAGCGGCATTATCAATCTCACCAATACCATTTGACGGTCCGGTGAGCGCAGTTCACGTGGGCTACATTAACAATGAGCTGATACTGAACCCAACCTTAGCCCAGCTAGAAAACAGCCAGCTTGACCTGGTCGTGGTCAGCACCAAGCAAGCAATAGTAATGCTGGAGGCAGGAGCCAATGAGGCTCCGGAAGATATTACTCTAAAGGCAATAGAATTTGCCCATCAGGCAAATCAGGATATTATCAAGCTCCAGGAGCAGCTCCAGCAGGCTTGTGGCAAGCCCAAGCTGGAAGCCCCTGCCAGCGAGGTCAATCCTGAGGCGCTGGCAGCAATCTCGCCCATGGTTGATGATAAGCTGGCTCAAGCCCTGAGCCAGCCAGAAAAGTTACAGCGAGAACAAGCGCTGAGCGAGCTAAAGAAAGAGCTGGTGGAGAGCTTATGCGAGTCATTTCCCGAAGAAGATATAATCGCCGCCTTTGAGAGCAAGGTCAGGGCTGAAATAAGAGGCAACCTCCTTGATAAGAAAAAGCGTATTGATGGACGAGGGCTAACCGATATCCGACCCATCAGCTGCGAAGTGGGGCTTCTGCCCCGCACCCATGGCTCAGCGTTATTTACCAGGGGTCAGACCCAGGTCCTGACCATCACCACCCTGGGCTCTGTTGGCAAAGAGCAGCCGCTTGATGGGCTGGGCATAGAGGAGAGTAAACGCTTTATCCACCACTACAACTTTCCTCCCTTCTCCAGTGGCGAGACAAAGCGCATCGGGTCGCCCGGCCGGCGTGAAATCGGGCATGGTGCTCTGGTGGAGCGAGCCATTGAGCCGGTGCTGCCCAAGGACGAGGATTTCCCTTACACCATCCGTCTCGTTTCAGAGGTCTTGAGCTCCAGTGGCAGCACCTCCATGGCTAGTGTTTGCGCCGCCAGCCTCTCCCTGATGGATGCCGGAATACCGACCAAGGCAGCCGTAGCCGGAGTAGCTATGGGCCTGGTCACAGGTGAGAAGGACGACAATGTTATTTTAACTGACATCGAGGGCATAGAGGATGCATATGGGGATATGGACTTTAAGGTAGCCGGAACAGCCAAGGGCATCACCGCCATGCAGATGGATACCAAACTCAAGGGCATAAGCCCGGGAATCGTGGGAAAGGCGATAAACCAAGCCCGCCAGGCCCAGCTGTCTATCCTGGAAATAATGGGGCAGACCATCAGCTCCAGCCGACCTGAACTCAGCCAGTATGCGCCCAGAATGTATAAAATTACCATTGACCCGGATAAAATTGGCGCTGTCATCGGCACCGGCGGGAGAACAATAAGGTCAATAATTGAGGAGACTAAGACGACCATTGATATTGATAATGATGGCACGGTGATTATCGGCTCACCTAATGAGGAATCCGCCCGCAAGGCTATTGAGATTATCGAGGGTCTAACCAAGGAGGTGGAAATCGGCGCCACCTACACGGGAAAGGTAACCCGCCTGATGGACTTCGGCGCCTTCGTAGAAATACTGCCCGGCAAAGAGGGGCTGGTTCACATCAGCGAACTGGCCGACTACCGGGTAGCCAAGGTCGAGGATGTAGTTAAAGTCGGCGATGAGATAACAGTTAAGGTAATCGGCATCGATGAGCTGGGCAGGGTCAACCTGTCCCGACGGGCGGTGTTTGAAAAGCTTTCTCAGGTGCCCGGAGCTAAGGAAAAAGACTCGCTGTCTAAAGACTACCCGTTCAAGACGCGTGAGGTTCGCCCTCCCCGAAGTAAAGGGAGTTACCACAACCGAAGACCAAATAGAGGACCAAATAGAGGACCCAGGCGATGAAGAGAGTAAGGGTAGCCGTTCATGGCGCATCGGGCAGAATGGGGCAAATGGTGGTAGATGCCCTATGCCGTGAGCCCGAGATGCAAATAGTGGGTGCGGTAGACTTAAAGGCTGCCGAGGATAAGCTATCTTTGCCCGATGGCTCGGGCAGGGTGCCCTTTTCCTCAGACCTGGAGCACATCCTCAGCACCTGTAAGCCAGAGGTACTGGTAGATTTCACCACCGCTCAAGCCGCCATGCCGGCGGTGCGCACCGCCACCGAACATGGTGTTAACCTGGTAATCGGGACTACCGGACTGGGCGCCGACGACATCAAAGAAATTGACCGCCTGGCACAAGCTCACCGGGTGGGGGTGGTGGTGGCGCCCAACTTTGCTCTCGGCGCCGTGCTGATGATGCACCTGGCTAAGGTAGCCGGCAAATACTTTGACTTTGCCGAAATCATAGAGCTACACCATGAGCGCAAGGCTGATGCGCCTTCAGGCACTGCCCTATCTACAGCCAGAGCCATGGCTCAGGCCAGAGGTAAACCATTTTCGCAACCAAAAGCGGGAAAGTCCTCGGCCAGCCGGGGAGAGCAGGTTGAAGGTATCAGCATTCATAGCGTGCGCTTGCCCGGTCTGCTGGCACACCAAGAGGTTCTCCTGGGAGGACCAGGGCAAACACTGAGCATCCGCCACGATACTAGTAGTCGGGAGTGCTATATGCCAGGGGTCATGCTGGCCATCAGGGAAGTGATCAAGCACAAAGGGCTAATTTATGGTCTGGATACTTTGCTCGGTTTGGAGAAGGGATGATGAAGAGATTTAGAGTAGCTATCGTTGGTGCCACCGGGCTGGTGGGGCAGGAGTTCATCAAGGTATTAGAGCAGCGTGACTTCCCTATGGACTCCATTGAACTTCTAGCCTCAGACCGCTCAGCCGGCAAGAAGCTGTTTGTTTCTCACAGCGAGATTGTGGTCAAGGAGACTGTTCCTGAGTCCTTTAAAAAAATAGATATCGCCCTCTTCTCGGCGGGGGCTGAGACCAGTCGCTACTTCTCTCCTATAGCCGCCCAATCAGGAGCCGTGGTTATTGACAATAGCTCGGCATTTAGAATGGACCCCAAGGTACCACTGGTGGTGCCTGAGGTCAACCCTGAAGACATTAAACGGCACAAGGGGATTATAGCTAATCCAAATTGCTCCACCATCCAGCTGGTAGTGGCTCTATACCCCCTGCACAAGGTTAATCCCATCAAGCGCATTACTGCTGCCACCTACCAGGCGGTATCAGGCACTGGCTCAGCAGCAGTAGAGGAGCTAACCGAGCAAACCAAGCAGGTATTGGACGGACAAACGACAGTCCCCCATGTCTATCCTCATCAGATAGCCTTTAATATACTACCGGAGATAGATGTCTTCCTGGATAATGACTATACTAAAGAAGAGTGGAAGATGGTGGAGGAAACAAGGAAGATAATGCACGCCAATGATATCGCCATTTCGGCGGTTTGTGCACGGGTCCCGGTATTTATAGGACATAGCGAGGCAGTCCATGTAGAATTCTCCCAGCCTATGTCTCCCGATGAGGCAAGACGTATCCTTGCCCAGGCTCCGGGTGTCAAGGTATTAGATGACACAGCTATCAGCCTTTATCCCCAGCCCTGGTCGGCGGCTGACACCGATGAGGTCTTTGTCGGGCGTATTCACCGGGATGCTTCTCACCCTAACGGTCTAGTTATGTGGGTTGTCGCCGACAACCTGCGCAAGGGAGCGGCGCTAAATACAGTCCAGATTGCTGAAGAGATGATTAAGCGGGACTGGATAAGTCCGGGGAGGTAGCAAAATGAAGCAACTGGGACGTTTACTGACAGCAATGGTAACCCCATTTAATAAAGAAGGGGCAGTGGACTATGAACAGGCTAAGAAGTTAGCTTTAGCCCTGCTTGACTCGGGAAGCGATGGCGTGGTGCTGGCAGCTACTACCGGCGAGTCGCCGACGCTTGTCCGGGAAGAGGAAGCGCGTCTGTTTACCGAAGTGAAATCGGCGGTGGGTGACCGGGGAACAATTATTGCCTACACCGGCAGCAACAGCACCGCTGAAGCTGTGGCAGCAACTAAAACGGCAGAGAAAATCGGGGTCGATGCCTGTCTGTCGGTCGTCCCCTACTATAATAAGCCTACCCAGGAGGGCTTATACCAGCATTTCAAGACCGTCGCCGATAGCGCCAGCCTGCCCTGCATCCTGTATAATGTGCCGTCGCGCACCGTTACCAGCCTCTCCGCCGACACCGCTATCAGGCTGAGCCAGATAGACAACATCATCGGGGTAAAAGAGGCCAGCGGCGATCTGGGGCAGATTTCCCGAATTATCAGCGAGGCAAAAAAAGGCTTCCTCGTCTGGAGCGGCAATGACAGCGATACCTTCCCCATACTAGACCTGGGCGGCTATGGCACCATTAGCGTCGCCTCGCACCTTGTGGGCAAGCAGATAAAGGAGATGATTGATAGCGCTATCGCGGGTGAAATGGAGAAGGCAGCCAGCATCCACCGCCGCCTGCTGCCCTTGATTGACGCCCTGTTTATCGTCTCCAACCCGGTTCCGGTCAAATACGCCCTCAACCATATCGGCTTCTATGTAGGCAAGCCGCGTCTGCCTCTTGTCGAGCCTGATGAGAAAACAGCCGCCATCATCAAAGAGGCGCTCAAAAAACACCAGATTGACCTACCGGTATAGAGGGTTTTTTAACATCACCCCCTTAGACATTGACTTAGCAACCCACCCCCTTTATCCCCTTGCCTTCGCTGAAGCTTTAGCGCAAGCAGGCCTCCCTTACAAGGGAGGGGGAAAGTATTTATAGAAGAGGGGCTAGCGCCCCTCTTAAACACCCCATCAAATTAGGCGGCACTTCTGGGAAACTACCTATTCAATTTGGGAGGGGAAAAGAGTTTTAGAGGTACAACCTCCAAGGGTGGGAAGAAAGACAACTGAAAACAAAGAGGATGGGTTGATAAATAACTCTAAAAAATAGGCGTCTTGTGGATGGTCTGCTCCCGCTCTGGCCCCACGCAGATAATGTTAACCGGACAAGCCATCAGTTCTTCTAATCTGGCTATATACTGGCGGGCTTCAAGGGGTAACTGGTCGTAATTCCGAATATCAGTGGTCGGAGCCTGCCACCCGGGCAGCTCCTCATAGACAGGCTGGCACCTGGCCAAGGCAGCTACGCTAGCCGGGAAATAATCAATCCTCTGCCCATCCAGCTGGTAGCCGACACATATCTGCAGGCGAGGCAGGACATCAAGGATATCAAGACGGGTAATTGCCGCCCCGGTAAAGCCATTGACACGAGTGCTAAAGCGAGCGGCAACAGCATCAAACCAGCCGCAGCGGCGCGGTCGGCCGGTAGTAGTGCCATACTCGTGAGCCCTCTCACGAATCATGTCGCCGGTTTCATCCTTCAGTTCGGTGGGCATGGGACCGCTGCCTACACGAGTGCAGTAAGCCTTGAACACGCCCAGAATGCGGTCGAGGCTGGCAGGACTTAAGCCCGCACCCAGACAACCTCCCCCCGCCAGCGGCGACGATGAGGTAGTATAGGGATAAGTGCCAAAATCGGGGTCGAGTAAAGTACCTTGAGCCCCCTCCAGCAGGATCAGTTCCCTCCGGCTCAATGCCTCCTCAAGCATTATAGTTGTCTCACGAATATAAGGCGCCAGCCGCTCTCCATACTGGCAATACTGAGCATATACATCATCCAGTGATAAAGGCTTAGCCCCATAGACCTTGGTCAAGATGGTATTCTTGTATTCCAGTATAGAACGAAGTCTCTCACGTAACGCCTCTTTATCTAAAAGGTCACCGGTTCTAATGCCCAACCTGGCTGCCTTATCGGCAAAGGCAGGACCCACCCCCTTGCGGGTTGTGCCCAGCGCCTTGCCCCCCCGCGCCTCCTCCTCCAGACCATCGAGGAGGACATGATAGGGCATAATCAAGTTTGCCCGGTCACTGATAAACAGTCTGGAGGTATCCACACCGCGCTTATTTAGCTGCTCTATCTCACCAATTAGCACGCTGGGGTTAATCACCACCCCGTTACCGATAATGCAAACCACTTCAGTAGAGAAAATGCCCGAGGGGATAAGGTGCAATTTAAATTCACCACGGGGGTTAACCACGGAATGGCCGGCATTATCACCGCCGGAAAAACGGACTACCGCCCTTGCTTTCTGAGCCAGCATGTCAACCACCTTGCCCTTCCCCTCATCCCCCCACTGAGCTCCAATAACAGCGATAACCGGCATTATTCCTCCTTTTACCTTGCCCTTTTCTTATAGCATAAACAGCACCCTAAATAAAAGGGCTAAGGGCTAGCCGCTTTTTGATGCCGCCAGGCATAAAATAACCGCTGGCCGGCGGTGAAAAAGCTGAACGCCGCTATTATAGCCAGGGCAATAACCAGGGCATTAGTCAGGTTACTCAGCAAGAGACCCAGTGCCAGCACAATTACCCGCTCGGAGCGGGTAAAGATTCCCCTCCCGGGTTCCAGGCCGGCGTTCAGCGCCCTGGCTCTGATATAGCTCACCAGCAGAGAGGCAACAAAGGCAAGGAAGACCAGCAGCACCAGCCATGTTTCCCCATCGAAGAAGACTAAAATAGCCAGCAGCAGCGCCGCATCGGATAAACGGTCGAGGGTGGAGTCAAGAACGCCACCGAAGGGAGTAACTCGCCCCGTAAGCCGGGCCAGCGCTCCGTCCAGGATATCAAAGAATCCCGCCACCAGCACCACAAAGCCGGCGGCAAAGAGGTGCTCAGTAATAATAAGCGCCGCCGCACCGAGGGTTAATATAAAGCCAAACCAGGTTATGGCGTCGGGGGTTAGCGGTGTCCTGGCTAAAACCCGCACCACCGGCTGGGTAAGGCGATAGGCTATGGCACGGCGAACTCGGTATAGACCTTCTTCAGAGCCTGATTTTGGTGAAACGGTATTAACCGAACTACCCCCGCTTTTACTTAAACCGAAATTGCCGTCGCTTCAAATTCGGGAAACTTTTTTCGCCATGGTGGCTCGCTAAGCACCCTGCCATAATAATTCAAAACCTTCTTGGCAATCTGCTCCCAGCTATGCTCCAGGGCTTTAGCCCTCCCCTTAACCCCCATCTCCTGGCGAAGTGACCCATCAGTCAGAAGAGAAATTAGCGCCTGGGCCAAGCTTCCCTTATCTGCTGGCGGCACCAGCAGCCCATCAACGCCATGACTTACCACGTTGGCATAACCTTCTATATTTGAGGCGACAATCGGCTTACCTACAGCCATAGCCTCAAGCAAAATAATGCCGAAACTCTCCCGGCCTGTGGCTGGAGCACAAAAGACATCGGCGGTCTTGTAGTATCGGGGTAATTCTTCGTAAGGGACAAGCCCGGTAAAGACGACGTCCTTTAGACCGCTCCTCATAACATACTTCTCATACTTATGCCTCAGCCTAGTGCCAGGACCAACGATGATAAGTCGGGAATTTGGAATCTCCTGTTTAACCTGCCTGAAAGCTTCAAGCAGATATTTCACCCCTTTTCGCTTCTCCAGACGACCAACAAACAGGATATTTAACTTGTCATCAACGAATTCATCAATGGGAGATACATCAGGGGAAAAATGGTCTATATCCACCCCATTAGGGATTATATTGTAGTATCCGGGAAAGTACCCATGGACAAACTCCATGGCTGGTTTGGACACCGCAATCTTACCATCAAGCTTGCGGAACCATCTCTTCAACATCCACCTACCAAAGGGTTTGGCGAAATCATACCCCGGCTGGCCATGACAGGCATGAAAGGTGCCTACATTGGCTGTTTTCGACAGGCGGAGCACAGTGGTACATAACATTGGCATTAAAGGCTCATGAAGGTGAATAATGTCAAAGTTCCCACGCTCGAGGACGGGTTTTATTCCAGAAGCTAACCATGGGGAAATAGTAATCCGGGTAATGGAACCGCTACTAGGGATGGGGCGGGGGCTACCTATAGGTATGAACCTATCGCCAAAGCCAGAAATAGCCTTAGAGGCGGGGGCAATAACCTTAACCTCATGCCCCATCCTGGTAAAGTGGTGCTCCAGATAGGAAATGTGAACATAGACACCACCAGGATAGGCGAAGTCGTAAGGGGAGACCAATGCTATTTTCACCGCTGGATGCTTAAAACCTCCGTGGCGATTCTAGTCAAAGGGGTACACTCTCCACTGGCTTAGTAGTAGCAATAAACTCTTCCACCATATGATGAGCCTGGTCATCGGTATATTGAACCGGTGGTGATTTCATAAAGTAGGCAGAGGGAGCCTCCAGGGCTCCTTTAAGTCCACGGTCCAAGGCAAGCTTGCAGCACCTTATAGCATCAATAACCACCCCTGCCGAGTTAGGGCTATCCCACACCTCAAGTTTCAACTCCAGATTGAGAGGAACATCACCGAAGGTTCGCCCCTCCATCCTGATAT
>Ga0315545_1001295_pt1 | contig 24572 bp, 18 predicted proteins | sample SalMarSW160210MG_FD_203096 | JGI IMG/M metagenome (GOLD analysis project Ga0315545, IMG submission 203096) | Salt marsh sediment microbial communities from the Plum Island Ecosystem LTER, Massachusetts, United States - Salt Marsh Sediment SW1602-10 ...
GCTGAAAGTGCTCTGAGACCGCATGTATCCTCAAACAGGGGAGCAATAGGGTTCTGGCAGTTTATGAAGCAAACCGGTATAAAGTATGGTCTTGCTATCAATGGCTACATTGATGAGAGACGAAATCCGCTTGCATCAACCCGAGCGGCAATTCGGTATTTCGAGGAGCTTTATCAACAATTTGGATCATGGACCCTGGCAGCAGCTGCCTACAATATGGGGAAGGAGGGTCTTATGGCTGAAATCCTGGAGCAGGAGACCGACAGTTACTACCTCCTGTATCTCCCCATAGAAACCCAGAGATTTGTCTTTCGGGTTATTTCTGCAAAGTTGATTTTCTCTCACCAAGAAAAATACGGCTTTTTTCTCTCTGAGCAGGACTACTACCAGCCTTTGGAATTCGACAGGATCAATCTGAACTGCTCGCAAGATATTCCAATACGTATTATTGCCCGGGCTGCTAAAACCCATTTCAAGGTGATCAAGGATCTCAATCCCGAGATTCGAGGGCATTACCTCACAAAGGGAGGCCATCAGATTTTGATTCCTAAAGGTTCAGCAAAAGGGTTTCACAGCCGTTATCAAGATCTCCTTAAGGATTGGTTAGCATCCAAAAAAGAGTTTGTCTATATCGTCAAGCAGGAAGACAACCTCTCTTCCATTGCAGAGAGATTCAATGTTCCTTTGGCTGCCCTCATTATTTGGAACAAACTTGATCTCAAGGCACACATCCACCCAGGCGATCGGCTGATTATTTATAGCAAAGAAGTGAAGAATGAGGATACAGATTAAATGGTGTCAAGAGAGGGCGAATAAAGCCTAAAACCTTTCAAGGAAAACCTGATCACCAAACTTTTCCTTTAAGGCACTTGTTGCTTTTTCATAATCCTCTTCTGATTCCACCTCCACAACCAGATCCTCTTCATCAAGTACCTTAATGTATCCATACGGTTTTATTATCTCAATTACGTGCTTTACATCCGTTGTAACCCAGCCTTTCATCCTGAGTACCAACTCTTCTCCTGTGAAGGCCCGCTCAATCGTGAGTTCAACATCCCTTCTCTTTGCCTTCCATCCCAGAACCGAAGGTTTGACAATAATAGGCGTTACCGGATCATGCATGGCAGCACAGGTAAACCAAAGTTTCGCCCTGATCATATACTTACCTCTTATTTAAGTTTAATTTGCTCATAGCTTGTAGCACAAAAAACCCAACAGACTCAACAAACTATTTTAATCCTTGACAATACATAATCCCGTTTCATATTTTTAGCTTGTCAAAAATAACCCTTCATTAGTTTAAAGTCTCGTTTAAACACTTACGAAGGGTTACCTAAAACAAATCGGAGATCCCTTATGGAACTTGAAAAAATTATAAATGAGCGTCACAGCACAAGGGCGTTTTTAGACAAGCCAGTCCCCAGAGAGATAACAGAAAGATTGCTCCTCCTTTCTACCAAGGCCCCTTCAGCAATCAATCTTCAGCCCTGGGAATTCATGGTTGTAATGGGAGAAGAACGCATACGGTTAAGTAAAGTCCTGGTAAAAAGCATGCGTGAAAGGAATATTTCCTGTGGACCCGGTGCAGTAAGGACCTTGCCAGAGTATTTCATGGATCGCCAGCGGAAACTAATGGATTGCATTCTACCCCACTTAGAAAAAGGAATCCTCTTTCAGGATTTCATAAATGAGGGCTCCTGCAATTTTTACGGTGCCCCTACAGCCATTATAGTCACCATTGACCAGGCCTTCTCAAAGGCCAGATTGGTTGATCTGGGTATTACTATAGGCTATATGGTTCTTGCAACCCATAACATCGGTTTAGGAACATGCCCAATCGGGCTAATAAGTGCCTTTGCTGATGAAATCAAGGATAGACTAAATATAGCTGAGGAAAAGGATGTTGTGATGGGTATAGGTGTTGGATATCCAGATCCTGATTCCCCGATTAATCAAGCTATCTCAGACAGGGCACCCATACATGAAGTAGCGAGGTTTTATTAAGTAAGGAGCGCTTGTATATTCTTTTTTAATTTTTCCTTTCCAGCCCTTTCAAATGCAGTCTTTCCAAAGATTGTTTTAAAATCTATCTCGGTCATTGCCAGAATTTCTTTTGTGGACGGGAGCGCAACTACACCGGATTCCTTTTTATTAAAAGGGCACACCTCCTGACAGACATCACAGCCAAAAAAGGTATTTCCCATTTTTTCGGCTGTCTCTTTATCCATAGTATCCTTTGCCTCTATCGTGAGATAGGAAAGGCATTGAGAAACATCAATGTAAAACGGGGCCTTCAAGGCCCCTGTAGGGCACATATCAATACATTTAGTGCATGAACCACACCTATTTTCTGCCCCATTAAAAAAAGGGGTAGTAAATTGGGCTGTGGTCAAAATTTCAACCAAAAAACAGTATGAGCCATAGCCTGGAACAATCAACATATTGTTTTTGCCAATGAACCCAATACCACTCATTTCCGCAAAGCTCCTTTCAAGAATAGGGGCTGAATCAACACATACCCTGCTTTTGCTTTCAGGAAATATCTCTGTAATGAATGCGCATAGCTGCTTTCCTAATTTTTTCAACCGAAGATGATAATCCTCTTCTTGAGGTGTGCTATATCTCGAGGTGGTATATCCATCAGGAGTAGATGGCTTACTTGCTGGATATGGATATGCAAGAGAAATTATGGTCTTTAATCCTTTAAGAAGCCTTGGAGGATCTCTTCGAATATCTACATTCCTTTTCAAATAATTCATATTTCCTATTTCAATCTCTTTGAGCCAGTGACAGAAAAAGTCAAAGTAGAGAGGAGTTGTTGGCCTAGAAAAGCCCACCGCAATAAACCCACGTTCTTTGGCCTTGTGTATGAAAACCTGATTCATATTTACCACTCAATAGTGAAAACCTTGCGCACAATAAAGCTTACATTGCTCATGTAACTCGAAACTCGTAACCCGAAACCCCGCTTATTTGCTGCTTACTGCCTCTTTCCCTATCCTATTCCAGTCTTTTAAGTAAATACTTTACCCAGGGTGGATTGTATATTATAACATACGCGAGAAAAATTGCTGTCAAGGGCAGAAAGAAGATAACCAGGTCAAGCATAATGATACCAAATGCTAAAAGAAGTTTTTTTTGTAAGCTCATACATAGATATGTATCATAAACGGTATCTTTGATCAAATCAGAAGGAATATACGTTAGAATATGCTAACCCTGTTAGAAGCTTGTCGGCTATATGCGATTAGTTGCTGCCCAACCGTATTAGTTTTTCAACAAGCCGTAAATATCAAGAATTGCTTTCTGACAGGGTAAATGAACTTGACTTATAAAAATCGCCTTTGATAAAGATTACACATGAATATTCTTGATTACATCATCCTTGGATTAATGGCCTTCTTTGTTGTTAAGGGTATTTTCAGGGGCTTTTTCAGGGAAATATCTTCCCTTGCCGGCATCATTTTTGGAATCTGGATTGGTAATCACTATTATCCTCAGATGGCCAACCTTCTCAAGGCATACATTCCCTTAGAAAAATCCCTTTCTCTTATCAGTTTTTTACTACTGTTTATTGTGGTGGTTATTTCATTCAATCTATCTGGAATTCTTTTGCACCATCTTTTTAAAAAATTGCTCATTGCCTGGCTTGATAGAGGCCTTGGCTTTGGTCTTGCCCTGATTAAGGGCATTATTATCTCGTATCTTCTGATAGTGCTCCTTATCTTTTTTATTCCCTCCAAGAGTCCGTTGATAGCTAAATCAACTACGGCTCGCATGGTAATTGCCACATATCAATCTATGTCCAGGCTCATATCACCAGATCTCTACAAAACCTGGAAGAAAAGAATCTTTAAAGAGTCGAAAAAAGTGGGCAAGGTACTCTCTGAAGGAAAAGAGGCGGTTAAAAAAATACCCCAAGTCCTTCCGGATAAGAAAGAATAACTGGTTTGTTGTGTTCATTATGTTTGTCGTGTTTGTTGAGTTAATAACAAATGACAAATGATAAAAATGATAGCGTAACTATTACTGATGTTACCTTAAGGGAATATGGTCAAAATATTCCAGCTGAATACCTTAATATCTTTACCCCAGAAATCACAGTTGAAATAGCGTTACAGCTTATTGATGCAGGAATGAGAAATATTGAAATCCTTTCCTGTGTCCATCCAAGGGTATCCCCCGCAATGAATAAAGAGGCATTACAAAAGATTACTCAAGATCTTGGTAGGATCAATGAAGTAAATCTCATTACACTTGTCCCCAATAGGGCTGGCTATAACACCTTTCTTGAGCTTGGACTTGGCCCAGATAGTTACAATCATACTATGGGGGTATTCTTTTCTGCCATCGAAGCTCATAATATCGCAAATTTAGGGAGACCCCTAAAGGAGACAATTGAGGAATATAAAAAAATTATAAGGGATGCCTCTTCTCATAATATACGAATAATTGGCTACATCTCGGCTGCTTTCGGCTACTTTGAACCGGAAAATGGCGTTCTCATTAAACCCGACATTGACGAGGTAAACCATTATATCAATCTATTGCTTGATCTTGGAGTCGATACAGTAACCCTTTCGGACCTGCAAGGAATTGCAAATGAAGAAAGAACAAGGGAGATCTTTGAAACTATCCTAAACAAAAGAGCGGGAAGTGATACAGATAAACTAGGATACCATCCACATCATGTATCAGGGGAAGCAGCGATAGCCAACAGCAAAAGCGCCTATGATTTAGGTATCAGGCGATTCGATTCATCGCTTGGCGGAACCGGGGGCTGTGTTACAGGTGCACCAGGTAATCAGCCCACTGAGATGCTTGTTGATTTTTTTAATGAATCAGAGATTGAGACTTCTGTTGACGAAAAAAAGATTTTTTCCTTGACAGAAATGGTGAAAAAAGAATTATACAGCAAGATTCCTTTTGCCGAGGTAAAAAAATAAAGGAGCGAGGTACAAGGAGAAAGGAGGAAAAATTTAACCTTTTCAGTAGGATTAGCTTTAAGGTTTTCTTTTACCCATTAGTGTAATGGCCAGTACATATTATGATCTTTAATCATCTTCATGTAAATCAAACAACGCAAGTTGTTTGTCGTTTTCTTTTTTCTTCTTTTTCTTATCTTCAGCAATTTTTAGATTGATCTCTGCTCGTCGTGCCCTTTTCTCCGCTATTTTTCGTTCCTTAAGCTGCTGTTGTTCTGCCATAAATTCTTCCAGTTCCTTTGTCTCTTCATCGTTGGCAGCCTCAACAACGAAACTAAATTCCGGCAACATGCTTTTAGGAATTACTAAACCATTTGGCAGCTCAACCAGTGTTAGTGAATCAGATATCTTCGGGCTGCAAAAGCCTTCAGCCCCTAATCCAAGATTGCAGGCATTTTCAATGTAAGTCGCCTTAGAGCCAATTGTAGATTTTTTGGTGCCAAAGTAATCACAAATTGTATCAGCCGTTAGGAACAACTCATTTTCCGAATCAAATAAAAAATTCAGGCGGGCAATCACATAGACAATGGAGGCGGCCCATATCTCTTTGCTGCCCCTGTTTATAGAGATTTTCCGTTTCCTTTCTAACATCTCACACAGCTTCAGAGTATAACCAGCCAGCTCCTCATTCAAATGCTTGTCACAAAAACCCAACACAAGTTCCTTGACCTCAGCAAGCCTCTGCTTCTTTTCGGTTTTTGTCATAGTGGTTCCTCATACATCAATCCCGCTGCCGATAATGCCTCTTTTGATCGATCCATACGGTATCGGATCAGGGTTATCTCAGCATCGTTCATATACGCACCCCTTCAGCTCTCACATTGATAAAAAGTGGCATGACCTTTCCCAATGGGCTTTGAAAAAAGCTCTTTTCATAAACGTGCACGCTCAAGACAACGTCAACTTCATACTCCAAATCATAGAGAGCAAAACTGATTCGGTCCTCTATTTCTCTAGTAAGCAAGCCATCAACCAGAACAAAAATATCGTAATCAGAATCCGGCCCCGCCTCTCCTCTAACATGAGAACCGTAAAGAATCACCTCCGCACCGGGTTCTATCGCAACAACAATTTACGGCATCTTTCCAAAAGCCTCTTCTCAGCCTGTGTTCCATGGTGCCATTCTGAAAGACTTTTCAGCTTATCACCTCCTTGTTTTGGGAATTACTGCCCCCCATTGTCATTTTTCATATCTCCATAGGACGCCTTATCCTCACACATGGCTATTCAAGGGATTTTACGTTTCATTTGAGCACTCCTCTTGCTATATCCCTATAGAAATTGAGCACGGCTACACTCAAGGAATCTGGAATGTTCTTTCACTTACCTTTAAATATGCTTTAATTCTTTGCCCAACAACTGTGGGTCCCGACCAACATTAAAACACCACTGGCCAAGATCCCCCCAGTTGTTCACCGCCGGTACTCAGCGTTTGGCCGCTGCATGCTTGACCTTTTCCTCATCAATCTCATAATCTTTTATTTCAATGTCAACATTTTCTTGATGTAATCGCCCTCCTGCCACAGAAGGGGATATTTGTTCTCCAGTTCCGCCTGGCTACGGCTGCCGGCATCCACGATTTCAGAAAGATCAGTTCGGGTCAACATAAAGCCGTCAAGTATCAAGTGTTTGTCGCAAAATGCCTTAACCTTGCTCAATGCCTTCAGTTGCCCAAGGGCCGCAAACCTGTCCTCATTGCCGGAGATGCCGCCATGATGAAGGCCATGCGGTTCAAGGAAGCAGATACGAACGGCCTTTCTTTTCGTATGCTTTACCCACAGGATAAAATCAGGATAGAAACCTGCGCGGCTGAATAATCCTATGCCAACATTGGGCAAATTACGCAGCAGGAATATCTCGTACTCCTCATAAGGCTTAATGTCCTGGTTTTTCTGCCAGAATTCCTTAATGTCAGCTATCAGCCGGTTTTCACTTTCGACTATGGCGGGAGGAGTTATTGAAACATGTTTGCGCCATTCTTTGCCCCCATCGCTAAGAAGCGGATGAAAGAGGTGTTTATCGAAATGAAGTCTTGGCAGGGGATGCTGTAAGTTTTCCTTGTACACTTCTTCCCCCCTGAGCAGCAATGCTTCGATCCGGTCTAAAAAGCTGCCCGGCTTGACGCGAAGCCTGTAAACTTGCGTTACCGCTTTGTCTTTCCAGCTATCTTCAAGCCGTCCCGGACGGGCATATTTACTCTCCGCTTCCCTGATTTTCCGGTTGAGGTAGCGTTCAAAGTAAGTCCGCAGAATCTGCCTGGCCCCATGGTTTAGTTGTTGAGGGTTATGTGCATCATCTTTCTTCAGATAGAGCGTTGAAGATTGCAGGATCTCTTTTATTGCAGGCCGTGGAATAAATACTCCGGGTCCTTCCCGGGTCCGGAGGTTTTTGTAGTCAACCAGTTCTGCATAGAGAAAATCCATATCCAGCATATTAAATGTTTCTGATTTCTTAAAATCCGTGGGAGACCGGTATTCTGCCGAAGATTCCTGAATTGCCGCCGCATATCCATTGGATGTCAATGTCGTGACCTTGGGAGTAAGATCGATTGAAACAAACGGCCGGGTAGCTTCTAAAGTCCAGGTTCGTTCTCTCACATCAAAAGTATCATCCGGCACAGGAATAGGCAGTTTGGGCCAGGGGTCCATCAGTCTTGTCTCAAGATAAAAATCCTTTCCTGCATTTTCCTGTTCAATGTAGTCCCTGAAGCGGCCCACAAAATCGGCGTTCCATCCGAAGATATAGAGCGTTTCTAAATGAGCAATTCCAGTAGGCCTGGATGTAACCTCCGGCAATGCCTCTGTCCGTTTGAGGGTCATGTCTTTACCCTTGAGACGAACCCCCCTGCCGAACAGTTGAATAATTTGAGACCCTTCCCCTTTGCCCACGTTCATCAGTCCCATAGAGGATACGCGCCAGCTTGACCATCCCTCGATAAACTTCCTGGCCCCGATGAGTATGTTAACCCGTGAGTCCGGCATCCGGATTTCCTCAAACTGGGATTTACTGAAGCTGTCGGCCTGCACCTCGATCTCCAACTGTTCCTTAATTAGCTTCTTAAATGACGCAACATCGCCAATGTTGATAACGCCAAAGTATGGACTTTTCTTGCCCCTGACTGTGGAAGAACGCAACGCGAGTTCTCCGTCAACCTTTTTTATTTCCCATACTTCCAGTCCACCCCCGCCGTGGAAGATGCTTTTTCTGATCTCCTTGTATACCTGCCTGGCACTGCGCCCTAAAAGGTGGTGGATATGCGAGGCAAACAGGTCCTCTCCGGTCTCCTGATCCTTAAATCCGCTGTTGCCGCTGAGAATCAGTTCCATGGTATTAGCGGCCCATTCAGGTTCTTCAAGGAAGCGCTTTATAAAGGCTAAAACCCTGACCACATCCGTCCGCTCCACCTTCGCTGCCTTGTTGTTGTCCCTTTCAGCCCCCTTCTTCCTGCTGACACTGGTCCCTAACAATACCCACAAAGGCTTTTCAATGTTAAAAGGGTGATACTTCCGCCTGTGTTTCATAAAAAGAGAAATTTGATGAAAGTAAGTGAGAAGACCTCCTAACATAAGCTCTTGTGCATGGCTTTCCCGGGCCTTGGAAAGGTTGAGTACCTTGAAGTTTTTTCCATAGCCGTCAGTAAAGAAATGGCCGTAAGAGAAATCGAAAATAATGGATTTCCCATACTCTTCCAAAAGCGCGGTCCGGGCCTTCTGACTCACAGCAGCGATTGCCTGGGCAAAGGTGGCACTGTATTCAAATAAAAAGCCGTTTTCACTGAGTTTCTGCTGCCGTCCTTTCCAGGTCCTGGCCTCGCTCCCCGTGCCCTTATGGCCTTCGTCCACAAACACCAGATTATAAGGACCAATCTCGTCAATAAGCAGGCTCACTCCGTCTTTGGAACGCTCTTCCGTTAATTTATGTATCTCAATAACCTTGACCCTGGGTCCAAAAAGACCGATGCCGTCCCGGTCATCAATAAAGAGCGATGCGTCGATCCCGCTCTCGGAAAAATCTCCAAGGTGTTGCGCAGACAGGCCGTCTCCGGGTGTAATAAGGATGATATTATCGAATTCGGCCCGGCCATCGGGTCGATTTACCAGTGCTTCGGGATACGGGCCATTTTTTAGATAATAAAATATCTGCCAGAGGTTGATATGAAGAATAAGGGTCTTCCCTGAACCCGTGGCCATGAAAAATGCAAGACGCCGCAGGTTATCAGTCTCAAAGAAAGGAAACGTCCTCAGAGTGGCGGAGGTTTGCCGTAGATCCTCAATTGTTTTGTTTAATTCCCGAAGCAGGCTTTCGGGGTCTTGTGTCAGGCGGTCAAGAAAAATTTCCGTAAACAGGACAGCAAGGTATTGAAAATATTTCAGAGTGAACCGGCCCCGCGTTCTTGACAGGCGGGCCTCATACCCCATAACGTTAAAGTCATATCTTTCCAGTTCCTCTCTTTTGATTTTGAGACCAATTTGCCCTAAAATGATTCCAAGAAAATAACTGTGCCCGTCCGGGCCCACGCCCTCCCGGCAATTATTCAGCGATGTCTTCAAATCATCAATGCTGTCTGCGCCGAGGAGCATGTGAAAGTGGCGGTTTAAAACCAGCGAATCTTCCAGTCTCATGGTTAATCCGCCTCCATAAGCCTTTTGAAAAGGCTATCAAGTGATTGAAAGCCTGGCGTGGCCGTGTCTCCATTTATGAGTTTTTCATCAAACTCGTCTTCCTCTTTCAACATGCCCTCTAAGAATTTCCGTTCTATCTTTGGTTCAAGGTCGGCCATATCCCGCCACACAACAAGGATGCGCTTGCGCCCCTCCCGGTCTGTGGCCTTCACAATACGATAGTCGCGGCCATCCTTCTCGTTTTTCCATGTCTCCGATCTGCGGACGGAAAGGCCGTAAAGAAAGTTGAATGTCTCAACAAGGTCCACCGCCTGATCGCGAGGCCCATCATCGGTGAGCACTTCTAATGTGTAATCAAACGGATGTTCCAGCCTGGCAAGATTCAACATGGTGTCGCTGGCTTCCAGCGGCAGTTTTGTAAGGTAGCGGATAAGGTACTCATTCTCGTCCTTCGCCTTCTTGTAGGCTTCTTCTTTTGATTTGAGCCTGGCCATTGTCCCGTCCGATGCGAGGTTGTGGAGCGCGTCCTCATAGGACTCTAAGCGGATGTATTTGAACACATGGCTTATCCCTTCACGGGAGACTGGTTTGCCGTTTTTCCAGTCCTTAGAGTAGATGACTTTTTTAATGCGAGGGATGATTACTGTATTGAAGTAGTCGCCCATCTCAACAAGGATATATTTGCGATTACCGCCGTCTTCACGATTGAGGTTGATCACGGCATGGGCGGTTGTGCCTGATCCGGCGAAAAAATCGAGAATCCTTGATTCAGTTTCATGCCCGGATATAATGCTAAGAACATCTTGGGTTGCGTGTATTGACTTTGGAAAAGAAAATGTTCCAGATTCCCCGAAGATGGACTTCAGGAGTTTCGTCCCATGAGAAGAAGCATCATACTGCTTTCCTGTCCAAACGCTTTTGGGACGAATACCTGCCTTAATTCGATCAATAATCTGAACTTTCAATTCTCCGTTACTGGTTTTGTTGATGTTGATCTCGCCAGCCTTCAAGTGCTTTAAAAAAGATGGTTGTGTCTTCCTCCATACCCGCTTGCGCCCCTCACTGTCTATGGGCCAAATTGGAATCCAACCATTACGTTCCTCAAGAGAAATATCGTTGTCTTTTTGATTGTAGTAGATAGGATAGTATGAATTTGGTCTTTCCTCTGGTGTGGAATATCCACCTGTGCGCAAGAAGTCACGCCATTTATATGCGCCTTCTGAATCTTTATTTGTATATTGTTTCTTCTGATCTTCTGTAAGTTCCCAAAAGTTTATTTCAGTGTTGTTTGGATCAATTGCATAAAACAAATAATACTCATGGCTTGTTGCGAGGAAGTTATCATTTGTACGACCAGAGGGTTTTATCTCTACAATGAGAGTTCCTAAGCGCCTTTCAAAATCGAATATGCCATCGCAAACAACTCCAAGATAGTGAAGTTCAAGATCGTCTATCGCAATTCCGATCACTCCATTGTTAGTTAGAAATGATCGAGATATTCTTAGCGTATTGGAAACCATGGCGCACCATGAAGAATGCTTATACGCATTCTTGTATATGAAGCTACTTTCGCTAGTGTTGAACGGTGGGTCGGCATATATGCATTTCACCTTGCCTTCAAAGCATGGGTGCAATAAATTCAGCGCCTGAAAATTCTCACCGTGAACCAAAAATCCATCACATTGGTTATCCAAATCCTCGAAGCCCGCCATAAGTTTATCTTTCAATCCGAGGTCATAAAACTTCGTATCCAACACTAAATATGGATTCGCCTTAAGAAAACCCACTGTCAAAGGCTCGGAATAAGCTGGCACGATCAAATTCCCCTCGATCTCATCAATAGCAAACAGCTTTATCCATTCTTCTCTCTGGGCATCATTGGCGGCAATTTCTGGGTAAAGCTTCTCAGGCACGCGGTCAAGGGTAATGCAATAGTTGGTCTCAAGCACAAATTTCTTCTTTTCGAATAAACGTTTTTGGACTTCCTCGATCTGGGAGAGAAATGTGATCATTGTGTCGGCCAGATGGCGAAACACTCGAAGCATGAGCCGCTTTTGATCAAAGTCCGCCTCTAAATCGGCGAGATGAAGCATCTGATCCTTGATGTAGAACTCAAGCTCTTGATTCAGAAAGCCTTCAAGGTTTTTATGGATAAAGTAATCGGTTGTGTTTTTTCGCGTGAAATGCCGGAGCCTTTTCAGGAGAAGCGTTACCTCTTCCTTATCGGTTTTATGAACTACTTCGCCTAACAGGTCCCGGAGCATATCATCCGGTACAGCCTCCATAACCTTCGGTATGGCCTGAATAAGAATGGCATCCTGCCCTTTGGTTTTTGTCCCATATTTCTGAACTTCCTCTGCCGTGGGCAGGCGATACTCAAAGGACAGGATTAATGTTTTGGTTTTTTTATCGAAACTGGTTTTTTTGGGCTGCGGGAAGAAGTAGCGATATTCGCCTTTTGTGTTGTCTTTTGGAGTGGTGGCATCGGAAAGAGTAAAACGGATACGGTATTCCGTGCCCAGTCCTTCAACCTTAAAGCTGTAGTCCCTGAAGTTTTCGCCGGTTTTTACATAGTGCTGGTCTTTATTGGCCCAGTGTAAGAAGACTTCCTCTCCGTTGTAAGGAACAGCATAGTTTTCTCGCGATCCATAAAACCGCTTAGGAATAAAGTCGCCTTCATCATAATAACGACTGAAAAAATTGAACAGATGATTAAAGACATCTGCCTTTTGTTCCTCAGAAGCCTCAATTCGTTCAATTCGTTCCTTTTGGTCAAGGTATCTCTTGACAAGCGGGGCGTCCCTGTAGGCAGGTTTGATATCTCCATTCGGGAGAAGTGTGTCCGGCGGAAGATTTTCTCTTATTTGCTCTTCCAGTTTTTCCAGATATTCACGATAGTCGGCCTTGTCTTGTTCAGTGAGAATAAGGAATTCCTCATCAACCTCTTTGGGCAGTTGCTTTGTGAGAAAGTCCTCGATCTCATTCCGCTTAATATTAAAGAGCCGGTAGAGGCCAAAATCAAGATCAGCCATATCCAGCTGGAAAAGCTCCCGAAAGAGCCCCTGCAGCTTCATAAGGTTTTCAGATGTCATTATGTATCCTTTCTATCGCCAGCCGGCATAGAAATCATTCTGTTTCGGCTACCATGCCGGTAGAAAAATTGACTGATCCGAGTATACATTAAGAGGCAAAAATTTCAAGGAAAGGTTTAGAATTGGATAGCATAAGAGATCGTTGCGGATTGTAAAAGAACCTCTGTCCAGCCACCTTTGGAGTCCGGCCACGGGCTGCCAATCCTGCCGAAGGAATGTTCTTCCGTTTTGCATCCTCATGCCTGTAATCCTCGACTTGTGGGTTCTTTCCCTTCTTCTTTAGGGTCATAACTATATCCTTAATAAGGGTTATTAGTAGGAATGTAGTTTTAAGTGTTCTGGATTTAAGTTTCTATCTGTATGATCGGCTTTATTTGATTCATGATTGGAGTATAGAGATCAACATCGATTCGAGGTGTACTGATTGAAACGATCAAAGAATAACGAGCCTTACGGTTCCATCGGCCAAGTTGATGGCGTTCTTTCCACCATCCGGTTACTGGATATACCGCAACATAACCACACTGGGAAAGTTCACTGGCGGTCCCTGACCAACGATCTGAATGGAGCGACCCTTTGGATCGTAAATTTGGCCCAAGAAACCAATTTGGAGAAAAACCGCCAGTTGTTCTGCTATACTCTTCGTCACGAGCAGCTTTGTTTATTCGTTGCATGAAATGAGCTACGGATTCAAGTGGCCTTTTAACCTCAAAGCGCAAACCGTAGGAAGCGTAATTGTATTTTTTTGTCCAACCACGTCTGGCAGGATTTGGTTCAATAAAATAGGATAATGTCACTTTCATGTTCACATCTGTTTCTCCAAGGCTCTGAAGAACATCTTCCGGCCATGGGATACTGTGGAGATGCATATCAAACGTTTGATAACGTCCATTTATTTTGTCAAATGGCTGGAGTTCGTCCTGTGCTATTAGTGTCAGGGAATTTGCCGCACTCCGAAAGGCTTTCATAAAGTCCGGTATGCCGAAACCGCAATATCTCAATAGATTCTCTTTGTTATCGTTTAGAGGATTAAATCTTGCTTTCATGGCGGGTGACCATTCTGCCGAATGAACCAAAAGAGCCCTGATCGTTTCGGGCCAGAATTCGGGATATTCCGCCTGAAGGGTTGCGGCCATTCGCGCTGCAAGTGATGTTGCAGCACTTGTATCCCCGGAAACTGTCAGCAGCTTTTCAATGGGCAACCAATGGGTAGTCAATAACTGAAGGCTGTCTAATTCATCGGACTCATCCCTGATAGGTACTTTTGCACTGTTTCCCCCTTCAAAAACAACATCGGGCTTAATGGGCCATTTTTTTCTTTGCCAGACCATGGAAGTACAACTTGAGGGGCTCAAGTCGCCTGCAGGTGCAATCGGTTGCCATCCAGGGTATTCATTCTGATCAATATCGACTTTATCCGTATAGGCACCAACGGATAGCACATTCCATGCCTGCGCTGGGTCGTGGATGCTGTCAGTCTCATTACTTTTTGGGTAGAGATGTCTTTGTTGAGGGTCAGTATTCCCTGCGGAAACAATAAAGAGTCTTTTTTGGCCATCTTCAGCCCCCGAACATAATTGATCAATCTCGGCTGACCAGGAGCAAGGCTGTCCTCGACCCCGATTGCTAGAAGACGTGACGGCTGTTGAAATGACACGCTGTCTATGTGGTGCCGATACTTCGGCGCGAGCCACGCATTCTTTGGTAATGGCTCCGTAGAGCTTAGGATCATTTTGCTCGGGAGGTGCTGGAAGTATTTTCACTGATTCCAATCGATGACGCAATGTGATGGGGTCAGAGGTTGCCATAACCTCCATTAGGTCTCCATAGAGAGCCAACCCGGCCATTTCGGTCCCATGTCCATCATGGTCAGTTATAAGCCAATCTGGATTATAAGCATGCATGTTATTTATAGAAAGGTGCGGATCAATGAGGGGGTGCCCTTTGTTGATACCGGTATCTAGCAGGCATATCGCAACAGCGTCTGCCGGGGCCGGGGTTATTCGTCCTGCTGCTTCCTCCACCCACTCCTTCTGCTCAGAAGGAGTCATCCTTGTGAATATTTCAGGAGTATCCTTTGCCTTACGTACCTCGGCAATACAATTCAAGAGTTCAACCGACCGGCTCACTTGCTCGGTGTCACCATGTGCGAGTAAAACGGTTCTGTCTGGAAAAATGATTTTTTCACTACTAACTTCTAAGCCAATTTTGCCAGATTCCTTAAGAAAAAAATCAAGCATGGACTTCCCGGCTCTGATCCAGACTTCCCACCAAATACTATCTCCTTCGCCTGGGAAAAGAGAGCGATCATCTGTCCACAAACCCTCGAGAGTCGCCTTGCGAATTTCAGCGATGCTCTCAACAAGATCTTTGTTTTTGAAGTTGCCTTTTTTTGTTTCCTCGGTGCTGTACTTCTCAATTTTCTTGATGAAGTAAGATATCTTGCCTTCTGGAACAAAAACTGTTGCGTATGTACTGGCCTCGAATTCTTTTACTGCGAGCAGTTCTATTCCCGATGGGGAATAATCCAAGCTCTCAAATTTCAGATCAAACTCAGGGTCGCTCTTGAACTGTATGCAGATTCCCTCCTGTGCATCAATGCCCCATGCCGTCCTCTCCCTATCAAGCTGTTCCGCTGCTTCCCTCACTTCGTCAATCTGCCTTAGTAGGGCTTTGCTATGTGTCTGCCTGTCTCTTAACAGGGTTTTAATTCCTTGTCTTGGTCCGCTTTTTGGGCTTGTGAATCGTTCTGTCGTGGATGTGGGGGGCAGGAGGATATGCGGGTATTGATACAGGGAATCGTCCATCATTTATTTAGGCGTGGTTAAACCTTGCTTATTTTGACTGTAATGTTTTTTGTCAAGGATTTTACGTTCCGTTATCATTTGTAAGATGTCTTTCTGTGTAATACCATTTCGATCATGGATAATCATGTCTTTAATAGCGTCATCACAGGCACGAGTTATGTCGGCATGGCTAATATTCGATGCAGCATCAGCCAATTTCTCCCAATTAATCTCTATTTTTTTGTAGGATGCTAATCTATTTTGTAGAAGTCTAATTCTACTCTCTTTGTCAGGTAAAGCATATTCAATTACATCGTCAAAACGACGAAAAAGGGCATGATCCAATATTCCGGGATGATTTGTTGCTGAAAGGATAAGACTTTCAGAATTATCCTCATCCATAAACTGCAAAAAGCTATTCAATATTCGCCGCATCTCACCAACATCATTCCCAGATGCTCTGGTCGTACCGATTGAATCAAACTCATCAAACAGGTAGACACCACGACTATGCTTCAGGGCCTCAAAAATGATGCGTAGCTTAGACGAAGTTTCACCCATATATTTAGTGATGATGCCATCCATGCGGGCGACGAGTAAGGGCAGACCCAACTCTCCGGCCAACGCGGACGCGGTCATGGTCTTTCCAGTACCTGGTGGTCCGAGTAAAAGAAATTTTCTTCTGGGGGATAGGCCATGCGAACGTAGTTTGGTGATTTGTCTCAGCTCCTCAATAATTCTCAATAGACGGAGAGAAACTTCTGAATCTAGCGTCATATCAGGCAGTCGTAATTTCGGAAAAGAGGCTGTGAGAAGGGCGGATAATTCGCCTTGGGGCTGGAAAATCGGGGTTGGTGCTTTCGTGAATCGTCCCCGTTTTTGGCGTGTTTTGGCATCATCGATGATGTTACGCAATTGCTTGGCAAGCTCACCATGGCCGATCCTTGCTTCATGAGCAGCAATTTGCATTGCCACGGCGAAAAATTGGCTTTCATCGCCTTCGGTATAGCTCTGCAAAAGAGCTTTCAATTGGTCCGACGTAGCCATGTGACATCCTGTATTTTGCTGAAAATATGGAAATTTTTCTTGTTGTTTAGGACTTTTTACCTTATTTTAAAAAAATATGCCATAAAAACCTATTTGGCATTATTTTTTTGTATGTCCAATTTTTAAATGCTGCCGAAGGATAAATCATGAACTACACATCTGAATTAGCCTTGTCATTTGCAGGCGAGGATAGGGCATTTGCTTAAGCTGTTGCCGAGGGTTACATTGAGCCATAAGAAAATAGATGTGTTTACTCTGAACTTGGAATTCGAGCTGACGCACCTCGTGTTCTCGCTGATGGAACAATGAAAAGATTGACGGATTGGCATGAGAAAAAATGTGAAATTAAATAGCAATTCACATACAAGAGAAAGTAAGTTACTAAAATCATTATATAAATTATCTACCCCTATGAATACTTATTTGCTATTTTAATAAACTATAAAAAATATGCTATAACATATTCGTGGGATACTGTGATATAAAAATGGGGACATTCGTGCAGAAATTGCATAACTATTTGAACTTAGTCTTAACATTAGAAAATATAATTCTAACCAATTTATGCACGAACAATTCACGGTTAGACATTGGGGCGACGATATTAGCAATCTGAGGACTTATATTATTTATTTCCTCTCCAACATCTCCTTTGGCACCTCTGCCTTTTCTGGCCATCCATCTGGTAGCAACTGACCAGGCTTTTCTCCGAATTTTGTTTTGTCAGAATGCAGCTTTGGCCGTTTGAATTCCTCTCTGGGCTCCTTTGGAATCTTGCCATTCAGAATAGATTCCGAGCGCAGCCGTCTTCCGATAGTCTTTTCCATCAAGGTGCCAAGCTCTAAAATCCTCTCGATATTGATACCCCCTATATCAATACCCATCTCGTCGAGCATCACACACATATCCTCAAAGGTAACCAGCCCGACCACATTCGGATCTTTATAGTAATAGGCACCGGTCCCAGGCACAGGGGTTCTGTCAAGGAAATTCGTGGGCTGTCCACCGGTCCCGCCCATGGTCCCTTCAAAGATCTCGACACCTGCCTGAAGTGCAGCCAGGACATTTGCCAGTCCCCAGCCCCTGGTGACATGAAAATGGGCCACATGTAAGTTGGGGTTGGGCATTGCATCTAAGACCATGGAGAAGTACCGGTATACCTGATCAGGGGGGGCAGAGCCATCATGGTCGGCATGCTCAATATCATCGGCACCAATAGAGAGCCACCGCTTGGTAAACTCGACCGCATCCTCTAATTTTGTTGGGCCTGCTATGGGGCTGCCCCAGATCGTACTCACAGTGCCACACATCTTGATCCCTGCATCCTTGCATTTTTGTATACATCGCTCTGCCTCCTTCCAGTACAGAGGCAGAGTGGTGCCAGAGTTTGCAAAGTGATGTTCCTCATCGGTTGAGACCATCATCAGGACCCTGTCAGGGCCATAGCCCTTTTCTTTCAGCTCAATCGCTCTGTCCACCGATGGTTCCCTGATGGTTATCGCGGTCCATTCAATCGTGTCTTTATTGATATTTCGTTTGGTAAGGCGTGTTTCAAAGATCTCACTCCTGATTCCTTTGAGCACCTCTTCTGCATCCTTAAACTGGGGCATACTCCGTGGATTTCCTAAATTGGTCACCTCAAGTCTCCTCACCCCGGCAAAGGCAAGCTCTTGGAGGTAATATATCTTTGCTGCAGTAGGAATCCATACCTCCTCATGCTGGATGCCATCCCTGATGCTTATCTCTGCCAGTGTTACCTTTTTCGGCATCCGTGGGTGAACGTGAAAAATATCATATTCACTCATTGTGGTTCTCCTTTATGCACTCTCGGCGCGGTTAAATCCGAGATCAGAGTCTCGAAGTCCGGAATAGATTTCACCATTCAGCAATCTCAATATAGAATTTATCAAACGATGTAATAATTCATAATCCCTTAATGTCTGAATTCTTTTCGTCATTATTTTTTTCGTTTAGTTGGAGTCTCTTCGTTCAATGTAAATTATCGTATGGATGTAATTGCTCAAAATTGAGTGGATTTCAAACTGCTTGTTCTTTGGGCATGGGTGTCTTTTTTTGCTTATGTCCTTATAAATATAGTTTAAGCTTAGTTGTCGTTTCAAAATTGGGTAATATAGGCGGAGCATATGATTCTAAGGCCACGTTGCTATTACCCAATTTTGAAACGACATAGCAAGGCGCCCTATTTGAAGGGCATAACAAAAAAAGATACCCATGCCACTCCTTCAAATTTTGAGCAGATACATACGGATAATTTACTTGACTTCGAAAAATGCCGTTGATTTGGAACCGCAGACCGGACATGTATCCGGTGGCTCATTTTCGCACGTATACCCGCACACAGAGCAAACGTAGTAGTCCGCCTCTTCAAGTGTATCCAGATTGTCTGACGCCTTTTGGTAAAGAGCGGCGTGGACTTTCTCGACCTCATTGGCATAGGTAAAACTTCTTTCCGCTGCCTTGCTGCCCTCCTTTTTGGCATCATCAATCATGGCTGGATACATCTTTGTGAATTCATGTGTTTCTCCAGAGATAGCTTCTTTCAGGTTTTCAGCAGTGCTCTTGACTCCTCCGAGTGTTCGGAGATGGGCATGTGCATGGACAGTTTCAGCCTCAGCCGCTGCCCTGAAAAGTTTTGCAACCTGCGTATAGCCCTCTTTTTCAGCCTGTTTGGCAAAAGCGAGATACCTTCGGTTTGCCTGAGATTCTCCAGCAAAAGCCTCTAATAGGTTTTTTTCTGTTTTACTTCCTTTTAATTCAGCCATTTTTCACCCTCCTTTTTTCCTGTTTTCTTTTGAAAAATGATCTGCTAAATATATTTCTTACCCCTTGGCCTCAGCCCTGGCCTTCTCGAGTAACTCATCCTCCCGTTTTACATCCTCCAAGGTCTTGGGTTTGACACTGGCAGGTTTTTCTTCTATGCCATATTTCCACTTTAAAAATTGCTCACCAGTGGTAGGATACAGGGCATAGGTAAGGAGGTCTTCCTCGGTTTTGGCCAGATCCCCAATTGCTTCTCTGTCTTTGGCAAGCTCTGGCTCAATAAAATCTGCAGCCCTGCCTGTAATCGGTGTCTCACCCCGTTTATATCCCTTAAGTACCTTTTTCTGTACCTCTGGATCAACGGGTGTGGGTGTCTTTCCATAGAGACCATAGACCAGGTCTTTGACCTGGGTGGTGATCATCTTATATTTTCCCAAAAGGACATTTAATACTGCCTGAACCCCAACGATCTGTGAGGTCGGGGTCACCAGGGGAGGAGTGCCGAGCTCTTTTCGAGTAATCGGTATCTCTTTATGGACCTCAGGGAGCCTATCAAGGGCATTGGCCTCTTTCAGCTGGCTGATGAGGTTAGAGATCATCCCTCCGGGTATCTGGTGGGCCAGCACCCCTGTATCGATCACTGCCATCCGATTGGTAGCAAGGTAGTCCCGGTATTTTGGTGCAATGGTTTCAAGGTAATCATCTAACGCAAGGAGTTTATTCAGGTCTAATCCGGTATCCCATGCGGTGCCTTGCAGGGTAACCACCAGGGGCTCTATAGCGGGATGAGAGGTTCGCATGGCAAAGGGGGCGAGACAGGTGTCAACAATATCTACACCAGCTTCAATAGCCTTTAAAACGCTCATGGAGGCCATTCCGCTTGTGTAGTGAGTGTGAAAATGGATTGGAACGTTGATATTTTTTTTCAGTTCAGTGACAAGTTTGTAGATATCATAGGGAGCAGCAATGCCGGCCATATCCTTGATACAGATGGTATCAGACCCCAACTCTTCTAACTGTTTACATTTGGATTTGTAATAGTCCAGATTAAATACATTTCCTCCTAAGGTTCTCTCAGTGAGGGAATAACAGATGGATCCTTGAAGGTGTTTCCCGTTGGCCTTTATCCTTTCCACAACGGTCTGAAAATTTCTGAAATCATTCAAGGCATCAAAAACACGAAATATATCAATGCCTACCTCACAGGCCTTATCAACAAATGCCCTGGCCACATCGTCGGCATAATTACGATAGCCAACAAGGTTCTGGCCTCTCAGCAACATAGAAAACGGGGTTTTCTTTAAATATTTTTTAAGTGTTCTGGGTCTTTCCCATGGATCTTCCCCTAAAAACCGGTGCATTGTATCAAAGGTTGCCCCTCCCCAGACCTCCATGGACCAGAAGCCGATATCTTCCATTTTTTCAGCAATGGGAATCATATCCTCTGTTCTCATTCTTGTAGCCAATAAAGACTGATGACCGTCTCTAAGGGTAAGATCCTGGATCTTAACTGGTTTTTTTTGGCTTTTATTTTGCGTAGTATTCATTGTTTTCTCCTATTTTATGTGTATGTTAAACTAAGTTGTCGTTCACTTATTATCAAAAAATATTTATACGTTTGTGTAGTCAAGAATTTTTGTTTATTCATATTGGAGGAGATTGAGTTTTTATTGTTAATAGTAATTATTACTAATAATAATTGAGAATGGACTTGTCAAGTATCTTTATTCATGATTTGTTTTAAAAGTGAATACAAGGAAATTGTTAGATAAAGGTGATGACAGGCCTTGCATTCACCAGGATGAACCGCTTTAAAGAAGGAGCGTTTACAATGAGCCGAAAGATATGTTTAGGGTGTATCTCGAATAGGTAAATCAAACCTTTCGTCTCTATTTTTAATAGCCTGAACCAATTCTTTGCCCGACCGATGTGCTTCTAATAAATATTCTGGATGTCCCTTTATGTCTCTCTCTAAATCTAAACTGCGATACAGGAGCGATCTCCAAAGCTCCATATCGAGAATTTCAAAAAAATAGCGGATGCTGAGAAGGGTCCCCTCAAAAAGTCTTTTACCTTTGGTAGCACCTACCGATATAAAAAGTCCTTTTCGTGTGGCTTTAGGTTTTTCAATTGTGTTCTTTTCAAGCCAGTATCTCTTCACCCACAGGGATTGACATCGATCCATGAGGATTTTGGTGTGAGCGCTTACTGTATAAAAAAATATGGGCGAGGCAAGCATCAAACCCTGGCATAACAAAAGTTTATCATACACGTGCTGGAAATCGTCCTGGATTACACACCTGCCGGTTTCTTTACAGCCATAGATTTCAAGACAGGGAGACATCTTCAAATCACGAAGCACTAACTCTTCTATTTCAGCACCTGCTTCAATTGCTCCTTTAACAGCATTTTTGAGTAACAAAGCTGTATTCCCCTTACGGCGTGGACTGCCATAAATAGCAAGAATTTTAACCATTTTACACACTATTCTTATGTTTGCTCATTACTGTTACTGTTGAATAAACCCATAGCTGTGAATTTTAGCGGCCTTACAGATGATTTTTAAAATTTCTAGAAAGGATTTTTAGCTCGGATCTTTTTGGGTTACACTGTTACTATACTTACTATTAAATCATTAAAAAGCGCAGAAGGCAATATCTTTCCTGTCAAGAAAGCCTCAATGTATAGCAAAGGTTCAAGTGGTGGAGTACCTATAGGTTATCCAGGTAATTTCAAAGAGCTGAAGTGTTACGAAAAAAAGAAAATTTTTTATAAATTTTTTATACTATTTCTGATAGTATGAAAGAAAATGGTAATGAATCACGTGCGGACTTATTTTGAAGGAGGCAATGTATATGGTTACATCACTTACCTGTTCAGTAGATACAATAAAAGATATTGCCCCTGAAGAGGTTTGGGATATTATCAGAGGTGAGAAAAAAGAAGAATATATCGTGGTGGATGTGAGAACTCCCGCAGAATATGAAGAGGAACATCTTCCCGGAGCCAGGTTCATTCCCTTAAATGAGTTGGATAGAAGGTATTCAGAGCTCGACAGGCATAAGAAGATTATTACATATTGTCGTTCGGGAAGGAGGAGCCTGGGGGGAGCCATTCTTCTTTGTAATCAGGAATTTGGGGAACTCTATAACATGCGCGGAGGGATCATGAACTGGCCCTATGAAAGGGTAAAAGGCCCTCCAGAGGAGGCAGGGGAGTTTTTCAAAGAAATAGGGGAGATCAAAGAGCTTTTGCTTTTTGCCTTGCAAATGGAGAGAGCAAGTCGAACATTTTATCATCAGGTTGCTGAAAATTTGGGTGAAAAGGGGATAGTAGATGTATTAAAGAAGCTTTCCCAGACAGAAGAACAGCACATGGAGGTTCTTTATTCAAGATTGAAAAATATCTGGCCCGAAGCCCCGCCTTTAGAGGGCATTAAAGAATCGGAGCATATGGAAGGAGCCATCTCCGTCCCTCACGCTCTTTTGGTCATTGAAGAAGAACCACCCAAAGAAAGGATAGATATCCTGGAGCTGGCCCTGGAAAAGGAATGCAAGGCCTATGATCTCTATCAAAGGATGGCTGAATCGGTTGAGCTCCCCTTGAGAGAAATTTTCAGGGATTTGGCTGAACAAGAGAGAGGACATATCAATGCACTATCTCGCCTTCTCTCCTAAGAAACTAAATGTAGAGTAAAGCATGGAGATGTCTTTTTTTGTTATGCCCTTATACATGCACAGGAGTGGCCCAGATAATCGGGATTTGATAGGCGGAGCATATAATAGTTATTGTCACGTTGCGATAAATCCCGATTATCTGGGCCCGAGCACGGAACCTTGTTTCAAGGGCATAAAGCAAAAAAAGACATCTCCATGCTCAATGTATAGTTTATTTCATGTATAACCCTGGAGCGAAGCGCCGGGATCATTTGCTAAAAAGAAAGGCTGCCTGATTTATTGCAAGAATATTTCTAAAAGGAGAATAGGGAATGTATGTGCAGCAATTTTTTGTTGAAGGTATCGCTCACAGCTCCTATATCTTGGCTGGAAACCAGAGCTGTGCAATCATTGACCCAAAGCGGGATGTTGGTGAATATATCAAAACAACCAAGGCTATGGGGCTGAAGATAACCCATATCATGGAGACCCATCTCCATGCCGATTTTATCTCCGGCCATCTTGATTTAAAGGAACTAACCGGGGCTCAAATCTATGCCCCCAAGGCCGGAAATTGCCAGTTTGATCACGTTCCGGTTGCAGAGGGAGATACCCTCGTGATAGAGGATGTGGAACTTGAGGTGTTGGAAACCGGGGGCCATACCCCGGAACATGTTTCCTATGTAGTCACTGACCGCTCCCGAGGTGATGAACCGGCAGCGGTCTTCTGTGGAGATACCCTCTTTGTGGGTGATGTGGGAAGGCCTGACCTTTTCCCTGGCATGGCAGAGGATCTGGCGTCCACATTATATGATAATCTTCATAAAAAGCTCCTACAACTCCCTGATTTCTGTGAAGTGTATCCCGCTCACGGGGCAGGCTCTCTTTGTGGACGGGCTATGGGAGCTAAGCGAACCAGCACCATCGGTTACGAACGGCGTTACAATCCCGCCCTCCAGTATACAAGTAGAGAAGAATTTAAGAAGTCTCTCTTGACTGGCATGCCCCAGGTGCCTGACCACTTCAGCCGCTGCTCTGCCATTAATGCCAAGGGACCAACCCTGGTACAAAGTTTACCCGTTCCCCAACCCTTAGCTCCAGAGGAGTTCTGGAGGCTAAAAAATAATGGCTCTATAGTCGTGGATATCCGCGATTATACAGCCTTTGGTGGGGGCCATGTCCCTGGAGCGTATAGTTTAGATTCTGCCATGAATTTTTCCACATTCTCTGGGTGGGTGCTACCACCTGATAGGCCCTTGCTCCTGGTGGGAAATTCTGAAGAAGAAATTAATCGGGCCACAACGCAACTTCGCCGTGTAGGGCTGGATGAGGTGGTAGGATACTTGGAAGGCAGTATTAATGCATGGGCAATCAGTGGTCTGCCCTTGGAATATTTTACCCATATGTCAGTTCATGAACTTAAACGAAAACTAGAGCAAAGGGATGATATCGTTGTTCTTGATGTACGCTCCCAGAAGGAGTGGGATGAGGCCCATATCGAAGGGGCAGTCCATATACCTTCTCCTGATGTCAGAACGAGATATAATGAGGTGGATAGCAAAAAGCCGGTAGCGGTCCTTTGCAATACTGCCCACCGTTCCAG
>Ga0315545_1001296_pt1 | contig 24549 bp, 20 predicted proteins | sample SalMarSW160210MG_FD_203096 | JGI IMG/M metagenome (GOLD analysis project Ga0315545, IMG submission 203096) | Salt marsh sediment microbial communities from the Plum Island Ecosystem LTER, Massachusetts, United States - Salt Marsh Sediment SW1602-10 ...
TGTCCGCTACCTTCAGTAGCATCTTGTCCAGATCACCGGTTTCCTCACCTACCGCAACCATATTAGATACGATCAAATCCACCGTCTTTGACTGCCGCAACGGACCTGCGAACGTGTCGCCCTGCCGAATCGAATTGTGAACATTCGCTAACATATTGGCGTAAACCTCATTGCCCGCTGTCTCACGTGTAACATTCAGCGCATCTAGTATCGGAACGCCGGCACTAATAAGCGTCCCGAGCGTTCTCGTCCACCTCGTAATAGCAACCTTACTTGTTAACTGACCCATGATTGGCAATCTCAACTTGACAGTATCCAGAACTAACCTGCCGCCACGAAACTGCTTGGCAAGTCTGAGCAGAAAAACAATCAAAAACGGCATCGCCAACAAAACCGCCCAACCCCCTATCCGTATCCCATAAATCTCGGGCGCCCAATCTGGTCCGTACGCGATCCAACTACTTATTCCCAACACCGTCCTTGTCATTCTGTTCAACTGCTGACCCTCAAGCATCTCTGTAAGCACGGTCTCAAATTGTGGTATCACAAACTTCATCAATCCAAGAAGAATTAGAAACGCTGCGCTCAAAACAACAAGCGGATATATCATCGCGCTTTTGACACGAGACTTTAGTTTCATGGCACTTTCTTTGAAGTCAGCCACGCGTGCCAGGATTAAATCCAGCACACCGCCGGCCTCGCCAGCCGCCACCATATTTACAAATAACCGATCAAAAGCTCTTGGGGACTTGGCCATCGCCTCTGACAGTGTCGAACCTCCTTCAATATCATCGGCGACGTAACCAATAACCCTCTTGAACGTTCCCGATTTTTGGTGCTCTTGTAAGATGCGAAGCGAACGCAAAATAGGCAAACCCGCATCCTGAAGCGTAGAAAGTTGTCTGGCAAACTCTGTTATATATCTAACCTTGACCTTGCCGCCAGCACCTCGTCTGCGTTTTGGTTTCACAGCAGCTTTCGCAGCCACCTTTTCTGCGGCTCGCGAACGAACCTTCGTCGGGAAATATCCCATGTTCCGTATCTTGCTTATTGCTTCCTTCTCACTGAGGGCTTCAACCTCATTTTTTATTTCTACCCCCTGCGAGTCCAGTGCTGTATACTGAAAAACAGACATTTTAAACTACCTCAAATTGAACTCGACACTTCCATTAAAAAATCACAAAAAAATATAAACTAATGCTCCCTGACGGGTCATTCTATAAAATTATCACAGATTGCTAACATTATCATTCAATTATTGTTTCTTTGACCACCTCATCGATGGTGGTAACACCGTCGTAGATTGCAGCTAAGCCGTTATCCCGCAGCAGTCTCATTCCGGCCTTCTGAGCTGCAGCACGCAGAACATTCGTCGACGCACGATTCATTACTAATTCGCGCATCTCATCGTTGAACGTCATAATCTCAAAAATACCTATCCTGCCCCTATAGCCGGTGTTATTGCATCTATCACAACCTCGTCCATAGTAGAACTTCTTGCCCTTGACGTCGTCTTCCGTAATACCCAACTCGCGCAATTGTGTCTCATTCGGCTCGAATTGTGTCTTGCAATTCTCACATATTCTTCTGACTAATCGCTGAGCAACGATACCTTCAAGCGTAGCAGTCACAAGGAATGGCTCCACCCCCAGATCCAGAATTCGAGCGATAGAACTCGGAGCATCATTCGTATGCAAAGTTGTAAACACTACATGGCCGGTCAGCGACGCCTGCGCCGCAATCTCCGCCGTCTCAAGGTCACGAATCTCACCAACAAGTATGATATCCGGGTCCTGACGTAGAATCGAACGCAAGCAACGCGCGAATGTAAGGCCTATATCCGGTTTCATTTGAACCTGAATCAAACCATCAATGTCATACTCTACAGGGTCCTCCGTCGTAATTATCTTCGTCTTAATGTCATTTAATTCACTAAGCGCTGAGTAAAGCGTCGTGGTCTTGCCGCACCCTGTTGGCCCAGTGACGATTATAATGCCATTAGGTTTGTGAATCAGTTGACGCACCAATGCCACGTTATCCCGTCGCAATCCCAGCTTTTCCAGATCAAAACTGACCTGAGTCCTGTCCAATATACGCAGGACAACACTCTCTCCGAACATCGTCGGCAGAACGCTTACACGCAGATCAATCGGATTGCCTTGGACAGTTAGTGATATTCGCCCATCCTGGGGCAGACGACGTTCAGCTATATCCAGGTCAGCCATAACCTTGATACGCGAGCTCAGTGCAGCCGCAATGTATTTCGGTGGTGGAATCATTTCATACAAAACACCATCAATACGATATCGCATCTTGTACTCATTTTCGAACGGCTCAAAATGGACATCCGATGCCTTATCCCGTATTGCCTGCAGAAGTACCAAATTCAGCAACTTCTTGACGGGATTTGACTCCGACAGCTCTTTCAGTTCATCAAGGTCGATACTTTGATTTCTACCCTCGAATTCCGCTAAAAAAGTATCTGCCTGTATTTCACCTATGAGCTCGGTGATGTTCTCATCCTGCGTATCGTAGTATTTGGTCAAAGCGCTCTCTAAAGCACTCGGATCAGTTATCTTTGCAACGACCTTAAAATCCATTAGTGTGCTTAGGTCGTCAGTCGCTCTGAAGTTATCTGTATTATCCAGTGCCACAATGAGCTGGTTCCGCTTCTTGTCAAACTCAATGGGAACTATATGGTATGTCTTTGCCATCTGTGCTGGAACCTTTTCGATTATATCAGGAGGTATTTCCAGCCCGTCTATATTCACATATTCCATACCTCGCTGAGCCGCCAGTGCGATACGAAGATCATTTTCACCCACCAGTCCCAGTTCCACGAAGACCTGCCCTATCCGCACATTCCCATTCCGCTGGCTCTGAACTTTCAGGCATTCATGCACTTTATCACGGCTCAACAACCCCATCTTCATCAATATCCGACCGAGCGGTCTGCCTCGCAGTTGCTCGATAGGAGGAAGTTTTTCCGCTATTTTAGTCTTGGCCATATAAGTTTCCCCTAAATAAAACTTACCTCATACCTATTTTATTATACGACATTAAAACGTTCTTGTACAATAAATTATAAATTGGACACTTAATTTATAAGACATGCTATGCCGATAACATCAATCTTAACACGCACTCCGATTACACACAAATGGAGTGAATCAAACGTCCAAAGCCCCCGAAACACCCTCCAGACAGCATTTGCAGCACATAAGCATAACTAATCATGCTCTCAAAATCGGCCCCATATCCTCCATCTCCTTGTCTACAGCTTCCCTTTTCTTTCTTCCCGCCTTACCCTTAGCAGCATTCATCTTCAGAATAGCCTTTTCCTGCAAAGCCCCTGGCTGCCGGCTCTTGTCAATCATCTCATCCAGAGTAATCTTACCTACGTCGTAGAGCTGCCAAAGGTGTTCATCAAGAAGCTGCATCCCCAGCTTCTTGCCCGTCTGGATGCTCGAATCGATTCGATAAGTTTTGTTCTCGCGGATAAGATTGGCTATGGCTGGCGTTACAACCATGAATTCGTATGCGGCAATCCTACCTCTACCGGTGGCTAACGGGCACAAGGCTTGGCTGAGAACTGCTATCAGATTGCTGCTCAACTGAATACGTATCTGCTCTTGCTGGTCTACGGGAAAAACGTCAATCATTCTGGTAATCGTTCCTGCGGCACTCGTTGTATGAACCGTGCTAAAGACCAGGTGACCGGTTTCAGCGGCTCTGACGGCAGATTCAATTGTTTCGAGATCCCGTAATTCACCGACCAAAATCACATCTGGGTCCATTCTCAGAACACGTCTTAACGCCTCGCCAAAACTCGGTACATCAACACCGACTTCTCGCTGGTTAATAATAGATTTTTTATGCGTATGATAATACTCTATCGGTTCCTCAACGGTTATAATATGGTGGTCAAAGTTTTCGTTAATATAGTTTATCATACAAGCTAAAGTGGTCGTCTTTCCACATCCGGTTGGACCCGTAACCAAAAACATTCCTCTTGGTCTGCGGCACAAAGCAGCACAAATCTTTGGCAATCCTATCTCCTCAAAAGTCATAATCTTTGAGGGTATAAGACGTAGAACCAATGATATATCCCCTTTTTGCCGAAAGATAGACACGCGAAACCGGCCCTTATCACCGAATGCAAACCCAAAATCCGTCCCACCCTCTTCTTGAAGCTCCTGTTGATTCCTATCCGGCGTGATACTCTTCATCAGGGCCGTAGTATCATCCGGCTCAAGAACCTTTGTCTCCAGCGATCGCAATCGCCCATCTATCCGAAGCACAGGTGACCGCCCAACGACAAGGTGCACATCTGAGCCACCTTGTGCAACGCACGCCTGTAGCAGTCTGTCCATGTTAACCGTTGCCATCTCAAAATCCCCGATTAATTATCATTCATGTTCAATCTACAACTACACCTTCCGTTTGAGTGATCCTCGCTACCTCAGCGGGTGTCGTAGTCCCCTTGAAAATTTTAAGCTTACCATCTTCCATTAGTGTCCGCATACCGCTGGCTTTAGCTGCCTTTCTTATTTCAGCAGCCGGTGCTTTTCTAAAAGCTAACTCTCGCAATTCATTGTTCATTTCTACCATCTCAAATATACCAATTCTGCCCTTAAAGCCCGTATTTTGGCACTGACTGCAACCAACTCCTTTGTACATAGGATGCTTCTCTACATCTTCAGGTATAATGTCAAGCAATCGCAGATCTTGGGGGTTCGGATTCGGATCAACCTCTTTACACTTCTTGCAAATCACTCTCACAAGTCGCTGTGCCATAATAGCTTGTATTGAGCTGGCAACAAGGAACGGCTTAACACCCATATCGATAAGACGCGTTATTGCGCTGCACGCATCATTAGTATGCAATGTACTGAAAACCAAGTGTCCTGTAAGAGCCGCCTGGATAGCTATGTCCGCCACCGCGCTATCTCGAATCTCACCGATGAGTATGATATTAGGTGCCTGTCGCAGCATCGATCGAAGAATTCGCTCAAACGATAAGCCAATCTCTTCTTTGACCTGACACTGGTTCATCCCATCAAAGTTATATTCGACAGGGTCTTCAGCTGTGATGATTTTCTTATCCGGCTTATTGAGTTCCTGCAACGCTGCATACAACGTTGTTGTCTTGCCGCTACCGGTTGGTCCTGTAACTAAAAAGATGCCATTAGGTCTCTTGATTATCCGCTGAAATATTTCGTAGTTGTCTTGTTCGAATCCTAATGATTCGATACCGATATTAACGGCATCCGGACGAAGAATACGCAACACTATGCTTTCACCGTGATTGCCGGGCAGCGCCGACACACGGAAGTCGATATCCTGTCCAGCTATCTCACGCTTAATACGACCATCCTGCGGCAGTCGTTTCTCAGCCATATCCATGCCTGACAGAATCTTTAAACGTGCGATAAGCGGCGCCTGCATATTCTTCGGAGTGTTATCCTTCTCCAGGCAAACACCATCGACCCTGTATCTGACACGCACTCGATCCGCCATTGGCTCAACATGGATGTCGCTGGCCCGCATATGATACGCGGTATCAATTATCAGATTTACCAACCGAATGATAGGACCCTCGTCATCTTCTCCGGCTGCTTGAGCTCGCATGGCTTCCGCCTGCAGCTCACTACCTGCTTCAGCAAGTTCCGCTGCGGTCGCATCTATGCTATGTCTTAGTCTGTCGTCTTCTTGTTTATTCACAGTAGCCAACGACTCCTTGATATAGGAGCTAATCTTTCTGGGATTCGCAAGATAGCACTCAAGTTCAGCGTTTAAGCGAAGTCGGAGCGTGTCCCGCATATCGAGGTCCATCGGATCGCTGATTACCACTCTTAGCTTACCATTGTTCATGTTAAGCGGCAGAACATTATGCCTTTTTATAAGCTCCTCAGGAATAATACTACCGATGTTGGATGGAATGGAAATCTGGTCTAAATTGACGTATTTTAGCCCAAATTGTTTTGCAAGCGCCTTGGTCAATGTCTCCTCATCTATCAGTCCAAGTTCGATCAGAACCTGGCCAAGACGCTTATTGTTCTTTTTCGCTGTTTTGATTGCATTGATGAGCGCTTGCTTCTCAATAAGCCCAGCTTTGAACAGTATTTCTCCTAAGTGTCTGCGCTTTCTGGCCATACAAACCTCGAACTTTTGATTACACTTTGCATGATTATTATAGCATAAATCCGCGTATAAGTCAAACCTGCAATTCCAACCTTAACACATCCAGCGCCGTTAGCGCTGCTCGAAATCTCACTAAATCACGATCACCAGAAATGATGTAGCGCTTGGTTTGCAATCCACCGTTGCTGCTAACAGTAATATATACAAGGCCCACAGGTTTTTGTTCGGTTGCGCCGGTTGGACCAGCTATGCCAGTTATAGCAATTGCAAAATCTGTTCCAGCTCTGCTCCTTGCACCCTCAGCCATCGCACTGGCAACCTCAGAGCTAACCGCACCATGCTCTTCGATCAATTTAGGTTCAACTCCAAGCTCTCTAATTTTAGCATCGTTGCTATATGTAAACCACCCATACGTAAAATATCTACTCGCTCCTGGAATATCCGTCAGCAGCTTAGCCAAAGTGCCGCCCGTGCACGACTCCGCTACAGCCAACGTCTCGCCCCGCCGAGCCAATTGGCCACCTACAACCTCAGCAAGAGACTGGTCCCCGACACCGTAGACCAGTTTTCCCAGCTTAGTCCGTATTAATTCCTCGTCTTTCTCGACTATGGTCTGCGCTTCATTTTCATTTGCTGCCGTGGCGACAATCTCCAGTGTAATAATGCCACATTTAGCCGTACAATTAATAAGGGGATTCCTGCCGCGCTGCATGATCGGGCCTAACATTTCAGCAATCGCCGACTCCCCTGCTCCAAAACACCCCAGCCTCTTTGAAACTATCGCCTGTCCGGATGCAAATTGCCGCAATTCAGGAAGTACTGATTCCGTAAACATCCGTTCCATTTCTCTCGGAACGCCCGGCATAGCAATAAGCAGCTTGTCGCCGGCTGCTGCCATTATGCCAGGAGCCGTGCCAATATTGTTGAAAAGGGCTTTTGTGCCCGCCGGTATATAAGCCTGACATTTATTTCTCGCTGGCATCCGTCGTTCTCGACGAGCAAAAAATTCCTCGATAGCGTACAAAAGCTCACTTTGTAGCTGCAATTTGACACCAAGGAATTTCGCAAACGCCTCACGCGTCACGTCATCATCGGTAGGACCAAGCCCACCGGTTGCCAATACAATATCAGTATCTCTACATGCCAGATTTAGCGACCTTACTATTGCATCTACATCATCCCCGATTGTGTAACAACTAACAACAGGTACGCCGATTGAAAATAGCTCTCTGCCCAGAATCGCAGCATTTGTATCGATCGTCCGGCCACTAAGAACCTCATTGCCAATAGTAACAATACTTGCCTTTTTCATAAAAGCGGATTCTAATCTCGTCCACGAACGGGAACAAGGGAAAATGCCTTCTTGGCGTTGCCGAGCATTCGAAGTGTTTCAGCCAATAAAAAGTGGGCCATCCATTCTCCGTAGCAGCTATGCTTCGCCCTGCATAGCTTCGCAGAGGGAGCTTCCGAGCTTTGTAGCCGTGGTTATTACTACAGAGCAGGCACTCCGCAGAGTAGCAAGCTTGCCCGCCTTTGGCGGTGCCCATCCTACGAAACTAATTCCTTACTCCCAACCGCCGTTCTATGCTTTCTGGAGGATGTCGGCAGCCTTTACAGCATCTTCGGCGGAGTCCAGGCCAATGTAGAGGATGAACCTTGCTCCGATCACAGCCACCGAGAGTCCTCGAAGACTGATCCCTTCTGCAGCGAGCTTTTCTGTTAATTCGGCTGTGACGCCAGGTCTATTCTCTCCTTCGACGCGAACCGAATGGACGCTGTTCGTAACGTTAAAGCCTAACTCCGCAGCCGCGGCGACCTCCCTATCACCACGTAGCGGTGTGACAAACACAACACCTGTGCCAGGCTTTTCCGGCGATCGCCTTGCGATGATGAAATCAAGGTCAGCACCTGCATCCCGCAGGCCGGTGAGCAGATACGCTAAGCCGCCGACTTTGTCTCTAATAGTTGCGGCCCACACATTCACACGTTCGACAATCAGGTCCATAATACTCTCCTTTTGGATTAACGATTATTGACAAATTACCTGTAACTGCCATTAGGTTTACTGCGTAAAAACACTTATTTTCAACAGCCCTGCTGTCTTTAGTTCTCCATCTACTCGGTCCATAATCCTGCCGCTTAGAACCTCATTGCCAATAGTAACAATCCCTGCCTTTATCATAAAGGCGGATTCTAATCTTGGTCGTAAGTGCATACAAGGGGAAATTATTTCACGGCGCTCCCCAGCAGTCGACGTGTTTTCAGCCAATAAAAAGGGCGGCCATCCAAAAGGTAATCACTAGTTATACGTTTTCCGATATGTAATACCCTATATTTATAATTTCAATTCTTATAATCGGTGCGATTATAGCACCCTACATTACTTGGCCATTCTGTGAATCGCCATGATGAAGCAATCTCTGATTCAGCATTTTAACAATCAATCACGAGAAAAAGCATATACGTAAAGCGCGTACGCGCTTTACGTATGCCATATTATTATATTTAAAATGTTATGAAAATTGCCATTCTGGAATGAATCGCAACCTTCAGCACTAAGTAAAACCGAAGTAAAAGGCGAAGCCGAGTGCGGCAATCTTAAAATAATCAATCATCCATAATCAATGAAAATGGCCGTCGCTGTTTGTGTGGGTCCAAGTTCCTTGAGGTTATTAAACGGGTATTTTGCTCCCAGATGCTTTAGGGGGCAGTCCCCTCGTACTTCGCAGCGACGCGCTGCTTCGCAGAGTAATAATTAGTAAAAGATTGTTTGACAAAGCCCAATAATGTGGTATAATCAATACAATATAATACAATACAAAAGATTAGGAAATCTTTAGGCCACAGAGGAAGACAACTAACCTTTGTGGCTTTTTTTGTTTGACGCTTTACATAAAGGAGTAAAGATGAAAAAACCACTAAAGACTTCGCCTGAAGGCAGGAAATGCATGTTTCCGAACTGCACGCATATCTTGAGTATCTATAACCATGAGACTTACTGTCATATACATCGGGATAAGGTGTCTCAGGAGCAAAAACCTAAGATTCCATATCATCATGCTGTATAAACCGATCCCGCTACGGCTTCGGCCTTCTCGCCTCCGCGAAGCGCTTTGGCGGAGCGGGGCGCCGAGACGAGTACCATGTAGTAACTTTTCGCTATCAGAGAGACCGCAAAGGGCCTAAAACAGTTGGTCGAAACCTATTTTACTAGCCAGCCGACTGTAATATACAAGGGTGGGCTTACTACTCTGCGAAGTAGCACTTCGCTACGTAGCACGAGTCAGCCCACCGAACAATGATCATAATAAACCGCATGGGCTAAAGCCCATCCTACGAAACTGGTAATTGGTGATTAGTGAATAGCTCGTCATTGCGAGCAAGGCGAAGCCGAGCGCGGCAATCTCTAAAAGAATTGTAGGGTGAGGGCTTTCATCCTTCGCAGTGCCTACTCCGCCGTAGTAGCCACGGCTACAAAGGCCGGAAGCTCTGCTACGGAGAATGGATGCCCCACCATTATCTTATCTATCGAATCTTTCAGCTTTACAACATTATCTCTGCCTCTATGGCAATTGCATCCGAAAGTAATGTGCCTGTATTAGCTTGTTAGACATACTCCATTTTTGTAGGTTGTGCTCGGCACAACGATTATCTATATTTTATTGTGGTGTGCGGTGCACACCCTACATGGCTACATGGCTCTCATTGAACGATTATTCAGGACAGTCCCCGTTTCCTGTGCACTTTCCCCAGCTATTAACAGATGGCTTTCCCTAATGTTACCCACCTTCATTTGATTAATTTCTGTTTTTTGAGCCTTCGTAGAGCTTCTTCTACAATCTGCCTTTTCCTAAATGCAACTCCGCTACTTATCATCAGAATCCTAGCCTCATCGAGATTTACCAATTCAATGTCATCGACCTCGTCGGGACTAACCTTCTCGATCAGGTCTAATGTGTCTTTTAAGCATTGGGCTGCCACAAAGTAATACTTCTTCCCTTTCCTGAATATACCTCTTGATCTACTTGCAGTGATAGCTCGGTCGTAGTGAAATATTTCAGGTTTCGATAGTGATCCACCAAAATACTCTTCCTCTATCCATGTCTTGATGTTATTCTGAAGTCTCGTTGGAAGTCCTTTAATGTTGATATTACACAATTCTTCAGCCCACCCCCTGAGAAATGCGTCCCGTATGCATTCGTTTTCATGTACACCCTCCTGCGGCAGGTTCCATACTCCGCTCCTTGTTGACTTAACAAAGAGAATGCGACCATTCCTGTAAGCTGCAATCACTAGCTCTGGTCTATAGTCCTCCTGAGCAAACCTTTTTTTGACATCGTTCATGAATCCTTTATTATCCAATTTCATTAAATACACCATTTTTCCGTTACACTTTCAAACCACACAATACCCAAAATCGCAAATTTTCTCAACTAAATACTATTCACTGAATACTAACGACTATTCACAACCTCCAACCCTGCAATTCCGCATCATAGCTTGCCTTGAATACAGCCGAATGGGTGCAGAATGACAGGTATTGAATAGATTTCTCCGATATGGTCGAAATGACGAACAACGAATCAACGTTCACCAATCACCAATCACTTCGCGTCCATCTTTTTGGCCAATTTTAGACATCAGCTATCCACAATAAATAACATAAAATGCTCATAAAAAAGTGGTTCAAAAAGTGTTAATTTTTGTCAATTTTTGCTCAAAACCTGCTCATTTTTGCTCATTTCTTGTCATTTTTTGCTCATTTTTTACCATATTATTCTTGCCTATTTTGCCCAAACCCTACATGCCAACCTTACCACCTGAGTTTTTTGCCTAAAAACAACGATTGCTCCTAAAATCGCTCCCAAATTATCCCCAAAAACGCAATTTTTTTAAAATTTGCCTCAAAAAAATAAACCAAAAATGATTGATTCTCTTGCTATCAAGTCTCAGCTAAATTTCAATTACTGCCTTAACTACGCCATCGCGATAACCAGCAACCATATCAAAGGCTTCCTGCGCACGTACCAATTCGAACCGATGAGTTATCATAAAGTCAACCTTGGCCTTTCCAGAAGCTATCAGGTCAATCGCAACCTGTGTGCATTTATTCTGTCGTCTGACGTTTATTATCGTTAGCTCTTTTCTGCGAAGCCTATCAATAAGAAATGAGACCCGCTCAATACGCGGAATGCCAATGAGCATCAGCCTGCCACCAGGCTTTAGCAGTTCAACAGCTTCATCGAGCGTTTCCTGCTGGCCGGCACATTCGTAAACAATATCCATACCCAGCGGTTCCCGCTCAAGGATTGCCTTTACAACATCCTCCCTGTTGGGATTGCCAGCCCAGACGGCACCATTTTTTTGGGCAATTTGGACACGATAATCCAACTTATCAGTCATATATATGTACTCAATACCCTCAGCCCTTGCCGCAACCATGCAGCTTAGCCCTATTGGCCCGGAACCCAGAATCGCGATTTTTGCATCCCTGAAAATTTGCGATGGTGTTAGCCAAGCTGCGCTCTGCTTTACAGAATAAACTGCTATAGTAAATGGCTCACACAGAACGCCCTGCTCAAGTGTTAGCGTGCCATTTATTGGAAAGCAATTTTCCTGCGGCATGACAATATATTCACAAAGGCACCCATTGCCCTGGCCTGGCGTGCCCAGGAACCGCAGATTAAAACACGTATTTTCCCTGCCCTGTCTGCACTGGTCGCACTCGTGGCACGAAACCGCCGGCTCGACAACCACCTGCTGGCCAATCTTGACTCGCTCAACTTTACTGCCAATAGCCTCAACCGTCGCGCTACATTCATGGCCAACTATGAACGGATACTCAACAACCTGCGAGCCAATTCTGCCCGTCTCGTAGTAATGTACATCCGAGCCACACACGCCCACCTTCTCAATTTTTAGCAAAACATCCGTGTCTTTTTGCAGAGTCGGCTTAGGCACATCCTGCATTTGCATTTGCCGGATACCAGTCAATAATAACGCTTTCATAGGCCTATCCATAATTATTGACCATCACCACAGAAATGACGGCTAAACTTTGTCTAATTTTTCTATAACTATCACTTCAAGGATACAAGTTTTATCTCAAAGAGCTTGGGCCAAAACTTGCCGGTCACAAATAACCTGTCGCCCACAGCATCATAAGCGATGCCATTTAGAACATCGATTTCTCCGCTTTTGCCCAGCAGATTCGAAAGTCCGTCCATGTATATCCAACCAACAACCCGACCCGTTCCGGGATCGATCCGTACAATGCGCTCGGTCGGCCAAACATTTGCGTAGACTTCACCCTTGACATATTCCAATTCGTTGAGCCCGTGTACAGGGCTATCTTGGTCGCGGACTTCGATAAGCCCGATCTGTTCAAATGTGTCAGGATTTAGAAAGTATAATGTGGCTGTGCCATCGCTCATAATCAGCCGATTGCCATCATGGGTGATGCCCCAGCCTTCGGTTGAATAACTGAACTTACGTAAAAGCTTAAGGTCGTCCTTGCTATAAACAAAACCGACACCAGATTTGTATGTTAGCTGAATAATCTTATCGCCGTAGATGGTTATACCTTCGCCAAAGTACTGAGCCGGGATTTCTATAATCTGCAGGATATTGCCGGTTGCTCGATCAATTTTACGCAAAGTTGAGTGCCTGTAGAGCCCTGTTCCTTCGTACATTATGCCGTTTTCATACGCCAGACCCTGCGTAAAAGCCCGGCGTTCGTGCGCGTATGTTCCAACAACCTTGTAGGTATAAAGAGATGGGCTGCTGGAATGATCTGAATCAGAGCACGAGCCTGCGACAACTGCTATAATCAGCACTGCCACTGCGAACAGGAGCTTTCGCAAAAGTTTCTTACCAAACCTCGCCACAAAACTATATTTGCCTACACATTGAACCTGAAATTAATAATGTCACCATCCTGTACAATATAATCCTTGCCTTCGAGCCGGGTCTTACCCGCAGCCTTGACCGCCTTCTCATCGCCAAGCTCTTTCAAATCTTCAAACGCCATTGTCTCAGCCCGTATAAAGCCTCTCTTAATATCGCTATGGATCTTGCCCGCCGCATCAAGTGCAGATGTACCTTTCTCGACAGGCCATGCACGAAGCTCATCCGACACCACAGTCAGAAAGCTAACCAGGCCCAGTGCCTCATAGCAACTTTTAACAAATTTCTTCGCCGCCGATTCAGCAATCTCAAGATCAGCCATAAACTCTGCCCTGCTCCTGGCATCCAGTTGTGCCAATTCATACTCCAATTTCGCACACATCGTTGTCACGGGCACAGAGCTATCAACAGCTTCACCAAATTTAAACTGCTTGTTTAATTTGTCCTCTCCAGCGTTCACAGCCACAGCCATCGGCTTCAACGTTAAAAAACCGAGAGACTTAACCATCTCTATCTCTTCATCGTTTTCGATAGCTGAGCTTATCGGCTTTTCCGCCTCGATAGTCTCCTGCAATCGCTTGTGTAGCGCCAGTTCAACCTTATCATGTGCCTGTGTTTTGGGGGGTTTAGTGACTTGCTTTTCAAGCCTTTCTATTCGTGTTGTAACCAACTCCAGATCGCTGAGCAATAACTCTGTCCGTAGTTCGGTCAAATCCCTGACCGGGTCCACATTACCACTGTAATGCGGCACCATCAAATCCTCAAAAGCCCGCACAATTAGAACGAGCATATCAACGGTTCTTATTTGATTGATCAACCTCCGCGCTGCTGCCCTGCCATGCTCATCGGCAAAGTTAAATCCTGGAACGTCAAGACAATCAATCGTGGCGTGCGTGATTTTTTTAGGCTTATAATATTCAGCCAACCAATCGAGCCTTTCGTCAGGAACCGGCACTATCGCTTCCTCAATCGCCGTCGCTCCCGGCGCCGGCACATCCTTGCCGCTTATCGCAGAAAGAATCGTACTCTTTCCCGACTGCAATAGTCCAACCAAAGCAACTTTCATCCTGTTGTTCCTTGTTCATTGTTCGTTGTTCGCTGTACGGTACGCTACGCCGTGTTTGCCGTAACAGGAGCTAAGGAACGCTTGAGCCCGCTTAGCATTTTCGATATGTCAATAACTCTGTCCCGTAACTCATTGAACTTCTCAAGACTGATATAGCCTCGCTTTACAGAAACCTGCAAGATTGCAACGCACTCAAAAGCCGAACCCCGTGCCATATCAATGAATCTGTTAAAGCCTCTCTTAGTCCTTGCTGAATCCTCAGCAATGTTTAGGGGTATCGAGACCGCTGCTTTTCTAAACTGATTTGTTAAGCCAAAAAGTTCTTCTTTAGGAAAGTAATTGGTTAAAGAATAAACCTGGTCAACAAATTCTATTGCCATCTGATAACATTCCAATTTCTCAAAATTGAATCCCATTTGTTGCTTCCCAAACTTATGAAACTTGCCTACTTAGTAGTTTTTTTCATGAGGTTTTAACAAATGAACGATGGACTAAAAAAATGAGCTACAAACGATAGATACTATCTACGAACTATGAACAATGAACTAATAAACACTTTTTCCCCAAGCATCATAGGCCATAATAGCTGGAAAGTCAACCACCTCCAACTTTCTTATCGCTTCAGTGCCCAAATCTTCATACGCTATCACTTCCGCTGCCACGATATGTTTGCTTAGTAGCGCTCCCGCCCCACCAATTGCCGAAAGATGCACAGCTCCATATTTTTTCAAAGCCTTTCTTACTTCTTCGTTTCGATATCCCTTGCCTATCATTGCTTTTAGACCACAGGCAATCAGTTTTGGGCTGAATGGATCCATCCGAGAAGAGGTCGTAGGTCCTGCTGCACCGATTATCCTGCCAGGCCGAGCAGGTGTTGGCCCAACAAAATAAATGATCGCCCCCTCCAAATTAAAAGGCAACTCAGTTCCAGAGTCTATCGCCTCGCATAATCTCTTATGCGCCATATCTCTCGCGGCGTAGAGCACTCCGTTTATGAGCACATCATCGCCCGCTCTCAATGCCCGTACATCCGCATCGCTCAAAGGCGCCTTTAATCTCTGTGCTAAGCTCATGTTTGTAAGGCTCGTAAAATCTAAACTCAGAAAACGAACTGCCAATTGCCAGAGTTTACTATATAGTTGTGGACTTGCGAACGGAAAACACGCAGAATTGTGCCGAAAACAGAATAAAAATGGTCAGGCCAAAAACTTAAACATTGGCCCAGTAATTGTTTTTACCACTTTTACCCAAATCTATATTGATATATGTGGCTTTGCAAGGTAACTTATTTGTATGGCCAAATACCCCATATTTCTCGAACTTGGCGGCCGACGTGCGGTCGTGATTGGTGGCGGAGCTGTAACCGTTCGAAAAGCACAAGCTCTACTTGATGCAGGCGCCAGGCTCGTCGTGGTAGCAGAGCATGTAGACGATGTATTAACAAATCTCTGCACTCGCTACGGTGCCGAACTAATTCGGTCTAAATATTCCAAGAACTATCTGGGCAAAGCCATCCTTGCCATCGCCGCAACAAACAAACCCAAACTTAATAGACAAATATACAAGGATTGTCAGGAACTGGAGATCTTATGCAATGTTGTTGACGACCCTCAGCTTTGTGATTTCTTCGTCCCAGCCATCGTCAAACGCGGCGACCTGCAGATAGCAATCAGTACCGAAGGTGATTATCCTGCTTACGCCGGCCACATAAGAAAAAAGCTCGAGCAAGTATTCACCGAAAAGCACGGCCAGTTCTTAAATGAGCTGGAAATCCTTCGTAAGAAAATCATTAAAAATATTCCAGACCCTACCGACCGCAAAACCCTACTTGGCGAACTCGTGGATGATAAATCGTTTGAGTACTTTGTAAAAAACGACTCGGCCGCCTGGCGCGACCGAGTCGAGAAAATCATAAGCCAGCACAAATCTCGGATCTAAGGCCTAAGCCTCAATTTTATCAATCGTTATTTGCAGATACTTCTGCCGGTGACCTATGCGCCGTCTACTGTTTTTGCGTCTACGAAAGTGCGTCGGATACAGTTTCTTGCCTTTAACTATTGCCCTCTCAGCCGTCGTCCCAAATGACGCAGTAACCTTCGCGCCCTCCAGATAAGGTGTGCCAACCTTTACATTATCGCCATCGCTGACAAAAAGGACTTTGTCCAGCTCTATCGTCTCTGCATTCGGCTTAACTTTGGTCAGTTCGATATTTATGCAATCGCCCTGGGCGACTTTGTACTGCTTTGCCCCTTGTTCAATTATCGCATACATTATGTAAGACTCCCGCATTAAAAACTCGAAACGCTTTGTAGAAACCTTAACAACAACGTCATTTCGAGCGGAGTCCCGATGGTTATTGGGACGAAGTCGAGAAATCTGAATGCAACAGCGCTGCTAACCCAGATTTCTCCACTCCGTTCGCTGCGCTCACTACGGTCGAAATGACATCCTTTCTACAGAGCAAACTCGAAAGTCAAAATCGGGGCGATATACTACAGACTCAACATATTTTTGTAAAGAAAATATTGAAAGATTCTTGTATGCTATTGTCCGATGGAAATAGCTATGATACAAGAGAAAATCGTGCCGCTGAAGCAGCTCGAACCAGCATTTCTGGACCGAGGTATTTTTTTTGGCGACGGCGTCTACGAGGTCATCAGAAGCTATAACGGCAAAATCTTCGCACTTGATGAGCACCTGCAAAGATTTGCCGGAAGCCTTACCGCTATTGGGATAACCGACGTCGATATAGAGCAGATTCGCTGCCGTATTCAGCAAGCCTTTGAATCTGCCGAAATTTCAAACGCCAAGATATACTTTCATATAACTCGTGGCTCAGCCACCAGAAATCATACCTGGGAAGCCAACCTGAAACCCAATTTTTTTCTCACTGTCACCGAACTGCCCGATGACATCAAAGAAAAGTCCGACGGCATTACCGTTTCAACGCACCCTGATTGGCGATGGAAAAGATGCGACATAAAATCGTTGAATCTCCTGCCCAATGTTCTCGCCCGTCAGGACGCCACCCAGAAAGGATGTGCTGAGGCGATTTTCGTCGATGAGGCGGGCTTAATAACCGAAGGGGCCGCGTCCGCCTTCTTCGCAATCTTCAAAAATGCCCTGCAAACTGCCCCTCTTACTGCCAACATTTTGCCTTCGATTACACGCAATTACGTTATCAAAGCAGCCAAAAACATCGGATTAGAAGTGAGCGAAAAATCTCTAACGCCACACCAGGCAAGTCAAGCTGATGAACTTTTCATCGCCGTCACAACCAAGGATATCATCCCAGTTGTAAAATTTGACGGCAAAACTATCGGTGACGGCAAACCCGGCAAATATACCAAACAACTAATGCAGGAATTCCATAAGTTCACGAAATAAACTATATATATGGATTACTAAGTATTCGGGCCCCCATTTCAAGTAACAGCTTCAGGGCTAAATCCTCGCGCTCATACTATGAAGTTCAAATGCTTATTAAGTTGAGGCTTTGTATGCAATCCCTTCTTAAAACGGTTAATCGTGAGGACTTCTTCCCTTGAATCACAAATTCCTCAGTGGTATAATCACCCCAGTATGTGGAAATCAAGTTTCCTATAAGTTACCAGGATCAATATTAACCTTTATTCGGAAAGAAAACGAAATGAAATCAAGCCATACTGAACAATCCTCCAGCATTTACAAAAATCACCTTCAACTACATGCTCAAATAGAGAAATGGCATCAGCCACATTTAATTTGCTATGTCCTGCTTTACATAATTTTTAGTTCTCTGCCTGTAATAGCACAACCCTCGGGGGGGCCTTATGGTCCGATGCGGCAAAGGTATGATTTGCCCGATGTAGCAGGTAAAATTTACTATGTAGCACCCGATGGACAGGCTGAATCTTCAGGAGAAACACTTGCTCAGCCAACCTCTCTGGCAGCAGCTATAGAGCGAGTGAAAACCGGCGATGCAATCGTATTGCGTGGTGGCATCTACCGTATCGGCGATTTGAAGTTAAATCAAGGGATTACCATGCAACCTTACGCGGATGAACAACCGGTGCTCAAGGGAACTTTGGTAGCAACCCAGTGGCGATCGCTACATAACGGATTGTGGAGTACTTCCTGGTCTTATTTATTCCCTGCCAAGCCTGCGGATTGGTGGCCACGTCAATGGCACGGGAAACAAACTCCGCTGCACCGCTTCAATAATGACATGGTATTCGTGGATGGTAAAATGTTGCAATCGGCCGGCTGGGAAGGCGAGGTCGACGCAAATTCGTTTTTTATCAACTACGATACAGGAGAGGTTTTCATCAGCATTGACCCGACAGACCGATTGGTGGAAATCACCGCTTTTGAGGGTGCCCTTACTCGAGTAACCGACGAATGTCACGGCAAGAAGTCGGACGGCAAGGGTCCTGTGATTCGGGGAATCACTTTTACTCAGTACGCATACCGTGCGCTCGAAGTGAAAGGAACGGACCCAGAGGGCTTGTCCCCTGAATCCGAGCACGGAAAGGAAGTAGTGGGTACGACTTTGGAGAACTGTACAATTTCTTTCTGTTCGCGGGTCGCCGCTTACTTAAGAGGAGATAATTTAATAATGCGGCATTGCCTGGTGAGCGATACCAGTACGGAAGGTATCTACATCTTGAGTTCGTCTGATGTTCTATTAGAAAAGAACATCTTCACCCGCAACAATATCGAGAGAATTACCGGCTACTATCCCGCTGCGGTGAAGATATTTAATCAATGTTATCGTGTCACGTGCAGGGACAACCTGGTCATCGACCATCCATATTCAAACGGTATCTGGTATGATGTGGGTAACGTTGACGGCCGGTTTATCAACAACTGGGTCGAGAATATAGGCAATATGAAAAGACGGTTCTCTAAAACGCGGTTCTGGCCGAGCGATAATGGATTCTTCTTTGAAATCTCAAAAGGAGCCATCTGCGCCGGAAATATGTTTGTTAATTGTGACCAGGGCATTTATGTAATCAACAGCTCGGATGTTGAAATGTATAACAACACATTGGTAAACAGTACCGTATGCATTGGACGCACCGCGAGAACTGCTGCCGGCGATCACTTCGGCTGGCATCCCAGCACCGGCCCGGATGTCGAAGAACGGGATGGGCACATATTTGTTAATAACCTGCTCACGGCGGATGAACATTATCACAGGCCTCTTCTGGTTTTGTGGCAGCCGGCATCCTTGTGTAAACGACTCAATAAGCCACAAGTCAAACGACTTGATTATAATGTATATGTGCGACGCGAAGACTCAGCATCTGAGCCGTTGATTATGTGGAGTCCAGCAGAAAGTGAAAATTGTAGGCAGGAATTTAAATCGCCGGAGGATTTACAGAAACTGCATCCGGAATTTTCAGCTCACAGTCTAAATTTCACTAATTATAACGGTCCCTTGTTCAAGAGTCCCGAACTGGGCAATTACGAATTATTACAGGCATTTCCAGGTTCTACAGCAGCATCTCCTCTCCCAACTGAAATCCCAGAACTTCTCGGACAGAAACAGGATTCTCGCTTTCCAGGTGCTTTCCCGCCACAGCCCTAAACTAAAGCGACCACAAGGGCTATGGTCTAAAAATTAGCACCAATGCCAGCACACAGACAAGCATAATCACACACGGCACAATAAAGATCGACCGCCACTGGAACTTTCCTTCCTTGCGGTACTTATCCATCACTGCACCGGCAAATTGAGTGCCTAAGAAAAGACCAACACCGCTGGTCGCTGTGAAGATAAGGGCCTGCATCGAGCTGAGAGTCTCCTTCGTTGCTACGCTCTTTGTGAAAATCTGCCCTGCAATAATGAAGAACACATAAGCAAACCCGTGCAGTGACTGCGCAAGGATTATCAGCCACCATGGCTTTGTCTTAATGTAAACAACATACAGAAGCAGCCAGCATGCCGCTCCCACAGCGAGTGTCCACTTGTACCCCAGGCTGGTTAAAAGCACACCCAATACAAAAAACGTTGCGACCGCCTGTACAACCTGCGCTATCGCCATTGAAGCAGGAACATTACTACTGCGAATCCCTATATCCTGCATGAACTGCGCCGTGCCCTGGAAGTAAAACTGCATAAGACCAGAAGCCACTATCGAAATGATAATGAAGATCAGAAAGTTGGCATTACCAAGCATCTGCAGCGCACCGATAATAGGTGTCCCGCCCATTCTTGCTGGCGGTGTTTGCGGCAAAAACGAGCAGATTATTGCCATGACTACCGAAAGAATAGCTGCGAGTACCAAACAGTCTCGTCCTTGGGTCCCGGTCTTGAATTTCCATCGCCAGCCTGTCAAGAAATACCCCGCCAGCGCCCAGGCTATCGGCGCCCAAATAAAGATTTTAGCTGACGCAGCATCCACTATTGCAGCATCACCATAAACCTTATCCAATTGATGAAACATCAGCGAGTTAACAAGTGGCAGCGTCGCTGCGTAGCACACTGAATAGAGAAGCATCGTCACAAAAAGACTGCCGAACTTTGACTTCCACGCAGCAATAAATAGCAGCAGCGCCCCAACAAGATGCGCCCCGGCAAGTATCAGCTCCGTGTTAACGTATTTATCAGCAATCTGCCCTGCGACAAGCGGTGCTACTATACACGCAAGCGGCAACGTCGCATATATCCAGCCTGTCTGCTTACCACTCATCTTCAGCGGCCCCAGCAAGCGCGCCGCCAGCACCGGAAACCACGCCCCCCAGATTGCGTACTGCAAGAACATCATCGCGCTGAGCTTCAAATATAATTGCCACTGCATTTCGTTCTCCTTAACTTTCCTCAGCCCCTATACGTTAAGACTTTGCAGTCTCTCCACGGCGAGCTTGATATCCCCGAACCGATCATCTCCAGCCTCTCGCTCAATCGCCACTACGCCGTTAAAGCCAACTTCTTTTAGCGCCTTGAAAAATGCCTCAGGTCGCACCTCACCATCTCCCCACGGTACTTCAGTGCCCCATGTACCTGTCTTCCTTGTCCGAAGCGCATCCTTGATGTGTATATGCTTTATGTATGGGCTGAGTATCCGCACTGCCTCGATTGGGTCACCCTTGTCATAAAGAATCATGTTCGCAGGATCGAAATTCACTCCGACCGTAGAATGGTTCAGCTTTTCCAAAAAAAACTTTAATTCATCCGCTGTCTCCTGACCCGTCTCCAGAAGCAACATAATATTATTATCACTGGCTATATCTGCTAATTTCTTAATGCGCTCAAAAAACTTCTGAGCGTATGCAGTGTCACTGTCATCGATAAAACCAGCGTGCATTGAAAGATATTTCACACCAAGTTTAGCTGTCAATTTAGCTGCGTCCATAAATAGCTCATGATTCTGCTGCCAGCAGTCATCTGGCACAATCCCGCCGGTTGCTTTTATGCTTTCAAGACTCGAATAATCTTCTTGTGGAAAATCTATCATTGTGCTGCTCATGGTCCAGTCTTGTTTTTGTACTGCAGCAATATAATCTTTACCTTGTTCGCCCAGCGCAGGCCGGACCGCAAGATGCACATGCTCAATCCCTAATTTCCTCATTGCATCAGCCACTGCATCAACATCTGTCCGTAACGACCAGCTACAAACTCCTATCGGCCAATCCATACATTTCATTATCCAGCGCTCCGATGCAAACCATAGGTTCAGAATCAAATAATACAAACTTCTTCTCGCTTTGCCACCGATTCTTTCTCTGCCTGCACAATCTTTACTGAGTTCAGCGACTGCTCTAACGTTGTCACCTGCTCAACTTTTTCGCCCTTTATTACCTTCGCGAAATGCGCCATCTGTAAAAACCATCCATCTCCTTTCTCAATATCCGGCACAAACGCCTCTCCATCAGCAGGACATACTTTAAATGCAGGCTCCCGCGTCAGATCGTAAATTAGCGTCGCCCTCTCCAGCATAACATTAAAGCTCATCTCAAACCCAAACGATGGCATCATCTGCCAACTGCCTTCTGCCGTCACCACTTTATTATCATCGTAAAGGTAGTGTGTCACTATATGAGCTAGACCACCGCCTTGAGCCTTTGCGCCAAAGCTGTGCACCGCACGCGGCATCCCAAACAGATACTGAACAAAATCTGTATCATGTATATGCATGTCCAGCACCATGCCTCCGCTGCGTCTCTCATCCAGGAACCAATTGTCCTCACTCCACGTCGGCACCGCGCCAAGGCGCTGAAAAGTCGCCGCAACAACTCTACCATATTCACCGCCATCAACTATTTGCTTAGCCTTGGCGTACTCAGGCCAGAACCTAACACAGTGACCAATTTGCAGCAGCTTACCGCTTTGTTTCGCTGCTTCAATCATCCGCTCACAGTCAGCTATGTTTAACGCCATCGGCTTTTCGCACAAAACGTCAGTGCCAAATGATAGCGCCTTTATCGAATAATCCGCATGTAGATAAGTGGGCAAAGTAATCGATATCGCATTTAGCTTTTCTTTACTGAGCATCTTGTCGATATCCGAGTACACACTAAGACTGCCGAAATCCACCTCATGCTGTGCATCACCGATATTGCCCACCGCTTTTTTTGTGTCCTCGATTATGTTTGGATTTACATCGCAGATTGCCACAATCTCTGCATCTTCCACATCCCTCCAACACTTATAGTGCGTCCGCCCCATAAATCCAAAGCCCGCAATTCCCACTCTCAGCATATTCTAATCCCTCTACTACGGTAATTGCGACAACTACTTTTTTTCAGTCACAATCATATCGAAATTTGTGATATTCTCAAACGCAATTCCTAATGGGTAGCACTAAATTCATCAATTCTACCTATAAGCGTTGAACAGCCTTTTTTTCTCGCCCCCGAACACAAATTGAATTAATACGTAACATGAAATATAGAATTTCGGTATGAACTGGAGCATTACCACTAATAAAATTGACCATGGAGGGCATTATGAGCACGTTACTCTACATCAAAGCCTCACCAATGGGCGAGCTTTCCTACTCTATAGCAGTCGCCGACGCATTCCTCGAAGAATACCGCAAAGCACATCCGGATGACAATATAAAAACAATAGACCTGTTCACGGAACAACTTCCAGCATTCGATTTTGAAGCGGCATCGGCTAAATACAAGATAATGCACGGCAAAGACCACTCGAACAAAGATAAGCAAATATGGGCTAAAATCGTTTCTGTCATCGACGACTTCAAATCCGCAGACAAATACATCATCGCAACGCCTATGTGGAATTTCTCAATCCCTTACCGTTTGAAACAATACATCGACATCCTAGTCCAGCCTGGATACACATTCACCGTCACCGAAGATGGAAACTACAAAGGACTGGTCACAGACAAACCTATCTTTGTCGCTTACGCCCGTGGGGGAGAATACCCAGCAGGCACAGATAAAGAGGCTTTCGATTTGCAGAAAAAGTATCTCGAACTGATACTTGCTTTCATAGGCCTGACTGATGTCCGGTCAGTGATAGTTGAGCAAACCCTTTCTGGCGCAGAAATCGCAGCACAGAAGCGCACCGAAGCGATTGAAAAGGCCAGAAAAATAGCCAGAGAATTCTAAGCGTCAATGCTAATGGCCGTAGGCATCAGCTGTTTATTAGTTGATGTGCCCGGATGAGCTCAGCCACGCTCCAGGCTTGAGCAATACACCCTCTCGGCTTATGAGGTGGATCGCCATCGAATATTTCGGAAATGCTCCCAAGGCACGCCTCTTCAGTCAGATGACGCATTAAAGGCTCAATGAACTGGGCTGCCTTTTTCTTACTCTCCCGGCTAAATCCATTGACTTTCAAATAAGCTTCCACAAAGGGACCCATCAAATATGGCCAGACCGTGCCCTGGTGATATGCTCCGTCTCTCTCTCGCTGAGGGCCGGTGTATGTCCCTTTGTAGTCAGGATGCTGAACGTTTAACGTCCGCAACCCATACGGAGTAAGTAGCACTCTTTGTACCACGTCCATGATTGACATTTGCTGCTTTAACGATAACGGCGGCGCAAATGGCAGAGAGACGGCAAATATCTGATTCGGACGAAGTGTCGCATCAACTGAACCATCCGGCAGAACTGTGTCATTTAAATAGCCGTACTTTTTATTCCAGAATAATTTATCAAAACTCTTGCCAACTTCCTCCGCCATAGATCTGTAACATGCCTCATTCTCAGCATTACGATTCGTATAGTACTCAGCAACAAGACAAAGACAGTTATACCACAGAGCATTAACCTCCACCGCTTTTCCCCACCTCGGCGTAAAAGCAACGCCGTCATATTTAGCATCCATCCAGGTTAACTGCGTATCTTCATCGCCCGCTGTTATCAAACCATCCGAATCAGCGTGAATCCCAAACCGAGTCCCGTCGTGATACGAGTCTATTATCCAGCGGATAACCGGCAGAAGTTCCTGCGCGAATGTCTTTGAATCGCCTGTG
>Ga0315545_1001297_pt1 | contig 24542 bp, 22 predicted proteins | sample SalMarSW160210MG_FD_203096 | JGI IMG/M metagenome (GOLD analysis project Ga0315545, IMG submission 203096) | Salt marsh sediment microbial communities from the Plum Island Ecosystem LTER, Massachusetts, United States - Salt Marsh Sediment SW1602-10 ...
ATCCATCACAAAGCCTCCCTTTAATTATATTAATTTATCACCTATCGTTTATTGTTCCTTCGCCATAGAAGAAAATCTGTCGGCTTTGAGCAATAGAGAAATCAACACCCCCTTTTATTATTCGTAATTTAATGCTAACATCAAGAATGTTTCTAGTTGAGGAGTCTTAAATTCAACGTAATTCCCCTTCAGCTCAAAAGGAATCTCTTCCTCCTCTGGTAACTTTACCAACTTAGTTGCTTTCTTCCCCTCTAGCTTAATCCTACAAGTAATCCCTGAGATAGGAATATTGGGTAACTCCTCCTGAAAATTGAGGAAGTTGATGATATACCTCTTACTCTCCCCCTGATGAAATAGAGTTATCTCTACCGACTTAGGAGCATCTGACTCAAAGGAGAAAGGTTTTTGAGCTAGTGATTTAATCAGATTGGTGAATACCTTCCTCTGGGGATCATACTTCATCAGCTCTAAATCCCCAGCAACCCATACTACCTTACCCTTGCCAAAGCTCCTCATAACAATAGCAGGATATTCAGTAGGAATGCCAGGGGGATTAGAATGGATAGAAGCGAACTTAGTATGATCAGCGGGATCAGTATAGGGGAGAGTAATGGTAGCTAATACTTCGTCCTCATTAGCTGGTTTTGCTTTTATCTGAGGTCCGAATATGGTAAGGGGATATTCCGAGGAGATATTCGGGAAGAGCTCCGAAGCTCTTGAAGTGGGAGCGATATAGGTTAATCTCTCCTTCGTCTCTCCCAGATATGATACCCCTAAGACATCAGCAAGCATAAAGTCCTTATGTTTGTTTCCATCCTTATCAAGGAGAGAAGCAGAACCACTTACATAGAGACTGCCACCAGAGGCTACATATTCTCTAAGAGCCTTCACTTCTTCTTCATCCATCATTAAGACCTTGGGAAGAACGATTACCTGATAGTTAGATAGATCCTTTAGATCATCCTTAGTGATCACTCCGAAGGGGATATTCTCATTCAGAAGAGACTTAGCTACATTTATTGAAGCTTCTAAGTGGGATAAGCCTTGAAGGGTTAGAAGCTTCGAAGCGAAACTGAAATATATCCCAATGTCTTGACAAAGCTCACCTCCCAGATATTTCTCATAAGCCCTCGTTTCACCAAAGACCCTTCCCATCATCTCATAGACATCTTTATTCAAGGTCCCTATGGGATCAATAGCATCAATGAAGAGAAAAGCACCGTTATTGGCTAATGCTGAATATACATGAGCTTCCATTAGCTCCTCAGACCTCATCGTAATATGATCTTTTAGGTTAGGACACCTAGAGGTATGAAATTCAAAGGGCTTATTAGGTGTAAGGTTATAGAATAACTTGCAGATGAAAGATTCCTGCAATAGCCCTCCGTAGAAATCTCCTCCAGTATAATCACATGCCTTAGCTATTTCTGCAGTTACTCCCTGTCTAAAGTCCCCTATACAGGTAGAGAATTGGTGATCTACCGTAACTTCAGACTTTATCCTCTTTGCGGTAGAGGTAGCTAGATTAGCAAATTCCGTTATCCATTCCTCCCGTTTCCTCTGGAACTTCACCCAATCAGGATCCTCCCAATCGACGATCTGAGGAAGTTCCTTTCCTACCTCCTTCTTGTATCTCTCTTGACAAGATGAGCAATAGCAGATGTGAGGCCAGAAAGTCATATCGAAGAATATGCCTTCAAAATCATAGTTACTGCAGAAATCCTCTATCTCGGCTACCGCAAAATCTCGATATCCAGAGTTGGGACAACAAACTCCAAACCGACCATCTGCTGTCGCTTCCTTCCCATCTGCTTTGATTATCCTCCACTGGGGATTATTCTCATACGCCCAGTTGTTATAGATCAAAACATAATAAATTATCACATCTATCTCTCTCTGATGACATAGTTCGATGATCTCACTCAGGATATCTCTCCCCCTTAGTCCCTTGTGCATATGCCCTACCTTTGTAGGCCAATAACAATTGCCTACCGCGGAATTGGCATATACCATAGCCGCACTCACCTGAGCTAACTCTAGGAGATCTACATAGGTTTTAGGATCAAACCTTGAAAGGAACTTCTCATCCCAATCAGCAATATGCATATCTACCAAATTACGCCTATAACTCCTTTGAAACCATTTCTTATTCATCAAAAAACCCCCTTTTAATATTGACAGTTAGTAATTATGGCTATCTGCCAGAGGATAAGCCCTGGCAGATAGCCTCGAACATAATAAGTATGCTTCTTTCTTCTCTGCTTCTACCTATAAGGATCAGCGGCATCACGTAAGCCATCACCTACACCATTGAAGGCTAATACTGTAACAATTACAAAGATTGCAGGAATGAGCAACCAGGGATAAACATATAATGAGTGGGGATTTTGGGCATCCTTTAGTAGAACGCCCCAGCTAACCACCGGAGGACGAAGTCCAAGCCCGAGAAAACTTAAACTTGTTTCTCCTAATATCATCCCAGGGATGGATAAAGTAATGCTTACTATTAGATAACTCAGACAACTGGGGAGGATATGCCTCATTATTACCCTGAACTCACTCGATCCTCCGAGTCTTGCGGCCATAACAAAATCTTCTACTCGTATTTGCAAAAATTTTCCTCTAACTACCCGAGCTAAACCGCACCAACCCACAATAGAAAGGACAATAGTGATTCCAAAATAGGTCTTAAGAGGTGACCAATCGGGGGGCAAAGCCGCACTTAAAGCCATCCACAAGGGAATCGTTGGAATCGATAATAAGAATTCTATGATCCTTTGAACAACCATATCGATGGATCCCCCAAAATATCCTGAAATCCCTCCTAATATGCTACCTAGTATAAAGCTGAAGAACACACCTACCAATCCTATAGATAGAGATATTCGGGCTCCAGTGAGAATCCTGGTGAATAGGTCTCTTCCTAACTTATCCGTTCCAAGCAGGGAAATAAAACCCCCCTCATCTACCCCAAATAGGTGAATATCCATCTTGAATAAACTCCAAAGCTTATATTTGTCACCTCGAACGAAGAAATGTATTGGATACTTTTTATCTTCATCTTCAGTATAGAGCATCTGAAAACTAACTTTATCCCGTTCCTCTTTTATTCCATAGACAAATGGTCTAAGACTAAACTTTCCCTTATCAAAGAAATGGAGTTTTCGGGGGGGACAGTATGTATAATCGAAGCGTCTATATGGATTATAAGGAGAGAAAAACTCACAGAAGATAGCTACTATATAGAGGACAATCAATATCGCTCCACTTATAATAGCTAACTTATGCTTCTTAAATTTCCGCCACATTAGCTCCCACTGGGAAGCTAAATACATTCTCTCTTCCGCGGTAATTTCTATCGTCCCTGTTGCCATTATTCCCTCGCCTCATATCTAATTCTAGGATCTGCTAAAGCCAAAAGAATATCGGAGATAAAAGTTCCTACTATTGTCAAGAAACATAATATTAGTACGATACTTCCTGCTAGATACATATCTTGCACTATTAATGCATCCAAAAGCAAAGGCCCTATTGTAGGCAAGCGTAATACTATAGCGGTGATTGCTCCTCCAGAAAATATCCCCGGTAGTATCCAACCTACGGTACTTATTATAGGGTTTATAGCCATTCTAACTGGATATTTAAAGAGCAATCTCCTTTCTGAAACCCCTTTAGCTCTAGCTGTTATAACATACTGTCTATTAAGCTCATCCAATAAACAGCCTCTCATAACCCGGATTATGCCCGCTGTCCCAGCAGTTCCGATAACGATTATCGGAACCCATATATGACTCAGCATATCTAGAAATTTAGCCATACTCCAGGAAGCATCTACATAAGCAGGTGAGAAGAGACCCATAGGACTAATTCCAAAAAATCGATAAAAAAGATACATTAGCACTAGAGCAAGAAGAAAATTGGGCACTGCCAACCCAATAAAACCGATAACGATAAAAGCATAGTCAAATATAGAATATTGTCGTATAGCGGAGTAGATCCCGATAGGAACAGCCATAACATAGGTAAAAATCAGGGTAAGTGAGGAAATAATCAACGTAATCGGTAATCGTTCAGCTAATAGCTCATCTACCGGTCTGTTCCACTGGAAAGAACGGCCCAGATTTCCCCGGAGTATGTTCCATATCCATTTAAAATACTGCTGATAAATTGGTAAATCAAGACCGTATTGTCTTGTTAAGGACGCGATCTGAGCTTCGTCAAGCCTTTGGCCACTCATCCTTAGTTGGGCTATGTAAGCGCTCAAATAATCCCCAGGGGGGAGTTGAATGATGATAAAGCTTACAATAGATATCACAAAAAGGAGAACAATCATATAAAAGAGTCTCCGGATAATATACAATTTAACTGACATTTTTCCTCCTATATGGAGAGAGGGAGATACTAAAAACTAGTATCTCCCTCAGTAATTATCTTATTCCTTCCAGAATACTTGCTCTGGCCACCCGGCTCTTGAGCCACCGACATCATGGCTATCACCAGGAGCGGTCTTGTTGATATTTCCTAGGCCAACCTTCGCTATCGCAGGTTTTCCTATGAAGCCTATGGTTCCAACCATCCAAAGCTCCTCAGCTTGCAAGTCAAATACCTGCTTGGCTACTTCTCTCACTTCTTCTGGAGAAAGATAGGGACTTTTATCACATAAGGAGAGCATCTCCTTTATTTTTTCTGGAGGCTCTTCCCCTGCTTCTCCTCCTGTATCCCACCAGGTCCACCATTCAGGAGCCCACCACCAAGCTCGTAGATTGGACATTCGGTTAGGGATAAGGCAGTATTCCGTGAAACCATCTAAAACCCAGAGATTAATCTGCATCTCTCCTGCACCGAGGCGAGTCCAGTAAAGGCTACGCTCTACTACCTTGGGAATCACTCGGATCCCAACGTCTGCCCAGTATTCCTTCACCAGCTCGTTTATAGGAACCCAATAAGCCATATCCTCGGTTTGCTCTACGATTAACGTTAGAGGTTCTCCGTTAGGCAATAGACGGAATCCATCACCATCCCGCTCGGTTAAGCCTATCTCATCCAACATCGCGTTGGCTCTCTCAGGATCATACTCAATATAGGCTTTAGACCAACGCTCCTCATAGAAACTGCAATCAGGATTACAGGTAGCCTGATAGGCAACTCCATTTCCCATCCCCACTACTTTTATGATCTCCTCTCGATTAATGGCAAGGGATAGAGCTTGTCTAAACGTTTTGTTTCTGAGAAACTCTGTTAAAGCTGGATTATCCTTATAGTTATGGTTAAAGTGATATACACCTGCTGAAGGCCATATATCCTTGGCTAACCAGTATTCATATCCCCCCACTTCCGCATTTTTCACAAGGGTAGGATAATCAATTATACCAGTTCCCCAACCATAATTGAGATCTATCTGACCAGTAGTCATAAGCATAATGAGGGTAGCCGCATCTCTGAATATAACCCCTCTAAGACGATCGACATAAGGCAGCTGATTGCCTGCGGTATCTACCTTGAAGTAGTAGGGATTACGTTCCCATATAACTCCGTCAGGAAGCACTTCCTTCACTGCCCAAGCCCCCAGAACAGGAATGTCAGGATGTTGCTGATCATCACGGCTCCTAGGTAGTGCTTTATATAGAAATAGCTGCCACCAATAATCATATCCTTCCTCTTCGGCCAGTTCCTGAGCTTCGGGGTTATATTTTATGTGATATTGGGTTAGGGCATGTTTCGGCATATAACATTGTCCCTGAACTCCCCACCCAGCTACTTGGGCAAAGAAATAGAGCGATGCATAGTAAGGCACCCCAAAATGGAAATTGACGGTATAGTCATCCACCTTTTCCACCTTCATTAATTCTCCCCCAGGTCTCCACTGGGAGGGCTTTACGGGAACAATCTCATCGTTCAGGATATAATCTTCCCACCAGAAAAGTATGTCATCTGTTGTAAATAGATGACCATCGGACCACTTCAATCCCTTCCTCAGATGCAAGGTAAAGGTCTTCCCTTCGTTAGAGAATTCCCAGCTCTTGCATATATTGGGGATCAACTTAGTTATATCCCTTTGATCCCTCATAATCATACACTCCATCGTATATTGTGAGGGTTCGCACCATGTAGCAGCAGATACCATAGCAGCCCGCACCGTTCCTCCATATCGTCCAATCATTTCTATCGGCTCTAATACGAATGGCTCCTCTGGAAGCCTCTCCTCCACCGGGGGGAGCTTACCTTCCTTTACCAATTCTGCCAGCATAGGTGCCTCGTTATACTTCTGAGCAAAGGAAGTGGGTATAACAACCAACATTAAGCTTACACACAAGACTACTAGAGGTAATGATCTCCTCATAATTTTAAAACCTCCTTCATAATTTTTTTGAGATTTGTGTGGTTTAAGATGTCAACCACACTAGAAAGGCTTGCTAGACTAGTCTCTTCTCTGCTATATGAAAACTATTTATCTTATCTACATCACCTCCTTTTTTGGCCTGTAATATCTCTTACTTCAATTTTGATAGTTAGTAATTAGGAGCTATTCGGGAGATACTAAGAACTAGTATCTCCCTCAGTAGTTATCTTACTCCTTCCAGAATATTTGCTCTACCCACGCGGCTCTTGAGCCACAAACATCCCAGGCATCACCAGGAGCTTCGTTGTTGACATTTCCCAGGCCAATCTTCGCTATGGCGGGTTTTCCTATGAAGCCTATGGTTCCAACCATCCAAAGCTCCTCAGCCTCCATATCAAGTATCTGCTTGGCTACCTTCCTCATCTCCTCGGGAGGAAGAGAGGGGATCTGATCACATAAGGAGAGCATCTCCTTTATTTTTTCTGGAGGCTCTTCTCCTGATTCTCCTCCTGTATCCCACCAGGCCCACCATTCGGGAGCCCACCACCAAGCTCGTAGATTGGACATTTGGTTAGGGATAAGGCAGTATTCCGTAAAAGCATCTAAAACCCAGAGATTAATCTGCATCTCTCCTGCACCGAGGCGAGTCCAGTAAAGGCTACGCTCTACTACCTTGGGAGCCATTCGAATTCCAATATCTGCCCAGTATTCCCTCACCAGCTCATTTATGGGAACCCAATAAGCCATATCCTCGGTTTGCTCTACGATTAACGATAGAGGTTCTCCGTTGGGCAATAAGCGATATCCTTCAGCATCCCGCTCGGTTAAGCCTATCTCATCCAACATCGCGTTGGCTCTCTCAGGATCATACTCAGTATAGGCTTTAGACCAACGCTCCTCATAGAAACTGCAATCAGGATTACAAGTAGCTTGATAGGGAACTCCATTTCCCAGACCCACTACTTTTACGATCTCCTCTCGATCGATAGCGAGAGATAGAGCTTGCCTGAATTTCTTGTTTCTGAGAAACTCTGTTAAAGCTGGATTCTCCTTATAGTTATGGTTAAAGTGATATACACCTGCTGAAGGCCATAGATCCTTGGCTAACCGATATTGATATCCCCCCGCTTCCGCACCTTTTACAAGGGTAGGATAATCAACTATGCCAGTCCCCCAACCATTACTGAAATCTATCTGACCAGTAGTCATAAGCATAAGGAGGGTAGGAGCATCCCTAAACATAACTCCTCTAAGACGATCGACATAAGGTAGCTGATTTCCTGCGGTATCTACCTTAAAGTAGTAGGGGTTACGTTCCCATATGGCTCCGTCAGGAAGCAGTTCCTTTATTGCCCAAGCTCCCATAACAGGAATGTCAGGATGTTGCTGACTATCAGTGCTTGTAGGTTGTGCTTTATATTGAAATAGTTGCCACCAGGTATCATATCCTGCCTCCTCGGCCAGTTTCTGAGCTTCGGGGTTATATTTTATGTGATATTGGGTTAGGGCATGTTTTGGCATATAACATTGCCCCTGACTTCCATGCCCAGCTACCTGAGCAAAGAGATAAACCGCCGCATAGTAAGGCACCGCAAAGTGGTAATTGACAGTACAGTCATCCACCTTTTCCACATTCATCAATTCTCCCCCAGGTCTCCATTTGGTGGGCTTTACTGGATTAAGCTCATCGTTCATAATAACATCTTCCCACCAGAAGAGTATGTCATCGGCGGTAAAGGGATGGCCATCGGACCACTTTAATCCTTTTCTAAAGTGCAAAGTAAAGGTTTTCCCCTCATTGGAGAATTCCCAGCTCTCACATATACTGGGAACTAACTTGGTCATATCCCTTTGATCCCTCATAATTATATACTCCATCGTAAATTGTGAAGCTTCAGCCCAAGAAGAAGCCGATACCATACCTAACCGCAACGTTCCTCCGTAGCGTCCAACTTCTTCTATCGGCTCTACCACGAATGGTTCCTCTGGAAGTCTCTCCTCCACCGGGAGGAGCTTACCTTCCTTTACCAATTCTGCCAGCATAGGTGCCTCGTTATACTTCTGAGCAAAGGAAGTAGGGATAATAACCAACATTAAGCTTACACACAGGACTATTAGAAGTAATGATCTCCTCATAACTTTAAAGCCTCCTTTATAATTTTTTGAGATTCGCGTGGTTAAGATGTCAACCACACCACTAGACTTGGCTCTTCTCTGCTATATAAAAACTATCACCTCCCTTTTTGGTCTGTGGGATCTCTTATCTCCTAGTGAGGAGTGGACATAAATCCTCGAGAACCTGCCCTAAGACTACACTTTTAAATAATTACAACTTTATCCACTTCATACTATAACTGTATCTGCGATTAATTATGATCATCCCTCAATTAACTATCTTCTTTTTAGTCTGTTCTTCTGGATTATGTAAATTGCCGGAATTATATTCGGCTTTGGATCGGCAGTATGTTACCTTGATTAAGCTTTCTCCCTTTTTCAGCAATCATTTGCCAGTGATAAAATCCCTAGTTGGCTAAGGAAGAGTCGAACCTTCCAACAATTCAGCTACCGCTTTTCTTGTTTTTTCGGGTATTTCCTTTAGTGGCATGCTACTTAGTGGTATACCACTTAATGGCATACTACTAAGGTCTTGGAGTAAACTATTTTTAAGTCCTCGCTCCGAGAGAACCTCGTGAACTGAGAGCACCCTATACCAGCTACCTGTATTGCCTATTCTGTCGGTAAGGCGAAAAATATAATTATTCCTTTGAAGAAGGCGTATAGCTTTCTTAATACCATTTAGCGAAGTGGGCGTGGCCTCCCCTTTGATAAAGTTATCATACCAAGGCAATCTCTTCTGCAAAGTGCCGTAGCCGATTTTACATATCTTGTAGCCATAAGGGTAGGATAGGCTATAAAGCTGGCAATAGATGATATGTTCCATCCTGGTCTGTCTTGGTGCGATATCGGAGAATATCTTAACTGGTAAGCCTTGGACTGGATCGCAGGTGAAGAACTCGCACAGCTTCTTTTCGCCTTCAGTAAGTTCATACCAGGGCGGAAGCTCTTTGGTAAGCAATTGCTGAGAAGCCAGTGTTAGCTTCTTCATTGCTTCGCTTCCCTTCTTCATTATGCTTTGTGCCCTTCCTGTTCTATCTCTTATCATTCTTCATCACTTCCTCCACAAGTTTGCTATAATCCTTTGCTCCTTTACTGTTCGGGACGGAATGATAGATGACCTTCCCCTCGGATTGGCTGTCTGAGAGGGAAACGTTCTGGTGGATTATTGTTTCCATCACCGAATCCTTGTAGGTGTTTCTGAGCAATTCCAGCATCTGATTATCTTTAGCATTACGTATATCAAATTTTGTGGGAAGGATGCTTATCTTTCTGAGACGGAGTTCTAGGGCAGCACTGATACTGGTGATAGTGTTCATCATAAGTTGGATTCCTCTGACAGAGAGATAGCTCATCTCTACCGGTATTATTATCTCAGTTGCGGCTACGATAGCATTCACCGTGAGCTTGCCCAAATGCGGTGAACAGTCGATGACTATGAAATCGTAGACACCAAGAAGGGGTTTAATCCTTTGCCTGAGCACTAAATCTGCGCCATGCCTTGAGGGAAGGATTACCTCTGCGATAGCGAAGTTCAGATTGGCAGGTACCAGGCTCAGATTATCTATATCAGTATCTATAATAACTTCAGGAAATAGAGTTACGTAATCGTCTATAATATCTTTAATAGTCTTTTCAAATGAAAGAGGATCAAAACCTAGGCACTCGGTGGCGTTGCCTTGGGGATCAAAATCTATTAGGAGAGCTTTGTTTCCAATCATGGCCAACCCAGCTGCTAAGTTCACGGCGGTAGTGGTCTTTGCTGTTCCGCCCTTCAGGTTGGCGATAGTTATTACCCTGGTCTCCTTGATAGCCGCTTCCTCTTCCCATTTTTCGAACTGAATAAGGATGCGTTTCATCTGTTCATAAGTATAGTAGCGCCAGTTGTTCTTATCTCGCTGAGCTTTCTCTATCTTGCCTTCTTTTTCGTAGTTAATTATTGTTCTGGGGGTAACATTTAAGAATTGAGCTAAATCTTTAGGTCTATAGATTTTCTTAATCATTAAGGTCAAATCTTCAACACTCCGAAAAAGAGTTAATTATCTTCAATTTTACAACATCTTCAAGAAAGAGTCAAGAAGAAAATATAAAATTTTAGTAAAAAAATAAAATTTAGGTTATAATTAGAAAAATAATTTTTGGGATAAGATATCATAAGCTGAATTAAATGAGAGGGTGGTCATAATTAATCGCAGATATAGTTACAGTATGAAATGGATAAAGTGGAAGCATATAAATTGGGGATCTTGAAAAAAAAGAGGTATGGACAAGAGGAGAGAAATGATCTGAAATAGGAAGGGAGTAAATTAAGAAAAGGAGAAGAAGAAATAAGAGAGGTAGAATTTCGGATGAAGCTAGAATTAAAAGATGAATATAAGAATGCCAATGAGATAGAAAGATATGTAGATAGCTTGGGACAGGAGATAAAGCGGGAGTTATATAAGCGAATAATAGAGCTGGAGGAGGGGGAGTGATCTGGAGCAGGAAGGGAGTAGATAGTATTGCTAGATTGAGAGTGAAAATCTTCAATGAAGATTGGGATGATCATTGGGACAGGAGGTTAGCCGCCTAGTAGATCCCCGATTTTATATGCTCCTAAATGCTCTTTTTCCTATTTCACCAGTATATTTGTGAACTGTTATACAGTACGCTAATAGTAAGTTTATTCGAATCCAGCCTTATCATAAGCCTCCCTAACCTGCTCTGGCGCAAAGTTAGAGTATATTTGAGTAGTGGTTAGACACTTATGTCCTACCTGCTTCTGAACCGCAGTAATAGGAACTTTATTTAGCAAAGCGTGAACAATATGAGTATGGCGAAGAGTGTGAGGAGTAACGGTATAAAGTGGTCGTCCTAAAGAATCTTCTCCATAAACCTTTTGTATCCCTGCTTTCTCCGCATACCTATGAACCATCTGTTGAATTGCCCTGGTGGTTAGCCTGCCTCCCTTTTTTGACCTAAACAAATATCCCCTCTTTCTTTTCTCTAGCTTAAGATAAGCCTTGATATCATTTAACACTTCTCTTCCTACTCGGACAGTTCTGGCTTCTTTAGTCTTAGTATTCTCTTTAGGTATTCTGATAAATCCACTCTCAAAGTCAATGTCTCCTATGTCCATTAAGACTATCTCTGATACTCGACAACCTGAGGAGTAAAGAAGGTTGATAATCACTTTATCTCGGAAGTTGTCAATACTCTCTTTAAGCTTTCGCCATTCCTCTTTTGTTAGGTATTTTATGGTGTCTTGAAATCCTTTTTGGGTGTAATTTCGCATTTGTTTTTTCACCCTCAATTCCTCCCATTTTTCCCACCCAAAATTTAGGTTTTTAGATCTTTTAATTCGCATTAGTAGAACAAACGTGAAATCCATTCTAACCTTACCATGGAATTTGCTCTCTGTCAAGCAATTTTCTCACTATTTCAAGAAACAAAAAAATCACCTCTTCTGATAAAATGATTTCAATCTGAATGGTCAATTTCTGAGCTTTCCCCTGAAAACTGGACAAGGATTTAAGGTGGATTTCCGGTTCGTAGTGCGGCATAATAGAGTCTTGAACGGAACGCTTCGGGTAAGAAGAACCGTTCCATTTCACGATGAGGGGGAAGCTCACATGGCAACAAGGAAACGCTATGACAACCAATTCAAAGCTCAAGTAGCTCTGGAAGCTACCAAGAATCAAAGGACTATCTCAGAAATAGCCAGTGATTATGGGGTTCATCCGAACCAGGTAAGCAAATGGAAGAGGGAAGCTCTTGAGGGGCTACCAGAGATATTCTCCAACAAGCAGAAGAAGCAGCAGAGGGATAACCGAGCGTTACAGGATGAGCTCTATAAACAGATAGGTCAACTGAAGGTAGAGTTGGATTGGCTGAAAAAAACCGGCCTTCTCAGTTGAAGAAAAGCGACTTCTGGTGGAGACAAGTCATCCTGACATACCAATATATCGTCAGTGTGAACTGACAGGTCTGGCAAGATCCAGCTATTACTATGAGCCAAAAGGAGAGACGGAATACAATCTGTTTCTGATGCAACTCTTATTGACGAGCAGTATACCAGAACACCCTTCTATGGGATACCCAAGATTACTGAATGGCTGAGGTCAGAGGGTTATATGGTGAATCACAAGAGAGTAGAGCGACTTATGGGTAAGATGAGCTTGCAGGCTATTTATCCGAAGCCAAAAGGGAGTTACAAGGGAGATAATGTCAAGAAGTATCCATATCTTCTCGCGGGATTACTTATCGAAAAGCCGGACAAGGTCTGGTGCAGTGATATCACCTATATCCGCTTGAGGCAAGGGTTTATCTACCTAGTGGCGATAATGGACTGTTTCAGTCGATATGTTGTCTCTTGGGAGGTATCCAATTCCCTGGACACGTTCTTTTGTTTGACTGCCCTGGAGGAGGCTCTCAGGAAGGAGAAATCAGAGATATTCAATAGCGATCGGGGAAATCAATTCATCAGTCAGGCTTTCACAGAGCGATTGGAGAGCGCAGGCATTCGTATCAGTTGGGATGGTCGTTTGTGGGACAACATTTTCGTTGAGCGCCTATGGCGCAGTGTGAAATATGAGGAGGTATATCTGAACGACTATGAGGACATGATTGAAGCTATGAGAGGATTAGGCAATTAATTCAGTTTCTACAACACTGAGAGATTTCACCAAGCCCTTGGATACCGTACACCTTTACAGGTCTATATGAATAGGAGCTGAGTATGCTAAAGCACTGGTTTCCACCTTAAAGGAACACTGTCAGTTATCACGAGGCTGTCTAACATGGGGCTGTAATATTTCCAAGAGAGGCCTTGCTAGGGGATGATCTGGCGAAAGTATCTGAAAGGGATAAGCATGTTATATTCGATAGTGTTCACCTTAAAGTCCCTGAATCTCTGTCCAACAATTAGGGGAAACCTCAGTTTACTTATGATGAGATAGCAGTGGAAACTGAGTTCCATAATTCCAATCCCTGTGGTCGCCATCGGATAGAGACAATCGCATCTATATTATATCTGATATAGAGCGGTTGTCAAGATCATAGTTGAATAGAGAAAATATGTGACACTGCATATATGTCCATATATGCAAAATAGAATAGCAGGGAATTAGACATTTTTCTATATGAGGGGTTGACAATTATGAGCAGTTATGAGATAATTAAGTGAACACTATGCTCAGTTTGATGAGGTGTAAGCATGAAAAGAACATTAAGTGTGGTAGAGGTAAGGAGAAAATTCTCCGAAATCATAGGTCGAGTAGCTTACGCTCACGAGCGAATTATTGTTGAGCGAAGAGGAAGGCCCATGGTAGTGATAATCAACTTAGATGATTTTGAGAGACTAGAGGCTTTAGACAAGGATAAGCGAAGTAACATTGAAGATATTCAAAGGAACGACTTCAGAGCTTATTCTCTAGGAGTAAAAGGTTCTTTAACTAGGGAGAAGATATATGAGGACCTCATCTGAGGCGGGGTTATTAGATACCAATATTCTAGTATATGCTCATGACACACTCTCTCCTCACTATGATGAAGCGAGAGAACTAAGAGATAGAGCTAGTAGGGGAGAGCTTCCAGCTTGTATCTCTCCTCAGAACATCTTGGAGTTCTATTCGGTGGTAACTAATCCTCGGAAGCTGAAGAATCCCTTAACCCCTCAGCAGGCGTTGAGAGAGGTAGAGATCTATCTTAACTCCCGCGGTATAGCTAAAATATATCCTATCGCTAATACTATATTCAGGACAGTAGAGTTAATGAGACATTTCGGTGTGAGGAGAGAAAACACCTTCGATGTCTATCTTATAGCAACTATGTTGGATAATGGGATAAGGTTAGTATATACCGAGGATACCTCTCATTTCGAGAAATATGGATTGTTGGATGTCATAAATCCTTTCATTTAAAGGAGATGTATCCCTGATTTCTTCAGATTCGGCAATTTAGAGCTTGACAAAACAAGAAATATATGATATATTCTAGACAAGCTAATTTAGCCAGTAGATTAGAGATAAGGCTTAATTAGTTATATTTTTGATATTTTATCGAGATAATCTTCATATAATATAAAATATTAAGGAAATTATTTCTATGAAGGAAAAGACAGAAAATCAGGATCACTCTAAACGAGCTCTGGATAGAGATGATACACGTGAAAAAGCTAGTAGAAATCTATGGAATCCGCGAGAGCTAAGAGGATGCTTGGCTAGGATTAAGGGGATATTGCCATCTCTATTCCCTGCGGAGCAACGAGTAGCTGAGTTCATCTTAAATAATCCTGAAGCCATTATTCATCTTTCCATAACAGAGGTAGCGGAAGAAAGTGAGGTTAGCGAATCTACCGTAGTTAGATTCTGCCAGAATCTAGGATATAGTGGATATCATGAGCTAAAAATAACTTTGGCTCGCGATCTGGTAACCCCTGTGCATCAGATACATCAGGATATAGAGCAGGGTGATAGCATAGTCCAAGTTATCGATAAAGTTTTTCGGGCTGATATTCAAGCCCTATATGATACTGAGAGGATCATCGATCCGGAGGAGATGGAGAGGGCAGTGGAGGCTATCTCCTCCTGTCGCCGTATAGAGTTATTCGCAGTAGGTAACTCTTTACCTATCGCTCTGGATGCGGAATATAGATTTATCAGGATAGGTTTGCCTTGCATAGTCTATCGTGATGCCGGCACTCAAGCTATGTCAGCCTCTCTTATGAGGAAAAGGGATGTAGGATTAGGTATCTCTCACTCAGGAAGCTCTAAGGACACGGTGGAGGCTATGCGTCTAGCTCATGAGGCTGGGGCAACTACTATTTGTATAACTAATTACTCCAAGTCGCCCATTATTCAAGTCTCCGATATAAAGCTTTTCACTACTTCTAGGGAGACTACCTTTCGGGATGAGGCGATGGCCTCTCGTATTGCTCAATTAGCGATAGTCGATGCCCTATTTGTTGGAGTGGCTCTGCGCCGTTTTGAGAAGGCTCTAAATAGTATTAAGCGAACTGGACAGGTGCTACCAGATAGGAAATACTGAGGATCACCTTTTTTTATTTTAGTCACATAGAGATAATTTCCCCAAATCATAAATCTCAAGGAAATTAGCTCTATCAGCCTAATAGGAGAGGAGGTGGTAAGATCAGCGAATATTCTCTAAATTTATCCCATTATTTCCCAAATAAAAAAGGAGGTAAAAGAAAAATGAGAGGAAAAATAACCTTAACTTTTATGCTCGCGGTTTTTGTGGTGACAAGCATAGTGTTTGTGGGCGCTCAGGTGGGATTTGCTCAGGAGAAGGCAACTATAGTTTTTGCTAGTATGAAGACCTACGGGGTTGACACTATGCCTCTACTGATCAGGAGATTTGAGAAAGCAAATCCTGATATCAATGTGGAATTCGTGGAGATGCCTTCTCCGAACTTTAGCACGGAGATCCACCAGTACTTGGTGACCACCTTGGCCGCTAAGACCGATGATGTCGATGTCTTCACTATTGACTGTATATGGTTCCCCGAGTTTGCTGAAGCTGGTTGGCTCTTGCCTACGGATAAGTATGTCTCTGAGGAGGAGAAGGCAGAATACTTCCCTGGCGCTATCGAAACCGTCTCCTATAAAGGACAGCTAGTCGGCATTCCCTGGTTTTTGGATGCAGGGATGCTCTACTATCGGACGGATTTGTTGGAGAAGTATGGCTTTGAGCCTCCCGAGACCTGGGATGAATTAATAGATCAGGCTAAAGCTATAATGGAGGGAGAGGGTGATCCCAATCTTCAGGGCTTCGTCTACCAGGCGAGACAAGCCGAGGTGCTAGTCTGCGATCTAGTGAGCTTCTTAGGCGGTGATGGAGCAGTGTTTGATAAGGAAGGGAAGGTAGTGATCGATAACGATGAGGGCCTTCGAACTGCTCAATTGATGTATGACTTGATCTATAAGCATAAGATCTCGCCCGAGGCGGTAAACACCTATGATGAGGAGCCGAGTCGACGCATCTTCACCGATGGCAATGCGGTATTCCTTCGCAACTGGTCCTATGTTTGGGCGATATCTCAGGATCCCAACGAATCTAAGGTTGTGGATAAAGTTGCCGTCATTCCTCTACCTCACTTCGAGGGGTCGGAGAGCGCCTCTTGTCTAGGTGGATACCAGTATGGAGTGAACTACTACACCAAGCATCCTGATGAAGCGGCTAAATTCACCAAGTTCATCGCTAGCCCTGAGTCTCAGTTATACTTCGCTATTAGGGGATGGGCTCCTACTCGTCCCGCGGTATATGAGGATACTGAGCTGGCGAAGGTGCAACCCTTCTTAGTCTCACTCAAAGATGTCTTCGTCTATGCTGCACCTAGACCTATTACGCCTTACTATCCTGAGATCTCCCTTATCCTCCAAGCGGAGTTCTCCAAACTTCTGACCGACAAGCAGACGCCTGAGGAAACCGTAAAGACCGCGGCCGATAAGATCAAAAAGGTAGTTGGGGAGTAGCGTTAATTCCGAGAGGATGTGAGCTTATCACATCCCCAGCATATTATCGCAGTTGAGGTGCCAAGTAAAGATTTTGTTTATACTTCGTATTACACCTTAGCTTGGCACCTTTTATTGATATTAGTAAGAGGGATTTATAAAGATGAACAGGAGAATATCTATAGCTGAATCTAAGCTTGGCTACCTATTGGTGATACCATCCTTGGTTGTAGTAATAGCTATGGCCTTCTATCCCACCGCCACCTCTTTTTGGATGAGTCTGCGAAAGATGTCGCTTATCTTTCGAACCAATGAATTCATCGGCTTTTCAAACTTCGTTCAAATGGCTCATGATCCAGAATTTTGGAATGCCTTGGGCAATACCTTCTATTTTACCTTCACCTCTGTTGCCCTGGAGACGATCATAGGATTGGGCATGGCTTTGGTGATTAACGAATCTTTCAAGGGGAGAGGAATAGTGAGAGCTTCCGTTTTGGTCCCCTGGGCAATACCTACTGTTGTCACTTCTACGATGTGGAGCTGGATATTCAACTCTGATTATGGTCTATTCAACTTCATCCTTAAGAGACTTCATCTGATCGGCGATTACCAGAATTGGCTGGGAGATGTCAGATTAGCTATTAACTGTGCGATCTTAGCTGATGTTTGGAAAACTACGCCCTTCATAGCTCTTATTCTGTTGGCTGGTTTACAGACTATTCCCTACGAATTATATGAGGCGGCACTTATCGATGGAGCAGGAGGTTGGCGACGCTTCAGATTTATCACCTTACCTTTGCTCCTTCCTATTATGTTAGTAGCGGTACTTTTGAGGACTCTCGATGCTTTTCGGGTATTCGCCTTGATCTTTGTGCTCACTGGTGGGGGACCAGCCAGTTCTACCGAGGTCCTATCTACGTATGCTTATAAAGTGCTCTTCTCTACCTCTAACTTTGGATATGGATCAGCTCTAGCAGTCAGTATGTTTATCTGTGTGCTTATCATCAGCTTTTTCTTCCTCTTGGCGTTGAGCAGACAGATAAAGGTAAGAGGGTGAAAAGGTGAAAAGACATTATAAAAAGGTTATACAGAAAGTTCTTTTCTACTTGGTAACAGGGATTATCGTGGTATGGTGTGTCAGTCCCTTTCTTTGGCAGATCATCACCTCCCTTAAACCAGGTCGGGAGTTAACCACTTTGCCACCTATCTTACCAACCGAGCCTACTGTGGAAAATTATGTGCGGGTCTTCACTGGTCGTCCTTTTGAACGTTATATCATAAACAGTCTTATTGTTGCTACTTGTACCACCTCCTTTTGCTTGTTCGTCGGCAGTTTTGCGGCCTACGCCTTGGGTCGGCTTAAGATGAAGGGCAAGACCATTATTCTCTTCTTGATTCTGACTGTATCTATGTTTCCTGGGATAGCTATCGTCAGCCCGCTATTCTTAATTCTTAGCAAGCTCAAATGGATCAATACCTATCCAGCTCTGATCTTTCCCTACACTACCTTTGCTATGCCTCTAACCCTTTGGATCTTGACCAGCTATTTTCGAGAGATCCCTATAGAATTGGAGGAAGCAGCTAAGATCGATGGTTGTAGCCCTTTAGGAGCTTTTATGAGGATTATCGTTCCCTTAGCGGCTCCTGGTATGTTCACCACAGCTATCTTGGTCTTTATCTTCGCTTGGAACGAGTTCCTCTTTGCCTTGACCTTCACTAGATCAATTAAATGCCAGACTATTCCAGTGGGTATCGCAATGCTGCCCGTTATGTATCACGTTCCCTGGGGAAGTATTGCCGCGGCTTCCGTTATCGTTACTATTCCTTTGATCATTTTGGTCTTTGTCTTCCAAAGACGCATTATTCAGGGTTTAACAGCAGGAGCAGTAAAGGGATGAGGAGATTTTGGGGGGATAGATATCAGGAGGCTCTCGAACTCGCTCAAGATGAGATAGATCGATCGAGATTTATAATTTGTGGCTATACGATCAATATAGACCTGGTGATTCCAGTTGAGGCTTCACATATTGAGAAGTTAGCCCAAGGAAGAGAGATTGATATCCTAAAAGCTATGGATAATCCCAAGGGTAGGATTGAGACTCCGATCGATTTTCTCTCTGGATTGTTATACCTTATGGATAAAGGGAGAGGTGGGGAGTGGATGGTAGAAAATGAGGAGGTATCTCATTGGCTAAGCGAACACTTTCAAGGTGGACGCAAAGTAGGAGGCACTGGGGCTCAGGCGGCTTGTGCTTTAGCTAAGCTAGGAATACCTACCATCCTCCATATCACCAGCTTCCCTCCAGAACAGGCAGAGCTTCTCCCAGGGGAAGGAAAGATTATGATCCCCTACCCACAAGGGTTGCAGAGAGCAGAGGAAGCCGCTCGAAGAGACGATCTGCTGATGTGGCATTATATATTCGAATTTCGCCAAGGAACCAAAATAGATCTGGGGACAAAGGTGATAATCACCAAGAAGGACGATCGTTTCATCGTGCCTTATGATTTAGCCAACGCTAATTTCACTATCGATGAGAATTTCCGAAAGTGGACCAGAGAATACGCCGACCAGGTGGACAAAGCCATTGTTTCGGGATATAATGCCCTTTATGATGAGGAGATGTGTCACAATCGAATCGTAGATAGCGTGGCTCAGATAAGAGATTGGAAGGATAGGAATCCCAAGATGCTTGTCCATGCCGAGACGGCAGGACTAGAAAATATAAAGATGAGGAGATATTTAATAGAGGAACTATATCCAAATGTGGACAGCCTGGGGATGAATGAGAACGAGTTAGTTGATATTCTGATCTTATTCGATTATGATATTCTCTCTAATAACGTAAAGGAGCTTTATGAAGCTGCTAGATTCATCTATCGAGAGCTCAAATTGAAGAGATTATGCGTTCATACTCGAGATTTCGCCTTTACTTTAACTCAGGGTGACCCCGAGAGGGAGCAAAGAGCTCTGTTGATAGGAGCGTTGAGCGCTGCCTATAGAGCTATAACTGGTGAATATGGAGATTGGGATGATCTTAGAGGAGTTAATGAAAGATCATCGCTCAATTATTTAGGTGAGAAGGTAGGGGGAGAACTATCTTCTCTTCTAAATCTGAAGGAAGGAATAGTTGAAGAAGAGGATTTTAATACAGTTCTGGCAGTTACTAAATCTGTGGAACAGCCTCAATATACAGTAGGCCTGGGAGATACCTTTCTTGCCGGCACCTTGGCTGTTCTCTGAAAAAGAATAGGGGGATTATATTACGATGTCCTTAGTTCCTATGACATTGCTTTTGAAAAAAGCAGAGGAAGGTAATTACGCTATAGGGGCGTTTAATATAAGTAATGTAGAGACTATTCAAGCTGTTATTAAGGCTGGAGAGGAGGAGAAATCACCACTTATATTACAAGCAGCACGTGTGGAGATCGAACATGGAGGAATAGAATGCTTAACCGCTATGGCTAAAGCTTTGATAGACAAGGCTACTATTCCTATCGCTCTTCATCTTGATCACGGCGATAGTTTCTCCTTAGCTATGAAATGTATTCGCTATGGTTTTACATCGGTGATGTTTGATGGATCAACTATGCCTCTGGAGGATAATATTTCTATCACTAAGAAAATTGTGGAAGCAGCCAAAGCAGTTGGGGTATCAGTAGAGGCTGAGCTAGGACAAGTAGGAAGGACAGAGGATGAGATACTTGAGGAGGATTGGGAGAAGTTTCTGACCGATCCTGATGTCGCGGCAACCTTCGTTCAGGAGACAAAAGTAGATGCTCTAGCTGTATCAATTGGCAGTCTGCATGGGCTATATAGATTTGAACCGAAGTTAGATTTTTCTAGATTGAAGAGAATTAGAGAATTGATAGAAGTTCCAATCGTTTTACACGGTGGAACAGGTATTCCGGATTTAGATATAAAGAAAGCAATAAGCTTAGGGATAAGAAAAGTTAACTTCAGCACAGGATTGAGAGCAGCCTACATCGGCCAATTGCGAGATTTTCTTATAGAGAATAGAGATGAACTTAACCTGCAAAGAGTATTAGGAAGCGCTCGTCAGAAGATGAAGGAAGTGGTCAAAGAGATGATCAGATTAGTTGGTAGCGATGGAAAAGCAGATATTAGCACCTCTGAGAGATCTATTTTTGAAACTGCTTAACTTAACATAAGGAAATTATCCGATAATAGGATTGCCTCTTTGGTTTCCCTCTCCCTCGATGGGAGGGGTTAGGAGAGTGTGATTTAACAATCCCCCCTCTGAAACTTTCTTGAATCTACTTAATGCAGCAATTAAGGACACTATTACATCATCTATAGGATTACCAAGCATCAAATCTGGGAGGAGCCAGTAAAGAAAAGCCACCAGCATAACTATTAGTCCTTCCAACTGCTATCAGGTCTTCACCCTGGCAAAGGAAGTGGACAGATTAATCTGCACCTCATATGATGTCAGACGCGCCTGCCTACCTTCGCGAGGAGTCCATCCGCACCCCATTTACCAAGACTTTAGCCAACATCCGGAGGGCTGGAGTGGATCTGATCATCAGGAAAACTATTACCGGCCCGGGGAACGAGAAGGCCTTCATAATCTTCATATTACCGCCATATTTCTCATACGTTCGGCAAACGAGCAATCAATCCGGGGTCTCACCGAACCACGCACAAGCGTAATTTCCTAAAACCCATGCGCCTAGCGCCTTCCACGGATAGTTCGCCCATACACCTCGATTGAGGATAACATCGTTATGAGCAGGACTACTTTTCCACGTGTCCAATGCGTCTTGCGGGATCGCACTACCGCTGGACCAATAGGCAATCTCGTAGCCGTTAGTCGGATAGCCGGTGATCTCTTTAGGCTTGTCCCACATAATGCTCCAAGTCGAGGAATTGCTGCTATCATAGCAGCCGCCTGTCCAGTTCCCATGACTTGACCAGCTATGCAAGTTTCCCCCACAATTGTTCTCGGGATGGTATTGATCAAGATCCGTGACGTGCTTTAATGCCACGGTCGTTAGCTTCGAGGAAACCGGGATCCTCGGAAGCCCATGTTGCTCCCGGTAGTCATTGATAAGAGTGGTAAGCAAGCCCTCCACAATTTCATCCAAATCATCACAACCCTCCAAGAACAGAGAGGACAATCCAAAAGTCAACGCTCCTGTACCGACTATCTTTAGGAACTGCCTCCTGGATATCCTATTAATCCTCTTAACCATTAGATTTCACCTCCTTTCTCTCTACGGCAAAGATGAGCATTCTTATAGAGATTAATTACTCCTGTAGTCTAAAGGCTACAGGCAGATAGGAACTCACATCCAAAGACTGTAATTCTCCTCTTAATATACTAAGTAGTTTCAAATTTATAGTTTCACATTTTTGAAGATGCTAAACTAAAAACGCAGTTTCCAAAGGGATTTTTGGATAGAGAGTATGTATGATGCAAACCCTCCAAAAACCCTTATTAATAGTAAATTTTTGAAAAATCTGCGAAAGTATAGTGTTTATAGTATAATCAAATTATGGATCAGTGTCAAGTATCTGAGCGTTACTTCTAAGCATACAAAGTTTCATGTGCTGGGATAGGTTAAGTAGCTTCAAGTGAGCGATCGGTTACTCTTAGTTCTTCGGTAGTGAGTTCAAGATATAATTTACCCTCAAAAGTCTTAGATAAAACACCAATAAACTTCTTTGAAACTATTTTATAACCTATTGTGAATCCCCCAAATTCTGCTAATACGATTTTATATGCTTAGCTACCTATAAATACTTTGACAATAGGTAAATTTTGTTATAAAATTAGAGTTAAGATGCAATTGATATTTGAAAGTAAAGGAACAAGAACAATTCGATAAACCTAAAAGGCTCAAGTCCCGGAAATGTTGACTTTGACTGAGCTAGGTAACTATTGTAGAAGAACGACTGAAACTCTGCGATGACTCCCGCAGAAGTAAAGTCTTTAGAAAGGAGAAAACCAATGCCCCAAGAAAGATGTGGGATCCAAAATCAAGCTATGGAGTGGTCTTATTTATCTGGAAAAACTTATGCCGATCCATTCAATGACATAGAACTCGATGTTGTATTTACAGACCCCGAGGGGAAAGAGTGGAAAGTTCCAACATTCTGGGCTGGTGGTAATGAATGGCGAGTGCGTTTCGCTCCACGCTATCCCGGCACCTATCGATATCGAACGATATGCTCAGATGAAGCTAACAGCGACCTGCATAATCAGAAAGGAACGCTCTACGTGAGCCCTTACGAGGGAGAAAATCAATTGATCAGGCATGGTCCGTTACGCGTCAGTCAGAATCGCCTTCACCTAGAGCACCTCGATGGGACACCTTTTTTCTGGCTTGGCGATACCTGGTGGATGGGTCTGTGCAAACGCCTGGCTTGGCCCGACGATTTCCAATTGCTAACCGCCGACCGCAAAGCCAAGGGCTTCACTGTTATTCAGTTAGTTGCCGGGCTTTATCCCGATATGCCAGCTTTCGACAAAAGAGGTGCCAATGAAGCCGGATACCCATGGGAGGAGGGATATACACGGATCAATCCCGCATATTTCGATATGGCTGATCTCCGAATCCACTGGTTAATTAAGTCAGGTCTGGTTCCCTGTATTGTGAGCTGTTGGGGCTACTACCTCCCGTGGATGGGAGTGGACAGGTTTAAAAAGCATTGGCGGAATCTGATCGCGAGATACGGCGCCTATCCCGTAATATGGTGTCTAGCAGGTGAGGGAGTGATGCCTTATTACCTCTCCGAGGATAAGGAGAAGGATAAGAATATCCAGAGGAGTGGCTGGACTGAGATCGCCAGGTTCGTGCGTAAGCTTGATCCTTACCATCATCCGATCACAATTCATCCGACTAGGAGCGCACGTGATCAGGTTGAGGACGATACGGTATTAGATTTTGATATGCTTCAAACGGGTCACGGCGGTTATAGAGATATACCCAATACAGTTAAGCAGGTGATTGAAGCGGTGAATCGCTCGCCAAAAATGCCGGTCATAAACGGTGAGGCTTGCTATGAAGGGATAATGGAAGGCAGTAGAGAGGAGATTCAGCGCTTTCTATTCTGGAGCTGTATGCTTTCTGGGGAAGCCGGATATACGTATGGCGCAAATGGAATTTGGCAGGTTAACATTAGAGAAGCTCCCTTTGGGGCATCCCCGCATGGCGCCTCCTGGGGTGATACGCCCTGGAAAGACGCCTATCGGTTACCAGGCTCAAGTCATATAGGTATTGGTAAGCGATTGCTTGAACGTTATGACTGGTGGCGGTTTGAGCCTCATCAGGATTGGGTTGAGCCATGCGCTGAAGAGGATGATTACGTTAGACCCTTTGGCGCAGGGATCCCAGGAGAAGTTCGGGTATTTTACTTCCCGCTACCAATTGCTCCCTGGTCTCCTCCGACAATCATCAAGGGAATAGAATCAGATATTAGTTACAGAGTGTTTCTCTTCGATCCCAAGAATGGTCGAGAGTATCCCCTCGGCAAGGTGAAAACTACAGCCGGAGAGAATTGGCAGGTCCCTGTCCCGACTATTATGCAGGATTGGGTACTCGTATTGGAACGTGAAAAATGAAAGCTGGAGGAATAAGACACAAAAGTTACAATCGCACAAGGAGGAAAAACT
>Ga0315545_1001302_pt1 | contig 24472 bp, 21 predicted proteins | sample SalMarSW160210MG_FD_203096 | JGI IMG/M metagenome (GOLD analysis project Ga0315545, IMG submission 203096) | Salt marsh sediment microbial communities from the Plum Island Ecosystem LTER, Massachusetts, United States - Salt Marsh Sediment SW1602-10 ...
CGTGGGAGCAGATATTTTATGGAGAATTCGACGGAAGAAGGAAAAAAAGGGTGCTTATAAAAATAATAGGAACGTGAATATCGACTTCACAAAAAAACAGTTGTATATTATTATATGAATATTTATGTATCACTGAAGCGTAGATTTTTTCTTGACAGATTATTATATTACCATATAATTGAAACGGTAACAATAATTAATTCGATATAAAGATGAAGTCCTTTCAAAATAATTCAACTGCTCTAGGGGACGACAAGGAGGGCTGAACATAAGCCTCATCGATTAATCGTACGAAACCTCCACAGTTACGGTAATGAGAACCCGGAATAATTCCTAAGCAAATACTGAAGAAGACCAGTGTGTTTTTGCATTAAGGATATAGAAATGAAACTTGCCGTGACAGGAAAAGGCGGAGTGGGAAAAACGAGTATCGTATCACTCTTTGCAAGAGTTCTGAAGGACAGAAACCAGAAGGTACTTCTCATAGATGCAGACCCTGATATGAATCTCGCCACTGTGCTCGGTTTGCCAGAGGATCTACACATCACCCCAATCGTTGAATTGAAAGATCTGATCGCTGAAAGAACTGGAGTTGAAACAGGATTTCCAGCACCGCTTTTTAAGATGAATCCGAAAGTGGACGACATACCTGAAAAATACTGCGTGGAGTATGAAAACATCAAGCTCATGGTAATCGGTTCCATACGGAAAGGGGGCGCAGGCTGTTCATGCCCTGAAAATGCGTTTCTCAAGACCCTCCTCTCCTATCTTGTTTTAGCACGAGATGAATGGGTGATTCTCGACATGGAGGCAGGTATCGAACATCTCGGACGGGGAACCGCCATCGGAGTCGATCATATGATCGCAGTTGTTGAGCCGAATAAAACGAGTGTGGAAACTGTTTTTAGAATCAAAAAACTCTCGAGGGACATCGGAATCAGGGAGCTCAGCGTAATTGGAAACAAGGTTCAGTCGATTGAAGAAAGGCAGTTTCTTCAGAAAAATCTGAATGATTTTCGAATTCTCGGTTATATAGATTATTCTGACATTATTAAAAATATCAGTTTAAATCTATTATCTCCGCTGGAGGTGGACGGCGAATTACTCATTGTGTTTGAAAAGATAATTGACGATTTGGATCAAAGGTCTTAGGAATGTCTGTCCTTCCTGTCAGATAATTTCCAATGAGCTTTTAATGAGAAAAAGTGCGTCAACACACGTATTCCGGTTAGGACGCAGAGGTGTCGCGCATTTTTATAAGAATTGATGTACAATAATAAAACCTTATGGAGGTACAAGGATGGCACATGATTTACCGTATGCCGACAAGGCTTCTCAGGAGATGGTCAAGAGGGCCGCTACAGAACATATAGATACAGTATGGGACAGGTACGACGCGCAACAACCGCAGTGCGGGTTCGGTACTCTCGGTCTCTGTTGTAAGAACTGCAGCATGGGGCCCTGCCGTATCGACCCCTTCGGCGATGGGCCGCAGGTGGGAGTGTGCGGTGCAAATGCAGACACGATTGCCGCCCGAAATATCGCACGTATGGTCGCGGGAGGGGCAGCAGCACACTCCGATCATGGAAGAGATATTGCTCATACGCTTCTCATGGCGGCATCAAATCCGAATAGCGATTACCAGGTAAAGGACGAAGAGAAGCTGAAAGATATCGCAGAAATCTATGAAATTAAAACGCAGGGCAGAGAAATAAAAGAAATCGCTCTCGATGTCGCACGTGCAACGCTCAAGGAGTTCGGTCAGCAGGAAGGCACGATCCAGATGCTGAAATACGCACCTCCTGCGCGGCAGAAGTTATGGGAAGAGCAGGGGTTTACTCCCCGGGCCATCGACAGGGAAATCGTCGAAATAATGCACCGTACCCACATAGGGGTTGATACCGATTATAAGAACATCATGCGTCAGTGTGTGAGGGCATCACTTTCAGACGGATGGGGAGGCTCTATGATTGCTACGGAGCTTTCCGATGTTCTCTTCAGCACGCCCGCTCCGATCCGAGCAATTTCCAACCTCGGGGTCATCAATAAAGATTACGTAAACCTGATAGTACACGGTCATGAGCCGACTCTTTCGGACATCGTTGCTGCGGTCTCCATGAAGGAAGAGCTCATCGAAAAGGCAAGGGAAAAGGGGGCCAAGGGCATAAATATCGGCGGCATTTGCTGTACTGCAAACGAAATTCTGATGCGGCACGGTATCGCTGTTGCAGGCAGTGTCATGCAGCAGGAACTCGCCGTTCTTACAGGTGCGGTTGAGGTGATGCTCGTGGACGTTCAGTGTCTCTATCCAGGGCTCGATACAGTGTCAAGATGCTTTCACACAAGGCTGATTACCACATCGCCGAAGGCGAAAATGCCCGGTGTTGAGCATATAGAATTTCATGAAGACAGGGCAGTCGAAATTGCCACCAGGATCATCGAAACGGCAATCGATAATTTTCCCAACAGAAACTCGGAAAACGTCTACATCCCCAACCATACGGAACCCCTTGTGGCAGGTTTCAGCGCTGAATCGGTGTTTCGTTTTCTTGGAGGAAAATATAGAGCGACATACAGACCGCTGAACAACGCGGTTATCGAGGGCAGAATACGAGGTGCAGCGGGTGTTGTCGGGTGCTCGAACCCAAACACGGAATACGAAATGTCTCATATTGCAATGGTGAAAGAGCTCATAAAAAACGACGTCATCGTGGTGACCACGGGATGCAACGCGATTACGTGCGGGAAACACGGACTTCTTCAACCGGAGACCGCATTCAAATACGCGGGGAAAGGGCTCCAGGAAGTGTGCCGTGCTGTAGGGATCCCGCCTGTTCTTCACCTCGGTTCATGCGTGGACAACAGTAGAATTCTCAAAGTTCTTTCGAATATCGTTGCAGAAGGCGGTCTTGGTAATGACATTTCGGACCTTCCTGCCGCGGGCGCTGCACCGGAGTGGATGTCGGAAAAGGCTGTCTCCATCGGTATGTATTTTGTTTCGTCAGGAGTATATACAATGATCGGGCGCCCTCTTCCAATAATGGGGAGCAAAAACCTGTACAACTATCTCACGGATGAGATTGAAAAAGAAGTGGGAGGAAAGTGGGCTTTCGAAGAGGATCCTGTAGAAGCTGCGCGCAAGATGATCATGCACATAGACAAGAAGCGCAAAGCACTTAAACTGAAGCCAATGATCTACGAGCAGGAGTTTGTGCCGGTTGCATAGAATTCTGGCTATCGAATGATAGAGAATGATACCAGTGTATTTTTATTTCAAATGAGTGGGGAACTTCCATGGCAAGAAAAATTGTGGTGAATCTGGAAAAGTGTATGGCATGCAAAGCATGCGAGTTTGCCTGCGCGGTAGAACACTCTCTTTCGAAAAATCCCGATATTATCGTCTTAAGAGGAGAAAAACCGGGTCACAGAATAAATGTTGAAGCGTATGGAAGAAATGCGATTCCGGTGAACTGTAACCACTGTGAAGAGGCTGCCTGCCTCATGGCATGCCCGACAGGAGCGATCTACAGAAACAGTGACAAAGGCCCTGTGTTATTCAATTCCGAGCGCTGTATAGGATGCAGAATGTGCGTACAGGCCTGCCCGTTCGGTGTTATCACGATCAGTCCTGACGGAAAAGGTGTGCTGAAATGCGATCTCTGCATGGAACGACTTGCAGAGGGAAAAGATCCAGCCTGTGTCACCGCGTGTCCCACAGGTGCACTTCGTTATATTGATGAAGCGGATGAAAGCAAGGAAAAGCGGCAGAAGGTCGCGCAAAAAATGTTGTCAGCACAGCAGGCCGCGAAAAAAGAGGAAGAAGCGGTACGAAATGATTAGTGTAACTGTATGTGTTGGAAGTTCGTGTCATATCAAGGGGGCGCGTGACGTGATTATGCGCTTTGATGAACTGATCAAAAAACACGGACTCGAGAAGAAAGTGGAGTTAAAGGGTTCATTCTGTATGGAACGGTGCGGGGAGGGCGTCAACTGGCAGATTGATGAAGAGCCATACACAAGCTCGAACGTCGAAGATGCGGTGAGTACGTTCACGGAGAGGGTAATAAAACCAATTGAAGAAAATTCGTGAGATGACCACGGTGTAGTGTGTCTATGAAGAAGGAAAGCCAGGAAAAAGCAGCGCACATGAGCGCAATTCTTCAGCAGACTCCCAACGGCGTACTCCTCGTAGACAAGGAAACGTGCATTCATTTCTACAACCCTTCGTTTCTTGAAATGTTTCACTGCCAGAATGAAGAACTCATGGGACAACCGGCGAATAGATTCGTTCATTCCGACTGTTTCGAACGGGTGATTGCTTCAGGCGGAAGGCTCATAATCAAGGAAAGCATACCAGAGCATAATATAAGTTACCGCGTTGGGCTCTTCTCAATAGAAGGAGAAGATCTATACTGCGGCATATTTATCGATATCTCAGAGGAGGAGGAAGCAAAAAAGTTCTATCGTGAACTCAGGGCACAGACCCTGGAACGCGCGCAGGAAGTAATTTCCAGGCAGATGCAGACTGCACAGGAGATCGCACGACTGCTCGGGGAGACTACCGCAGAAACAAAAGTCCTGCTCGTCAAACTCATGTCCTTGTTCCAAGAAGAAGGCGGTAAATGAGGCTCTTTTACGAATGGGGAATGAAACAGCTCTTAAAGCATGGAGAAGAGCTCTGCGGCGACAGCATCGCTGTATCGAGGCATTCCGATTCAGTGACGCTTGCTCTTTCTGACGGGCTCGGCAGCGGGGTGAAAGCGAACATACTTGCGACACTGACCACACAGATTGCGATGCATTTACTGGAAAATGATCTTTCGCTCGGTGAAGTTGTGCAGACGTTGAGCGAGACACTTCCTGTCGATAGGGTAAGAAAGCTTGCATACAGCACATTCGCGATCGCACGGTTTTCAAGTCAGGGTTCGGCCCGTGTCGTCGAGTTCGATTCTCCGGCGGCCATATTTCTCAGGAACAGAAGACTTCAACCTGTCACCTATGAAGAGCGGACCATCGAGGGAAAGCGGATAAAAGAAACGGTGCTCAGTCTCAAGGCAGGTGACTGGGTGATATTTGTTTCTGACGGTGTGCTGAATGCCGGTATCGGGGGAGTATACCCGCTGGGCTGGGGGTGGGATCAGGCTGCGCGTTTTCTCGAGGAACATGCGCACAGGGATTTGACAGCTGAGGATTTTGCGGCACGAATTGCAGAAACGGTCAGCGACCTCTACGCGGCGAATCCAGGGGATGATGTAAGTATCGTCGTCATCAAGGTACGGCACAAGCACACCGTTACGGTGTTTACCGGGCCGCCTGCACAGAAAAAAGACGATGAAACGATCGTAAACAGATTCATACAACATGGAGGAAAGCTCGCTGTATGCGGAGGAACAACGGCACAGATCGTTTCCAGGTTCATCGGAAAGCCAATGGACGTCGATTTGAGTACCATGACCCCTGAAGTTCCGCCGATTGCACATATGGAAGGGTTGGATCTGGCCTCAGAAGGCATACTGACGCTTACGCATGTGAACGATATGCTCAAGGCGGGGGCTGACAAGAAATCCGTACAGTATCAGGCGGATGGTGCCTCCAATCTCATACGGCTGCTGCTCGAATCAGATCACATACACTTTATGGTGGGGAACGCAGTAAACCCAGCTCATCAGAACCCGGATTTGCCCGGTCAGCTGGGAATTCGGCTCAACATTGTTGAGGAAATACAAGAACAGTTACGTATGCGGGGAAAGGAAGTTACGATCGAGTCGGTCTGAGGGCCGAACAACCGACACAGAAGGAGAAAAACAGTGACTATTGAAGAACTTGTCGCGAAATATGAAAGTGATAAAGGAATGCTCATACCCATAATGCAGGACATTCAGTATGAATACGGTTATCTCCAGGCCGAAAGGTTGAGGGAGCTTGCAGTAATTCTGAATGTGCCGCTTTCCCGCGTGTATCAAGTTGCCACGTTTTACGCTTCGTTCAGGCTCGCGCCAAAAGGTCAGCATGAAGTGACGTTGTGCATGGGCACAGTATGTTATCTAAAGGGAGCAGACAGAATCGCGGAGAGGATAAGCGAGGAGTACGGGATCGAGCCTGGGGGAACCACGGAAGACAGACTCTTTACACTTCAAGCGGTAAACTGTGTGGGCGCGTGTGCTGTTGCACCGGTTGTGATTGTGGACGGTAATTACCACGGGAACTGTACACCTGAATCCACTCTTGAAATATTGCGCGGACTTTCAAGACAGGAAGAAGAGGAAGCCTCCGCACACAAAGGAGCAACTTCGACAAGGAGGAAAAAGCGTGAGTAATGTGGTGAGTGCTGAAAAGATAGTGCGCAGTGTCGGAGACCTTGAAAAACTGCGGAAAGAACTCCAAAACGGGCGGAATACATCGACAAAAATCGTGAGGGTCTGCATGGGGCCGGGGTGCGCTGCAAAAGGTGCTCGTGGAGTGTACGAGCTTTTTCTGGAAGCAGCCAGAGAAAGCAGCACAAAAGTCGCAATAGAAACGAAAGCAGTCGGATGTCATGGCCTTTGCGAACGCGGCCCGATTGTTATCGTCGAGCCCGGAGATATATTCTACCAACAGGTTGAAGAACCGGATGTTGCGGAAATCTTTCGTGAAACGGTTCTGAGTAGCCGAATCGTGGAGCGCCTCCTCTATGAAGATCCTGAAACGGGAAAACGGGTGCAACATGCGGAAGAAATCCCTTTTTACAGGGCACAGAAAAGAATCGCCCTCTTGCAAAACGGGATAATAGATCCCACCAGTATCGATGATTACATTGCGATAGGCGGCGGATACTCGGCCCTCGCGAAAGCTTTGACACATATGGAACCTGAGGAGATCATCGACGAAGTGGAAAAAGCTGGGCTCCGCGGAAGGGGTGGAGGCGGGTTTCTCACCGCTCGGAAATGGCGATCCTGTAGAGAGGCTGAGGGATTTCCAAAATACCTCATATGCAATGGTGATGAAGGCGACCCGGGTGCATTTATGGACCGCGCTATCATGGAAGGGAACCCCCATGCCATTCTCGAAGGAATGATTATCGGCTCCTATGCAATCGGTTCTCATCACGGCTATATCTATGTACGAAACGAATACCCGCTCTCTGTAGAACGATTGAGGGAGGGTATCCAGAGAGCGCGGGAGTACGGATTATTGGGAGAAAACATACTGGGAAGTCCCCATTCCTTTGACATACGGATAAACCGGGGCGGAGGTGCGTTTGTATGCGGAGAATCGACGGCTTTGATGGCCTCTCTCGAGGGGCGGGCAGGGGAGCCGAGGGCAAAATACATACATACGGTAGAAAGCGGATTCAAGGAAAAACCTACCGTGCTCAACAATGTGGAGACCTGGGCGAACGTGCCGGCTATCATAAATGAAGGGGGCAAGAAATTTGCATCAATCGGCACGGAAAAATCGAAGGGGACAAAGGTCTTCAGCCTTGTCGGAAAAGTGTTGAACACTGGCCTCGTCGAGGTACCCATGGGAACCACAATAAGACAGATAGTCTATGACATTGGAGGCGGTGTTAAGGGGGGAAAACAGTTCAAGGCGGTGCAGACCGGCGGTCCATCAGGCGGTTGTATTCCATCGGCTTATCTCGATTCCCCGGTGGACTTCGATGAACTGACGAAACTCGGGTCTATGATGGGTTCCGGCGGAATGATCGTAATGGATGAAGATACCTGTATGGTGAATATTGCAAAGTATTTTCTCCACTTCTTAAAAGATGAATCGTGCGGAAAGTGCACACCCTGCAGAGAAGGGATTCCGCAGATGCTGTACATACTCGAAAAGATCACAAAGGGAGAGGGAGAACCGGGTGACATAGAAAAACTCGAAGCTCTAGGAAAACTGGTCTCTGAAACATCTCTGTGTGCGCTCGGGAAGACCGCTGCAAATCCCGTGCTTTCCACGATAAAGTACTTTCGTGAAGAGTATGAAACACACATCAATGAAAAGCGATGCCCTGCGAAGGAATGCAGGGGGCTGTTTTCTTACATGATAAACGCGGAGGTCTGCACAGGGTGCGGGATTTGCAAGCGGACGTGCCCTGTGGAGGCAATAAGCGGTGAAAAGAAAACCCCACACACGATAGACCAGTCCAAGTGCACGAAATGCGGCGCATGTTTCGAAAAGTGCCCGTTTACAGCCATCGAGAAGGTTTGAGGAGGAAGTGAATATGCCGACTGTTACGATTGATGGAATCTCGGTACATGTGGAAAAAGAGGCAACGATCCTCGATGCAGCGAAAAAGGCGGGAGTATGGATACCGACCCTCTGTTACAACGCATCCCTTCCTCCGACAGGCGCGTGCAGACTTTGCCTCGTTGAACTGGACAGGGGAGGGTGGTCACAGCTCGTGACTGCGTGCAATTATCCGGTACGGAAAGATATCACGGTATCTGTGGAAAGCGAACGCGCGCAAAAGGCGAGAAGAGGAGTGATGGAACTCCTGCTCGCACGCGCGCCCGAGTCAAGAGAGCTTAAAGAGCTCGCCGCACGAATGGGGGTAACAGAAACACCATACCCGAAGGTGACTGAGAGCCAGAGAAACTGTATCCTCTGCGGTTTATGCACGAGTGTGTGTGAGGAAGTAATCGGATGTTCTGCAATCAGCTTCGTTGGCCGCGGGGTGGACAGGATTGTTGCAACACCATTCAGGCTCGCCTCTGAGGACTGTATCGGGTGCGGTGCATGTGCGATGATCTGTCCTGTAGGTACGATACAGATAAGAGTACACGAGGATACGGATGAAATCGAAATATCGCCGTTTAAAACACGGGTAAAAATGATGGTGTGTGAGGAATGCGGGGCGAGGATGGTGAGTCAACCAGTTGAAAAGCAGATGCTGGAAAAGGTGAAAATCGACTGGGATGAATTTCGTGAAAGGGCCAGATTGTGCCCTGAGTGTAGAAGAAAAAGGACAGTGAAAGCGCTTGTTCTGGGAACCGAACAGAGAATGGCTTGAACGCTTTAAAACGCTTTGCATTGGTCTGAACGGTAACCTGTAACCAGGATTTCACAATAAATAATTTTGCTACGAAGGAGTAAAGAGATGTCAAAGATAATTGCCACAGCAGCGATCAGAGGAGCGCATAAAATTATGGGACAGGCGGAGGAGGCGCTCACAAAGGCAATTGAGGAAAAGGGGAAAGACTGTCCAATTGCCTACCCGAACACTGGATATTACCTGCCGATTATGATGCTTTTTCTTGGACAGAAGGTGCAGAACATAGGAGACCTCGTCGAATCATTTCAGGAAGCGAGAAAACTTCTGCGAGATATACCTTCTGAAGATTTATGGCTCCCCTATCTTGGAGACACACTTGACTCCGGGGTTTCTACGCTCATCGCGGAAGAAATCATAGAGTCTCTGAAGTATGTTATCGGCCCGAATCCGGTAAATGGAATCTGGCTCGGATTTACCAGCGATGCAACACTGAGAATGCAGGGAATCAAGCTCGTTGATGGAAGGATGCCCGGATTCGTGGCAATCGCCGGACACACCGAAAGCAATGAAGATGCGGTGAAACTCATACGGGGGCTCCAAGAACGCAATATTCTGGTATTCATGGCGGGCCACTGCGGCGGAAGAGCAATCGCGGAACAGCTCAATGAAGAGCGGATAGAGATGAACTGGGACACGTTTCTCGTTCCATACGGGAAGGAGATCACCGCTGCAATTCACGCGCTGAACTTTGCAGCGCGCTCTGCGATGACGTTCGGCGGAATAGAGGCTGGTGATTACAAGGCTGCGAGGCAGATCCTTCTTTACAACAAGGACAGGGTACACGCCTTTGTGATGGCACTCGGGGAAGACCCGGAAGTGGATAACGGGCAGCTGATTTCCGACGAGAAGTACGCGACTGCTGCGGGTGCAATCAGTTTTGGTTTTCCTGTCATCTCTAATGTGGAGATTCCGGAGATTTTACCGACAGGTATCTGCACCTACGAGCACGTAATTTCCGGTGTGAAGCTCGATGAGATCATCACCAGGGCGATCGAGCTGAGAGGGTTGACCATAAAACTCGAAAAGATCCCGATCCCCGTGCCCTACGGCGCAGGATTCGAAGGGGAGCGTGTCAGAAAAGAAGATATGTTCGTGCAGTTCGGGGGGAAGTATGCAGACGGGTTCGAGCTGTTGAGAATGAAACCGACGGACGAGGTCGAGGATGGAAAGATAGAAGTTGTGGGGCCTGAAGTGGACGACATGGAGGAGGGGGGTGCATATCCGATCGGAATTGTTGTCTACGTCGCAGGGAGGCAGTTTCAGGAAGATTTCGAGAGTGTGGTCGAGAGAAGAATACACGAATTTATCTCATGTGCAAACGGAATATTCCATATGGGGCAGAGGGCGATCGTGTGGGCGAGGATCAGCAAGGACGCAAGGAGCAAAGGTTTCAAGGTGAAAGACTTCGGAGAGATTCTCGTTGCAAAAATACACGAAGAGTTCACGCGAATCGTGGACAGGGTGCAGGTTACTATTTACACAGACGAGAAAGAGGTCGCAAGGCTGGTGGAGGAAGCGCGCGCGATTTACAGTCTGCGGGATGACAATATTGGCGGCATGACGGACGAGGATGTTGAAGAATATTATTCGTGCACATTGTGCCAGAGCTATGCGCCGAACCATGTGTGCATCGTCACTCCCCAGAGACTCGGTCTCTGCGGGGCGTACACATGGCTCGACTGCAAGGCATCTCATCAGATAGACGCGCACGGTCCCAACGAGCCGGTTGCAAAGGGAGAGTGTATCGATCCGGTAAAGGGTCAGTGGAAAAATATCAACGAGTACATAGAGATGAAATCCAACGGGAATCTTAAAAAATTCAACGCGTACTCCATTATGGAAGAGCCGATGACATCCTGCGGGTGTTTCGAATGTATTGCAGCGGTGGTACCGGAAGCAAACGGTATCATGATCGTTGACCGCGATTACACGGGGATGACGCCCATAGGGATGACGTTCTCAACCCTCGCAGGTCAGATCGGGGGCGGAGTGCAAATGCCGGGATTTACGGGGATAGGAAAAATGTACATCTCTTCTCCGAAATTCATCTCTGCGGAAGGCGGACAAAAGAGGATCGTATGGATGTCGAAGGCGCTGAAGGAGGAAATCGCGGAGAGGTTGAAGCCGCAGCTGGAGCGCATGGAGATTTCGGATCTCTTCGAAAAGATAGCAACAGAGGAAGAAGCGGAAGATCCGGAAAAGCTCGTTGAGTTTCTCCAGAGCGTGGGGCACCCTGCTCTTGAAATGGAGTCGATCTTTTAAACGATTCCTTACCCGATAGGGGGCTGAAAAGCCGGTTTTTCGTTGTAAATTCAAAAAAATTTCATTACCATGTAAATACACGCGGCGGTGTTGGGGAAAAGTCAAATAAATACACAGGAGATACGAGATGGCACTAACAGGCATGCAGATTTATAAATTATTACCGAAAACGAACTGCAAAGACTGCGGCTTTCCGACCTGTATGGCCTTTGCAATGCAGGTCGCGGCAAAACAGAAAGCAATTACCGATTGCCCCCACCTTTCGGAGGAGGCGAAGGTAACCCTAGCAGAAGCATCAACCCCGCCGATGCGTCTCATCAAAATCGGTCAGGAAAGCGCACATTTTGAAATCGGCCAGGAGACAGTGCTCTACAGGCACGAAGAAAAGTTTCACAGACCGTGTGGAATCGCCGTGAAAATCCAAGCATCCATATCGGATGAAGAGGCGCTTGAAAAGTGCGAAACCATCAATCATTCTACTTTTGATAGAGTGGGTGAAACCATCAAAGTCCAGCTCGCGGGGGTCGAGATCGACGGGTGCGCAAACCCGGTCGAGAGGGTAAAGAAAATCGCAGATAAGAGCACGCTCCCGCTTATTCTCATCGGAAAAAGTGCTGGAACCATGAAAGACGCAGGCGAAGCGGTAAAGGACAAAAAACCGCTCATATATTTTGCAGACAGTTCGAATATCGATGATTTCATCGAGATTGCAAAAGAACTGAAGTTCCCCCTTGCGGTACGGGGAAGCAGCCTCGAAGAGCTCGCAGACCTTACGAAAAAAGCCAAGGACGGCGGAGTTGAAGACATAGTCCTCTCCTTCGAATCGGAAAACATGGGAGACACGATTCGATCTCTCACAATAACCCGGAGGGCTGCCCTGAAAAAGAATTTCAAACCGTTCGGATACCCCTCTATGGTGGAGATCGGCGCCGAGAATCAGGATGACGAAACGGTGAATGCTGCAGCATATGCCGCAAAATATGCTGGCATCGTTCTGATCGACAACGCCGATCCCTGGGAGTTACTCCCCATAATGGTCGTTGTGCAGAATATCTACACCGATCCTCAGGTTCCCAACACCGTTGAAGCCAAACTCTATGAAATCGGGGAGCCGGGTGAGAATTCTCCAGTGCTTTTTACGACGAATTTTTCACTTACCTATTTTTCCGTGGAATCAGAAGTTGAGCGCAGCAAGATCCCATCTTATATCTGTGTTGTCGAAACCGAGGGGCTTGGAGTTCTCAACGCATACGCAGGGGACAAAATCTCCGCTGAAAAGGTAGTGAAAACCATTGAGGCGCAGAAAGTTGCAGAGAAAGTGAAGCACAGAAAGCTGATCATTCCCGGCCTCCTTCCTGTTTTCAGGGCTGAAATAGAGGACACCTCCGTATGGAAAGAAGTTATCATAGGGCCGGAATCGGCGCGAGAAATCCCCGCTTTTCTGAATACCAACTGGAAATCTTAAAATGGATGAATGCACGGTAACATTTTTCCCACAAAACACGACTGTCAATGTGGAAAAGGGAACCTCTCTTCTTGAAGCTGTATCACAGGCACATATCACTATCAACAATCTATGCGGGGGTGACGGTATTTGCGGACGTTGCAAGATGATTGTAAGGGAAGGAGAGGTCAGCGGCGGTATAACAGAAAAACTCACCAGAGATGAAATCAAACGAGGGTTCGTGCTTGCATGCATGACGTATGTGAAAAGCGACCTGGTAGTAGAGATTCCGGAGGAGACACTCGCAAAGGAGAAAAAAAAGGCCGACAAAGAGGCAGACCGTTTCAGAGATTTTGAGCAGACCCTGCTCTCAGAAGAGTTCATGCCTTCTCCCCTGACGGTAAAGCTCAATATCGAGCTCGAAAAACCCTCGCTTGCAAATAATACGGCAGATCACGAACGGCTCGGTGAAGCAATCTGCAAGAAGCTCGAGGTGTTCTGTTCAATGCAGATGGGTCTCAAGATCATGAAAAGGCTTCCGGAAATTCTGAGAAAAAACGATTTTCGCGTTACTGTAACTCTCGGAATGCGGAAAAACGTGGGTGAGATAATGAATGTTGAGGGAGGCAATACCGCGGACAGCAACTACATGGTCATCGTGGACATGGGGACAACGACGATCGTGGCCCACCTTGTAGACGCAAACACACTGAAGACGATCGACGCAAAGGCGATTTTTAATTCTCAGGGAATCTACGGGAGAGAAGTAACACGAAGGATGATTTCAGCTGAGAAAAGGGGTGACGAGGAGCTGCAGAAACTGCTGGTGCTGGATATAAATCGTCTCATCAACGCTCTCACGGAAGATAAGAACGTGAGCCTGAAAGACATCACCGCTATCGTATGTGCGGGAAACACGGCAATGGGACACTTTCTTCTCGGTTTACCGACGTACAATATACGGAGGAACCCATATGTCGCGACGTCGGTTGAGCCGCCTCCTCTTCGCGCGGCAGAGGTCGGAATTCAGATAAATCCGCGTGGGTTGCTCTATTCGCTTCCGGGAATTTCAGCCTGGGTGGGGAGTGACGTCACTGCAGGAATTCTCGCAACCGGTATGTATGAGAGAGATCAAATATCGCTTCTCGTGGATATCGGAACGAACGGGGAGATCGTCATCGGAAACAAGGAATGGCTTGTTGCGGTCTCGGCTTCAGCAGGGCCTGCCCTGGAAGGAGCGAGTGTCGCGTGCGGAATGCGTGCGGAATCGGGAGCAATAGAACGTGTCTACATTGAAAACGGCGATATCAAGTACAGTACGATCGGAGGAAAACAGCCAAAGGGAATATGCGGCTCAGGAATCATCGACGCGGTCGCTGCCCTTCTGAAAAAACGCTATATCAACCGCTCCGGAAACTTCATTCTGAACAGCTCAGAGTGTATCGAGACAATCAAAGGTGTGCAAAGTTTTATACTCAGCAGCATAAACGGAAATCGGGGGAAGGGAATATTCATCACGGAGTCGGACATTGAAAACGTGATAACCGCAAAGGCGGCGATATACGGAGCGATGAAGATCTTACTGAAAAGACTTGATCTCGATTTTTCAGATATCAACAAGTTTTTCATCGCGGGCGCGTTCGGAAACTATATCAATATCGAGAATGCAATCGTAATCGGCCTTCTTCCTGACATCGACAGGGGGAAGTTCGAGTTCGTGGGCAACACGTCCATCAGAGGAGCGAAAATGGTCGCTTTTTATCAGGAAGCATTTCAAAAGATTACCTCCATTCGACGTGCGACCACGTATTACGACTTGATGGGTGCTCACGACTATGTTGAGGAATTCCAGAAGGCACTATTTCTTCCGCACACAGACATTGAGGAATTCAGTAGAACTTCATTTGATTAAGACGGAAAGGTACTATTTGTGGCAAAAAGCATAGCAGTTGCGGGAAAAGGCGGAACCGGAAAATCGACACTTGCTGCACTGATTGTGTTCCACCTGGTGGAAAAGGGGTGGGGGCCCGTTCTGGCCATAGACGCAGACCCTGACGCAAACCTCGGTGCCATGCTCGGAATCAAGGTAAGTAAGACTCTCGGTGAGCTCAGGGAGGATGTTCTGAATGATATAAAAAATTTTCCACCCGGAATGTCGAAGGCAAACTACGTGGAGACGGGACTTCATCAAATTATCGACGAAGCCGAGGGATTTGATCTCCTTACAATGGGTCGGGGAGAGGGATCAGGCTGTTACTGCTATCTCAACACCCTTGTGAGAAAATTTTCAGAGGAGCTTTTTCCCCTGTACAACTGGATTGTCATGGACAATGAAGCGGGTCTCGAGCATATCAGCAGGCGCACCACCCATAATATCGATTCACTGATCATCGTTATAAACGATAATCCGATTTCCCTCAACACGGCGGTAAATATCAAAAAACTTACCGAAAAACTCAAAAGCGCAATAAAAAAGGAATATGTCGTCATGAACATGATAGGCGAGGAAAGAAAGCCGGAATTGAAAAAACGCATTCAAGATCTCGGTATGGAATACCTGACCGACATGCCTTTCGACAGATCGGTCAGTGATGTCATTTTTCAAGGAAAACCGCTGAGCGCGCTGAAAAATTCCCCGATAAACTTTACTATTCAACAAATCATTGAGAAAATAGGAGGTAAAGATGGAAATTCCTGATGTAAAGGAAAAATGGACATCAAGGATCAATACCGTTACAATTGGAGCGACAAAGGAACAAGGGGGTACTCGCGGGAAGACGGTAACCGTTGGTGGGGCGACAACGTTCCCTTTTCTCACATTTGAAGGAGAACTCCCGAACAAGACGGTGATTGCAGGATTCATCTCGGATATCGCACCGGACTGGCCGGAACAGATCACCAAAGCCATCGGGGGGGAGATCAATTCACCTGCCGAGTGGGCGCAAAAAAATGTGGAGGAATACGGGGTGGATCTTATCAGCATCAAGATGCTCGGTGCGGAACCTGCGGGAAAGGATGCGTCTCCTTCGGAATGCGCCAAAGTCATTGAAACTGTGCTGAAAGCGGTTGATGTTCCTCTCATTATTTGGGGGTGCGGCGATGACGAGAAAGACAACCACGTTCTCCCGGAGTGTTCGGAGGCGTGTAAAGGAGAAAATTGTGTAATCGGTTCGGCCAAAGAATCGAATTACATGACCATTGTTGCCATCTGCAAAGCAGACAAGCATAAGATCATCTCAGAAGCCCCGGTGGACATAAACATCGGAAAACAGGTAAACATACTCCTCCAGGACGCGGATTATGACCTCAAAGATGTCATCATGTTCCAGACCACAGCGGCACTTGGATACGGGTATGACTATGTTTATACGATCATCGAACGATGCAGGAATGCGGGATTGAAAGGCGATGAGCTCATGGCGGCACCGCAGATATGCGACGTTGCGGGTGAAACCTACAGGGTCAAGGAAGCGGTTGCGGATGATGACATTCTCCCGGGATGGGGGAAGCTTGAGAAAAGGGGACCGATGTGGGAAGCTGCTTGTGCAGAAGGGTACATGCATGCCGGAGCGGATATTCTTATTATGGCACACCCTGATGCGATCAAGAGCGTTCAAAAAACTATTTAAAGCTAAATTGTATAAGGAGGAGATGGCCAATGATAATGATAGGTGAGAGGATTAACGCGGGCTTCAAGGATATAAAGAATGCGATCGTGAACAAAGATGGAGACGTGATAAAAAAGTGGGCACGGAAACAAGCGGATGCCAAGGCATCGTACATTGACGTGAACCTCGGGGCAGCATCGAATAAACCGGAAGACCTCTGCTGGATGATTGAAATGATTCAGGAGGAAGTAGACACGCCTATTTCAATCGATAACAACAGGCCGAGAATGTTGACAGAAGCAATGAAGGTCTGTAAGAAACCGCCGCTCGTAAACTCAACCACCGCGGTTGAGGAAAAGATGAACGAGCTTTTCCCCATCGTTGCGGAGCACGGCGCTTCGATAATCGGACTCGTAATGGATGAAGCGGGGTCCCCCGCAACAGCTGACAAGCGTGTGGAAAACGCAGCCAAGATCATAGAAAAGGCCATGGAATTCGGCCTTTCCCCTGATCAGATCTTTCTCGATCCAATCATTATGCCGCTGAAATTCATGCAGGAGCAATCCAAGGAAATTCTCAGCGCTGCAAATCAGTTTCAGCTGTTTTCCGATCCTCCATGCCATATTGTCTGCGGTTTGACGAATATTTCAAGCGGAGCAAAACATAAAGGCCTTATAAACCGGGTGTTTCTGACAATGCTCATTGCAAACGGGTGCGATACAGCAATAATGAACGTGCTCGACGATGAACTGATAAACGCAATTTTAACCGCAGAGCTCATAATGAACCGGCAGATTTATGCGGATTCCTACACAGAAGCCTTTCGGAAAAAGTAGAGCGGAGGGCGACAGAGGGGCGCGATTGAGACACATGAGAAGGGCGCACCATGAACGTGCTTATTCTGAGAAGCATTGAAAACCAGCCGCCGCCCGGTGAGTACACCGTGTCAATGAACACGGCATATGCTGACCGGTTCATTAGCCACATTACAAATGCATCCGGCTTTTGTACTGCATGCGGAAAAGACTGCATTGCGTGTAGGGAGGGGTATCAGCTCGATTTCTCACATGACATCGCGGGGGTCGTATCGTTTCCCGCACGTCTTCCTGTCATGATCGACGATCCTGAAAGCTACATCCCGAGTGATGTCCCTCCCCACGATGTGCTCGTCGCGATTTCTGTTCATGAGGAGATACTGCTTTCCTTTATCGAACGGTTTCAGGTCTCCCGGGGCATCATTATACCTTCAGAAGCACCCGGGTGGATTTCACCGTATGCAAAGAAAACAATAACAGACAAGTGCGCGGAAAAAAATATTGAAGTCGCTTTTCCGAAGCCGTTTTGCTCGTTTTCCCCTTCTTCGGGAATTCTTCGGGAATTCAGGAATTATTTTCGAGTGGGGAAACCCAGGCTGAACATCCATATAGAAGGTAACTCGATCCGGTACGCACGGGTGGAATGCAGCGCACCCTGCGGCGCGACGTACTATACAGCCCGTGGATTGACCGGAAAGAGCCTCGACGAAGACCTCGTTATGGTAATCGATACGATGTTGAGCAGCTATCCGTGCACGGCGAGCACGGAAGTGGATAGGGAGTTTCAGGACTCCATAATACATCAGGCAGTGAAGATTCAGAGAAGTGTGCTTTCTCCCATAACACATCTTATCCCAAAGAGAAGCGCCTGAACTGTATGTAACGTACCTGAAAAAGTCGAAAGGTTATATCTTCACCTTAGTGAACTTTTTCACTGAATCGATGATATACTCAATGTCAACGTGTTCCTTTATGAGCTTTGTTGCTTCCTTTATCTTCTTGGTATCTTCCGGGCGGACCTTCACGATGAGGTTGTTAAGTTTCTGAGCGGTTTCATACGTGTTGCTTTGAACGAAGATGAATGGAATATTGGTTGCACTCACGAGCTTGAGAATTGTCTTGTTGGGAAGAATGCCACCCGTGAGAATGATTCCCTTTACACAGTAGGCCTTTGAAACACCCATTACACACCCGCTCATTGCAGCAAGGATCATGTCCTCCCTGTTTCCCGGTGTAATGAGAAGCTCGTCGCCGTGAAAAAAATCGAGCGCTGAGTGTGCGGGCATCGCACCCACGAGGATCTTGCTCACCGTCTGGTCAAGCCCCTTTTCTCCGCAGAGAAGCTCTCCTTTTATGTCTTCAAGAAGCTGCTTGATAGTGGGGCTCGAGAGAACCGGATTGAAAGGCACGACGCCGAGTGTGTGAATGCCCTGTTTCTGAAAACCTTGCCTGACGAGAGTATTGATCTTTTCGTATTTTTCAGGAATAACCTTGTTCACGACAACTCCTATCAAATTTGCGCCTGCTTTGTCAAAGAGCGCTTTGTTCAGCATCACCTCATCTATCGGCTTCCCGATTCCCCCGCACGTCACGAGCACAACAGGAGCGTGCAAAAGCTTTGCAACGTCCGCATTGGAGAGATCGATGACCGAACCGACCCCCGCATGCCCGGTTCCCTCGATTACCATGAACTCTTTTCCGTGACTCGCCCTCAGATAGGACTGCTGTATCTTTCTTCGCAGTTTTTCAGGCTTTCCATTGAGTATATATTTTTCGGTAAATCCCCTGGGGATTGCAACAGGACTCATGTCCGGAAGGTGGGTACCGATCTCGAACACTTCGTTCATCAGGTTTGCGTCTTTATCGATGTTTTCACCATCAATCAACGTGACCTGCTGCCCAACGGGCTTGATATACCCAACCTTGTGAAAATATTCACCGATCGCACTGAGCAAACCGAGAGCTGTGATGGTCTTTCCGTCGTTCTGTCGGGTTGCGGCTACATAGACTCTCATAGGGTTGTCCCTCTTGAACATATAATCACCACAGGTAATAGTACACGATTTTCTTCAGGAATGCAATAAAACATGGACTCAGGCGCTTTTTTCAACAGGCAGGCCGCACTCTTTGAGTGCGGCGCGTATTCTGTCCGCGTTTTTTACGTATTCTTTGTTGATGAGCGCCCCGCTCTCAACGTCGTAACACTGCTGATAAGTGTAGCCTTTCGGCGGATCTTTGAGCTGGCTTTCATATTTCTCGAGGAATTTCAGAACAACCGGATTTGCCTCTTTTCGTGTAAGCGCTGATGCAGCCTCTGCGGCTTCGACGTTGAGCACATGATCAAGCGGTATCAATGTGTCCGGTTCAACAGCAACAGAGGGGTGTCCAGAAAGAATATTTCCACCTGAAGTCACCACACAGGCATGATAGGCTGCCATCTCGTAATAGTAGCAGTCAGTGCCCGGGCCGCCGCCGAGATACGGAAGGTTCACAGTCGGATAGGGGGCGTTTCTGTGGAGCGCCTGATTTGCGACCGCGATAATCCAAAGGAGAGGACGTGTGGAGGAAACACGGAGCTTTGTGTGAAGCGGTGCGTTGTAGTGGTAGGTACCCCTGAACACGAGAATACCGAGAAGGTTGTACACAACAGTCGCAATGAGGTTTCCTTCAGATCCGCCGTTATAGCCTCCGTAAAGCGGAGTGGATGTGGAACCGATGTTCGCGCCGATGCTCGTGTAAAACGCGACCTTGTCCAGTGCTTCGAAATCAACGACCATTTCCGCAAGGGAATCAACAAGAAATCCATCTGAAGGTCTGAGGCCGAATTGCGGATGTGAAGCGGCAAACATCGATATCGGTCCTGTTGCAGTCGAGATACCGTTGAGGATTGGAAGACCGGGCCGGCCGGCCCTTCTGCACGCTTCACGTGCCATGGTTACTGACTTAATCGTTGCAAGCACTTCCTGAGGAGAGCGAACTCGTGCGTCCTTTCCTTTGATCCTGATAGAAGTTGGAATTGAAAGCGAATTGGCTTTCCGTATATTTGCGAGCCCTTCGATGACACTCATGAAGATTTCTTCGGATGTGGTGTAGATACCGCCGCCGAGATGGTACCATGGTTCGGAATGATCATCAGGTTTCCGTGATTTCATTACCATGCGATCCGGGCCCTCGCCGAACGTCGCTTCGGGCGGTGCTTCTCGCGCAGCCTGAAGTATCTCCTCTTTCGAAAAACGAAGAACACGCGATGTATCGGGGCAGTACGCGCCCGCTTCAGAAAAGAACTCAACTGCTGCATCGAAAACGGTATCTGCAAGTGCATCATCAGAGGGGAGAGGGGTGTCAGGATTGTACTTTATCTTGTACTTCTGAATAACCTTCTGCAGTTTGGGAACATAATGTTTGAGATAAAAATCCTGGTCGGACATGAGTTGGCCGGTTACAGCTCTATCTATGACTTCATAGAAACTCAACATAGTATCCTCCTTTATTTTTTTCGCCTGTTCTTCAACATCTGTGTGAGCTTTCTCACTGCGACCTGCGCATTTTCCGCATAAAGGTCGGCACCGATTGTCTCCGCCCATTCAGGTGTGGTTGCTCCTCCGCCGACCATGACGATAAATTTTTCTCGAATCCCATCCTGCGTCAAAGTATCGATGACGTCTTTCTGCCCGGAAAGAGTGGATGTGAGGAGAGCAGATAAACCGATGGCATCTGCATTTACCTTTTTTGCTGTTTCAATAAACGTGAAGAGGTCGACATCTTCACCGAGATCGTTCACTTCGAACCCTGATGTTTTCAGCAGCAAAGTGACAATGTCTTTTCCTATTTTGTGGATGTCCCCCTTGACCGTACCAAACACAACGATTCCTTTCTTCGTACGCTCCTTTCCCATTTCCATTATCTTTGGTTCGAGAACCTGCATCGCTGTCTGAAATGTATTGGCAGCCATCATCAGCTCTGGAAGAAATATTTCGTCGTTCTCATACTTTTCTCCGATTATGTCGAGTCCCTTTACCAGACCATCATCAACCGCTTTCAGAGGGTCGATCCCAGCAGCAACGGCTTCCTTAGATAGTTCAGACGCCCCTTCTTCATCAAATTGAAGAATGGAATCCTTGAGTTTTTCGAGAATTTCCTCTTCATGCATTCTACACCTCCTCACGTGGTCTTTATTCTCAGTATTACATATTATAAATAGATAAATCTTTGTCAATATATTTATTGACAAAACCTTTAAAAATTGCTAATAAGAAAATCAGGACCCTCGAGGGGAGACGAATGACAATATCCATCGAAGAGGTAATTGAAAGAATTCCAGGCTGGAAGGAAAAAGAACTGTGGTACGAACCCCTCGGCGGCGGGATCACAAATCACAACTACACGGTTCACACAGGAGAAGAAGAGTATGTGGTGAGAATACCGGGAGCAGGAACAGAAATATTCATCAGCCGGGAAAACGAGCTGGACTGCTCGATTCAGGCTGGAAATGCCGGGATTGCGCCGAAAGTTATTCATCATCTGAAGCCCGAGAACGTTTCCATCGTTCAGTTCATTCACGGGACCACACTCACGACGTCACTAATCGCAGATGACGACAATCTGATCAAAAGAATTGTCCACAGTATACATGAACTGCATGAAAAAGTAGTGTTCAGAAGCACTTTTGACCCCTTTGCGACTGTCAGGAATTATCTGCACTATGTGAAACAATTCGGTGCGACCTTGCCGGATGACTTTGAATGGATGTTCGGAATAGCTGAGAGAATCGAACGGGCCATGCGGAGAGACGGCCCCGTTGCAGTGGCATGCCATAACGACTATCTCTCGGAAAACTTTCTCGATGATGGAAAAAAAATATGGATTATAGACTGGGAGTACGGAGGAATGGGCGATCCGTACTTTGATCTGGGAGACTTTGCAGTTGAACATCCGTTCACACGGGATCAGGAGGAGCTCATCATCGAGGAATACTGCGGAAAAGTGGACAAAAGACGGCTGTACAGGATGCTCCTTTATAAGATCATTTCCGATATCTGGTGGGGAGTTTGGGCGATGATCCAGTCGAAAATATCAAAGATAGACTTCGATTTTCATGTATATGGAAGCGCACGGTTCGAAAGGCTGAGAAAAAATATAAATGACAAAGATTTCGAGACGTGGATCGAGACCGTCTAAGGTGAGGTGAAGTCGGAATATATCCTTATATTGGCTTGACAAAGATTTTACCGAGAGCTATATTGCGTGCAAAATATATCATCGACGATTTAATAATACCGTAAAGAGGGAGGCTGTGCAATGGCTACACAGGAGGCATTCAACAAGATTTCCGAGGCTGTCGTTGATGGCGACGGTGATGCGCTCGTTGAAGAGATTAAAAGCATAATAGACGGGTCTGATCCACTGGAAATCATTCAGAAAGGCATGATGCCCGGTTTGAAACAGGTAGGAGATGCGTTCGGTGCGGGTGATATTTTTCTGCCTGAAATGCTCATGTCCACAGAAGCTTTTCAAGAAGGCATGAAAATCATTGAACCTAAGCTCATGGCTGAGGGAAAAACGGTAGAAAAAACAGGAACTGTCGTATTCGGCACCGTGCTCACAGATGTCCACGAGATAGGAAAAAACATCGTTATCACGCTGATGAAGACGCACGGCTTCGAGGTGATAGACCTCGGTGCAAATGTGGCGCCCACGAAATTTGTCGAACAGGCTGAAGCAAAAAATGCCGATATCATTGCCATGTCCTCTCTCATGACAACGACCATGACATACCAGAAGGATGTAGTCGATTACCTCAGAGAAAAGGGTTTGAGGGACAAATATATCGTTCTCGTCGGCGGAGGACCAGTAGACCCGGAATGGGCCGAACAGATTGGTGCAGATGGAACGAGTGACTCTGCAGTGGGAGCAGTAGAAATTGCAGAACGACTCATCGAAGGCAAGAAGGGAGGGAAATAACCATGGTAAACTTCATAGATGTACTGGACAGGGCTGCAAGCGGTCAGATGATGATACAGAAAGATTTTGATGTAAAAGTATTTATTCCCGCACTTCGAAAAGTGCTGAAGAACTACGATATCAAATGGGATAAGAAGACTGCAGTCAACATGGATGACAGCCTTGCTGACAGAGTCTTTGAAGCTGCAGTTGATTTTTATTCTGAAGTTGGTACATACATTACTGATACGGAAAGGGTCATCAAATTCACGAAACAGGAAATCCTCGAAGCTGTGGAAGATGCACCAAAAGAAGCATATTTCGGTGAAGGCCCCGACCGGTGCGTGATGAAGGGACGGCTTCCCGACTCCGACGAGCTTGCACACTGCCATGTCGGATCCGGGACCAACACAACCGAAGAGGTCGCCCTCAGGCTTGTTGAGTCCTATGCCAGAATCAGCAAGGCAAAAACGATCAGTATACCGATTATCAATACACTCGGCCATATCCGTACTGCCGCAGGAGCGCCAACGGAGATTTTTGCAGGAATCAGAGCGATGCAGTATGGGCGTGAAGGATGCAGAAGGGCCGGCCGGCCGGGCCTCGGGATCATCGATCACGTGTCATCATGCGCATCAGGAGTTGCTTCCATTGCGGCGTCAGCTCCACAGTTCGGGGCACGTCCCTCAGACGGTTGGCTCGTTGCGCCTTTTGCCGAATTGAAGACGGACTACTCGTCGTTGAATCAGAGCGCGTACCTCACTGCGTGGGGTGCGAATATCGGTCAGGAGGCGGGCCCTCTTCTCGGCGGGTATGCCGGCGGGCCTGAAGGACTTGCGATTGTCAACACAGCGTACAGTATTCACGGAATACTCGTTATCCGCGCAACTTATCATCTCATCTATCCGATTCATATGACCCATGTGTGCTCATCTGTTCCCGAAGTGCTCTGGGCGACATCTCTGAGCACGCAAGCAATAGCGCGAAATATGAGAGTGCCCTATTACACGCTTCTTTATGCCGCAGCGGGCGCGGCAACAAAGATGTACTTCTATGAGGCACTGGCCTGTCTGCTGATGCTCATTGCATCTGGGTCCGGTATCGAGGACGTTCACCCCGGAAAGGCAAGAATTACCAACGGCTGCACCCCTGTCGACATGGAGTTCACCTGCCAGCTCGGGCATGCGTGCAAGGGACTCACAAGAAAAGAGGCAAACCAGCTCATTGAAAAGATCCTTCCGAAATATATCGATCAGATCCCCCATCCGCCCCACGGAGAGACAATCGAGGAGTGCTACGATCTTGATTATTTCAAACCGAAGCCTCATTTTGAAAAACTCTATACCGAGTTGGTAAAGAAAATAAAGGACGA
>Ga0315545_1001304_pt1 | contig 24471 bp, 28 predicted proteins | sample SalMarSW160210MG_FD_203096 | JGI IMG/M metagenome (GOLD analysis project Ga0315545, IMG submission 203096) | Salt marsh sediment microbial communities from the Plum Island Ecosystem LTER, Massachusetts, United States - Salt Marsh Sediment SW1602-10 ...
GCCCTCTAACGACCACGCCGCCGCCGGTGGCGTTGATAATATTATCGCGCTTCGCCACCCCGGCGGTTATCTCTTCCTCAATGTCTCGGAAGCCTTCCCAGCCGTGCTTTTTTACGATTTCGGGGATGCTTAATTTCGCTTTTTGAGTAATGAGCTTGTCCATCTCGATAAGCTCCCGTCCCAGCCTTTGGGCCAGGACTTTGCCCACCGCCGTCTTGCCCGAACCCCTCATGCCGATAAGGACGATGTTCATCACAACCCCTCGATTTTCGCCCCCAGCTTTTTTAGGTCTTCGAAAAAGCGGGGGTAGGACTTGTTGACGGCCTCGGCGCCGTTAATAATAGAACTCCCATCGGCGAAGAGGGCGGCGACACTTAGGCTCATGGCCAGGCGGTGGTCTTTGTGGCTATCGATTTCGGCGCCTGAAGGCCTGCCGCCGTAAACCACCATCGTATCATCAGTGACCTTAGTTTTAATATTCATTTTATTAAGCTCGGCGGCGGTATCATTAATACGGTCGCTTTCCTTAAAGCGAAGGTGGGCGATGTTGGTCATCTTAGTCCTGCCTTCGGCAAAGGCGGCGACCACGGCCAGGGTGGGGACAAGGTCGGGGCAGTCGCCCAAATCAATACTAATACCTTTGAGTCCACCACGGCGTTGGACGCTTATGGCCTCTTTATCATAATTAATAGCAGCGCCCATCCGCTTGAGGATTTTAAGCAGGTGGCGGTCGCCCTGAACCGAGTCTTTTTTGAGGTTGGTGACAACTATTGGTTTACCGCCGATAGCGCCGGCGGCAAAGAAGTAAGCAGCGGAGGAATAGTCGCTCTCTATCCTGTAGCGGCGGGCCTTATAATGCTGGTTACCTTCGACGATAAACTCCTTGTAATCCCGATTGACCGCCGCAATGCCGAAAGCCTTCATACTATCCAGGGTTATATCAATATAGGGCTTGGAGCGAAGCCCATCAGCGATTTTTATAGTTAGACCTTCTTTAAGGTAAGGGGCAATCATTAACAGGGCGCTGACGGGCTGGGAGGTTTTTTCCCCGGAGAGGGTAACTTCGTTCGTCTTGAAGTCTCCGCCCTGAATCTCAATGGGGGGGCAGCCGTTGTTGTTCAGGGAGCGGGCGTTAATTCCCAAGCCTTGCAGTGCCGCCAGTAGCTCGCCCATAGGGCGCTGGCGCAATCTTTCGTCGCCGTCGAGGATGACCTTGGTTTCACCCAAAGCCACCAGCGGGGCAACCATCCTTATAGTACTGCCCGAGTTGCCGGCGAAAATCTTTTGCTTCTGGGGGCTTATTTTGCCGCCCGTGCCCTTAACGGCCAGGCTATCGCTCTCAATAGCGATTTCAGCGCCCAGGGTGCGGCAGGCGTTTATAGTGTAGAGGGTATCATCGCAGAGCAGGGGGTTCTCGATTAGGCTTTCCCCCGATGCCAGCGAGGCCAGTATGACCGCCCGGTGGGTGTAGCTCTTGGAGGGCGGGGCGACAACCTGGCCGCTAAGCGATGACGGCGTTATCTTCAGTCTCACCTTTTCTTCCCTTTGATATGCTCTACCAGGGCTTCTAAGCCCAAAATGTAGCTCTGTTTCTTAAGCCCGCTGAACTGCCTTATGGCTACGTCTGATATGACCGAAACCTGGCGCCAATCTTCACGGGCTTTAATATCGGAAAGATGCACCTCAACTACCGGTAATCCTGCGTCCAAGAGGGCGTCGTGGAGGGAGTAGCCGTAGTGGGTGAGGGCGGCGGGGTTGATGAGTATGCCGTTGGCACCCTCGGATTGCGCCTGAAGGAAGTCGATGATAGCGCCTTCATGGTTGGACTGGAAGAAGATAAGCTGGCAGCCCAGCGACCTGGCTTTCTGGTTAAGTGCCTGACCTATGGCGGGCAGGGTATCAGTGCCGTAGTGCTCAGGGTCGCGCCGGCCCAGCATATTGAGGTTGGGGCCGTTAATGACCAGTATTTTCATCGGCACATCTCCTCGATGGTTCTTCTGACTATATCTTCTGCCACCACTTGGCCGGTTATTCCTTGGCCAATGCCTTCGAGCAAGACCCAGCGGGTCTGGCCCAGCGTCGTTTTCTTGTCGTAGCGTATGGTGTTAATTAGGGCTTCGGGGCTTACCCCCGGACAGGAAGTGGGCAGCTCAAACTTGGCGATGAGTTCTCTGATGCGCTCGACGTCACTGGCGTTAAGCCTGCCCAGGCGCTGGCTAATCATGGCGGTGGCAACCATGCCCACCGCCACCGCCTCGCCGTGGTATCTACTGAAGCCGACGGCCGCTTCCAGCGCGTGACCGAGGGTGTGGCCGAAGTTTAATATAGCCCGCTGGCCAGTCTTCTCCGTCTCGTCAATCTCGACTATATCCGCCTTGAGGCGGCAGCAGCGCATGACGATTTCCTTAAGCTCATCGGTGCTGAATTCCTTACCCTTCTTCTGCTCCAGGATACGGTATAGCCCCTCGTCCATGGAGATGGCGTACTTGATGACCTCGGCCAGGCCGTGACGCATCTCGGCGGGGGGTAGAGAACGCAAAAGGGCGACATCGGTAATAATGGCCGCAGGCTGGTAGAAGCTGCCCACCATGTTCTTCTTACCCTCGAAGTTGACGCCGACCTTGCCGCCGAGGCTGCTGTCCACCTGGGCGAGGAGGGTGGTGGGTAGCTGAATGTAGTCGATGCCACGCAGGTAGCTGGCGGCGATGAAGCCGACCGTGTCGCCGACGACACCGCCACCGAGTGCACAGAGCAGGCCCTTGCGGTCAACGTTGTTGGCCAAGAGGAAGCTGTAGCCGCGCTCGACGGTGCTCAGCGACTTGGCCCTTTCGCCGGTGGGCAGGGTGAAAAGCGAGACCTGTTTACCCGTTGCTTGGAGCCGCTGGCAAACCTTGCGCCCGTAGAGTCGCTGGACGATGGTGTCGGTGATGAGCACCATACTAGAGTAGCCGCTGAAGTCAAAGTGCTCCTCCAGCTGCTCGATTAAGCCGTCGCCGACGATAAGCGGGCACTGCCGGGATGATTCCAGTTTGATGGTATGGTCGCTTTTCATGACACTAACCCCTTTAGCTCTCGCACCAGCTCGTCGAACTGCTCTGGATATAACGATTGCGCCCCGTCGGAGAGGGCATGGGGCGGGTCGTGGTGCACCTCGACTAATAGTCCGTCGGCGCCGACGGCGATGGCGCCCTTGGAGAGGGGGATGACGTAGTCCCGCTTGCCCGCGGCGTGGCTGGGGTCAACGATGATGGGGAGGTGGCTGACCTGCTTCACAGAGGGGATGGCGCTTAAGTCCAAAGTATTCCTGGTGTTATCGGAGAAGGTGCGGATGCCACGCTCGCATAAGATTACCTGGCTGTTGCCCTCCGAGCTGATGTATTCCGCCGCCATGAGCCACTCTTCAATGGTGGCGGCGAAGCTGCGCTTGAGCAGGACGGGTTTTGAGGCGTGGCCGACGTGGCGCAACAGCGAGTAGTTGTGCATGTTACGAGCGCCAATCTGAATGATGTCGGCGTATTTTTCCACCAGCTCCAGGCTGCTTTCGTCGATGGCTTCGGTGACGATTAATAAGCCGGTCTCATCGCGGACTTTGGCTAAAATCTTCAAGCCCTTTTCGCCCAGTCCCTGGAAGCTGTAGGGGGAGGTGCGGGGCTTGAAGGCGCCGCCGCGAAAGACCTTGGCCCCGCCCTTCTTAACGAGTTGGGCGATGGTGAGCGCCTGCTCCTCGCTCTCCACGGCGCAGGGGCCGGCCATGAGCACCGGCTTGCCGGCGCCGATAGTAGTATCGCCGATGGTGATGGTGGTGGGCTGGGGGTGGGTTTCGCGGCTGACCAGCTTGTACTGCTTGGTGACCCTGACCGCCTCCTTGACGCCCTCCAGTATTATCAGCCCGGAGTCGTCGACGGGGCCGGTGTTGCCCACGATGCAAATGGCCGTGCGCTGGGCGCCGGGCATGGGCACGCCGCGGTAGCCCATCCTCTCTATCTCCTTGATGACCGCTTTCACCTGGGCCTCGGTGGCGTCGTTTTTCATGACCACTAACATTTTAGTGTCCTCCTTTGGCTCGGTATAGACTGGCTTCAGCCCGCCTTACGGCGGCGATAAAAGCCCTGATTTTTTTAATGTCTTTAACCCCTCCGCTCTCCACGCCGCTGGAGACGTCGACCCCCCAGGGATTGAGCTCGGCGACCACTTGGGCCACGTTTTCAGGAGCGAGACCGCCGGCAATGAGTACCGGGTACCTTGCCGCCGCCCGCTTCGCTATCTTCCAGGAGAAGGTTTGACCTGTGCCCCCGTATTTCTCCTCGACGTGGGTATCCAACAAATAGATTGGAGGGCGATAACGAAGCGCCCTTTGAGCGCTCTCCAGATAGTCCAAAAGGTACTGCTCGTCCCAGTCGGGGGCGATATGAACCGCCTTTATCACCGGCCTTTCCATCTGGCGGCAGCATTCCAGGTCTTCGTCGCCGCTGAGCTGAACCCAGTCCAGACCGCAGTCAGCCGCCAGACGGTTGACCTCTACAGCGGGCGTGTTGACGAAGACGCCGACCACGCCCAGCCCGCATTTCTTAGCCGCCTTGGCTATCTTTTTCGCCCTTTCCGGGGTGAGCCGGCGGGGGGAGGGGGCGAAGACGACGCTGATAAGGTCGGCGCCAGCCTCGGCTATGGCCCCGAGGTGAGAAGCGTCTTTGATGCCGCAGATCTTGATGCGAATCATAACAGCTCCTTTATCTTGGCGGGGATGTCTTCGGCGGTGACCAGCGTTTCGCCGATTAAGACGGCGTCCACTCCCCAGCCCTTTAGTTTCTCGATATCCTCCCGGCCCTTAATGCCGCTTTCGCTGACGACGATGCGCCCGGGGGGGATGAGGGGGCGGAGTTCTTTGGTGACGTTCAGGTCTACCTCTAAAGTCTGCAGATTACGGTTGTTGATGCCGATGAGCTGGGCGTCGCATTTCAGCGCCCTTTTCAGCTCGGCCTCGTTATGCACCTCAAGCAGGCAGTGCATGCCCAGCTTGTGGCTTATGGTTATCAGGTTTTTAAGCGTGATGTCGTCCAGAATAGCCATAATCAGTAGTATGGCGTCGGCGCCCCAGGCGCGGGCTTCAAATAGGTGATAAGACTTTAAGATAAAGTCCTTTCTCAGTACGAGGACGTTAGGTAGTGCCTTCTTAACCGCTTCCAGGTCCTGGCCGCTGCCCTTGAAATATATTTCCTCGGTGAGCACCGATATCGCCGCCGCACCGCATTTGGCGTAGGTTTTAGCCAGCTCAACAGCGTCCAGACCAGGGTTTAGCTCTCCCCTTGATGGAGAGGCGCGTTTGACCTCGGCGATGAGGCTGACGCCCTCGGCGCTCAGCGCCGAGGCTAAGTCCAGCGGCGCCGATTTCTGCGCGACGATGGTCTCAAGTTGGGACAGGGGCATAGCCTTCTGCCTTTCTTCCAGTTCTTTTTTCTTTTCGGCGACGATTTTATCCAGAAACATTTTTTTTATCCGTAGCTTTGGCTTAAATCAACCAATTTTTCCAGTTTTTCCAGCGCTTGGCCGCTTTCGATGGCCTCCATAGCCAGCAGGGCGGCTTCCTTAAGGGCGGGCAGGCCTTTAGTTTGGCGGCTGAGAGCAATGCCGGCGGCAGCATTCATCACCACGGCATCTCTCCTTGGGCTCTTCTCTCCCTCTAAAACCTGGCGCAGTATTGAGGCATTCTCCCTCGAGCTACCGCCGACCAGCGTCTCCACTTCTGCCTCCGCTATCCCGAAGTCCTTGGGCGCTATATCATAGACGGTTATCTCGCCGTCGCTTAGTTCCCAGACGCGGGAGTTGCCCGCCACCGTGATTTCGTCCATGCCGTTGAGGCCGTGGACGACCAGCGCCCGCTTCGTGCCCAGGCGTTTTAATACCTGAGCCATCTTTTCGCCTAGGTTCGCACTGGCTACGCCCAGGACCTGCGCCTCCACCAATGCCGGGTTGGTCAGGGGGCCTAAGATGTTGAAGACGGTGCGGATGCCCAGCTCGCGGCGGGGGGCGGCGGCGAACTTCATCGAGGGGTGGAAGAGGGGGGCGAACATGAAGCCGATGCCGAGCCTTTCGATGCAGTCCTGCACTTGACTGGCGTTAAGCTCAATCTTCATGCCCAATGCTTCCAGTACGTCGGCGCTGCCGCACTGGCTGGTCATGGCGCGGTTGTTGTGCTTGGCTACCTTAAGTCCGGCGCCGGCGACGACAAAGGCGGCGGCGGTGGAGATGTTAAAGCTTTGGGAGTTATCGCCGCCCGTGCCCACGATATCAATGGCGGGGGCTTTCGTCTCCACCCTCACCGACTTAGCCCGCATGACGCTGGCCAAGCCGGCAATCTCGTCGGCGGTCTCGCCCTTGACCCTCAAGGCGGTGACGAAGGCGCCGAACTGGGCGGGGGTCACCTCGCCGCTGGTTATCTCCTCCATGACTTCAGATGCTTGTTCCATAGTCAAAGATTTGCTTTCTATTAATAAAGCTATGGCTTCTTTAATCATGTCCTGCCTCCAAAAAATTCCTGAGTATATCCTTGCCGTGGTGGGTCATGAAGGACTCAGGATGAAATTGCACGCCTTCCACGGGAAACTGGCGGTGCTTTAGACCCATAATCGTTTCGTCCTCCGTCCAGGCGGTCAGCTCCAGACAGTCGGGAAGGCTGTCGCGGGCGACCATCAAAGAATGGTAGCGGATGGCGGGGAAGGGGTTGGGCAGACCTTGAAATACACCACTACCGTTGTGATAAATCAGCGAGGACTTGCCGTGCATAATCGTCTTGGCCGGGCCGAAGGCGCCGCCGTAGCTGTAGCCGATGCACTGGTGGCCCAGGCAGACGCCGAGTATGGGCAGCCTTTCTCCAAAACGCTTGATGACGTCATTGGAGATGCCGGCGTGGAGGGGGGTGGAGGGGCCGGGGGAGATGACGATGCGCTCCGGGGCCATCTGCTCGATTTCCTTAAGCGTTATCTTGTTATTGCGCACTACCTTTACCTCTTCGCCCAGCTCGCTTAAATACTGGAAGAGGTTGTAGGTAAAGCTATCGTAGTTATCAATGATTAAAAGCATTCTATCCCTCTTCGGCTTGCTCGATTGCCTTTAATAGAGCGCGGGCCTTGCTCATCGTTTCCTCGTATTCGCGCGATGGGACGCTGTCATAGACGATGCCGGCGCCCGCCTGGACATGGGCGGTGCCGTCAATAAACACGATGGTCCTTATCGTTATGGCGGTGTCCATAGCGCCGGAGAAGCTAAAGTAGCCGACGCAGCCGGCATAGGGGCCGCGCTTATCGGGCTCAAGCTCGGCGATGACCTCCATGGCGCGAATCTTGGGTGCCCCCGATACCGTGCCCGCGGGGAAGCAGGCGGCTAGGGCATCGATAGGCGTTAGTTCGGGCCTGAGTTTGCCCTCGACGTTGGTGACTAAATGCATAACGTGGGAGTAGCGCTCCACATCCATAAGCTCGCTGACCTCAACCGTTCCCGGCAGGCTCACCCGCCCGATGTCGTTGCGCCCCAAATCAACCAGCATGATATGCTCGGCGCGCTCCTTCTCGTCGGCGCGCAGCTCTTCTTCCAGCCTCTTGTCCTCAGCCGGCGTCTTGCCCCTCGGTCGCGTCCCGGCCAACGGTCGCGTTGTCACCCTGCCATCTATAGCCCTGACTAAAATCTCGGGGGAGGAGCCGATGACCTGAAAGCCCTTGAAATCAAGGAAGAACATGTAGGGGGAGGGGTTGATGCCCCGCAGGGCTTTGTAGATGTCCAGAGGCGGTGCCGTGGTGCGCTTGCTCAGGCGCTGTGAGAGCACAATCTGGATGGCCTCGCCCTCAATGATGTATTGCCTGGCTTTGGCCACATTAGCCTCAAATTCGGCTCTGGTGAGGTTTGAGAGGGTTTCTGTAGTGCCGCCTGACCTGCGCTGGGGTGGTGTGGGGTGGGGTGGCTCTAAGGGCTTCTTCAGCCTCGCCGCCAGCTCCTCTATCCTGGCGGTGGCTCTACGATAGGCTTCATCGCCTTCGGGGCGGGCCAGGGAGACGATTTTAATCCTGTTTTTGGCGTGGTCGAAGACGAGGAAGGCATCAATAAGCATAAAAACGGCTTCGGGCAGCGATAGCGGGTCGGATTCGGGCGAGGGCAGTTCCTCCAGGCGGCGCACGGTCTCATAACCGAGGTAGCCGACGGCGCCGCCGCCGAAAGCGGGTAAGCCTTCTACTTTTGCCAGCCTGTTTTTGGATAGCTCTTCAGCGATGGCGTGCAAGGGGTTGGTCTTATCGCCTTCCCTGGTGCCGAGCAGGCGGTAGGGCTCGGTGCCGATAAAGCTGTAGCTGCTCTTGTTCCCCTCGACGCTCTCCAGGAGAAAGGCGTAGTCGCCGCGCTTTATCTTCAACAGCGCCGAAATCGGTGTCTCGCCGTCGGCGTCGAGCTCGCGGTAGACGGGCACCAGCCTGCCCTGGCTTTTAAGCTTTCTATGTTCTTTTAGCTCGGGATGGTACATATTTTTCTCCAAAAACAAAACCTCTCGCCCATAGGGGCGAGAGGTTAATTCTTTCGCGGTGCCACCCTAATTAATTGCTTTTGGCAACCATCTCTTTTCAGGTACGGTTCTTCGCAGGAAGGACGATACCCTGGGCTTTAGTAACGGTACCCTCTCCGGCAAGGCCTACTCCCCCCTTCAAAGGGGTTTTGGTTTGCGGCTCCCGAGTCCATTCGACCCCTGCGCCAGCGCCGGTTTCCACCCGACCCGGCTCTCTTTAGCCTCGCTGGGGGCCTACTAATCTCGTTCCCAGCCTTTACGCTATTTAATTAGGGGGAGTGTAGCCTATTGTCCGCTTTTTGTCAAGTGGGCAAAATCATTGACTTTCAGCGTAAATAGTGAAATGATATAAGCTGACTTTAAAGCTGAGTAAGGAGGGCTTTAATCTATGGCCAAGAAGAAGGTTACCAAGGCTAAAAAGAAGGTTACCAAGGGCACCGGACTGGAGCCGAACGTGGCTGGATTGCTTTGCTACGTTCTGGGCTGGGTAACGGGGTTGGTTTTTCTGCTCCTTGAGCCGAAGGACAAGTTCGTTCGCTTTCATGCCATACAGTCCATCATCGTCTTCGGCGCGATTAACCTGGCCTACTTCATCGTTTTCCGCATTCCCTATATCTGGGTGATTGGCTGGATTTTCTGGGCGTTTGGCCTTGTCCTCTGGATAGTGCTGATGATTAAAGCCTACCAGGGGGTAAAGTTCAAGGTGCCCGTGGCCGGCGACATCGCCGCGAGGAACGCTTAAGAAGGGCGGAACAATGGGTCAGGCGAGGGACAAATCAAGCACCGGCCTGAAGTCAAATGTAGCCGGCTTGCTGTGCTACTTACTGTTCTGGCTAACCGGGCTAGAGTTCCTGTTTGTGGAGAGGAAGGACAAGTTCGTGCGCTTTCATGCCATGCAGTCGATAGTCGTCTTCGGCGTGCTTACCTTGGCCTTGAACCTCGTCTTTATACCGATTATCGGCTGGATATTCGGCTGGCTCGTCATCCTCCTCGTTTTGGTCCTCTGGGTGGTGTTGATGATAAGGGCTTACCAGGGAGTGAAGACAAAGATGCCCATAGCCGGTAGTTTCGCTGAAAAGCGGGCTTAAGGAGGGAAGGTGAAGAGGGCTATTTCACTGCTGGTGCTGGGCTGCCTGGGTCTGGCCGCTGCCGGTTGAGCTCTATCCTGAAGAAAAGCCTTTATACGGTTATGAGTAAGTTTATCGATAGGTTGAATTCGGTATCATCGGGCGGGCTTCAGCCCATGGGCTTTCGAGCGGTGGGGGGCAAGCCCGGGCCCAGGATGGTGCTAGTGGCGCATGTGGCGGCGGGTGCCAAGGCAAGCGGTGCCGACGCGGTATTGCTCTCCATCCCCAAAACGGGGGCAAAGTCGCCGAAGACGCTGGCCAAAGCCTTCTCCGATATCCCCTGGGGGGGCTGGCTGAAAGAGGTCACCGGCCCGGCGGTCAAGCAGCTGGGTGAGGGGGGCGCCGACTTTATCGTCTTTCCCGCCGCCAGCCTTTCTAAAGCCTTGCTCGAAGATGATAAACTGGGCAAGGTAGTCGAGGTCGAGGCGGCGCTTGACGCCGGTTTGTTGAAGGCAATCGACGACCTGCCTATAGACGCGGTGCTTATCGCCGGGGAGAAGCCCTCTCTGACCTGGCAGGACCTCATGCTCTTGCGGCGGGGCGTTAATATCCTGGATAAACCGCTGCTGGTTACGGTGTCGCCTGATATCACCTCAAGCGAGCTTCAAGCCTTGTGTGAGGCCGGCGTGGGCGGGGTGGTGGTGGGGGCTAAAATAGACAAGCTGCGCCAGATAATCGACAAGCTGCCGGCACCGAAGGCAAGTAAGCACCGGGCCGAGCCGCTGGTACCGAGGATAGGGGGTGGGGTGCCGACCGCTGCCGAAGAGGAAGAAGAGGACTAAGAGCCGCCCTGAGTCATCTGCCAGAACTTGCCCTCGGTGACGATGGCCGGGGCGATGACCATCTCCGCTTTATGCATCTCGGCGATGTTCATAGCGCCGCAGACGCCTAAGGCGGTGCGCAGCGCCCCCATCAGGTTCTGGCTGCCATCGGTGACTGAGGTCGGGCCGAAGAGAATCTGCTCTATCGTTCCCGTGGTGCCTACCTTGATGCGCGTGCCGCGGGGCAGGGCGGGGTGGGGGTTGGCCATGCCCCAGTGATAGCCCAGTCCGGGGGCTTCCTCTGCCTGAGCCAAAATCGAACCGAGCATGACGCCGTCGGCGCCGGCGGCAATGGCCTTGCAGACGTCGCCGCCGTTGCGGAAGCCGCCGTCGGTGATGATGGAGACGTATCTTCCCGACTGGCGCTGGTAGTCATCTCTGGCTTGGGCGCAGTCCATGGTCGCCGTTATCTGGGGGACGCCGACACCCAATACCTGCCGCGTGGTGCAGGCCGCCCCTGGTCCCACTCCCACCAGGACCGCCGAGATGCCGGTTTCCATAAGCTCCAGGCAGGCGCTGTAGCTGACGCAGTTGCCCACGATAACGGGTATGGACACCAGCTTGCGCAGCTTGGTGAAAATCAGCCCTTCGTAGCTCTTGGAGGTGTGGCGGGCAGTGGTCACCGTGGAAGCCACCACCAGTATGTCGGCGCCGGCTTGGGCGATGAGGGGGGCAAAGCGCTTGGTGTTGGCCGGGGTTACCGAGGCGGCACAAACCGCCCCCGCCTTTTTAATCTCCTGAATCCTTTCGCCGATGAGGTTTTCCTTTATTGGGGCGGAGTAGACCTTCTGCATGAGCGCCGTGACCTTGTCGGTTGGGGCGCGGGCGATTTCGATGAGCATTTCCTCGGGGTCTTCGTAGCGGGTCTGGACGCCTTCCAGGTGGATAACGCCCAGGCCGCCCAGCTTGCTTAAGATGATGGCTGTCTTGACGTCGGTGACGCCGTCCATGGCCGAGGCCAGAACGGGGATGTCTAGTTTAATGCCTTCTATCTCAAGGCTAATGTCAGCCTGCTCGGGGTTGACGGTGATGTCGCCGGGGACGATGGCCACCTCGTCGAATCCGTATGAGCGTCGGAGCTCTCTGAATTTGGGTTTAGCCATCTCGCACCTTCTTTTAAAGGAAAACTATAACAAAGGGGTGGGTTAAAGTCAAGGGATTTTTTGGGGGTGTCCCCACATCCCCGCCTTGTTGTGCGAAAGTGCTCTTTTCCCACCCTGCCTTCGCCGAAGCGGCTACGCGCAGGCAGGCCAATGCCCACCCTATAAGGGTGGTACCCCTTATATATCCTCCTTATTTGGGGGTGTTTTGAAGAGGGGGCGAATTCGGGGTCCCCGCAAAAACAAAGTTTTTGTGGGGTGAAAAGCCCCCTCTTTACTTTAAAAGGGTGGTGGGTGGGAATAGATAAAATCAGGGTAGGGTGGGTCAAAACAACGTACGCTAACAAAGGTGGGGTGGAGATTGCTTCGTCACTGCGTTCCTCGCAATGACAGCAGGGAAAGAGGGGCTGGATTCCCGCCTTCGCGGGAATGACACGAAAAAGCTTCGCGGGAATGACATGAAGAAGCGGGAATGACAAGTGAGTAAACAAAAGTCCCAGTGGACTAGAAGCTAGCTATGCGTTATAATAGCAAAAATCGGGCGGATAATAATCATGCCTCTTTATATTGTGGCGACCCCGATTGGCAACCTGGAAGATATCTCCCTGCGTGCCCTGCGGACTCTGCGTGAGGTGAAGCTTATCGCTGCTGAAGATACCCGCCGCACCCGGCAACTGCTGGCGAGCTATGACATCAAGACGCCGACCACCAGCTACCACGAGCGTAACAAGTTGACCAAGCTGGACTACATACTGGATTCTTTAAGCGAGGGGGACGTGGCGCTGGTCTCGGACGCAGGGATGCCGGGGATTTCCGACCCGGGGCAGGAGCTTATCGTCGCCGCCCAGGAACGGGGCATTCCCATAATACCAGTTCCCGGCGCCTCGGTGGTGATTACGGCGCTGGCGGTGTCGGGGCTGGATACGGGGCAGTTCCGCTACCTGGGCTTTCTGCCGCATAAAAGCAGCGCCCGCCAAAAGCTGTTAAAATCAGTTGCCGCCGACCCGGCCACCATCGTCGCTTTTGAGACCCCCCATCGCCTGACGGCGGCTCTTGGTGATATAGTTGAAGTCCTGGGAGACAGGGAAATTGCCGTCTGCCGTGAGCTGACCAAGCTCCATGAGGAGGTCTTTCGGGGCAGGGTGAGTGAGGCCATAGAGCACTTCGCCGAGCCCAGGGGGGAGTTTACCCTGGTGATCGCTGGCCAGAAAGAAACAGAAAAACCGCAGTTGACCGAAGCCGTCGAAAAACGATTGCAAGAGCTGCGGCGGAGTGGGGTGGGGGCCAAAGAGGCGGTGGCTAAAATCGCCGAGGATACCGGTATATCCAAGAAAGAGCTGTATCGCGCCTGGCTTAGGTCAGGCTAAAGCATTCGGGTATGGAGGTGAGTTGACAGATGCGCCGTGGTTGTACATCTTTAGGGGATATCCAGTGCGATGAGTGCCAGCGCCTGATACCATATCCCGAGCGCTATATGGTTATCGACGAGGAGGGTAAACTATTGCGCCTCTGCGTCGATTGCTGTTTGAGCAAGGGCTACGCCCGCTATACCGAGGACAAGGGGCAACAGGTCTTGACCTTTTTCCCGGAAAAGCCCGAATCTTTACCCGAGAGTCAGAGTGGCTGAAAAAATCCTGGTCGGTGTCGCCTGGCCCTACGCCAACGGCTCGCTGCACCTGGGACAGATTGCCGGTGCCTACCTGCCCGCCGATATCTTCGCCCGCTACCACCGTCTTGTGGGCAACGATGTCTTAATGGTTTCGGGCTCGGACCAGCACGGCACGCCCATCACCATCAAGGCGGAGCAGGAGGGGAAGAAGCCCGCCGAGATTGCCGCCCGCTATCACGGCGAGTTTTTAGAATCCTGGCAGCGGTTGGGTATCTCCTTCGACCTCTTTACCACCACGGGCACGAAAAACCATACCGAGGTGACTCAGGATATATTTCTCACTTTGCTCAAAAAGGGCTATATCTATAAGGACAGGGTCTCGCAGCCCTACTGCCCCAAGTGCCAGCGCTTCCTGCCCGACCGCTACATCGAGGGCACCTGCCCCTTTTGTGGCTCCTCCAGTGCCCGGGGCGACCAGTGCGACGAATGCGGCAAGCCGATGAACCCCGCCGAGCTGCTCGAACCGCGCTGCCGTCTCTGCGGCACTACGCCACGCTTCGAGGACTCGGAGCACTTTTTCCTGAAGCTCTCCGCCTTCCAGGATAAACTGTTGAAGTGGGTGAAGCGACAGGGTCATTGGAGGCGGAACGTGCTTAACTTTACCACCCGCTACCTTGAGGACGGGCTCAAGGACCGCGCCATTACCCGCGACATCGACTGGGGGGTACCCGTTCCCCTGGAGGGCTACGAGAAGAAGCGTATCTACGTCTGGTTCGAGGCGGTTATCGGCTACCTATCGGCATCAAAGGAATGGGCTAAAATAAAGGGAGACGGGGAGGGGTGGCGTCCCTTCTGGCAGGGCAAGGATGCCAAAAGCTATTACTTCATCGGCAAGGACAACATCCCCTTCCACACCATAATCTGGCCGGCGATGCTGATGGGCTACGGGGACTTAAATCTGCCCTACGACGTGCCCTCCAACGAGTTTCTGACTATTGAGGGCAGGAAGCTTTCCACCAGCCAGAACTGGGCGGTCTGGCTGCCCGATTATCTGTCGCGATACGCGCCCGACCCGCTACGCTACCTTTTGTCAATCAATATGCCCGAGACCAGCGACACCGACTTTTCCTGGCGGGAGTTCTTCCGCCGCAACAACGACGAGCTGGTGGCGACCTACGGCAACCTGGTCAACCGGGTGCTTACCTTCGTCTACCGCAACTTCGACGGGTGCGTGCCCCAGCCGGGCGAACTGGATAAACAGAGCCAGAAACTCTTGAAAAAGGCTGAGGAGACAATCAATAGCGTCGGTGACCTTATCTCTCAATGCCACTTTAAGCAGGGGTTGATGGCGGCCATGGCGCTGGCGCAGGAAGCCAACCGCTACCTGGACGACAAGTCGCCCTGGAAGGTAATAAAAGAGAAACGTACGAATGCGGCTACCTCGTTATACGTGGCCGTCGGCGTAATCTCGGCGCTAAAGACGGCGCTCTGCCCCTTTCTGCCCTTCAGCTCCCAGAAGCTGCATGAGATGCTGGGCTTCGGGGGCACTGTCGAGGACGGTGGCTGGAAGCCAAATCCACCGTCACCGGGGCAAAAACTGGTTGAGCCTGAGCCACTGTTTACCAAGCTGGACGAGAAGCTGGTCGAGGAGGAGACGGCGCGGCTGGGGAAGTGATGCTGATTGATTCGCACGCCCATATCGATTTGCCTACCTTCGACAGGGACCGCGAGCAGGTCTTCGCCCGCGCCCGGCAGGGTGGTATCAGAGCCATAATCAACGTCGGGCTGGACCTAAAGTCGAGCCGCGCTTCACTGAAATTGGCCAAGAAATACGACGACGTCTTCAGCACGGTGGGCTTTCACCCCCACGAGGCGGATAAAATGAAGGACGAAGACCTCAAAGCCCTGGCCGAGCTGGCTGAAGACGAAAGGGTGGTGGCGGTGGGCGAGATCGGGCTCGATTTCTACCGCAACCTTTCGGCAAGAAAGAGCCAGATTGAGGCCTTTAAGAAGCAGCTCGACCTGGCTGTAGAGCTGGGGCTGCCGGTGGTGGTGCACTGCCGCCAGGCCCATGAAGAGGTCTTTAATATCTTAAGCGATTGGGTGAGGTCAACGCTCTCGGCGGGGAGGCTGCGGCGGGGGGTTATCCACTGCTTCAGCGGGGATATCGAGATGGCGCAGAAATACATCGAAATCGGCTTCTACATCTCGCTGGCGGGCTCGGTGACCTACCCCTCGGCGGGGGATTTGCTGCAGGTGGCCAGGGAGATACCGCTTAACCGGCTGCTCCTGGAGACGGACGCGCCCTTCCTGGTGCCGCAGGCCTACCGGGGCAAGCGCAACGAGCCGGCCTACGTGGCCCTTATCGCCGAGAAGGTGGCCCAGGCGAGGGAGGTGCTGAGGGAGGTGGTGGCGGAGGCGGCGGCCAAGAACACGATAGAACTGTTTAAGCTGCCCATAAGGTAAAGGAGAGAGTTGAAGCTGGAAGAAATCTACCAGCTGGTCGAGACAGACTTAGCTAAGGTTAGGCGCCAGCTAGATTCGGTGAGCGAGGTCGATTACCCGCACCTGGCCGAGATGCTGCGGCATATACTGGCGGGAGGCAAGGGCATAAGGCCGGCGCTGACTTTGCTGGTGGGGAAATTTTACAGATACAACCTCGATTTACTGTTGCCCATGGCTACCGGAATCGAGCTGATGCACACCGCTACCCTGGTGCACGACGACGCCATCGATAAGTCGGTGGTGCGGCGGGGGCGGCCCACGGTGAACCAGGTGTGGGGGGAGGAACGGGCGGTGCTGCTGGGGGACTACCTATTCGCCCGGGCGGGCGAGTTCGCCGCCGAGACGGGCAACCTGCGGGTGATAATACTCTTCAGCCGGACGCTGCAGATTATCTCCAGCGGCGAAATCGTGCAGAGCGACGACGCCTTTAAGCTGGAGCAGACCCATGACCACTACCTGGAGAGAATCGCCAGCAAGACCGCCTCGCTTTTTTCGCTTTCAACGACCTCGGGGGCTATTTTGAGTGGGGCGCCGGAAAGCTCGATAAAGATTCTTAAAGATTATGGCTTTAACCTGGGCGTCGCCTTCCAGATTGTGGACGACATCCTTGACTTCGTGGGCACCGAGGATGAGCTGGGCAAGCCCATCGGCTCCGACCTCTCTCAGGGGACGCTGACGCTGCCGGCCATGCTGCTGCTGGAGCAATACCCCGAAGAAAATCCGGTGAAAGAGTTGTTCGGTAATCCCGATATGCCCGAAAAGGCGAAGCGGGCTAAAATCAATCGGGCGATAGAGATGGTGGCAGGCTCGCCTATAGCTAAGCAGTGCTACCAAGTCGCCTCGGGCTACTGCGTCCAAGCCTGCCTTAATCTTGATAGACTACCCGATAAGCCCAGCCGTCAGGCGTTAAGAGAGCTGGCCGACCTGGTGATAAGCCGCAAAAAATAGGGAGACGCTCGTCTCCCTTTATTCCCCTTCAATATGGGTGCTGCCGTCGCCGTATGTCTCCACTTTATGTGTGGGGAGAATCTCCTTGAAGCGGTCGACGGCATACTGGCAGGCGGCGTAGCCTTCCTGGCGGTGGGCACTGGCTACGGCGACCAGGAAGTTGATGTCGCCTACCTCAAGCCTGCCGAGGCGGTGGCATATGGCGATAGCCTCCACCTGCCATTGGCGGCGAATTTCGCTGGCTATCTTCTCTAGGTCAGCCTTAGCTGTGCCTTTGGGGTCGCTGTATTCTACGGAGACGACTGGCTTGCCCCGGGAGTTATCGCGAATCAGACCGACATAGACGGCCACGCAGCCGCTGGCGGGGGTCTTGACGCTGTTGACGACAGCTCCGGGAGAGATGGGCCTGGTGGCAATCTCAATCACGGCTCTTGCCTATGAGGATGCCGGTGCCTGCTTGGGGATAATCTGGGGTGCCGCCGCTTTCTTGGCGGCGGGCTTCGCCCTGGGCGTGGTCGGCTCGGCAACGGGTGGGGTGGCGGGGGCCTCCTTGGGCTTGGGCTTGACCGATAGGGGTTCGGTGAAAGCCAGCTCCAGCTCTTCGCCCTCTATGGTTTCCTGGACGATGATTTTTTCGGCGACGTGAATCAACCGCTTCTTGTTCTTGGTGAGCAGGCGCCTGGCTTCGTCGCGGGCCTGCTGGATGATTCTGTAGACCTCTTCGTCAATCTCCTGGGCGACCTTCTCACTGTAGTCCCTTTGCTCCGAGATTTCGCGGCCCAGGAAGACCAGCTCCTCTTTGCGCCCGAAGGTGCGGGGGCCCAGCTTTTCGCTCATACCGTAGGAGGTGACCATCTTGCGCGCCAGCTTGGTGGCTTCTTCGATGTCGTTCTGGGCGCCCGTGGTCGTTTCCTTGAATATCAATTCCTCGGCGGTCTGCCCCGCCAGGAGGGTGGATATCATATCCTTGAACTGGGAGCGGGTCATCAGGTAGCGGTCTTCGGTGGGCAGGAGGCGGGTGTAGCCGCCCATCATCCCCCGCGCCACGATGGAGACCTTATGCACCGGGTCGGCGTTGGGCAAAAGCCTGGCCACCAGGGCGTGCCCCGCCTCGTGGTAGGCGCTGATTTCCTTTTCCTTGGGGCTGATGCGGCGACTCTTTCTCTCAGGGCCGGCAATGACGCGGTCTATGGACTCTTCCATCTCCTGCATCCTGATGGTCTTCTGGCCGCGGCGCGCCGCTAAGATAGCGCCTTCGTTGACCAGGTTGGCCAGGTCGGCGCCGCTGAAGCCCGCCGTCTGCTTGGCCAGCACCTCCAGGTCGACCTCTTCGGCCAGGGGCTTGCCCTTGGAGTGTACCTTGAGTATGGCCGTCCGCCCGTTGATGTCGGGGCGGTCTAAGACTACCCGGCGGTCGAAGCGACCGGGGCGGAGGAGGGCGGGGTCTAATATATCGGGGCGGTTGGTCGCCGCCAGAATAATAACGTTGGTGTTGGTGTCAAAGCCGTCCATCTCCACCAGAATCTGGTTGAGGGTCTGCTCCCTTTCGTCGTGGCCGCCGCCTAAGCCGGCACCGCGATGGCGGCCGACGGCGTCAATCTCATCGATAAAGATGATGCAGGGGGTGTTGCGCTTGGCCTGGTCGAAGAGGTCGCGCACCCTGGATGCGCCGACGCCGACGAACATCTCGACGAACTCACTGCCGCTGATGGAGAAGAAGGGGACGTTGGCTTCGCCGGCTACGGCTCTGGCTAAGAGCGTCTTGCCCGTGCCGGGTGGGCCGATGAGCAAGATGCCCTTGGGGATGCGCGCCCCCAGGCTCTGGAATTTCTCCCTCGATTTGAGGAATTCGACGACCTCGGTCAATTCCTGCTTGGCTTCTTCCACGCCGGCTACATCGTCAAAGGTTACCGTGGGCGTGCTGCCTATGAGGCGGGCGCGGCTGCGCCCGAAGTTCATCGCCTGGCTGTTAGCCCCCCGCGCCGAACGGAAGAGGAAGAAGATGAGGGCGCCGAAGAGAATGAGGGGGAGGAAGCCGATGAGCAGCCCGCTCCAGTCGAAGCCCGAAGGCTCGACGCTGTAGTCCACGCCCTCAAGCTTTAGGCCCAGCTCTTGAAGCTCGACCAGGGTGAGGTTGCCGATGGCGGTCTTGAGCTCCCGTCCGTCGAGGGTGGTGAGGAGCAGCTCTTCGTTGTCCACGGTGATGGAGGCTATCTCGCCGTCCTGGGACATGGCGATGGCCTGGTCCAGGCCTACCTCGGTGGGCGAGGACCCTGTCGGGAAGAGCTGGTAGAGGAGGATGACCGCCGCCACCAGGATGATGATGTATATTAAGCTGTTGCGCATCCAGTTCGATTTCATTTTTAGACTCGTAACTTACATTATACCAGAAGGCATTGTCAATAGCGAAATTGTACCTTGCTAGAGGCGTTGGTAGCTTTCCTGGAGGAGCAGGGCGTCGGCTTCAAGGCTGGGGCTTTCGCAGATGACCAGCCCCCCGGCCTTGTAGTCCTTGAGCGCCTGGAGGAGTTCGAGGTAGTTGAGGTCGGATTCTTCGAGGTTGAGGTGTTTCCGTTCCCCCTTCTGGCCGTAGTCGATGCCGGAGACGTGGATATGCATGTTGGCTATGGCCTTATCGCCGAGGCCGTTTTTTATCTGCTCCAGCACGGCGACGAATTCGGGGTAGGAGTTGGCTTTTCCGACGCGGGCGTGCCAGTGGGCGAAGTCCATGCAGATGCTGACTCTATCCAGCTCGTTGGCTAGCTTAATGATTTCGTCGATGTCGCCGAACTGGCTGGTCTTGCCCATGACCTCGGGCCTGACCCAGACCTTGTTTTCCTCTTTTTTGAGCTGTTTCATGACCTCGGCCAGGTTTTTCTTGACCGCCTGGTAGACCTTTTCCGGCGAGTCGCCCAGGTAGAAGGCGGCGTGGAAGACGATGCTCTGGGCACCGCATAAGCCGCCGATGCGGGCGGTCTGGATTATTCTTGCCTGGCTGGCGGCTACCTTTTCCGGCTCGCGGGCGTTGAGGTTGATGTAGTAGGGACCGTGCGCCGAGAGCTTCACTCCCAGACTCTTGGCGGTCTCCGCCACCATGCGGGCGCTGTTTTCGGCCATCCTGACGCCGTAGACGAACTCAAGCTCCATGCAGCCCAGTCCCAGCTCGGCGATGCGCTTGATGCCGTCTATGGCCGAGGCGGTCTTGGCGGTGTGGGGGGTGCCGCCCGTGCCGAAGAGGAGTTCTTTCATTTCACCTCTCTAAGGGGTGGTTAACATAATTATAACATAGAATTGAATGTACGTTTTTCTTCCCACCCGCCTTGTTGTGCGTACGTAATGTCTTCCCACCCAAAACCCACCCTACAGGGGTTAGACCCCTATTAGCCCCTTATTTGGGCGTGGTATAATGTCGTTGCACGGACTTCTACAAGCCGTTGGGCACTAAGGAGGTGCGAAAATGGGTGAGCCAGACATAGAAGAGATGAAAGCAAAAAAAGATGTGGAAGGCTTGATAAAGGCTCTTGAGCATGAAAGCGACGGCATTCGAGCGGGAGCAGCAGAGGCTTTTTTGAGTATAAGAGATGCCAGAGCAGTAGAGCCGCTCATTAAGGCGCTGAAGGATGAAGATTGGGAAGTTCGATCTTTAGCAGCATGGGCTCTTGGGAAGACGGGAGATGCCAGGGCGGTAGAACCCCTCATTAAAGCTCTTAAGGATGAGGATGAAGAGGTTCGAGCGGATGCAGCAGAGGCTCTTGGCAAGATAGGAGATGCTAGGGCAGCAGAACCGCTCGCTAAATCGCTTAAGGATGAATCAGAGGGTGTTCGAGATAAGGCGAAAGATGCTTTGGGGAGGGTCAAGGCGAAGGGGACTCTTGGAGAGATAGGGGATGCCGGGGCAGTAGAGCCGCTCATTAGGGCGCTGAAGGATAAAGATAAATATGTTCGAGAGGGAGCAGCACAGGCTCTTGGCAAGATAGGGGATGCCAGGGCAGTAGAGCCGCTCATTAGGGCGCTGAAGGATAAAGATAAATATGTTCGTGAGGGAGCAGCACGGGCTCTGGGAGATATAGGAGATGCCAGGGCAGTAGTGCCTCTCATCCAGGCGCTGAAGGATAAAGAAGACAGTGTTCGAGAGGGAATAGCTTGGGCTCTTGGTAAGATAAGAGATGCCAGGGCAGTAGAGCCTCTCATTTGGGCTCTGGAGGACAGTATGGAACCTGGCTGGGCAGATGTTCGAAAGGAAGCGGCATGGGCTCTGGGTGAAATAGGTGATGGCAGGGCGGTTGACCCTCTCATTGAGGCTCTGGAGGATGAATTTAGGTATGTTCAAAGGGCTGCCAGAGAGGCTTTAGAGAAGATAAAGGCAAAGAAGGACTAAAAACTGAGGATGATGGAGGCTGATTGCTGGAATCGTTAGAAATGGCGCGTAAAGCGGTGGAAGCCGCCGCCGATAAGCAGGCGATTGATGTTGTTTTGCTGGACACCCGCGAGGTCTGCAGCTTCGCCGATTATTTCGTGATATGCAGCGGCGATTCCGAGAGGCAGCTTTCGACAATCTACGATGAGGTGGGGCACCGCTTAAAGCAGGCGGGCGTCTTGCCCGACCACCGCGAGGGGACGATAGATTCGGGGTGGCTACTATTGGACTTCGGCACCGTTATCGTCCACATCTTTGCCCCCTTCGAGCGCGACTACTACCAGCTCGACGAGCTCTGGCGAGAAGCGAAGCCGGTGCTGCGCATTCAGTAGCTGTAGATTTCGTCGGGGTGGAAGAAGAGGCTTATCTCTTCCTCAGCGTTATCGGGCGAGTCCGAGCCGTGGACGCTGTTGCGCTCCAGGCTTTCCCCGTAGTCGGCGCGTATGGTGCCCTTTTCCGCTTTGGCCGGGTCGGTGGCGCCCATCGCTTTCCTTATGATGGCCACGGCGTCTGAACCCTCGAAGACGCAGGCGAGGATGGGGGCGGAGGTGATGTAAGTTACCAGGTCGTTGTAGAAGGGCTTGTCCTTGTGGACGGCGTAGTGTTTGCGGGCCAGGGCCTTATCGGCGTGGAGCATCTTGGCCGCCACCAGCCTTAAGCCCAGCTCTTGCAGGCGGGCGATGATGACGCCGGCCAGTTCTCTTTTCATGGCGTCGGGTTTGACCAGGACTAAAGAACGTTCCATTTTATCACCCTTACCCCCTTAGTTTAGTCTAAAATCTTCGATTTGTTTTGTCGCAACTCTTACTTTCGGTGTCATTGCGAGCGGAGCGAAGCAATCTCCGCGACTGAGTTTGAGATTGCCACGTCGTCCTGCCTGCGCAGGACTCCTCGCAATGACGTATTCAATAGAGGCTTTTGTCTCTCTTGGGCTTTCTTACAGAGGATACTAGGTTATGGTGGTTTTTGGCAAATTGGGTTATGGGGAACGGACTAACTCTTCCAAGTCTTTGACAGTAACCTTTTCTAAAGAAGCCACGATGAGGTCGGCTTCGGCGAGCTTTTCTCGGGGGTGGGTGCTGGTTATGGCCACGCAGTGCATACCCGCGCTCTTGGCCGCCTTGACCCCCGCCACCGCATCCTCAACGACGATGCAGTTTTCAGGCTTGGCACCCAGTCTCTGAGCCGCCAGGAGAAAGACCTGGGGGCTGGGCTTGCCCTCGGTGACATCGTGGCCGGTGATGATGGCCTGGAAGCATTTTTCTATAGCCAGGCTGCCGATGATGAGGCGGATGTTTTCCATTACCGTCGAGGAGGCGATGGCCATCCTGATACCCTGGTTGTGCAGTTCTTTGACTAATTCCAGGGCACCGGGTAGTGGCTTGACATCTTTACCAATGATGCGGCGGAAGGTGGCCTCTTTTTCCCGGGCGATGGTTTCTATTTCTTCCTCGGCTATCGCTTCTCCCAAGACGTTCTTGATGATGGCGTCGTTCCTGACGCCGAAGCCGCGCATGAAGTCGGCCTCGGTGAAGTTGATGCCCCTTTTAACGAAGGTTTCCCGCCAGGCGAGGAGGTGGTGGGGGGCGGTGTCGGCGAGGACTCCGTCCATATCCCAGATAACGGCTTCTAGCTCAGGCATCGACCCTGTTACTCCCCACCACAAAGATATACATGGTGGCCGTGCTTTCGGCGACCAGCGTGCCGTCGGCGAGCTTTAATTCTGCTTTGGTCTCCACCAATCGCCTTGTCTTCCTGGTCACGGAGCCGGTGACGGTGAGCGGCTCGTTTATGGGCAGGGGACGCTTAAATCTGGTCTGCATCCTGGCGGTGAGGCAATTCACCCCGGAGTATAAAGCGGCGTAGCTCATCGCCTCGTCGAGGAGGCTGCTCATAATGCCGCCGTGCACCAGCCCCGCCCAGCCCTGGTGGTACTCACCGGGGGTGAACCTGGCCTTGACCTGCTGGCCGTCCCAGTCGAATCTGAGCTTGAGGCCGATGGGGTTTTTGGGGCCGCAGGCAAAGCAGTAGTCGGATTCCTTTATCGTATTTAGCGATTTTTGAGGCCAGTTCGTCATTTCGAGTCTCCGTTGGCGTATTTCTGACGGCGTTTGGGCTTGGTGATTTGGGGGCGCCGCAGATAGGTGGGCTGCAGGGTGGCGGGGTCGTCGTAGTCGCCAGCGTCAATCCTTGGCTTGGCCAGCTCAATCAGCGAGACGGCCGAGCGCATCCGGTCGGGGGCGATAACGGCTTTTTCCTTGAGCTTTTCTTTGAGCTGACGGGCGATAGTATTCAGGTATTCCCCGCAGAATAGCGTCTTTTCGGTGATTTCGTCTCTCAAGGCGTCGACGGTGGTTATATGTTCGGGAATAAGCTGCCGCCATCCGCTATTCGTTTTCTGATAAAGGGCGGTGGCAATCTCCCCCCGGCCCGCGTTGAAGATAGGGCATATGGGCAAGCCGCTTTGGGCGTGGCCGTAGGCTTCCGTTTCCAGGCTGCTGATGCCGATGATGGGGACATCCAAGCTGAAGGCCAGCCCCTTGGCCGTGCTCAGGCCCACGCGCAGCCCGTTAAAGCTGCCGGGTCCCTTAGCCACGATGACGAGGCTGGTATCCTTCAGGTTGACCTTCGCCTCACCGAGGAGCTGGGTGAGGCGGGGCAAAAGCTCGACGCTGTGGTTCTGCCCGCAGCGCCAGCTCACCTGAGCCAGCACCTCGTCCTTAGCTAGGGCCAGGCTGGCGATATCGGTTGAGCTGTCTATGGCTACTATCATTTCAGCTGCGCTAGCATTTGGCGGTAGCGTCGGCCCGTCGGTTTGAGCCTGAGGCGGCGCTCGTTTTCGGCGACATGTTCCATCTCGATGAGCAGGTTTTCGGGGGGCAAAAGCTCAAGCGCCTTTTCCGCCCACTCCACCACCGAGACGCCCTTTCCGTAAAAATACTCATCTAATCCCAGCTCGTCAATCTCCTCAAGGTTTTCCAGGCGGTAGAAGTCAATGTGATATAAGGGCAACCTTCCGTAGAGCTCCCGGACCAGCACGAACGAGGGGCTGGCGGCATACTCTTTGATGCCTAAGCCCCAGGCGATGCCCTGGGTGAGGCAGGTCTTGCCCGCCCCCAGCTTCCCCACCAGCAGGATGACGTCGCCGGGGTAGGCTATTTTGCCCAGGCGTTGGCCGAACGCTTGAGTCTGCTCGGGGCTGCGGGTCTCTAGATTCATCGCTGGCTAAAAGTGCTCCCAGCCCGCCTTGGAAAGCTTAAAAGGTTTGCCCTGCTTATCAACCAGGCTTACGCCTTTACCGGCGACAATTTCGCCGATGGTAGTCACCGGGACAGAAGCCGCCTTTTTTACTTTAGCTACAATCTCGGCGCTGGCGGTAAACAAAAGCTCGTAGTCTTCGCC
>Ga0315545_1001307_pt1 | contig 24450 bp, 20 predicted proteins | sample SalMarSW160210MG_FD_203096 | JGI IMG/M metagenome (GOLD analysis project Ga0315545, IMG submission 203096) | Salt marsh sediment microbial communities from the Plum Island Ecosystem LTER, Massachusetts, United States - Salt Marsh Sediment SW1602-10 ...
CAAGATTTTCTTATATTCCTTATATCCTGAACATCCTGCCCGCCCACCTCGCCTTGCGGACTCGCATGGCGGGCAGGTCTATCCTGTCTAAAAAAAGGAAATTCCTGCTATGAACTTAGTTCGCTTCGCTCATCCCGCCTATTGGCGGGAGAATAGTGGAATACTGGAGTGATGGAATAATGGGTAAACAACTCTTGGAAAAAGTGATCGATTGATAAAATTGCCTTTGACAAGGAGGTCAATAAATGAGTAACTTCCTAATTCAAATCAACATTCCATTATTCCACCTGTCCTACATTAAACATGTTCCATTAAATATGCTGCCATTTCAATAGGTTGAAGAAATTCCGAGACATTTATTTAAACTCCCCTTTCCTGAGATCGTATTTTTTCATCAATTTGTGCAGTTGACGGGTAGTGATGCCAGCATCATGGGCGGAGTCCTTTATCTTTCCCTTATTGTGGCTCAGGAGTTGTTTCAAATAGCGCCTCTCAATATTCTCTACTTCCCTATTCCTCGTCTCCGCGAGGGTAAGGAGGGGGTTCGCAGGCACGCTTGCTGAGGACAACTTCGATTCGAAAAGCTCGCTCGGAAAGCTCTCAGGGGTCAACACAAGGGAGGATTCCAAGATGTAGGCCCGTTCCATGAGGTTTTCAAGTTCGCGAATGTTCCCCGGCCAAGAGTACCCCATAAAGGCCTCAATGACCTGGGAATCAACGTCGTGAATCTCTTTGGTATTAAACCTATTCATCTTCTCCAAGAACACCTCAACAAGATGAGATACATCCTCAATTCTCTCCCGTAATGGGGGAACTTCAATGGGAAACACATTGAGTCGATAATAAAGGTCTTTTCTGAACTGTCCCTCATCGCACATCTTTTTGAGATCCATATTGGAGGCCGCAATAATTCTCACATTGACTTCAATAGTTGCCTCTCCTCCGACTCGTTGAAAGGTCCTATCCTGTAGCACCTGGAGGAGCTTGATCTGAGCAGATGGCGTGACAGTCCCCACCTCATCCAGAAAGATGGTTCCGCCATTGGCTATCTCAAACTTCCCCAGCTTTCTTCTCACGGCTCCGGTGAATGCACCTTTCTCGTGACCGAACAGCTCGCTCTCTAACAGGGTGTCCGGTATCGCCCCGCAGTGTACTCCGATAAATTGAGCATCCCGGCGGTTGCTATGACGATGTATCAATTTAGCGAGCTCGCCCTTCCCCGTGCCCGTTTCGCCAACGAGCAATACCGTGCTTTTTGTCATGGCGACCGAGCGAACGTTATCTAAGACCTTTTTCATCACCGTGCTTTCAGTCTGAACGAATTCCAATGAATCGCGCTGCCAAAACTTATCTCTCAGGTAGTCAAGTTCAGATTGTGCCATTATGGATTCATGAACACTCTCCGTGATATACTTAGCCTCCTCTGGATTGATGGGATAGGTAAGGTAGTTGCTGGCCCCTGCCTTCACGGCCATCACCGCCTCTCTGATCTTCTCTTGAGATGACATGACAATGATTTCAATAGTGGGATATGCATGCCAGAATAGCTGCAGAGCTGCCTTATATCCATTACCAGGCACCGATTCTCTGAGAATTTCCACATCAATAAAGGCGAAATCGTACCGTTTTTTCCGAAGCATCTCCATGGCGGCATCTTGAGTGGATGCCTTATCAACCCTGTGCCCTTGGCGAAAGCATGCGTGGAGGGCGTGAAAGGCCTCTTGGTTCTCTAATACTACGAGTATGTCTCTCATATATTACCCTTATAGCAACCTACATACAGTACCTATATAGACTGAAATTATCCTATAAAATAGAATTCATATACGCACAAACCATACTCTTTTAATAGATAAAAAGCAAATCTTTCAAACTTGACTAAGCTAATGCTTTGTTCCTAATTTCCTCTCCAAAAAAATCGGTTAATATAAACCTCAGTTTCCTTCTTAGATTCGCATACGAGTAAAATCGCTTTGCGAGGTTGCAGGTATGATCACCATCTCCTTTACCCTGGACCGGTTCTGCAATATGTGGATTACATCATTTACGATATTTTCGCTGGTATAGTCACCCATCTCCCTCTAAAAGAGACCTTTGAGTTCCGAATGTAAGAGCTGTAGGAATTACCACTTCCTGTTTCAAGATTTTCTCTTTGTTTCAATGAGTTACATAGAAATAGGTATTTCGTGCACGTCAGGCTTTTCAGTTTTCTGGAATAATCAGAACTGAAAGTTCTTACCATAACTCGAATATATCGAAAAAATTCTATAAATATCAAGCTGTTATCAGTTTGGCATAAGGATTGCTGTCCCTATATCTTGAAAGTGTCTTACATGAAAGAAAATCCAAGGAGGTGCACGTCATGAAGATAATACCTTTGCGTGACAGGATTCTTATAAAAAGAGTAGGTGAAGAGGAAAAGACAAAAGGCGGAATCATCATCCCCGATACGGCCAAGGAAAAACCCATGCAAGGTAAGGTCATTGCAGTGGGGAAAGGTTCAATTGACAAGAATGGCAAGCTCATCCCTCTGGAGGTCAAGGAGGGGGACACGGTGCTTTTGGGCAAGTATGCCGGAACCGAGATCAAGATCGAAGGGGAAGAGCATGTGATTGTGCGAGAAGATGATATCCCCAGCATCATTTTTTGATCATGAGGCTTGTTCAACATGGCTTGTTAGAAAAGATGTTACTTTTTTTGGATTCAGAAGTAGGCTGATGTAGCTAAAAGAAATGGGAATAACGCTAACAACCGTAAAATAGAGGATTTAATGGCAATAGTGTGCTTAAATGGCCGTGGTAAATAGGATTTATATGAGAGAATAAATCCGCCTTGTCTTGCCTAAGGGAAATAACCATAACTTAGTAAAATAGATATGGTAATATGCATCTTAATCCAGTAAACACAATGACAATAAAAGGGGATAAATTCTTTAATGCCCATGCAGTGGTGCTTTTTGTGCTGATGGTGTTTCTTTCCTCTGCAACGTGGGCGGGACCACGACCAGTCACTGATTATCTTAGAGAAACCCTCGGTCAGATCATCGAGGCCCTCAATGATCCGTCCCTTAGAACACCTGGCAAAGAGAATGAAAGAAGAAACATCCTCCTCAAATTGGTGAAAGAACGATTTGATGAGGAGGAATTTGCCAGGAGGGCATTGGGGGCCCATTGGCAAGAAAGGACCAACGAGGAGAAACAGGAGTTTGTCGGAGTCTTCAGTGACCTTCTTGCGCGCACGTATATAAAGAAAATAGATGATTATCTGGCAAAAGCAGGCACTTTTTCCGGAAAGAAGGTTCGCTACCTCAATGAAACCGTGAAGGGGGTTATGTGGTGGTATCGACCAAGATCCTAACCAGTGAAAATAACGGGAAGGCAACGCTTTACCAGTACCTTAGCTGATACCTAATAAATACAGTGGCGTCTGACCTTTCCCACTGCCCGTGGTTGTCATCAAAACGAACTTGGATGTATGCACTTACAGGAGTAAGACATGGAGCTAAAACCAAATCCGATCTGCAAACGGGGAGAGAGAAACATCTACTGCCCCTTTTATAGCGATTGCCTTGATCGCGCGGTAAACCAATTCTGGCGGCACTGGAGTTGCTCTCAGTGCCCATGCAGGAACATAAAGTCAATTAATGAATTGGAATACGGTGCTGATGGTGAGGAGCTTTCCTATGAATTCTCACCAGACATCATCAGGAAGATTGGAGGAAATGAATCCGGTTAAGATATGGATTTTGAAAGCTCTCTATAGTATTCATGATTTAATCGTAACTATTCAGGTTGTCTGGTTCACGGTTTCCCGATAAAATCGGGATTGGTCTCTTTACGCTCTTCATACTCGCCTGCCGTCCGGCGGGCAGGCGTGAACCCCGTAATAAATATGTTAAGAAACAAAATCGTGAAACGAGCGTTGCAGCAAGGATTTTCAAGCCGCAGTAGGTGTCTACTGCACTATCTGGGTTTAATGCACCATGTTGATCTCAGCCACATATATCTGCCCGGTGAGGGGGGGCTAGCCTCACTTGAGCCGCCCGAACCACTAGACTGTGCCAGGTCGACAAGGTGGCAAGGGGCTTGGGCATAGAACGGTTGATTGGCCAGCCAGGGTGTTGCCGATGTAAATTGGGTGAGCCTCATCGACCTTGATCCCAGGGTTTACGCTCATCCGCCCTGGGTCCTCAGGCCCGGACTTGAGCGAGTTGGCTTGATTGATCAGGGCCTGGAGCCAAAGGAGCACGTTGGGACCTGGCTCAAGGAGATTGGCTCTGCCAAGCCTAAGGATGGAATCTATGATTTCATAGATATAAGCAAACAGGAATACCTAGACGAACCACACAGCCATCTACCAAGGCTGTGGGACCACTTCCGGGAATAGACCTCACACAGCCCCACTGAACTGATCTGTAGTTCATATCCCCAAAAACACCTATCCATATCATCCCTGCAGCCGAGCCAAATTACAGAAACGCGAGTTCCGATATGAAACCAAGCGGAACCCTCAGTTCTCATTGTGCGATCATAGGTCAATTGAGCACTTCAAGGGAATTTAATTCAAGATGCGACGCCAAAAAAGAATGTCTTTATGCAACTGCCGGAATTAGTAGTTCCGCTTTCTATTAGGCGTTTTGAAAAAACAGTGAAATATCAATAGGTTAATTGTTTGGCACGCTAAATGCTATTGAACCACTATAGAATTTAGGTCTTGAGCAAATAGAAAAAAGTCAAATTCAAATCCCTCTGAAATAGGGAGAAAAATAAATGGGTAAGGTGATTGGCATTGATCTAGGTACGAGCAACTCATGTGTGGCAGTGATGGAGGGAGACAATCCAGTCGTCATAGCAAATCAAGAGGGAAACAGAACAACGCCCTCTATTGTGGCCTTTACCGATAGAGGTGAAAGGCTGGTAGGCCAGATTGCAAAGAGGCAGGCCATTAGTAATTCTGAGAATACTGTGTTTGCGGTGAAAAGGCTCATCGGTCGAAAGTATGACTCCCCGGAGGTACAGAGGGACATCAAGGTACTTTCTTACAGGATGGTCAAGGCACCAAACGGCGATGCCCATATCTCCATCAAGGGAAATGAATACGGTCTCCCGCTGAAATATCCGCCATGATGAGGAAGCCTTAATTTTGCATCCGGACAATGAGCCTGAAAGATTCACAATCTCTGCAAGCTCTTTCCCTCCTGATTTGATGGGAGAAAGCTGGTTTCACGCATAATCAACTATAACTTAACTGTTTAGGAGGAAAGCTATGAACTTTAACGAGATCAAAAGAATGGCAAAGGGTATGGGTATAAATACCCGTGGTATGAAAAAGACCGATGTGATCAGGTCCATCCAGCGAACTGAAAACAACATCGATTGCTACGCCACACATCGGGTAAATACTTGTCATGAGGATGCATGTTTGTGGAGAAATGATTGTATTTCTTTAGATCAAACCAGAAAAGCCAACCTAAAATAGTTATTTCGAGGATGACAAAGAGATATAAGGGTTATCAGAACCTGTAACTGTATGGAAAGACGATTTAGTAATATAATTGTAAATTTAGCTTGGGGAGGGCACACAAAGAGGAAGAGAAAGGTGAGCATCACTACCGTGCTGAGCGATATTATGGCTCTTTCCAGCGTTCATTCCAGCTGCCAACCAGCGTGCAGGCCAGCAAAGTTGAAGCGACCTTCGACAAAGGTGTCTTGAAGGTAGCACTCCCTAAAGTGGAGGAAGCCAAGAAAAAACAAATAGAGGTTAAGATTAAGTAAATGTACATTGTCCCTCCTCCGGCAGGACCATATTTAAGATCAGTCTTAGAAAAAATGGAGAAAAATCCAGCGGATTAAAAGGCTAGACAATATGAAAAGCCTTTTTAGGCATATACGAACTTATATTTTCAGAGGGCTTCTGGCAATTGTCCCACTTGCGTTGTCCTTTTTCTCCCTAAAAATCCTTTACACGGCCATTGACAAGCGCGTCACGCTAATGATTGAGAAATATCTTGGCTTTACCTTCCCGGGCCTGGGAGTCCTTTTGGTACTTGCTTCACTTTACCTTCTCGGCTTGATTGCCAGCAACGTGGTGGGCAGACAATTCTTTGGATTGGTCGAAAGAATCGCCAACAGAATCCCTTTTGTAAAGACTGTTTACCAGGTAGGGAGACAGCTGGCAGCAAGCCTTTCCCTTCCCGGGACACAGGTATTCAAACGTGCCATATTGGTGGAGTACCTCAAGCCCGGAATCTGGACGATCGGCTTTGTGACAGGGAAAATCATCGACAAGACACATGATGACGAGACGCTCCTCAAGGTCTTTGTCCCCACCCCTCCCAATCCTACCTCCGGAACGATGGTTGTAGTGAGAGAATCGGAGACGAGGGATCCGGGGTGGAGCGTGGAGGAGGCATTGAAGTCGGTGATCTCAGCGGGCGTTATTGGCCCAACGGAGATAAGGTAAATAAAAAGGAGGTTGTGATGTTTGCAAAGATCCTATACCCGACAGACTTTTCAGATGTATCCAAGAAGGCCTTAGCCTACTTGAGACGATTAAAAAACGCTGGGGCCAAAGAGATTGTCATATTGCATGTCATTGATGAAATGAAAATTGAAGCTATTACTCTCTACGGTACCGGTAGTTCCTTTGTGTTCATAGAAAAAATGGAGGAAGAAGCCAGGAAAGAGGTAATTGCAATAGAAGGAGAGTTAAAGAAATGCGGGTTTGAGGCAAAGGCGCGAATAGAGACGGGAATTCCGTTGAGAGAAATATTGAGGGTTGAAGAAGAGGAGAAGGTCTCTCTTATTGTCATTGGTTCTCATGGGAAAACCAATATCAAAGAGATGCTCATGGGCTCTGTGTCGGAGAAGGTTGTAAGGAGGGCCAAAAACCCGGTTTTGGTTATCAAGAGGTAAGGCATGCGACATGATAAAAATTGTCATTCACAAAGGGATCTAAGGCGCCATACATCTTTATTGAGCTCTTAAACTTGAAGGAGGGCTGAAAGATGATGAAAAAAAGATGTTACTATCTGCTTTTAGTGATGGTGTTCTTGGCTGGAGGGTTCGCCACAATTGTCTTTGCCCAACCCGATGCACTCAAGATCGAGAATAAATACACGAAACGTCTGAAAACTCCAGTAACACTTAACCACAAAAAACATGCAGTGACAATAGCCTGCGTTGAATGCCATCACGAATGGAAGAAGGAGAAAGGTAAGGAACCCCAGAAGTGTGCTAAGTGCCACCAGGACAAAGGAGAGGGAAAGGAATTGGTGCTTAAGAAAGCCTACCACACAACCTGCCAGGGTTGCCACAAGACATTAACAGCTCAGGGTAAGAAGGCAGGGCCTACAGTCAAATGTGCAGAGTGTCATCCCAAAGGAAAATAGTGAGTTGATATAACGTCAGTAGTTCGGATTCCACAGGGGTGAGTTGGGAATATGGAGAACCGGTGAAAACCCTTTACTTTTTAATTGCGACACTGGGAGTTACCTCTCTTGTTCTTGTATCACCAGGAGCGGCTCAGGTCAAACAGGTGGTCGGTTGGTTGGAGAAGGTCTGTATTTATCCTGGCAACCTTGTTGTTATTGCCAAGATGGATACCGGTGCAAAAAATTCATCACTCAATGCCTCTAATATCACCGAGTTTACGCGTAATGGAGAACAGTGGGTACGGTTTAACGTGACCAGCCGTTATGGTAAAACAATTACCATTGAGCGGAAGGTACACCGTATGGCAAAGATCAAGCGCCATGGAGGCAGGGCCCAACCTCGTTATTCCATACACCTTGGAATTTGTTTGGGAGATTTTTATAGGGAAGCGGAAGTTAACTTAGTGGACCGCAGCGGTTTCAATTATCAGATGCTGATCGGTCGAAGCTTTTTGGCAGGCAATTTAATCGTTGACCCGTCTATCAAATATACCACAAACCCAATTTGCAAGGGTGTTCCCAGGCAATGAGCAGACGTCATCTCTACTTTTTGGCACTTAGCCTGACTGTTATTGGTTTGGGGTTATTTCTTTACAAGGCCTTGGTTCTGGGTTTTCCACTAACTCCCCATAGGGTTTCTGAAATATGGAACCTGGAAGCTCACATTGCCTTTGTTGCACGCAATGAACCGGCTAAGGTGTCATTGTTTATCCCGCGTCCTACCCGTCGCTTTGCCATAGTAAATGAGAATTTCATCTCTCAGGGCTATGGTATTACCACCGCCACTGAGGACGGTAATCGTCAGGCTGTATGGTCTAAACGAAAGGCCAAGGGGAAGCAGATCCTTTACTATCGTGCCGAGATCCGGCGTATTGAAACCAAGGAATCGGGTATTGCACTAAAGCCACCTGAGATAGAGGCCCCAAAATTTGAGGGACCTTATCTCGCGGCAGCTCAATCTCTCGTCGCCGACATTCGTGCCCGGTCCGCAGATGCGAACACCCTCGTGAAAGAACTGCTCAAGCGACTCACCAAGCCTCAACCCGATGACAATATAGCCCTATTGCTGGGCAAGCAAACCTCTATCTCGAATAAGGTAAGGCTCGCTGTACGAGTACTTGCCCAAGCCGGGCTTCCTGCGCGGGCTGTCCATGGAATACGGCTGGAGGATGAAAATCACAATGCTCCACTGCTACACTGGCTGGAAGTGTATGATAAAAAGCGGTGGCTATCTTATGATCTGGTTACAGCAGAGTCAGACGTTCCCCCCGACTATATGCAGTGGTGGCGAGGAACTCAGCCTCTCGTCCAGGTAAAGGGGGGCGACAGGATGCAGGCAACCCTGTCGGTTAACCTTAAACAGGAAGAAGCAGTTCGTGCCGCCATCCAGAGTGGAAAAATAAAGAGCCCTCTACTGCTTGAATTTTCGCTGTTCAGGCTCCCTATCCATACTCAGGCTGTCTACCGCATCCTGTTGCTTGTGCCGATAGGTGCATTTTTGTTGGTGATTTTACGCAATGTTGTAGGCATTAAGACCTTTGGAACATTCATGCCCGTACTCATAGCTCTGGCCTTTCGAGAGACGCAGTTGCTATGGGGAATCGTTCTGTTCAGTGTAGTGGTAGCGCTTGGACTGAGTATACGTCTCTATCTTGAACATTTGAAATTATTGGTGGTTCCGCGCCTTGCCTCCGTGCTCTTCGTGGTGGTTCTGTTGATGGCTTTACTAAGTATATTGACTTACAAGCTCGGTCTGGAGCGCGGGCTGTCAGTAGCCCTGTTCCCCATGGTCATTTTGACGATGACCATTGAAAGGATGTCCATTGTGTGGGAAGAGCGAGGCGCGACTGAAGCGCTTCAACAAGGGCTTGGTAGTCTGGTAGTTGCGGCCATAGCTTATCTTATTATGACCATCAAACAGGTGGAACACCTTGCATTCGTATTTCCAGAATTACTGCTGGTGCTGCTTGCGGGAACCTTGCTGTTGGGGCGCTATTATGGCTACCGATTGTTTGAGCTACGTCGGTTTAAGCAATTGGTGAAAGGAAGCACCTAATGTTTGGGCTCGCAAGACAACTCGCCAAGATTGGGGTGCTCGGATTGAACCGGCGCAATGCCGAATACACATTAAAGCATAATCTGCGACGATTGTATCCCTTAGTTGATGACAAGGTGACTACGAAGCAGCTTGCTCAGCATGCGGGTATAGCCGTTCCAGAGCTGTACGGGGTAGCGGAGGAAAATTATCAGGTACGCACCCTGCCTGAGATGTTGGAACAATATTCGGATTTTGTGGTCAAGCCAGCGCGTGGTAGTGGTGGCGACGGAATCCTGGTTATCTCTGGTCGTTCGAGGCAGATGTATAGAAATGCAAATGGTTCGTTATTGAGCCGGGAAGAGCTTTGCTACCATATTTCCAATATCTTAAGCGGGGTCTACAGTTTAGGCGGACAGCCGGACAGAGCCCTGTTCGAATATCGAGTTAGGCCCGATCCACTGTTTGAGGCTATCAGCTACCAGGGAGTCCCGGATATTCGTGTCATCGTCTTCTTAGGTGTGCCTGTCATGTCCATGGTCCGCCTGCCGACACGTATGTCAGGTGGCAGAGCCAACCTGCACCAGGGAGCGTTAGGGGCAGGGATTGATATCACAAACGGCATCACGCTTTCAGCGGTATGGCGCAATGATATCGTAGATGAACATCCGGATACCGGCAACATGATAATGGGCGTGAAAATCCCCAACTGGGAGGCTTTATTGAGGCTGGCTGCACGCTGTTATGAGCTTACCGGCCTAGGATATCAGGGTGTGGATATCGTGCTGGATAAAGATAAAGGCCCGCTGATCCTTGAGCTGAATGCACGTCCAGGGCTCAATATTCAGATAGCAAACCGTGCAGGATTGTTTCCACGCCTGAGATCAGTAGAGGAAAATTACAAGGCCTTACAGGGTGTTGAGGAGCGTGTGGTTTTTGCACAGAAGCATTTTGGTGCATCAGCATAGGAATTTCCTTTTTTGGACGCAGATGAACGCAGATTGTAAAGATTTTAAATATAAAAAGCTAATATAATAATTATCTGCGGATATCTGCGAAAATCTGCGTCCCATTTAACTTGAAGCGTTCATGCTACGAAAGGAGAAAAAGGTGAATTGTCTCAACATAATGATTTTGTTACTAGTTGCTCCTCAAGTGATACTGATAAGCGGATGTGCTAAAAAAGCCAGAAAACAATCCTCTCCGTTCGACAAGAAAGCTGTTCTCGATGCGATAGATAAAAACCACGACCGTAAGATCGGTAAAAAGGAATACCGTTTTATTTGGAAAGATAAGAAGATGGCAGAAAAGCCTTCCAGCTTCTCCTCTGCCATACTAATGGAGATTAGATATACAAGAGGAAAATTACTTGATTTCTCGACACAGTAGTATAAAGGTCAGAACTCACGGAGAGATTCATGAATTCCCTTGTGTATCTCGTACCAATATGCAAGGGAGGCCTCCTGTTTCTCCCTCTCAAAGTATTCTATCCATTTCAACAGCTCAGGGTCGGCATCGCCCTCCACCGCCTGCCTTCGTTTCATGAATGTGTAGATATAATCAAAGTTTCTCTCCGACTCCCAAAACACCGACGCGTTTCTGCTGTTTATGCGGCTCGCAGTCATGGAGATGTTCTGCAAAAACGTCTCCTTTAATCCATAGAGCGAATCGATGATTTCCGGAACCATCTCCTCTGCCCAATTGCGGTGGAACCGGCAGATACCCATGTTGTCTAGGATCAATTCCTTCTTGAAACGCTCTGCATTTCTCCTTCCAAGCTCGCGGGGAGATAAAAAATCATCCCCATAATACATATAGTACTTGCCCATAATGGGCATTGGTGAGAGCACACCGGGTGTCCAGTACTGATTCGGCACCATCCATCCCCTGCGCCCGAATGCGGTGTAGACCAGCAGATCGAGGACTTCCTTGCCCCTTTCACGGGCGAGATGCCGGGCCAACCTCCGGGCACCGTCCTCCATATTAAGAAGACCCTGCTTTTTCACAATTGCATCTAAAATCTCGATGCCCAGCACAGCGTTGTGCATTGAATCGGACTCAATATGAAAATTCCTGTGCGAAAAAACAGGCTCGTGGTGCACTCCCAGTTCCTCCGTCGTAAGGAGATTGTTCGAGAGACACTCCATCAGCCAAGAGAGCACTCCTCCAACGGAGATAGCGTCAAATCCATATTTATCAGCGTGGTGCGTGAGCTTCTCAGCGGCACGCTGGTCGAAGATGCCGCACAGGGGGCCCATTGCCTGATAGGGTTCATAGTCTTTTTTAAATTCATTATGCATCTTCTTGCAGACTGCAACACAGGGCTCACCACAGGTGCGCTGCTGTTTGGCCTGAATCGTCTCCTCATTGAACTGTTTGAGGTAGTGATCGAGAATGAATTTCTTATGGATAGAGAGGCGATCCTCCTCATCCATGTAAATCGTTTTATAGTTAAAGGCGATGATTCGACCGCCAAGGGTTGAAAAGTTCACACCAAAGGTACCGCCTGTACCGAACTTGGGATCAAAGCGATATTTGGTGGTGGTCTCAAAGTCCTTGGCTGCGAGCTTCTTGTCGTACTTATCCTGAAACCACTTGTCAGCTACTTTTCGATTGCGGAAGTCCTCATCGATGAAGGTACCGCCATAAATAACGGATGCAATGCCATGCTCCTTCAGGAGCTTGCTCCCGAGACCACCTCTTCCAGCCCAGGTATCCACAAAAGTGAGCTTTCCATTGGTGATCGGCACGGAGCATATCGCGCCAAAGTCGGTCGCCTGGGCTGCCGGACCGACGACTATGATACGGGGATCATTTTCATAGTTTTCGCCAAAGCGCTCATACGTGTAATCCATCAACGAGTAGATCCCCTCGCGACCTTCGTCCCAGATCCTGCTCAACTCTATGTGCTCGAGATGAACCTGGATCTCCTCTCCATGCATCCGGTTAAGATAAAGTATGGAAGGCATCGGTGATTTGCCCACGATCGATACCATGTTAACACCCAGGTTGTTAAAAACCAGTCCAGCGCCGCCCATAGAGGAAATATAAAACCCACCCCAGGATGGAGAGAAACCGCTGAAGATGAGCCGGTTGGAGCCGGGAAAGATCGATCCGGCAAGCAAACCTGTTCCTATGTTGGTACTGTTGTATTTTCCAGCCAGGTGGAGTCCAAGGTCAACGGGGCCGAAGAAATCACCTACTCGATAACGGCGAACCCTATAGAACCCCGTCCCCGCATCGATGAAAAGAACCTTTAATTCGATATCCATTATTCTCCTTTAGCTTACATCATCGTTACGCTTTTTCCGCTGATTTTGTGATCCCCTCCTGAGGCTGAAAAATCCCGAAACGGAGCGGGAGGCAGAATGTTGCCTCCCGTTTTCTTATAAGGGAAATCTCTTGAATACCTCCTCGACCCCATAGCGGGCCAGTTCATCGGCGGAGAGCCATCGTGCTCCTGTCCTGAGCAATACCTTGGAGCCTCGAATATCCTCGGTTAGGGGCCGCTGGGTTTCGTCAAACTTCTTCTTCCACACCGTCTTTGCACCGCTTACCTCTATAAGATACATATCGAAGGCCACGGATGCGCCCCTCCCTGGTCCCATAGGGTCGCGAACCCTGTCCCTGTACCTCCAGACAGCTCCCACTATCATAAGATCGGCCCCTAAGGCCTCTCCTGCTTTTTGAGCAAGGCTTCGGGGAGTGTCCTTTGTATCATCCCTGGGGATCTCTTGATATACCCTCGACACCTCATCGAAGGCGATTACCTTGTCTCTATACCTCCGCTCCAAGGCCTCCTGCACGTAACTGGTTATTGCCCTATCGGCACCGTCTTTCATGTTCTCAGATTTAAACGAAAGCTCGCATATGGAACAGGTCAAGGTCTCTCCCGTATCAGCGCTCCGCCTGCCCTTGAAGAAGGGCATAACCCCTATCTTCTCCCATTGGATATTGATCGGTTCAGCCCGAGATTGAGCAGCAGCCCTGTTCGTGAGATATCCATCAACTATAAGCCCCGCGATACACCACACCGCGATCATCACACAAATAGCCCTGCCTTTTGATTTCATTCCTGCCCCCCTTTCTCACTCGAGTGGGATGTATCTCCCGTAGTGGGTTATTGGTTTCCCTATCGTTTTTATGAACACCTGAATCACTCTTTCACCTCGCGTTTACCCTTCTTCGCCTTCCCTCCCTTTTTGATCCTCTTTTTTGGCGCTTGCTCTGTCGACTCTGATTTATTTGCTCCCTCGGGTTGCTTTATGAGCTCATCGGCAGCCTTAGCCGCCTCATCGGCATCCGCTCTGGCCTTCTCCGCCTCTTGACCGGCTTTCTTCGCTACCTTCTCTGCCTCCCTGAAAGCGGTCTTCATTTCCGTAAGCTCATCCTTGCTGCGATCGGTTTCGGAAGCTCTTTTCATCTCGCCGTGCTTTTCCTCGGCGAATTCGGCGGTTTTTATCGCTTCCTTTTCCTTCTCCTTCGAAAATCGATCTGCGTCGGCAGCTGCGTCTAATGCGGCGGCGATTTCTCCCGGCCTTCCCTCCTCCGGCTCCGCCTCGAGATCGATGTCCTCGGCGGCAATCACGAGGGCACCGAGGGGAATCCGAGACAGTATCTCGTCAAAAGAAACACCGAGGGGACTCACCAGCCGGGTTCCTCTTACACGGAGAGGTAGAAATACGAATGCTGCATCGGCGGACTGCTCGACTACAGTCTCGAGGCTGGGTTCCACGATGACCTCAGGCTCCGCGCTGATTCGCACATCCTCGAGCGTCCGGCTGAGGCTCTCGAGGTTTCTCTTCGCCCCCTTGCTGGCAGTTGGTGCCAGCACCCTGATCCGAGCCTCGCTCCACTCGTCTTTCCTGGTCATCAGATACGCGAACAGCAACATCAAGCGGCTTGTTGCATCGTCCCACCACCACACATCTATGCGGCGATCTTGAGCGTACAAGCCCTCAACAGGGCTCCACTCCTCTTCCTGGGCATTGAAGATCACCACGTTAGAGCCAAGGCGAAAGGCCTCGCTGAGATAGCGGCCGTATTGCCGCCGCCCTTGAGGATCCTTGGCTTCCGGGAGCTGTTCAGGTCCGTTAAGGAGAATTGTATTTGCGTGGATCGGCCCAATGCCAAAGGACTGGAACAACGTCTGTGCTCCAATCCCGAAATCCGGTGCAACTACCACCTTTGCAAAGGCCTTCAGGCCGAGTTCCTCAATTTCCGCCCTGAACTCCGATTCGGCTTCCGCTCGTTGTTGGCATATCTTCTTGCCCTGGCCCACCAAGATTTTGACGACTGTGGTAAGGCCACTGCCACCCTCAATCCATGAGGCAAACTGGAGGAGACTCTTTCTTCGAGGAGGATCATCGGAAAACACAAGCAACTGGGGGCGCCAGTCACGGGGGTGTTCCGGTTCACCGGGAATCGCAAAGAGGTGCTCTCTCATCAGCTGAAAATGGTATGAGCGTTTGCTGTCAGCCCATCGCGCTGGCCCGGCGGTTCTCTGGAGATACTGATGTATGCCAAAGAGCACCGCGACAGCGATCGCGCTGCTCACCAGATCAATTGCCAGCATCACGCCCAAACACCCCAGCGCGCCTACAAGCGACAAACGGTAGTGAAACCACCGGAAGGTCGGACGAAACGCAGGGCTTGCCCCTCGCGCCTCATAAAAGGTGGCGTAGTTGAGGAGCCCGTAGGAGATCAAAAAGAACATGGAGACCACGGGGGCGATCACGTTCAGTTTTCCAAGACCCACCGTTGCCATGGCGATGCCCGCTGAGAGCAGCACACCACGCCTGGGATTCTGAACTGCTCCCACCCCCTTGGCAAAGAGTAGAAGAAGGGGGAAAATTCTATCCTGTGCTAAGGACTGCAATATGCGGGGCGCTCCTAACAAGGAGGCCATTGCAGAAGAGAGTGTGCCGGCGATCACCCCCGCACTAATGAGCCATCCAATTACCGCCACATGCCACATCGCGTGGTAATCTCCGCTTAGAGCCTCTTTTGGCATCACCGCCGCAAACACCACCGCCGCTGTCAGGTAAATAACAATGGATATGCCTACCGCCGCAAAGGTGCCTAAGGCGATACTTTTGCTCGGCTCTTTCAGGTCGCCCGACATGCTCACTCCCTGTGTGAAGCCTGTTACTGCGGGAAAGAAAATGGCAAAGAGGATCCAGAATGAGGGGCCTGCAGCCGGAGCCGCCCAGTTTCGTGCCAGAAGTTCCCCGTCGAAATGAGCGAATCCACCGAAATAGAAAGAGATGAGCGATGCAGCCAGAACACTCATCACCACATACTGGAGCCTGGTGGCCCAGTCAGCACCTAACCAGGCGAAAATGGACAGAAAGACAATTGCAACGGCGGCGATGATCTGTGGAAGTGCCTCCCCCGCGTTGGGTATCATGCTTGCTACGGCTTCACCCAGCCCTATGCAGTAGAAGGCGATCGATACGGACATGGCAATAAAGAGAACAATGCCGATGGCACCCCCGAATTCCTCGCCCAGGGTGCGTGAGATCAGATAGTAATGGCCGCCCACCTTCACCCTGAGGTTCGTGGCGATTGCAGCGAGTGACATGCTCGTCAAGACCGAGATGCTATTCGCAAGGCAGATGATGAGAAGGGCCCGGCCCAGGCCCGCGCTTCCCACCACGTATCCCAGCCGCAAAAAGAGGATGATACCCAGGATCGTAAGGATGCTCGGGGTAAACACCCCGGGGAAGGTCCCGAGGGTGCCTCGTGACCGCTGCGCGCCTAATATAAGTCTTTTAGCTGCTGGGTTCATAGAAGCACCGAACGACACCATTGGATTTATGAGAGATTATCTATGCCTAACCACCATTGATCGCTTTGAAGTCATGTCAGGTTGGCTCCTCGGGCTTTATCTCCTTCCGGCGAGCAGGAGGAAGATCCTTTTTAAAAACCACGGTACGGTATGGAAAAGGTATTTCCACACCTTCTCGGTCGAAGCGTTTTTTAATATTTTCCAAGAGCCAAAATCTCGCCAGCCACAGATCGTTCACATTGGATACCCAGACATAAAGCCTCAGCTTAATGGCAAAATCGGCGTGGCCAATAACCCGCATCCACGGTTCATCCGCTTTTTCATTGCGGTGCGGGCATTTGTTGGCCTCTTCCAGGATTAATCTTCTTGCAAGATCTATGTCTGTGTCGTAGCTCACGCCGAATTCAGTGATACACAGCATACTGGGATCAATGATACTGTAGTTAATCAGGGTCATACTGTCAATCTTCTCGTTAGGAATAATGAGCCTCTTGTATTCCCAGGTTCTCACAATGGTATGGCGAAGGGTAATATCCTCCACAGTGCCGTATTCATTTTCTATAGTGACAATATCTCCGATGTGAAAGGGTCGATAAATCGCCAGGGATAACCCCGATATCAGATTCGCCAGGGTCGACTTGGCGGCAAAACCCAAAACTAGCGCTGTAATACCCGCACCTGCCACCATGGTACCCACCAGGGCCCTGAGGCCCGGCACGAGGCTTGCGTACACCAGCAGGGCAACCAGAAAGATAACCAGGTTTTTAATCCTCGTGATGTAACGGATAACCGTCTGGTCTATCTTTCGCTTTAATTTTCCTACCGTCCAGATGGGTCGTCTAAGCACGCGGGTGGAGATAACTGAGGTCAGCCAGGCCATGAAAAATACGAAAATAGCGAGCGCGGCTGCCCCAATATTGGTGCCCGGATCCATAAGCTTATCTAACGATAACCATCCCCAATCCATGATTGTTTCCTTGATACCTTTAACGAGTTGGTTTCAGGAACTTTATATGAAATGTGCAGAATATGGCTGATAGAGGCCTTTCCCGCATTCCCCGGAATACGAAAATAGGCTCACCTATTACCTTGCGTTTTTGCGTGTTCTCATTTCTAACATCATCAATAATTATTATAACGATACAGTAAAAATATAAACACCTCAATGGATTTATTGCCACCTTACTCGGAAATTCTTACAGAGGGTAGGCAACTTACGACCCGTAGCGAATGCAAGATGATGGGATTCGATTCTGGTTCAAACCGAGAGATATTTTCTACGGTGATTGCTGCATGGGGACGTAATTCACCGATGGCCTTCCAGCCCCTGTTTGGGGATAAAAGTCCATAAGATTATAGATTGATTTCGGCATATCCGTTGATATGCAGAGCCAAAAGGAACTAAAAGCCAAAGAATTCCTTTCACAGATTTGAATCACACATGAGCTGAAGGAGCCGGTGTTTTCTCAGATCAATATGAATATATCGCAAATCGCTTCATTTATCTAGGAGGCTATCCGTAACCGCCCATGAAGCTCTCGAATACGTCGGACGAGGACACCACAAATCTTCAAGGGTACGGAAGGGTAATCGTCAATGATTCTGACAAAGTCTTCATCTTTGAGGACAAGAACGAGGGCTTTCGACTCAGCTCTAATGGAAGCCGAGCAAGGGTTGCCATCTAACAGGGCAATTTCCCCGAAAAAATCATCTTTTCCGATACGGTCGAGGACGAACTCCTGCTCTTTTCCTATGCCTTTGATCACTGCCATCTCACCCTCCATGATCAAAAAAAGGGCGTCACCGGGATCTCCTTCCCGGATCACCACCTCACCTTTGGCGAATTCTCTCATAAGGCTCTTGCTGGCAATGACCATGATTTCCTTGACTCGGAGATCATTGAAGATGGGAATCTTGCGAACGGAAATGGCTTTTTTGACTAGATTTAGATCTCTTGAAGGCCCATGTTCGGTGGGGGCTTTACCCTCCAGAACACGCAGTGCACATTGAGCCGCCTCGCGCACAATCTGAGTTTTTGAGTCAAGAAGTTCTGCAATGGCATTGCTGGGTGGTTGCTCTATAACCCCCTCCCCCAATGCATAGACGGTCAGGGCCTGGATAATAGGATCATCATCTTTCAAGAGCTGCAGAAGAATAACCTCTGTGGAATCTGGAAGGGTCATAATGCCCAGAGTCTTCCCAACCATGGCCATCTGTTCTTCCGACGGATTTTCTTCAAAGAGTGGAATGAGTACCCTCCGGATTTTTGAATGCAGGCTGTTTTCCAGTGCCTCGATGGCATTTTCTTTATCCCTTCTATTCGAGGACTGCAACGCTTTGAGTATAATTTCTATCTTATCCCCGAACTCCATTACACCCAGCACCCTGAGCACTACCTCAAGGGCCTCGTTGTTCCGCTCCAGGATATGGTCCAACAACAGGGGAAACACCTTGCCCGTTTCGATTTTTTGTAGCACTCGAACATATGCCGCATAGCGATAGGGTTTTTCAAGTTCTTTCATAATAAACTGGGAGATATCAGTTCGGGGTGGACCCAACTTTGTGAGGATGGAAAGAGCTTCATTTTTTGCAACCCTCGAAGGTGAAGCCAGGACAGAAAGCAGATCCTGGACAGTCTCTTCTCCTCGCTCCTGGATCGCCATTGAGGCTTCCTTGCGAAATCGAGGGTCCTGATTACCCAACAGGTGGATCCAAACAGCCAAAGGGGTTTTTCCCTTAACTGCCCTCAGTACCTGAAGAGCGGCCTCGCGTACTTGCACAGATAGATCCCCTATGGCGGATAAGGCAATCTCCGTCGCCTCCTCATGCCCCATTTTGCCCAAACCGCAAAGTGCCCAAGCCTTTAAGTCGGGGTCTTCTCCCTTAGCGGATTCAAGTAGCATCTCTGAAAAGAAAGGATCTCCTGCTTTCCCGAGAACCTTGATCGCAAATCGAGCTTCCGCTTCACCCGCACCGAGCAAGTCGCGGATGTGCTGGCGGAAATCTGTCTGGGCTTGGGATGAATGGCTCAAGTACAGACCTGCAAGTGCCTCAACCCGAACCCTCGGATCCGGGTGATCCAAAAACCGTTCCGTAATCGCAAGGCTACTCCCTGCGTCAAGCCGGTTTAGGGTTTGAATCAGATACGCCAGTGTATTTGGCGGTGCTGTTGGGACGATTCGAAGGAGTTCTTCCACTACGTCCTTCCCATCCTCGATTGTTAGTAAATCCAACAGTCCTTTCTGGGTCTCAGCCGGTCTTCCAGGCAGGGCTCTCACAATCCATTTGGCCCAACCGGCCGGTGCCGCCTTGGCAATAATTTCCCCTGAAACAAGTACGATTTCCGGGTCCGGACCTTCAAGACCTTGACGGAGTCTCTTGACAACTTGCTGATCCTTAAGCCATGCCTTGAAATCCAGATCTTCAAGATGTTTCCAGTCACTATAGTCCTCCATAAAGGTCTGCATGAGCAGCGCCGAGTAGTTCTTCTTAATCTTCATACTGGTAATGACCCAAATCAGACTCAGAGGGGCCGCCACGAGGGAAAGGAAGCGAGGTTCCATGACGCCCTTGATGAGCATCAAGAAGCCTGAACCGGCGAAATCGGCTGCCCTTATCACCGTGCCCCTGAGAAAGACTCTCACAAGGCCTCTCATCTGTTCTGGAAAGAAGTTATACAAGATTGCCCGTGCGGGATTATTGAGTGTCGTCTTTAGTGTTTCCGTACTAAATCGGGCGTATATTCCCGATAGAATATCGAAATGAAAGAGAAGGCCCCCAAAGGCGATAAAGTAATTGATAGGATGAAGAAGGAGGCTAGGGGCAACGCCCCAGTGGGTTATGAGACGGCCGGAAAAAAGTAGTATGATGAACATCACAGCGTTGGACACCCCCCGAAAGACGCCAAAGAACTGGAGTGTTGCCTGCTCGGTAACAAAATGGGCATCAACCACGACGTTAAACTGGTAAGTTATTATGGGGAGAAGGATATTGGGGATAGCGACAATCAAAATCATATATTTCAGTAAGGGGGAGGTCCTGGCGAAGTTAATGAAATCGGAAAGGTTTTTCCTTAATGGTCCCTGGAGTCTACCCTTGTCTCGATCGGTGCGAGGTTCTAAGGGGGCACCTGCCACTCTCTCGGTCAACTCGTTTAAAATGGCGGCCAAAACCATACCTGCGACGAAAATCAATAGAACGTTATCGGCGCCAATCCAATGGGCCACTTTTCCGGTGAAGAGACTTCCCAACGTGGTCCCGAGTACCCCGCCGGCGGTAATCAACGTGTAGAGCCTTTTGGATTGCTGGGTTGTGAATAGATCACTCAAAATATCCCAATATAAGATGGGCAAAATCTCGACTGCCTGGCTTTTAAGGATGTAAAGGACAGGATAGACGAGCACGTTTCCGAACGGCAGGAGTCCACGTATAAGGCTAACGGAGATCGCAAAAAAAAGGAACAGTCCCGTGAAAACCCGGATAGTCCGGTACCGGTTCATCAATAGTCCTACGGCATTGGCAAAGAAGAAAGTGAGAACAGCTTCGATTAAGAAAACGGTGGGAAGGGATTGGACTCCGTACCGTTTCATAAAAGCTGCCTGGGCAAAATTATTAAGCAGGATGCTGCTGATGCTCATGACCAGTTGAATCACGGTGACCCAGAGGAGGATTTTAACTTCCTCGGGGTAAACCCTTAGAGTCCTTTGGAGGAAAAAGGTGGGTTCTTGCCCTGTTTGAAGCAGGCTATGACGACTTGTCAGTATGGATGGAATACGGTTTAGCATATCATGGTTCTCGTTTTCGAATTCCACTTTCTATAGTGTCTTTTTAATTGAAATAAATCAAGTTGAAGAATAAGGCTTGAGAATAAATCCTGGTTTATGTAAAATTTATCCCGCACTTTGCCGGTTGCATTGCAGAACACGAATTCTCTGAGGGAAGTTGGATTTTGCGAATTACCCGGAATTGCATTTGCCGCCTGGCACAATATGCCGGCATATGCTTTAAGATGGAGCTTGGATAAGGATGCTGAAATTGGTTTTTCTTCGCCACGGACAGAGCACATGGAACTTGGAGAACAAGTTCACTAGGTGGACAAACGTCGATCTTTCAGATCAGGGCATTCTGGAGGCACATGAGGCGGGAAAACTGCTCAGAGCAAAAATTATACCTTTGATGTGGCTTACACTTCTGTACTCAAACGTGCCAAAGGCGTATGCCTTTTGGCTAACCTGGTATATATAAATTCAACAATCCATCCGGTTGTGATATGATGGTGTGTATACCGCAAGCCTAAAGCAAAAATCATTATTTCCAGGGAACACACGATATGGAAATTGTTGAAGAAACTATATTCCCAAACCTACCGCAGCGGTTATCCGGGCTCGCGGAGCTCGCCGAAAATCTATGGTGGAGCTGGCATCCGGCAGCGCGGATGCTCTTCAAGATGCTGGACCGTCAAGCCTGGAAGGAAAACCGCCATAATCCGGATAAGATGCTTAAGGAACTCCCCGGAGAAGTTTTGGAATTAGCCGCGAGTGACCCTGAATATCTACGTCAATATGATGCAGTACTCGCGCACTTTCAGGAAGATATGGCTGCCGACGCAATTTGCCTGACTGAACCCCGTACCGAGCACAACCACTGCACCATCGCCTACTTTTCCGCGGAGTATGGCCTGCACCACTCCCTTCCCTTTTATGCGGGCGGATTAGGTTTTTTGGCCGGGGATCATATCAAGGAATGCAGCGATCTGAGGATGCCCCTGGTGGCAATGGGTTTCATGTATCCGGAGGGGTATGTCCGACAGCAAATCCATGAGGATGGGTGGCAGGAAAATTTGGATGAAACACTGGATCGCGATGCAGCCTCAATCTCAAGGGTGCTCGACGGGGAAGGGACACAGGTAGTGATCCAAGTTCCCTTTATTGAACCAGCGGTCTTTGTGGCAGTGTGGAAGATAGCGATCGGTCGCGTACCCCTTTATCTGATGGACACGGATATCGAGATCAATGATCCATGGAATCGGGGAATATCCTCCCATCTCTATGCAGGGGACATCGAGCAGAGGCTGCGTCAGGAAATCGTCCTTGGTATCGGTGGGTACGAGGTTCTCAACATATTAGGCCTGAAACCTTCCATACTCCATCTGAATGAAGGACACCCTGCGTTCGCTCTTCTGGAACGGATCAGGGAACGTGTAAAGGAAGGAATGAGTTACACAGAAGCCGCTCGTCATGTACAAAATACCTCCGTGTTTACCACCCACACGCCCGTTCCAGCCGGCCATGATGTCTTTCCATTCTCATTGATGGAAAAATATTTTCGCTCCTACTGGCCGACATTGGGACTGAATCACGATGCCTTTCTCCAGCTTGGGATCCACCCGAACGAACCTCATGCTGGATTTAATATGACCGCCTTTGCCCTCAGGATGTCCGGATTTCACAATGGGGTCAGCAAGCGTCATGGGGAAGTGGCCCGCCGCATGTGGCAGATGCTCTGGCCGGAGGTAACCGAGGAGGAGGCCCCTATTGATACTGTAACCAACGGCGTCCACGTACCCACATGGATCGAGCCGAAGATCGAACTACTCTTCAACAGGTATCTCGGTCCCAGCTGGTTGGCAGACCATGATAATCCCACTACCTGGGAGCTCATCGACGATATCCCGGACGAGGAGTTGTGGAAGACTCACTACTGGCTCAAGATAAAATTGATTGACGCCATCCGGGAGCGCGCACGTCTGCGCTGGGCAAAAGACCGGGCCAGCCCGTCGCTTATGATAGCGGGAGGTACCTTGCTGGACCCCTCAGTATTAACCATCGGGTTTGCCCGCCGTTTTGCCACATACAAGAGGGCGGATTTGATCTTTTATGACCTGGAGCGGCTGAAGAAACTTCTCAATGACCGCTGGAGGCCCATACAGATTATATTTGCCGGTAAGGCCCATCCAGCGGATGACCCGGCGAAGCGTATCCTCCAAAGGATATTTAACGCTGCCCGCGATCCTGACCTGGGGGGACGTATCGCCTTTGTGGAGGATTATGGAGAACAGTTGGCTCAGTACATGGTTCACGGGGTAGACGTATGGCTCAACAATCCCCTGCCGCCGCTTGAGGCCAGTGGAACCAGCGGGATGAAGGCCGCGCTCAACGGCGTGCCGAACCTTAGCATTATGGATGGCTGGTGGGTGGAGGGATTTAACGGCAAAAACGGTTGGGCATTTGGTGAGGGAGCAGCAGATAGTGATCGGGACAAGCAAGACGCCGAAGCTATCTATCAGATCCTGGAAAAAGAGATCATTCCCCTTTACTACAAGGTCTCCGATGACGGCATACCACACGAATGGGTCAAGGCCATGAAGGAATCAGTAAAGAGCAACGCGCCCAAGTTCTCTGCCAGGCGGATGGTCAAGGAATATGTTGAGAGATACTATGCCCCCGCACTGCAAAAGGCATAGAAGCAAGGTCAGCGTGGGTGATTGCTTGGAAGATAAGAGAATTATCAGGATCAGGCTTTTACTTTTGGCTCAATTACCTCGGCCCCAAAGAGGCCACTGCCGCCATCATCCCGACGAACTGCACGATACCCTTGCAGCGGAGGGCTCGTTCGAAAAAAGGAGCGCAAAGGTGAAGCTACCTAGTCATAAAACAAAAAATGAGGTCGAATACCCTATGACAACCCATGTAACCTTAAAAAGGGAGGATAATCATGGCAAAGCATTTTACTAACCGTTTTCGTCTGACATCCGACATGTTTCGTAAGGTTTTTCTGTTTGGGATTATGGTGTTATCTCTCAGTTCATGGTGTTTTACTGCTTGCACGCGACAGGAGGAACAGGCCAAGAAGCCGGCCGAGGTATCACCTCAGGCAGCTCCTGCCCAGGAGGCAGAGAAAACGAAGGGCCCGGTGGACTTGATCACTGCCATTGTACAAGTGGCACAGCAGGCCATCCCAGCGGTGGTGCACATCGAGGTGACCCAACGTCAGACCGTGACCAGCCCTCTGTTGCCCTTTGAAAACGATCCTTTCTTCCGACGCTTTTTCGGCGTTCCCGAGACACCTCGAAAATTCAAACGGGAACTGAAAGGCCTGGGCACAGGTATGATCATGGATTCGAAGGGTCATATTCTCACCAATAACCATGTGGTGGCAGGTGCCACCCAGATTCAGGTGCTGCTCGCCAGCGGC
>Ga0315545_1001308_pt1 | contig 24447 bp, 19 predicted proteins | sample SalMarSW160210MG_FD_203096 | JGI IMG/M metagenome (GOLD analysis project Ga0315545, IMG submission 203096) | Salt marsh sediment microbial communities from the Plum Island Ecosystem LTER, Massachusetts, United States - Salt Marsh Sediment SW1602-10 ...
AGCAAGGCCAACCGCTTTGCAGTGCCGGCAAACATCTTATTTCTAAACCTCAGACCAAAGGTAGCACTTGCTCCAGCCAGTGTCAACAGTGCAATTTTGCCGACAGGAGAAGTTTAAGGTATAATCTGAACCTAGGAGAGGTGTCCGAGTGGTTTATGGTGCCGTTCTCGAAAAGCGTGAGTGGTTGTGCCACCCTGTCCCCCCAGATACGATTTTGTGCTATCCTGCCCAGGGCGAAAACGACTTTTGTATCTGGCAGTGCCACCCTGTGCCACTGGGTGCTAGAAATCGGAGCGGCGAAAGGCAGTGGATGGTTCTTCGGCTTACCGGAATGGCTACAGCAAGGAGCGGAAGCTGACGTTGGGCTATGATAGAATTCACCAAGGAATACGGTATATATAGATAAATATTGAGTACTGGCAATGGTAGCCATTTATAGGTCAAGACCCAGCAAAATCCGGTAAGTTTTTGCCCTGCCCCCGCACCAGAGAACTAAGTCTTTGAGTAAAATAAGTTTGTTCAAAAGATAGAGAAAGGTAGCTGATTGCCATGGCAGAGGAGGCATGGAAGAATTATAAAGACAAGAAACACTCCAAGCCTTTACCATTAAAAGGTATCAGGGTACTTGAGGTGTGCACTCTCATTCTGGGTCCTTCGGGGCCAAGTTTTGCCGCAGCGATGGGTGCCGAAGTCATTAAGTGTGAAATCCCGCCTTTGGGGGATACCTGTCGTGACATGACTCCCTTTGGCTATTTATTTAGGGGATACGGGCCGGTATTTGTTCACAGTAACATCAACAAATACTGGATTGGCCTGGACTTGCATAAAACTGAAGCGCAGAAGGTGTTTCTAGAACTTGCGGCTAAGTCTGATGTCATTGAAGAAAATCTGAGACCGGGCGTGATGGAGAGCTGGAATGTTGGCTACCGACAGGTCAAGGAGGTTAATCCAGGCATTATTTATATCGCCAAGAATGGCTTTGGCCAGTGGGGTCAATACGCTAAGGAGAATAGGCCTTCTAATGACGGCGCTTCTCAGGGGTTTTCCGGATACGCCTGGATGTCAAGTTTCCCTGACCAACCACCACTTAAGAGCCGCACATACCCCTGCGATGATTATGGCGGATTGATGGGTGAGGTGGCGGTACTGGCTGCTCTCCACTATCGGGAGAGGACAGGTAAAGGACAGTATATTGAGCTGTCACAGAGTGAAAACATTATGCGGGCAATGTCCTGGGTCTGGCCCTACCAGCAAATTACGGGAAAGTCAGCCATGCCCGCTGGAAACAGGGATGTGTCTATATGTCCCGCAGACACCTTCCGCTGTGCCGATGATACCTTTGTGGCCTTAGCGGCGCCAGCTCCAAGGGAATTCAGGGGCCTGTGCACCGTTATGGGCAAGCCGGAACTGGCTGATGACCCTAGATTTAAAGACCACCTGACTCGACTGCGGGAGGAAAATGCCCCCCAAATTCTCAAGATTATTGCCGGTTGGGCAAGCACCAAGACCTCTGGGGAGATTGAGGAATTGGCCGAAAAGCATGGCTTCACTGCGTCCCACGTCTACACTGTCAAGGATGTCGTGGAGGACAGGCATTTCCGAGAGCGAGGCTTTATAACTGAGGTTGATGACCCCCTCCTCGGCAAGTACCACGACTACGAATTTCCAGTGATGATGTCCAAGACCCCGCCAAAGGTTAAGTGGTCAGTCAGGCCGGTGGGCTTTGACAACGAATATGTGATGGCACACCATTTGAGCAAAAGTGAAAACGAAATTAAGCAGTTGTATGAGTGTGGTGCTTTGGGCAAGTGGGCTGACGTGCCGGGACGCCGGCCACCACCTGGCTGGGATGGCAAGGCCGGACTGAGAGCGCCAAAGGACCTGCCACAGCAAAGGATTGAGAGTGCTGTCTCTAGCTTACGCCAGGGGAAGAAAGATAAAAAAACGGAGAAGAAACAACCAACCTGGACAGACTGGATAAGAGAGAGGGATAATCCCAGGATTGCCCATACCAGACCTGAGGCTCTGGATGATATAACCATGTTGGACTTGAGCTATAAGAGCTTCGCCGGGTGTTACTGTTCCTCAATGTTAGCCGAATTTGGCGCTGAGGTTTTGAGAATAGAGCCCCCGGAGGGCGATTTCATCAGGAGCTGCACCCCCTATGGTGTGCTGCATAAGGGTGAGGGGCTGAACTATCTGACCGAGGGCAGAAACAAATTTCACATTACCCTGAACCTTGAAAATTCCGAAGGCAGGGAGATACTCAAAGCATTGGCAAAGCAGGCTGACGTGCTTATAGAGACATATAGCCCAGGAGTCATGGATGGCTGGGGTATTGGCTATGAGCAATTAAAGGAGATTAATCCCAGGCTGATATTTGCTTCTATAACGGGCTACGGACAGTTCGGACCCATGAGCCGGAGCCGAATGCCAGACTATGAAAATATTGCTCAGGCCAGATCAGGAATACAGTCGGGTACAGGAGAGGTCATGCCCGAGGGCAAGAGCTACGATGAATGTCCCTGGGCAGTTCCCACCAAGGCTGGCCCCTGGATAGGCTGGGCACAACCGGGAACATTTATGGCGGTTGGTATTCTGGCTGCTTTGCACTGGAGAGTGATGACCGGGGAAGGACAGGCGCTGGATGTGGCCACGGCTGAGGCTTACGCTCGTTTTGATGACTATGCTGCCCTGTGGTATCAGGGGGCCGGTGTTGTTGCTGAGCGCTTTGGCAGCCTGGATACTGCTGCTTGGCTATACTGCTTTGCGCCAACCAAGGATGGTGCCGTTTTTCTGGGGGGCTTGAGGTTGGAGATGTGGCAGGCCTTCGCCGACATGGTCGGGAAATGGGATGAGTGGGGCGCCGGGAACTGGGCGAACCTGACAATTTTTACGGAAAAGGAGCAGCAATTGAAATGGGCACCGCTGGTCTTTGCCGAGACACGCAAATACACCAATGAGGAACTGGTGAGCATGTCGGTGGAATATGCCAATAAGGGTCGCTTAGCTCCCATTACCCCAGTGGTGGCGCCAGTCTGTTCTCCCCAGGAAGCGATGGAAGATGCCAACTGGTTGGAGAGGGGGATTTTTACTCCGGTTAAAGACCCTGTTTATGGAGAACTCATTGTCGCTCAGGCGCAGCACAAAATGTCGAAAACACCAGTAAGAACAAAGTGGGTGTGCCGACCGGCAGGCTATGACAATGAGCACATCTACCTCAAATATATGGACTTTGGACCCTCCAAGCTAAAGAAGTTGAAAAAGGCGGGCATAATTTAGAAGTGGACTTTGAATTTACCGCAGAGCAGGAAAGATTCCGGCAAGAAGTTCGTTCCTTCCTGGATAAAGAGCTACCACCGGACTGGGTGGACTACACAGGGACAGCGATAGATGACACAATCGCCCCCGGTAAAGACGGCGAGCCAGTCTTCAGGGACATAGCACTTAAGCTTGGCAAGAAGGGGTGGCTTTCTCTCTTCTGGCCTAAGGAATACGGGGGTCAAGCTTGCTCTTATGTGGATTACCTTATCTTTTTAGAGGAGATAGCAAGCCGTGGCTCACCAGGCTACAACGCTATTGGTGCCAAAATGCTGGCGCCCACTCTATTTAAATATGGTACTGAAGAACAAAAGGAGAAACATCTTAAGCCAATTGCTAGGGGAGAGGAGTTCTGGTGCGAAGGATTCACTGAACCTAATGCTGGCTCTGACCTCGCTTCACTCCAGACAAAAGCGGTCAGGGACAACGATGCCTATGTAATAGATGGTCAGAAGACCTGGTGTACCTTTGCCAAGTATTCTGACTGGTGTTGTCTGCTGGCTAGAACAGACCCGGAGTTAAAAAGACACCGGGGCATCAGCTTTTTCCTGGTTGACTTGTCTACGCCTGGTGTTACCGTCAGGCCTATAATTGATATACAAGGCGAGCCGGACTTCGGTGAGATATTCTTTGAGAATGCTAGGGTGCCGAAGGAGAACCTTGTAGGTGGGGAAAATGAGGGGTGGAAAGTGGTGCAAACGATGCTGAGTTACGAGCGCATAGCCATTGCTCCAGTGGCTGTAGCACGATGCTTGATTGACCGACTGGTAAAGTATATAAAAGCTAATCCCCAGAGGCAGTGGGGAAATAGTAGACAGGCGTTAGCTCAATTAAAGGTAGAGGCAGAGGTTGGGCGGCTTATTTGTTACCGATTAGCCTGGCTACATGATAAAGGGATAGCTACAGCTTATGATGCTGCTGAATCGCGATTATATGGCACCGAGTTGCTTAAGCGTGCAGCTAAGGTAGCCATAGAATTATTGGGATTGTATGGTCAGCTTGACAAAGAGGATAGCCGTGCTCCTTTACAGGGATGGTTCAAACATTTATATCTTTCTTCCATAGGAGTAACTATAGCCGCCGGGACTTCCGAAATTTTAAAGAATATAATTGCTAGTAGTGGTCTAGGATTACCGAGAGCATAATAAGTAAAAGGCGGGCTTTACCAGGGAAGCCGAGGTTACTAAGGGACTATAGCTTAACAAAGCTGAAAATCACTTGCCTCATGCCTTTGTCTTACTGGGTTATCAATCTCTCTCAATGTGTCAGCTATTCTCTTAACCTTTTTCTTTTATTGAATATTAAACTCATCCACATGAGGGGTCTAGTTAGCCCAAATTTTTGATCCTAGAATTTGCTGGTTGGGGAAATCATAGCTGGCGTTCTGGCTGCAGTAATAGTGTATCTATGATGAGGAGGAGAAGGAGACCAGCTGCCTAGTGTGAATGGCGTGCCTGAGACATAATAATATCCTGAATGTGCAGTTAGGTCACAATTGCTTCCTATGAAAGAATAATGCAAATTATTTTGTCCAAGTCACCCTGTCCTCCTTGAGACTTGGCTCAGCCTCCTATTCGTGCCCTTAAGAGTGCACACTGTAAAGTCCGAGACCCGAGCCCCTTACCCTGAATTAGGAGCGCAGCTCCCTACCGGGAGCCCGCTAAAGCAAATTAAAGGCGGCCCGGGTAGTCTGGCACATATGCTCTACGTTCACTCATAACGTGGTACACTATCTTAAGCAGTCGCCTGGCCATTATTGTCTTGGCTACATTCCCGCTTTTGATTCTCCTCAAATCATTCAATTGCTGAGTAAGCCCCTACAGCCTACCGACTTGGTGTTTTCCCACCCCGACGGCAGACCGTTCAGGCCGAATACTGTCAGCAGGGCGTTTCAGGAAATCGCCCAAAGCGTCGGACTAAAGGGTGTCAGGCTTCATGACTTGCGCCACGCTCACGCCACAATCTTGCTTCAACTAGGTGTTCACCCCAAGATTGTCCAAGAGCGGCTTGGGCACAGTTCCATATCCACGACTCTGGATATCTATTCGTATGTCCTGCCCGGCTTGCAGGAGGCAGCAGCGCGCCGCTTTGAGGAAGGGTTGGAGAGTGTTCTGACTCAGGCCCAGGTTACCGAGGTTCTTGAGAAAAATGTCGGCAAAATGTCGGCAAAGTTGCCCCTGAGGAGGTTTTGGGGTAAAATCTGAACCTAGGAGAGGTGTCCGAGTGGTTTATGGTGCCGCTCTCGAAAAGCGGTCTCCGGTTATACCGGAGCGTGGGTTCGAATCCCACCCTCTCCGCCAAAACTGATTATGGAGAGGTGCTGGAGTGGACTATCAGGCGCGCCTGGAGAGCGCGTGTAGCCTTTGGCTACCGTGGGTTCGAATCCCACCCTCTCCGCCAGCCTACGCCAAGGCTACGGCTGGCAAGCCAGATAAACTATGTGGTACGTATATATTCTGAGAAGCGCGATAGATAAAAATCTCTATGTAGGTTCAACGAATAGTATTAGCCGCCGATTGACTGAACACAACTCTGGGAAGGTTGATTCTACGAAAAATAGAACGCCTTTCAGTTTGAAGGCATATCTTGCAGTTAAAAATCGGTCAAGAGCCATCGAGCTTGAACAATATTTTAAGACTGGCTCAGGGAGGGCTTGGTTACAAAAACGAATCCTTTAGCCATCGAAGCTCCATAAGAGCGTAGTTGGCCACTCTCTCCGCTGTACCTCCCACCGATTTTCTAAATAAATAACTAGAAGGAAACTTATCATCAAGAAGCCAAGGTTTCTTGCCTTTATGTCAGGGCTGCTACCCCTCTTTATCCTGGCCCACTTCAGTCATCACTTCACCGCCGCCATTTTCCAACCCCTCACCCCTTTTATCCGAGATGATTTCAAGCTTGACTACACACAAATGGGCTGGATGATGTCCGCCTTCAACATCGCCTACGGCATCAGCCACCTGCCCGCCGGCTGGCTTTCCGACCGGCTCGGCCCCCGGATGATGATTACCCTGGGTATTTCCGGGGTGGCACTGTTTGCCATACTCGTCGGTTTGGCTCCGACCTATCTGGCAATGGCTATTTTCCTGATTTTGCTCGGGGTGGTGGGTGGTGGCTACCACCCCGCCGCAGCACCCCTGGTCGCGGCATCCGTTGACGCAAAGAACCGGGGCAGGGCGCTGGGGCTGCACCAGATAGGCGGCACTGCTAGCTTCTTCCTGACTCCACTGATTGCCGCTGCCATCTTTCACACCCTGAGCTGGCGGGGCACCATCATTAGCCTGGCCATCCCCGCCTTTATCATCGGCATCGTGCTCTTCGTGCTCCTGGGAAGGCGCGGCTATGCTCAAAAAGCCCCCCCAGTGGACGCCAGCCGCCGGGCTGAAACACGGGAAACCCCCAGCAATCCGCGCCGGCTGGTACCCTTCATCACTCTGGGAGTGGCGCTTCAGGTGCTGATACTATCGGTGATATCCTATATTGCCCTCTTTGCCGTTGACAACCTCCAAGCCAGTGAGGAAACCGGCGCTTTCCTGTACTCCCTCTTCCACTTTGCCGGGCTGTGGGCAGGACCCGTCGGCGGTTACCTCTCCGACCGCCTGGGTACAGTGCCAGTGATGCTGGTGGTAAGCATTATCGCCGGTCCCGCCCTATACCTGCTCACCCTAACCTCCCTGGGATGGAGCGTCTGGCTAGTATTGTTCGTCCTCGGCGTCTGCATGTATATCGGCATGCCAGTCACGGAGTCTCACATCATCACTCACGCCCCGGAGCGTCGCCGCTCCACAGTGCTCGGCATCTACTACTTTGCCAGCCGGGGAGGCGCCGGCCTAATCATACCGGTAGTGGGCTATCTCGCCGACCGTTTTGGCTTTGGCACCAGCTTCACCATCGTGGGGGGTGCGTTGCTGGGGATAGTTATCATCTGCTCGGCACTCCTGTGGGGAAGCCGCGACTGAATCGTAATTGCTACTAGTTTGCCTCTATGCTAGAATTGCTTAGAAGTGACTAAAAAAGACACCAAATACTGGATAGGCTTCAGCATGATACCCCGCATCGGGCGGGTTAAACTTTCACAGCTGGAAAGCTATTTTGGCAACCTGGAGTCGGCGTGGCAGGCTAACCCCGCTGAACTGAAGCGCTCGGGGCTGGATAGCAGCTCAATAAATGCCATCGCCCAATGGCGACCAAAGATTTCTCTGGAAGCGGAGATGGAAAAACTAAACCGCTACGGGGTAAAGGCACTTACCTGGCATGACCCGGATTATCCATCCCGGCTCAAGGAGATATATGATTATCCCCCAATACTTTATGTCAGGGGTTCCCTGCTCCCCCAGGATGAGTGGTGTCTGGCAGTGGTGGGCACCCGCCGGGCTACCGCTTATGGCCGACAGGCAACAGAGGAGATAGTGGCTGACCTGGCTAAAAACAAAATCACCATCGTGAGCGGCTTGGCTAGAGGAATTGACTCTATAGCCCACCATAGCGCCCTGGAAGCAGGCGGCAGGACGATTGCCGTATTTGCCTCTGGGCTTGATATTGTTTACCCCGCCGAGAATGCCGCTCTAGCCCGCAGCATCATTCAGCAAGGAGCCGTGATAAGCGAGTATCCATTGGGCACCAGACCCAGGGCTGATAACTTCCCCCGGCGTAATCGGATTATGAGCGGACTGAGCCTCGGCGTGCTGGTGGTTGAGGCTGATGAGACCAGCGGGGCGATGATTACCGCTCATCTGGCACTGGAGCAAAATAGAGAGGTGCTAGCTGTCCCGGGCAGCATCCTGTCACCAACCAGTCGAGGTACTAACCACCTCATCCAGGAAGGGGCTAAGCTAGTCCGTGACTACACCGATATCCTGGAGGAACTGAACTTGACGGCAGTAGCTCACCAGATGGAGATTAAAGAGGTTATACCCGCCTCCGAGACTGAGTCGCTGTTAATAAAGCAGCTGGGTACCGAGCCTACCCATATTGATGAGGTCTGCCGCGGCAGCGGTCTGCCTACATCAGTGGTCAGCAGCACTCTGGCTATGATGGAACTCAAGGGCCTGGTAAAGCAGGTAGGAACTATGAATTATGTCCTGTCCCGGGAAGCCAGAGAGGCATACCGGGTAAAGGTAGACTAGGACAATGAAGAAGAATCTGGTCATCGTTGAATCTCCAGCCAAAGCCAGAACGCTGAGCAAGCTATTAGGTGCTAACTATAGCCTCAAAGCCTCAATGGGCCATGTAAGAGACCTGCCCAGGAGCGGGTTGGGGGTGGACATTGAAAAGGGCTTCGCCCCTAAATATGTGGTGCTCAGGGCGAAAAGTAAGATTGTAAACGAGCTTAAAAAGGCAGCTAAAGATGCCTCCGCCGTATATCTTGCCACCGACCCCGACCGCGAGGGAGAGGCTATCTCCTGGCACCTGCAAAAGGTAACAAAAACAAACCGCAAACCCTACCGCCGTGTCGTATTCCACGAAATAACCAAGGAAGCTATCAAGCGTGCCTTTGACCATCCTCGCTCTATAGACATGCAATTGGTCAATGCCCAGCAGGCGAGGCGCATCCTGGATAGACTAGTCGGCTATAAGCTAAGCCCTCTGCTCTGGCGGAAGGTGAGAAGAGGACTATCAGCCGGTAGAGTGCAGTCGGTGGCACTGAAGATTATTGTTGACCGCGAGCGTGAAATCGAAAAATTTGTCCCCGTAGAATACTGGACTATTGAGGCTGAGCTAGCCAAGACTGCCCAGAAGCCAACTTTTAGAGCCATGCTCATTGGCCTCGACGATGGCACCAAGCTGGAGATTCATAACGAGCAAGAAGCCACTGAACTCAGCGATAAGCTGAAACAAGCCAGCTATAAGGTAAGCAAGGTGAGCGTCAAGAAGGCGACCCGCCAGCCAGCGCCACCGTTTATCACCAGCACCCTGCAGCAGGAGGCATGGCGCAAGCTCCGCTTCCCGGCCAAGCTGACGATGAGTGTGGCTCAGGAGCTTTATGAGGGTCTGCCCATCGGCGATGAGGGGAATGTGGGACTTATAACTTACATGCGCACCGACTCCACCAGGGTAACTCGCTCAGCCATTACTGAAACCAGAGCCTTCATTACTGAGAAGTATGGCCCTCAGTATGTTCCATCCCATGCCCGTTCCTTCGCCAGAACGGTGAAGGGAGCACAAGAAGCTCACGAAGCTATTCGTCCCACCAAGATTTGGCGGGAGCCTTCACTGCTTAAACCCCACCTCAGTGACGCCCAATTCAAGCTTTACCAGCTCATCTGGAAACGAATGGTAGCTAGCCAGATGTCAGCCGCCACTTTTGATAATACTACGGTTGATATTCAAGCCCGATGCCCCCGTTCTAAAGTTAATTATCTGCTAAGAGCCTCCAGCTCGGTTAACACCTTCCCCGGGTTCATGACTCTTTATATTGAGAGCAAAGACGAAGCTGAAGAAAAGCCCGGTCCCACCCTCCCACCGTTGGAAAAAGGCGATAAACTTGAGCTTATAGAGCTTTTCCCCGAACAGCACTTTACCAAGCCCCCACCCCGCTTTACCGAAGCCACCTTGATTAAGATGCTGGAGCAGTGGGGAATCGGGCGCCCCAGCACCTATGCCCCAATACTCTCCACCATTCAGGAGCGGGAATATGTTACCAGGACCGAGGGCAGATTTCAGCCCACCGAGCTGGGTATTGTGGTCAATGACCTGCTCAACAAACACTTCCCTGACATCGTTGACATTGAATTTACCGCCCACATGGAGGAGGAACTGGACAAAGTAGCCAATGAAAATAAGGACTGGGTGATGGTGGTTCAGGATTTCTATATCCCCTTTGAGCAGAGCCTTCAAAGTGCCGCTGAGCTTATGGAGAAGGTGAAGTTGGAGGAGCCAACCGACGAAATTTGTCCTGAATGTGGCAAGCCCCTGGTAATCAAAACCGGGCGCTACGGAAAATTCTTAGCCTGCAGTGGTTATCCAGAGTGCAAATATACTAAATCCTTTCAGGTCAAGGTTGGCGTTAAATGTCCGCAGTGTGGCGGTGAGCTGGTGGAGAGGAAAACTAAAAAGAAACGCGTTTTCTACGGCTGCAGCAACTACCCCGATTGTAAGTTTATCCTGAACGCCAGACCCCTCCCCCAGCCCTGCCCCCAGTGCGGCGGACTGCTCACCGTATACCGCCGCAACCTGGTAAAATGCACCAAATGTGAGTATAGAGGGAGGATAGGAGAAGCCGGAGAAGGAAAGAGAAGCGAAGCCCCTATGGGGCGGGCGGAAAGAAACATAAGAGGGTTACAGAGAGGCAAAACCCCTATGGGGCGGGCGGGTGGAAAAAAAGACACCCGAAAACGGGGAGGGGCTGGAAAGAAAGATACAAGCTAAAAAGTAGGTGGGGTGGGTGAGAGAGTTTTAGAGGTGAAACCTCTGAGGGCGGGAGGAGTGGGAAGAAAGACATAGGACTAGCACCATGCAGGAAGTCTTTAATAGATACATAAACTACCTTGAGGCGGAACGCAATGTCTCAGCCTATACCGTGCGCAACTACAAGGCTGACCTGCTGGACTTCTTTTACTTCCTCAAGAAGAAGAAAGCCGATTCGCTAGAAGTAGATAGAAAAGTTTTGCGTGATTACCTGACCTATTTAACCAAGCAAGGCATTGTCAAAGCCAGCATTGCCCGCAAGCTATCGGCTATTCGCTCCTTCTATCGCTATCTGGTACGTGAAAAAATAATCTCCGCCAACCCCATAGAAATGGTCTCTTCACCCAAGCTGGATAAGCGCCTGCCCTCCTTTCTCACCCTGGAGGAAGTGGAGCGACTGCTCAACGCCCCCGACCTGTCCACACCCCAGGGACAGCGCGACCGGGCTTTGCTGGAGTTGCTATATGCCTCCGGTCTCAGGGTAAGCGAGCTGGTAAACCTGAACCTTAATCAAATCGACCTTGACACCAATGAAATTCGTGTCTGGGGGAAGGGCTCCAAGGAAAGGATGGTGCTGATGGGCGAGCCAGCCGCTGAGGCACTGCGTAATTACCTTAAGCAGGGCAGACCCAAACTCTTAGCCGAAAAGAGAGGCAATGCCCTGTTCCTCAATCGTTATGGTCAGCGCCTCCCCGAACGAAGGGTGCAAAGAATACTAGAGCAATACGCCAAAAAGAGTGACATCGGCAAGAGGGTCCACCCCCACATGCTGCGTCATACCTTCGCCACCCACTTGCTTGATGGCGGCGCCGATTTAAGGGTTGTCCAGGAGCTTCTGGGGCACGCCCGGCTTTCTTCCACCCAGATTTACACCCACGTCACCAAGGGGCAAGCGAGGAAGGTATATCTGGCAGCTCACCCCTTAGCCAAGGAAAAAGACGATGAGCCTGAAGATAAGCGATAGAATACAAAAGCTGCGCCAGGGACTAAGCGAAAAGGAGATTGACGGCATCCTTATCTCCCAGCCGGAGAACAGGCGCTACCTATCCGGCTTTGATGGCTCGGCTGGTTTTCTGATGGTTACACCACAAGACGCCATTTTAGCCACTGACTTCCGCTACATTGTCCAAGCCAAGAGCCAGGCCCCTGATTATGAGCTTTTTCCGATAACCAATGAAATAGGTGACTGGTTCCCCCGGCTGGTGACTGAGCTGGACATGAAAAGGCTGGGATTCGAGGCTGAGCACATCGCCTTCGCTCGGCATCGGCAGTTATCTGATATACTGAATAAAGGCAAATCCCAGCTCAAGCTTATCCCGGTAGACGGCATGGTAGAATCACTCCGAGCCATAAAAGAAGCTGAGGAAATCGAGCTTATCACCAAAGCCGCCGAGATAACCGACGCCGCCATGGAATATATCCGGGACAAGCTCCGCCCCGGCATAACCGAAAAGGAAGCCGCCTGGGAGATAGAGAGATTCATGCGAGAGAAAGGTAGCCAGCCTCTACCCTTTGATGTTATTATTGCCTCAGGACCAAATTCCGCCCTGCCCCATGCCCAACCCTCAGCCCATGCCATCCAGGAAGCTGAGCCGATAGTAATTGATATCGGAGCCAGGGTTGGGGGTTACGGTAGCGACCTGAGCCGAACCATCTGCCTGGGCACCCCTGATGACACTTTCAATAAGATATATGATACCGTTCTTGGCGCCCAAGCAGCGGCAATGGCTATAATTAAAGAAGGGATGACCGGCGGCGAGGCTGACCAGCTAGCCAGGGTAATTATTGAGCAGGCGGGCTATGGCGAAGCCTTTGGTCACGGCTTGGGTCACGGCGTAGGGCTAGCCCCCCACGAACTGCCACGCCTCAGTCCCAATTCGCCGGAAAAGCTAGTAGAGGGCATGGTATTTACCATTGAGCCCGGTATTTATCTTGAAGGGTGGGGAGGGGTGAGGATTGAGGACCTAGTAATAATGGAAAAGGGCAAGGTAAGAGAAATCTCAAAAGCCAAGAAATAGACCATATTGGAGTTTACGATGATAGATAGCGGCGAACTAAGAAAAGGGATTACTATCGAGTTAGAGGATAAGCTATATCAGGTGCTGGATTATCAGCACATCAAGATGGGGCGCGGTAGCGCCCAGGTTAGACTTAGACTTCGTGATATCCGCAGCGGTCACACCATTGAGCGCTCCTTCCAGGCCAGTGAGAAGTTCGCCCGGGCACGCCTGGACTATCGCACCATGCAATACCTTTATAATGATGGCGATTCGCATTACTTCATGGACGAGGAGACCTTTGAGCAGACGCCCATCAACGCCAGCCATCTGGGTGACGCCCTCAACTACTTAAAGGAGGGCATGTCGCTGGAGGTATCAAGCTACAAGGGCAAGCTGGTGGGGGTGGAGCTACCCATCACCGTTGAGCTTGAGGTGGTTGAGACCGGACCCGGTTTCAAAGGGGATACCGCCACCGCCGGCAATAAGCCAGCCAAGCTGGAGACCGGCATTACCGTTCAGGTTCCCCTGTTTATCAATAATGGAGATGTTATCAAGGTTGATACTCGCACCGGCGAGTACCTAGAGAGGGTAAGTTAAAGCCAAATTGCTGAAAGCTGACCTTCATATTCATAGTGAATACTCAATGGACTGCAATATGCCTTTGGAAAAGATAGTCAGTCGTTGCCAGGAGGTCGGGATAAACTGCATTGCTATATGCGACCATGGCACCGCCGAGGGGGCATTAAAGATGCGGGAGATATCGCCTTTTCCGGTAATCGTCGCCGAAGAGATTTTAACCCCGCATGGCGAAATTATGGGCATGTTCCTTGAAGAAACCATACCCAGCGGACTATCTGTGGAGCAGACAATATCCCGAATCAGGGCTCAGGGTGGCTTGGTTTGCATACCGCATCCCTTTGATATCTTCCGCGGTTCTGCCTTGCGCAGCAACACACTAGAGGAAATAGCCGAACAGATTGACATTTTAGAAGTACTCAACTCACGCTATATTCTCGGCCGGAGTTCGACTAAAGCACTAGCTTTTGCCTTGAAGTATGGTATCGCCCAGAGCGCCGGCAGTGATGCCCATACCCCTCATGAGATAGGCAACGCCTATGTAGAGATGCCCGAGTTCAATGGCAGGGATGACTTCCTTGAAGCTCTGGAAAAGGGCAAAATTTCAGGGCACAGGACGACTCCCTTAATTCACTTCGCCAGTGCCTGGGCAAGGCTAAAAAAGAAGCTCTGAAGTAGAGTTAAAGAGAGGCGAAGCCTCTTTTGGGCGGGCGGAGTGGGAAGAAAAGCAACCGAAAACAGGGGGTGGGGTTGAAAAAAACCTATAAACTTGGCTGGTTTTCCACCGGCAGAGATAAAGCCGCCAGGGATTTGCTGACCGTGGCTCAAAGAAGCATCGCTCTGGGCGAGATTGAGGCCGAGATAGCCTTTGTCTTCTGCAATCGTGAGCCCGGCGAATCACAAGACAGCGACCTGTTCCTCAAACTGGTTGAGAGCTATGGACTGCCCCTCGTCTCCTTTTCTTCACAAGGGTTCAAAACAAGCCAGCCGAGACTATCACCGCAGTGGCGTATTAGCTATGACCGAGAAGTGATGAAACGATTACAGAGGTTTGATGCTTACCTGTGTGTCCTGGCTGGCTATATGCTCATCGTCGGCGAGGAAATGTGCCAGAGATACAATATGATCAACCTCCACCCGGCGGCTCCAGGCGGACCCAAGGGAACCTGGCAAGAGGTAGTCTGGCAATTGATTGATAGTAAGGCTCAAGCAACCGGGGTGATGATGCACCTGGTGACCCCTGAGCTGGACGAGGGACCGCCGGCGACTTACTGCACCTTCCCCATCAGGGGTGTACCGTTTGATAAATACTGGCGGGAAATAGAAGGGCAAACGGTTGAAGAAATTAAAAAAAGTCAGGGCGAAAGCAATCGCCTTTTCAAGCTTATCCGCCAACACGGGCTGGCCAGAGAATTCCCACTGATAATATCTACCCTCAAGGCGTTCAGCCAGGGTAAGGTTAAGATAAAGGGGGAAAAGGTGGCTGATGCTGACGGTAAACCGATTAAGGGGTATAATCTGACCGACGAAATTGACAGGATAGTGAAGGGAATCTGAGAGGAGCGAAGCCCTTATAGGGCGGGCTGGGTGGGAAGAAAAACAACTGAAAACGAGACGAGGTAAAAACTAATGGCGAACTTCATCTGTTTTGACCTTGAAGGACCTTTGTCACCCCAAGATAACGCCTATGAGCTAATGAAGCTCTTCCCCAATGGCGATAAGATTTTTGAGGTTATAAGCCGCTACGATGACCTGCTGACGCTGGAAGAGAGGGAGGACTATGAGCCGGGGGATACCCTGGCTCTTATCGTACCCTTCCTCATTCTCCATAACATCTCCGAGGATAACATCGCCACTCTGGCTGCTAAAGCCAGCTTAACCGGTGGCGCCGCCAAACTTATCTCCTGGCTCCAGTCTAGCAGCTGGAAGGTATTCTGCATCAGCACCAGCTACGAACAATACGCCTTTCACATTACCCAAAAATTGGACATTTACGCTCATAATGTTGCTTGCACCCCCTTCCCCCTGGATAAATTCCGAGCCGCTCTAAGTCAGGAAGAGAGCAAGCTACTACAGCAGGCTGAAGAAGATATGATGACCATGCGCCCGGTTGCCGATGATAAGCGGATTAAACAAAGTCTGGATAAATTCTTCTGGGAGAAGCTGCCCGATACTGACCTCGGTGCCGCCATAAAACAGGTAAAGCCGATTGGCGGGCGGCGTAAGGTAGATGCCCTGAAAAGGTTTGCCGATAAATACGACCAGCCTTTATCAAAATGGGTGGTGATAGGCGATAGCATTACCGATTTCAGAATGCTCCAGGCGGTGGAAGAGGCGGAGGGGTTAGCCATTGCCTTTAATGCCAATGAGTATGCTCTACCCTATTCAACTATGGGCTTAGCCTCCACCCTCATCAGTGACCTGACTGAAGTACTGGAGGTATGGCCGAAGGGTCAGCGAGGCGCGGTGGAGAGAATAGTGAAATATAAAGAGAAATGGGAGGGTAAAGGTGATAGGGGCTACTTCCACTGGCTATCGGGCAGAAAAGATATAAACGATATTATTGGAGTTCACAAGAGAATAAGAAAGTTAGTCAGGGAGGAAGCCAGCAAGCTGGGGTAGGCATTTCTCAGGGGTTCAAGGGCAAAACAGCAAAGGATACTGATAACCAACTGAGTTTTTCCCACCCTAAGCCACCCTACAGAGGTTAGACCTCTCTTCACCCTCCTTCCTGGGGGGTGGGGAAGCAAGTTATAGAGACGCAGCCTATGAGGGTGGGTTGGGTGGGCAGAAAAACATGGGGGATGGGGCTTATAAAATGAATATTCAAGTAATTGGGGTGGGGGCACTGAATATAGACCATATATATAAGGTAGAACGTATCCTTGACGATGGGGAGGCGGTGGTAGAGGAGGCTAAATCCTTTCCCGGCGGCTCAGCCGCCAATACCATCTACAGTCTGGCCAAACTGGGAATAAGCGCCGGTTTCTGCGGCATTGTTGGCGATGACGATGAGGGCAAAGTATTGCTCCAGGACTTTCAGGAAGTCGGAGCAGACATCAGCCGAATACAGGTAAAGCCCAAAGCAAAAACCGGCTCGGTATTATGCCTCAGCGACAAGTTAGGCAAGCGCTCCCTCTATGTCCTGCCCGGCGCCAATAACCTGCTTACCATAGATGACCTGGACTTGAGCTATATAAACCAGTCGGGGATGCTTCACCTCTCGTCATTTGCCGATGATAGGCAGTTCAAGGTATCGCTGGAATTGATAGATAAGCTGGACTCGTCGGTCAAGCTCAGCTTTGCCCCCGGCGCACTATACGCCATCAAGGGACTCAAAGCTCTCGCCCCAATATTGAGCCGAACCTACCTTCTGTTCATTAACCAGGATGAACTCCGGCAATTGACCGGTAAGGATGTTAAGGTGGGAACGGAAAGCTGCCTCAAGCAGGGCTGCCATAATGTTGTGGTTACTTTGGGCAAAGGGAGCAAGTTGGGCAAAGCCGCCGTCGGCTATATCAGGGACGCCGAAAATGAATATGTAATCGAACCTGCCAGCCGAGATACAGGGGCGGAAGTGGATACCACCGGCGCCGGAGATGCCTTTGCCGCCGGTTTTCTTTACGGGGTGGTTAATAACAAAGGACTTGAGGAATGTGGTCGTCTGGGCGATATTGCAGCCCAGTTCTCTATTACTAAAATGGGGGCAAGGCAGGGTCTCCCTACCCTTAATCAACTGGCTCAGCGCTACCGGAAGCCTTACACTAAGGAATGACGGTTAAGGAACCTAGCAACTAGATAACCCGCATATATTAGAAAGGAACTACCTAATATCCTATGGACCTCTCAACACCTCATCGTGGTCACCCACATTGCGTAGAATTAGAGTATCATCCCTGAACTCAAATGACAAGCGGATTGCCCTACTAGCCCTAGCCTCCCATACACCCGTTGTCCCTTCTACTTTTTTGACCCGAAGGCTTTGATGCCGAATATTATTTACCAAAAAGGAGAGCGCCTTCTCGACTGCTCTCCTTTGTCGCTGATTTAATTTTTGATACGCCTTTTTAAACCGTTCTGTCCGCGCTATTTTCATTCCAGCATACTATGGCCTCAACTCGGCAATCAAGTCATCTACCGAATCGAACGTCTTTAGCCGGCCCATTCTTATATCCTCATCTGCTTCACGCTCACCCTCCTGCCATTCCTTAGTCCAAAAATATGCTTGATCCCTATCTACAAGTTTCTGCACAACTACACGTATAGTTCTATCCTCGACAATAAATCTCAGATAGTCCCCCTCCTGAATCTGGGCCTCTTTGCGCAAAGAGGACGGCAATGTAATTTGCCCCCGACGTGCCACTTTAACAGTTTCACTCACCATAAAAGCACTCCCTGTTATTTTGTCTGTATTTCCGTAATTCCAATTTTCCGTTTTTCCTACTATAGCACATATCTTGACTTTTGTCAATACCCTACCCTTAATCAACTGGCCCAGCGCTACCAGAAGCTTTATAATAAAGAGCTATAGCTACTTCTCTCTCGGCTTGGTCAGAATTTCATCCACAATCCCGTACTCCACCGCCTGCTCAGGGTTCAGGTAGAAGTCCCGGTCGGTATCATGGGTTATTTTTTCCACCGTTTGACCGGTGTGCTTGACTAAGATGTTTCTTATTATCTCCTGCATGCGCATAATCTCCCGGGCGGCAATTTCCACATCGGCTGCCTGTCCCTGAGCGCCACCAAACGCCTGATGTAAGTGTATCGTGGAGTTGGGCAGGGCATAGCGTTTGCCCTTAGCCCCGGCACAAAGAAGCAGCGTCCCCATGCTCGCCGCCAGCCCAACACAAATGGTGGACACGTCAGGGCGTATCAGCTGCATGGTGTCATAAATGGCGAGACCAGCGGCGATGATGCCACCGGGGCAGTGAATGTAGAGGCTTATGTCCTTGTCCGGGTCCTCTCGCTCAAGGTAGAGAAGCTGGGCAATAATAACATTAGTCACCTGGTCATTAATCGGCATGCCCAACATGACAATGCGCTCTCTAAGCAGGAGCGAGTATATATCAAAGGCTCGTTCCCCTCTGGCACCACTTTCAATTACCATAGGAATAACGTTCATCGGTTGGACATTCATTTCTCTCCTTCCGCTAGCTTTTTACGGCTCACTATTACGTAATTATAACCTATTCTCCGATTTTTCGCACCTGGCATAAGGTAGTTTTAAACCCGGGATAAGCCGAAATCGGGTCACGCTGTTCGCCATCGGTCAGGATATTGGCATTAGCTTCACTCCACCCATGCTGCAGGCTGAGCACCTGGGGAGGAATATCAGGGGTAACACTGGCGTTTAGGGTAATGCTTCCCTTAGGTGATTCCACAACTACCTGGTCGCCATCAGCAATACCCAGACTTTCTGCTGGCTCAGGATTAATCTCCACCAAAGGCTGGGGCGTTAGCTTCCTCAGCCGGTCAATATTGCGATGCTGGGAATGGGTAAAAGCAATTGACCTGGTGCCGGTAATCAAAATGAAGGGATATTGCTCAGACTGGTCCTCCGATGGTGGGGTAAATGTGGGCAGGGGGTCATATCCATAGTCAGCTAATGTCTGAGAGAACAGCTCTACCTTCCCTGATGGAGTATCAAATCCTTCCTGTTCATATTTTCGCTGCTGATTAAGTTGACGATATAGTATGCCACCCGGATTTTGCCCCAGCTGCTCCAGGGTAATATTCAATGGCTCAAGCAGGTAAGTGAAAAGCTCATCAGCGCTCTGCCAGCGGAAATAAACAGCGTAGCCCATTTTCCTGCCCAGCTCAGCCCATAACTGCCAGTCCGCCAGACAGCCAGCCGGAGGCTCAACCGCCTTGTTGCTCACCATAACCAGCGGCAGCCCCTTAAAAGCATAGTCCATGAGGGTTTTTCCCTCCAGGAAGGCAGCGGCGGGGAGGAAAATATCAGCCAGTTTGGCGGTTTCGGTCATGAACAGGTCAGATACCACCAGCAAATCCAACTTTTCAAACGCCTGCCTGACCTTATGGCTATCAGGCCAGGTTAGGGCAGGATTGCAAGCTTGAACTATGAGGGCTTTAACCGGATATGGTTTGCCGGTAAGTACCGCCTCGACTACTGGCATGGCTGTGGTCTCACCGACAAATTTGTCGAATATGGGATACTGGGCACCAATAACCTCGTCAAGGGAAACCCTTCCTTTTACTCTAACTTTGGCCTGCTTCAATGGGAGGTTATAGATATTTCCCCCCGGTATATCGAGGTTGCCGGTGATGGCAATCAGAATTGAAATAGCCCGGCTATTCTGCACCCCATTAATGCAGTGGTCTAATGAGACACCCTGGGTAATAGCTGCCGGTTTACTTAAGGCATACATCCGGGCAAATTGCCTGACTTTATCGGCTGGAACCCAGGTAACCTTTTCTACCGCCTCCGGGCTATATTCTCTAACGTGCTCCTTTAACTTATCAAAACCAAGGGTCCAGTTATTGACAAAATCCTTATCATATAATTCCTCGGCTATAATTACATTCAGCAAGCCCAGCGCCAGGGCGCAATCGGTTCCGGGTTTAACCTGGATATGGAGGTCTGCCCTTTTAGCCAGTGGGGTCTCCCTGGGGTCAACCACGATTAACCTAGCCCCCCGCTTCTGGGCCGAAAGGATATCCACCTGCTCACTTATTTTGGATTGCTGGGGGTTACGCCCCCAGACGACCACACATCGGGTACTCCCGTAGCTTGGAGCTAAGGGGAACATCCGCCGGCTTATAGACAATCCATGTCCTATCCCCCTGGCAGCAAAGCAGAGGGAAGCCCCTGAGGTATAATTAGGTGTCCCGTACAAGCTGCAAAATCTGGCAGCCATCCTCGGTACTTCTGTGCCTATGGTAGGCTCGCCCAGATGCACCACCAGCGCTTTAGCCCCATAACTCTCCTTTATCCCGGCCAGCTTGTCGGCGATAATATCAAGGGCCTCCTCCCACGAGATTTCCTGCCATTCTCCGTCTACCTTCCGCATGGGATGGGTAATCCGCTCTGGCGAATATATCCATTCTGGTATTGCCCACGCCCTGACACATAACCTATTGACCGGGTGCTCCCTCATAGCGCTGACCTTCACCAGCCTGTCGTTTTCCACATGAGCATCTATCCCACAACAGCTCAGACACTGGTGACAAATGCTCTTCACAACCTTGGTATTACTTTTTCCTGGCATCTGTTGAACCCCCAGCTATTTCTACCAGTCTTTGTATAGTTTTTCGTGTCATCAATAATTGCCCAATTGAGTCGCGAACTTGAGGAGAATCCAGCCTTTTCTTCACCTCGTCCTTATTCCCGGCGACACTTTGCACCATATTTTCCAGCTCAGCATTTATCTCGGCATCGCTGACCTCTATCTTTTCCTCCTCAGCAATCCTGCCCAACACCAGGGAGCCGGTAACCCTCTTGGTGGCTAAGGGACGTAGCTCTTCCCGCAGCTCCTCTTCCGTTTTACCCACCCTCTTCAGGTATTCCTCCAGCCCTATGTCGCTGGTCTGCAACTGCCTCGCCTGCTGGTCAAGGAGTCGGGCAATTTCCATCTCCACCAAAACTGGCGGGAATTCCACCTGGCTACTTTCAACCACGGCTTCTACTACCCGCTCCTCAAACTCTCTCTTGGCTTTCTCCTCAGCCATGAGCCGCAAGTTAGCCGAGATTCGCTCTCGGAGTGAGTCAAGGGTTTTAAGGTCAGGGTTAACCAAGGTGGCGAATTCATCATCTAGCTCAGGAAGCCTCTGCTGCTTTATTTCGCTAACCTTCACCTTAAACTGAGCCTCCTTGCCCGCCAGCTCAGCCCTAGAATAATCCTCGGGAAGCTGGAGCTTGAACTCCTTCTCCTCACCGCCTTTCATCCCGGATAGCTGCTCGGCAAACCCGGGCACGGGAAGGGGCTGGTCATGGAGAATTTGATATTGGACTCCCTGTTGATTTATGAACGGCTTTTCCTCAATATGGCTTTCAATATCCAGGGCTACCAAATCATCAAAGTCTGCCGGGCGCTCCACAGGCTCCCAGGTGGCATGCTGACGGCGTAGCTGCTCTATCATGGTATTGACCTCATCCTCAGTTAGCTCCACTGGCTCCGGGGTGAGTCTAATCTGTTGATAGTCGCCAAGCTCAATGGTAGGCTTTAGCGGCACCGTCGCCTTAAATACCACCGGGTCAGTCTGAGCTATCTCAATGGAGGGGTTGGCGATAGCCTCAATCTCCTGTTCCTTGAGCGCCTTCTCATAAGCCTGAGGAAGCAGATTATTCAGGGCGTCTTCAAGGAGGCTGTCTTTACCTATATAGCGTTCCAGTACCGCCCGTGGCGCCTTTCCTTTACGAAAGCCGGGGATATTGGCTTTCTTGGCCAGCCGCTGATAGGACTGCTCCAGGGATTCCTCTACCTCAGCTGGCTCCATCTCAATCCTGAGAAACGCCTGACTACTTTCTGTTTTCTCCCTGGTTACCTTCACCTTTCTTCTCGCAGACGCAGGTGTAATTCAGCCAGTTGCTCTTTACTAACCGCAGAAGGAGCATCAAAGGTTAAATCAGCCGCACTCTGGTTCTTGGGGAAAGCGATAACCTCCCTGATATTCTCTTCACCCGCCAGCAGCATCACAATGCGGTCAAGACCCAGGGCTATACCGCCATGAGGCGGAGCACCATACTGAAAAGCCTCAAGCATATGCCCAAATCGAGAATCTATCTCCTTATCACTGTAACCCAGCAGTCTAAACACTTTCCTCTGAAGCTCGCTGGTGTGAATCCTGATGCTGCCGCCGCCTATCTCATAACCATTACAGACAACATCATAGTGCCTGCCACGTACCTTCTCCGGAGCGCTGTCCAGCAGGGGCATATCCTCGTCTCTGGGCGCAGTAAAGGGATGATGCTCCGAATCCCAGCGCTTTGCTTCTTCGTCCCACCTTAGTAAAGGGAAATCCTCAACGAAAGCAAAGGCAAACAGATTGGGGTCAGCCAGCTTAAGCCGACGTCCCATCTCCTGGCGCAGTTCGCTCAGTGTCATATCCACCAGCTCGGGTTTGCCGGCAACGATAAGCAGAAGGTCTCCCCTCTTTGCTCCCAAGCGCTGACCCATCTGTTTAATCTGGTCTATGGTTAGAAATCTGGCAGCGACCGACTTTACCTCTTCAATGGTTAAATCGTTTAAGTTACCGCCAGCAGTGCCCAGCGACATAGTCACCAAGCCCCCAGCCCCAAGGCTCTGCACCAGCTTATTCAGTTCATCAAGCTGACGGCGACTGTACCCGCCGCAACCGGGAGCACATATGCCCCTCACCTTGCCCCCCTCGGCGATGGCAGAACGAAAGATAGAGAACTCAGTTTGAGCCGCGATATCGGTCAAATCTCCCAGCTCCAGATCAAATCTCAAGTCAGGCTTATCCGTGCCGTAACGCTCCATCGCCTCCGCAAAAGTAAGGCGGGGGAAGGGTTTTATAACCTGCACTTCGGGCTTAATGGCTACTACCAAAGCCGTGAACAGCTCTTCCATCAGGTTGAGGATGTCATCCTCGCTTACAAAACTCATCTCCAAATCAAGCTGGGTGAACTCGGGCTGGCGGTCAGCTCTTGTATCCTCATCACGAAAGCACTTGGCTATCTGAAAGTACTTCTCCACGCCGGCTATCATCAATAGCTGTTTTAGCTGCTGCGGCGACTGGGGAAGAGCATAGAACTTCCCCGGATGAACCCGGCTGGGCACCAGATAATCACGAGCCCCTTCAGGAGTGCTCTTAATCAGGATTGGTGTCTCCACCTCGATAAACCCCTTGACATCCAGAAAATCGCGAATAAACTTCACCGCCCGGTGGCGGAGAAGCAAATTCTCTCTCATCCGACCCCGGCGCAGGTCGAGGTAGCGATACTTGAGCCGAAGGCTTTCTTCCAGCTCAATCTCTTCATTTATATAAAAAGGAGGAGTCTTTGATGGGTTAAGTATATCGGTATTACGGGCGATTACCTCAATACCACCGGTAGGCAATTTGGGGTTCTCAGTCCCCTTGGGGCGGAGGGCAACCTCACCACTGACCCTGATTACGTATTCACTGCGCATCTGGGTGGCTACTTTATGGCAATCGGGCGAGGTTTCAGGGTTAAATACTACCTGCACTACGCCCTCTCTATCTCTCAGGTCAATGAATATCAGTCCACCGTGGTCTCGGCGGCGGTCTACCCAGCCAGCCAAGGTTACCTCGGCACCAACATCCTTTTTGCTCAGCTCACCACAGCTATGACTTTTGAGCAAAACCGTCTCCTAATACAGGTTATAGCTGATTATAGCTTATAAAGGGACGCCCTTCAACTTGAGGGATAAAATTGACCCCTCCCCCCTGTTTTTTGATTTAACTCTTTTTCCCTACCCACCCACCCTACAGGGGTGGATATCCCTATTCAACACCCCAATAAAGTGGGAGATTGGGGGTAAAACCCCTATTGGGCGAGAGGAAAAATAAGAGAGTTGAAGAGAGGCGGAGCCTCTTTCGGGCGGGAGGGTGGGAAGAAGGACGACTAGGAGGAGGGAGAGATTACCTAATATACTAAAATTTGACATCTGGATATAAACACTATACAATACCACTACTCTCAAAACGGCATATAAAGGAGGCAAAACTAGTGCCGAACTGGAAGGGACAGCTTAGCTTTAATAAAGGGGCTTCTCCCATGATGATGCCCTGGGCTTGGCATGCCGCCAGTTCGGGGACTATGCCAACCTGATTTCCTCAACTGACCAGAGAGCTAACCAAGCCCAAGAACACTAGACTTCTTGGGCTTTTTGTTTTTACACCGCAAACTACAGTTTGACAGCGCAGAGCGTAAATATTAATATCTAAGAGGTTTCAATATGACCAAAACAATTGACGAAATAAACGAAAAAATAAAGCAGGGCAAAGCGGTAGTAGTTACTGCTGAGGAGATAATAGACATTGCCCGAGAGAAAGGCATCAAGAAGGCTGCCCAGGAAGTGGATGTGGTTACCACCGGCACCTTCGGTCCTATGTGCTCTTCTGGCGCCTACCTTAATATTGGTCACTCCAAGCCCAGAATCAAGCTCGGCGGTGGCAGGGCATATCTTAATGATGTCCC
>Ga0315545_1001313_pt1 | contig 24386 bp, 26 predicted proteins | sample SalMarSW160210MG_FD_203096 | JGI IMG/M metagenome (GOLD analysis project Ga0315545, IMG submission 203096) | Salt marsh sediment microbial communities from the Plum Island Ecosystem LTER, Massachusetts, United States - Salt Marsh Sediment SW1602-10 ...
CAGGGTCACTTAATGTTTCTTGAATTCTAGAAAGTACTTCATTATTATTATATTTATCATCAGCACCTAAGAGTCCAACTATTTTACCTGAAGATAGATTTATTCCTTTATTTAAGGCATCAAAGATTCCTTTATCGGGTTCACTTATCAATATATCAATATATTTCTCGTATTCTTTAATAACTTTCATAGTGCAATTATCAGAGCCCCCATCAATTATTATCAATTCAATCTTACCTTGGAAATTTTGATTGAGAACCGATTCTATTGCCTTACTAACTCTAAGCTCGTTATAAACTGGTATTACAATCGAAAAAGACATTTATGTTATATATATCAACCTTTTAATAAAGAATTAGTGGAATCTAAATCAGGATTCCTTTTAAAATGTGTTGCCAGTTTATGGGTTTCGAGATAATTAAGGTATTCTCCTTCATATGACCGCGTTTTCTTATACAGAAGCACTAATTCCACCCCACAGTTAGGAAAAATATTATTGACAAATTTTGAAATTTTTGGAGGCAGGGGATAAAAATTTGCACTTTTCTTTTGTAACAACTCTAAAGGCCCTATTCTGAAAAAACTTTGAAGACCCCCCATGGTGAAACCTCTTATATGACCTGATGTTAATTTTATAGATGGGGGGTGTTTTCCCAAAAGTAAAAGCATTCTATTGTGGAAAGAGGCTAAATTTGGTACACCCAATATAAATTTTCCACCCTTCTTTAGAATCCTAGAGATTTCATGTGTAACCCAAAAAATTTCTTTTATATGTTCGAAAATTTGATTGGCTATTATCAAATCAAAAGAATCATCTTCAAATGGAATTAGTTGTGTTTCCACGTTAGATTTTAGAAGAAAAAAATTACCTCCCCCAGTTCTACAAACAGCTAATTTCTCATCATCAAGATCTATTCCATATAAACTCAAATGTTCGTTCAAAGAGGTATTTTTAACTATTGATAAATCATCACAATTACCGCAACCTAAATCAAGAACTCTTTCAAAAGTGTTTTCTTTACAATAAAGGCTAATAATCTCAGTGCCTTTATTTAAAAACATATATTTATCTTTTAAGCGTTTTATTATCGAAAACATATTCCTAAATTATCATACGCCAACCCTTACAAATTGTCAAGTCTCGCATAAATCCAACAATCACATGTATACGTCGTTTATCGGTAAATATAACATTCTTTCTGATAACTTTTTGTATTTATTCATCATTTATCGCTCATATTAAATTTCTTTGGTATAAGACTATTCTCATTATATAAATCTATACCGAACATTTCAACAATCTTAAATAATTGCCCAATAATTCTTTTGGAGATCTTAGATGTCCATTTGCCAATAAGATATTTGGGATCCCAATCTTTAATTTTATTCCTTGTATAGTTACCTGAGCTATCTGCAGTTTTGGACGGAACATTCAATTTTTCAATCATCCTTGTGAAATTATTTAGTTCGTACTTCCTTGTTATATAATTTAATGAGTTCTCGGGATCTAAAATAAGACCTTCATAAGTTAAAAGAATAATTTTATCCTGGTTCTCCAAATATTTAAGAGGTATCATATTATCCAAACACCATTCTAAAATAAATTTTTCTATTAGAGAACCGTTTTTGTATATATTTTGTAAAGTATCCCTTTGTAAATCAGTTAAATATTCATAGTAAAATTTACTATTTTTTATAAAGTCCAGGTCACAATCCACTTTTACTGTAGTTTTTAGAAACGGAACATGATTCCTCTCAATACAAGAGATACTTTGAGCTATAGGATGTCTAATTAAGTATATAACCATAAAACCTAACTCATTGTAAAACCATTTTATTAAATTGTTAGCTCTAATAATCTTAATAATCCTTCTATTCGTAAGGAAATTATAATCTCTGGAAAGTAAATTTAAGGGTCCAAAATGCCTTATCGGTTCTTCCCTTAAAAAATATTTTTTGAGAATTCTCTCTTCGTAATGATTAAGAGTAAAGTAATTCCACTTTGTTTGTATTGGTAAAAATTTGTTAAAATCTAATATATATTTATTTAATGGTTCGTTTACAAATTTCATCCCTCTTTCAGAACATATTAAACTCATTAACCAAGTCGAACCACTTCTAGGAGATGATAGAATAATAATATCTTTCACATTATTTGAAGACACATGTATGTTAAAATATTTCGTTATTATCTCTTTATACTCTTCTTTTAAATATCTCGTCAACACATTTTCTTCCATATTGAATCAATTAATCCTTAATTTTCAACAATTCTTTTCTCCTATAAAATTAAAAATTTCTTGAACCTTAGGGGTTGAATTGAATGAATCCCTGAGTCTGTTAATTGTATCCACTTCCATCTTCAACGGATTCCCTGTAAAAAAATCATATATATTACTTAACAATTCTCCTCTTGAAACACTTCTGACTATTCCTTCTCCTAAAAATTGCTTATAATCTCTGCTGAATAAATATGATTGAGGTAAATCTATAATCTCTATAGTAGGCGTTCCTAAACATAATGATTCTTGAATACATGTTGACGTTACTGATATATGAAGATCAGCAAAATACAGAAGAGAATATAAATCAATACTTGACTTTATAATATTGACTTTACTAAAAGGATATTTTTGTTTGTATTTATTATAAAAACCATCTAGTCTATCATAATTTGGATGCAATTTTATGAAGCAATATATATTATTTTTGAGATATTGTGTAACGTTATCTTCTATGCTTGCCAATAAAGAATCCCTAATTATATGTCTTTTGGGGTCAGATGAAGTGATTACTATAATTTTATAATTCTTTTTAATATTCATCAATTTTTTATTCCACAAATTTTCCTTCTTAAAAGAGAATCTGGGGTTACCAAAGGTTAATATTCTATTGCTTTTTAAATATTTGATATCCCTTAAAACCTTAGTATATGCCTTACCATATGTTAGAAAGTAATCAGGTTTAAATTTAGAGAAATCCAGCTCAGGATAATTATAACCAACATGATATCTATGTATAACACCATGTTGAACAGCAATAGAGATAATCTTCTTATTTTTTGCCTCAAAAATTAAGGTTTTTGGCATTTTTGAATATTCTGCACCCAAAAAAATATATTGCGGAGAAAATAAATTAATAATTAATTTTGAAGCCTTCATAGCTAATAAAATCCTCCTGTAATTATAAAAATCCAAAAAAATATTTAGCATTTGAGGATAATCGGTATTCAAATAATTATAATCATCTAATCGATAATTATATTTACCTAATGATTTAACCCAGCTTATTACGTAGAAAATTTCAAAAGGTATTGCTCTATCATCTTTTATAAAATGTAACAAATTTCCTATATTATTTGTATTTTCGTGGAGAAACGACATATAATAATAGCCTTTATTCGCTTTATATAAATATTTCTCAATTAATTCCAGATCAGGATCTCCATAATGATCATGAATTCTTTTATAGTTATCATACTTTAATAACAATATATCGGTCCTTTTTATTTTTGAATTATATTTTATCAGTCTGATAATTCCTATAAGAATTCTTAGACTAGTATATACTAATCTTTCAAGCTTTGAGAGTATTTTCTTTACTATGTTGATATTACTCAAAACAAATATCTTTACATTAATATCATTTGAGAATTTATCAAAATATAATTTTATCTGAGGGTTAGATGTGATTATTATAATATTACACTTCTCGTCTAGTTCTTTAATCTTATCTCTTAAAATATTAAGTGAAACAATCGGTGCATAATCGCGAATAAAGTCATTATAATAGATACCAATTTTAAAAGGAATTTCATCCATCTCAGATTTAATTAAATTTTTTATAAAATAACCGGATTCTTTTAACATATTAAAATCTTCAAGTTGCTTACGGATTTTGTCCATTAAAGCACTATCCCCAAATAGCGTCCAATCATAAAAGTTATATTTATTTTTCCCGTGCAATTCATTGTCATTTCTTATTACTCTCGATAACTTCGTTGGGGCATCTGTTAAAACAAAATTTTTACCAGTAAAATCAATATCCATGAGATAATTCACTTATAAAAACTTCACAATAACTTTTTGCTATTTTCCTCCAACCTAAGTGTGAAACAGATTTTCTTATTATACTTTTATCAAATTCTTTTCTTATTGTTTTCTTTATTACTTTTTTTATATTGGTTACCGTAGCTTTCTCATATATTACCGAATTTCTACCGTCTATTATAAAATCTTCGGTAGCAATATCACAAGACCGAGGGATAACCACCGGTGTACCGCAAGCAAGACTTTCAGTTAAAACCATCCCGAATCCTTCCGAAGAACTTGCAGAAAGGTGATAATCCGCAGAATTGTATATTTTTACCAAAGCATCCTGAAAAATATATTCATATAGGAACAGGTCACACTTAAGCTCGGGGACATTTCTTCTAATAGAGTTAACATTATTACCCACAAAAATTAAACAAATTTTTTCTTGTATATCATCAGATAATAAAGAAACAGCCCGTAGGATTTTTCTCTGTCCTTTAAGCTTAGATAATCCCCCAACAGTGAGGAAGATTTTCTTGTTAAGAGGGAAGCCAAGTTCTTTCCTACATTTCTTCCGGTCATGAATTGAAAATTTATTAATATCTATTCCATTCTGAATTACCTGGTATCTCTCAGGCGTAACTTTGTATTGACTTAATAGCGTTTCCTGTGTACCCTTACTCACAAACGTAAAAAAACTATTAATTTTAAGTGTATCCCTTTCAATTTTGTGACATTCTTTAGGCAAGTTTTTATCAAACCCAATAACTCCATGCAATGTGGTAACCTTAAGAATATTTTTCGCATCTGGGATGTAATTTGCAAGCACAGCTTTATTTGTACCGTGTATATGCAAAACATCAAAACGGTGATATTTTAAAACTGAAGAATAAAAAATTAAAGTTCCAAAAACTTTTATAAAATTTATTATATACCTGTATTTTAAAATATATTTAATAGACTGTATTATTAAGTATAAAGATAATATCGGATGTTGAAATGTGAAATATATGAGATCGATTTTTCTCCATCCAATTACTTTAATACCTGAATCCAGTTTTATTATTTTTTTTATATTACTATTATAATCGGTACAACACACAATGTAGTCAATATCATAACTATACTTTCCAATATTTCTTGCTATCTCATAAATTGCATAAGATAATCCTGTTTTCTGCTTACCCTCATATTCTTTCGGTAAATATCCTAAACTTAGAACTTTAATTTTACTATCTTTTTTCATTTTTAATTATGTCTATAATATAATTCATTTCTGTATCTTTCATACTCACAGAAGAGGGCAAGCTCAGTCCCTTCTCGTAAAGTAAATTGGCTTCTTGAATTTTATATGATTGAAATTTTCGGTACAGTGAAAGGCTATGAATTGGATGCCAGAAAGGCCTACATTCAATTCTATCATCTCTTAATTTCATCATGAGTTCTCTGCTGTCTATACCATATTTCTTTTTATCAATTAAAATAGTATATAGCCAATAGGTCGAGAAAGCCCAAGAAGCTTCCTTTGGCATTGTAATACCTCCGATTCCATTGAAACCTTCGTTGTAAAACAAAGCATGCTTTCTTTTTATTTCCACATACTCATCTAATAGCTCCAATTGTGCTACTCCCATAGCTGCCTGGATGTTTGTTAATCTATAATTGTAACCAACTTCTTTGTGAATATATTCGAGTGGATCATCCTTTGCCTGTGTAGTTAAGTATCTAGCCTTTTCTGCCCATTTTTCATTATCAGTTATAATCATCCCTCCTCCCCCCGTTGTAATTATTTTATTACCGTTAAAACTGTAACATCCTATATCACCCAAAGTCCCAACTTTTTTCTCTTTATATCTCGCGCCCAAGGCTTCACTCGCATCCTCAATAATTATAATATTATATTTTTGAGCAATTTTTTTTATTGGATCTATATTTATTGGATGTCCCATAATATCAACCGGTAAAATAGCCTTGATTCTCCTATTTGTAGTTTTATTCCTAAGTTCACTATTTATCCATTTACATTCTTTTTTTATAAAGTCTATCATTTTTTCTTCGTCTATTTGATAGAATGAATTAACATCCATAAAGACAGGATATGCTTTCACATATCGGATAGTATTCACAGGAGATATAAATGTCAAAGTCGGAACTAAAACCTCATCGTCAGGTTTCACTCCGGAGACCAATAAAGAAATATGTAAGGCAGCTGTGCCGTTAGTTGTCGCTACCGCGTATCTTGCTCCTGAGTGTTGCGAAATCTTTTCCTCAAACTGCTCTACAAATTTACCTACAGAAGAAACCCAATTTGTATCAAGGCACTCCTTTATATATCTCCATTCGTTGCCTTTTATTTCAGGAATACATAAAGGTATTATTTTTCTCATCTATTTAATTCTTTCTTATAGTTAATAATATTATGCATTATAATATGACGGAGATTCAAGATTACTTATTATCCCTTTTTCCAGGGTTTCTTTTATTTCTTTTATCCCATTCTCTACAGACATATTTGCTTGAAAATTGATTTTTTCATACACTTTATTAAAAGAAACTCGATAATCCCTAGGATCATCGGAATCCTTCTGTATAAATTTAAGCTCGATATCAGGGAAATTCTTTTTCACTAATCTTGCTATATCTTTCTTCTGATAATTTAAATAGTTTGCTCCAGTATTAAAGATTTCACCATTTACGACCGAATCTTTAGACTCGGATATTCTAATAAGAGCCTCTGTTATATCTTCGACATGAATATAGGGCCTCCAAGTATCCTTTCCAAATACCACTACCTTTTTATCGAGGTATGCATCCTTGGTGAAATGATTGACAGTCAAATCGAATCGCATTCGAGGAGAAATTCCAAAAACTGTGGCAAAACGCATAATTACTCCCGGAAAACCACTATTAATAGCATCTACTAGATACCTTTCAGCTTCAACTTTCGTTTCGGCATATAAAGAAATCGGGTTCAGAATAGTCTCTTCCGCGGCAAGTTCGCCTTTTTTGTTAACACCGTAATTACTACAAGTAGAAGCTAATATAAACCGCTTACTTTTAACCTTTGCTGATAAATCTATAATTCTCTTTGTTGCATCTAAATTTACTTTTTTTGCTTCTTCCGGATATTTAGAACAAATAGGTTCACCTACAAGGGCTGCAAGATGTATTATAATATCTACATCTTTAACGGCTTTTTTCAAATCTTTAATATTAGTTACATCTCCTCTAATAAATCTGAATCTTTTATTACTCAATATTCCAAGTAATGGTTCTCCTCCGTAACGAAGATTATCAATCACCTTTATTCTATATCCCTTTTCTAAAAGTTTTCTAGATAGAACGGAACCTATATATCCAGCTCCCCCAGTTATTAAAACTCTATTGTCCAAGATAGTCCTCCTTGAATAATCGTTCTTAAATCCCATTTGCTTTGATGCAATCCTCTTCTCGACCAATACTAAGCCAATATTTTCGAATTGGAAAACTGCCAACCCTCTTGTGTTTTTCAAACAGACTATAAATTAAACCTGTCATATCAAACTTAACTTTCTCTTGGGTAAAATTAGAAACCTCTGAATTCAATAAGAAACGAAATTTCACTTCCTTTAATTCCAATTCGGCATTATCATTTATCATTTTACAAAGATAATTAATAGTGTTTTCAGCGCTATACGCAATCTTACTAATAATACATAGCTCTGCAATATTACTCATTTATTTTTCCACTTCCGATCATTCGTTACCTTGACCACCGTTTAATATATCTCATGCCGAAATCGAATTTTAGAAAGTATTCTTTAATCAATTATATTTTCCCACCTTATTGGCATACCTTCTGGTATTTCACAATTTACTTTTTTCTTCAAAACCAATTCATAATTTTCAACGGGAATCCCATTTCTTGCTCTTTTGAACGCAACATTACTTTCTTTCAGAATCTCCCCTTTCTTAAGTACTTTAGAAGTTACTATAACTCTCCTAATTACTTTTTTCATCTTTTCTTCGCTTTTAGTAGGTTTTTTAATGCCATCACCTAATGCTTTCTCTATTTTTCTTATTGCTTTCACCATTGCTTTTAATTCCTTAGGTTGTAAACTTGCCTTGTGATCTGGTCCTTCCATGTTTCTATCAAGTGTAAAGTGCTTCTCAATGATAGATGCGCCTAAAGATACTGCACAGATAGGAACTTCTATACCTAAGGTATGATCCGAATAGCCAACTTCCGTATTAAATACTCTCTTTAAAGTTAATATTGCTCTTAAATTCACTTCATTCATAGGACAGGGATAATTTGTGGTGCAATGCAATATCGAAACCGACTTTGCACCGTTTTGAAGTAAAGTATAATAAGCTTTTTCAATTTCACCCAAACAGGACATCCCAGTAGATAAAATTACATCCTTACGTTTAATACCGATCTTTTTTAAATACGGAATATTTGTTATCTCGCCGGAACCTACTTTAATTTTATTCATACCAATAGATAATAAAAACTCAAGACTTTCTTCATCATCTGGAGTTGACAAAAACTCTATCCCAATTTTATCACAATACTTCTTTATTTCTCTAAACGCATCGTAACTTAACTCTAACTTTCGTATCATACTGAACTGGCTTTCTTTTCTACCAATATTTTTCTTCTGATAATTTGCCAGTTCTGCACTCTTTGAAATATTTTTTTCTGTTCTAAATGTCTGAAATTTCACCGCATCAGCTCGAGCATATTTTGCCACGTCGCATAACTCTAATGCCAAATCCAACTTACCATTGTGGTTAACCCCCGCTTCTGCTATTATATAAACTCTAATTATTTATCCCCCCTACCTTTTGGCAAATAATCACCCATTCACTTATCCTTACATTACCATTATTTGATGTATATTCTAATTTATCCACTGATTTTATATTAAAGTATTTCCCATATAAATTGCCGATCCCCTCCATGTTTATCAATCTTACAAAACCTTTGCCCGATAAAGGCCCATCAGAAACGTCATTATATTCAAGTTGACCTAATTCTGTATTGGTTTTACCAACATACATATCCTCAGTAAATGTTCGACTATAAAAAAGACCATCATTTTTTAATATTCTTTTTATTTCCTTTAAGATCATTTCCGCGTCAGTTATGTTGTTTGCACATAAACACTCAACATCAATTACAGCATCAAAAAAAGCTTGTTCATACGGTAACCTTATAACATCTCCAACTTGCAAATGGGCTTTTAAACCCTCACCTTCTAATCTCGTTTTTGCTCTATTTATGGCAGTTTCACTGGCATCCATTCCATAAACATCAAATCCCTCCCTACTCATATACCAAATATTCGCTCCTGGTCCGCAACCTATCTCTAATATCTTTGTGTTTTTCCTATCCTTTTTATAAAAACGCCTCGCCACAAACCGTATTAAACTTTCCCCAGGGTATTTTCCCCATTCTTGCTTCTTAAATACTTCTTCCCATATATTATCCCAAGCCACTTTACCTCCTAATATCTATACTTTAACAAAAGTTTCCTGTTTTTTTCTTTTTTATCAGGAAACTTTACTTCCCATAATCGGCAAACTTCATTATAAATCTCACTATTAAAAACCACTTTTCCTATATAAAAATCATATTTACCCTTTGAAAACCCTTTTTTAAATCTGTATAAAGGATTATCTTTACGATTATCTGTTCCCCCACCCAAATGGAATACTTTTATGCCACCTTTCTTTAAATACAAAGCAACTTTATATAACAAAAAATTATTAGGACAATTAGAGGAATATTCTCTTAGCCATCCCGAAAGGTGATAATGTCCGTAAATCCCATAGCGAAAGAAGATTGCAGCTGAGATAATTTCCTTTTTTAGATAAATCAAACCTAAAAAACAATTCCCCTTTAATGTTTTTTTCATGATTCTATAGTAATCTTTTTTAAAATAATAATATTCATATGCATTTAAAAAATTCATTGTTTTGGTGTACAATCTAATAAAATCATCCAGGTGGTCCAATTCCTCATCAACAACAAAGATAAGTCCACTTTTTTCCGCTTTTCTTATTGCATTTCTGTGCCTTGGTTGAATTTGCTCCTCCCATATCCTTTTCTTTGTTAGAGCCAAATTTAATGCAATCGTTTCCCTATCAAAGATAATTTTGCATTTTTCATTTACAAATCTACGATTATTTAACAAAGGATGAAACCGTATAAATCCTGCTATTATTTTATTTTCTCTAGCAACTTTATAAAATAGATTAAAAGACTCAGTTATAAAATTTTTATCATTGGTATTTACAATTGGTCCTCCATATCCATAGGGTGTTTCAAAATCATAATATTCCGCCTTTATCAGTTTTACCTTACTCTTTAAATACGGGAGAAGAAACAATTTTCCTTCATCTTGAAAAATAAAACACTCGGCAATGTTTTTACCATTTTCATATAACTTACCGTATTTTTCGGTGAAATATATATCTTTATTTTTTTCTCCAAAATAATGAAGATATTTGTTCCAGTTTCTAGTAATTAACCAACTCGACATTCGATTTCTCCAATATATCAGATATTCTTTCCATATCGTTCTTACTATATCTTTGATCTATCACTAAGGATAATTCATTCTTAGAGAGAAATTTACCTGTTCTTAATTCTCCTTCATATTCTCTACATATTGGCCAATGAACAGGACAAAATATACTTTCTTTAAACAATTTACTCCTAACTTCATTTCTATTATGTATAACTATAGGGAAAAATAGTGGAATTTTCCCTTCTTCTATTTCAATCAAAGGGCTTATTCCAATTTTTGATAACCTGTTTTTCAGATAATTAAAATTCTTTACTCTTATAGCACCAATTTTTTTATAGTCTAGATTCTTTAAAATTGTTAGAGTCATTTCACTTATTCGAGAATTATAAATTTCCTCATTATTTAAAAATTTTTCACCTTTCTCTAAAAACTTTAAAAATACTTTATCATCGATCTCTTCGTAATTTTTCAGATACTTAAGAAGTCCTCCGATCATTTTATATAAAGAAGAAATGTTTATATTGTTCTTCCTTTTAACCGGGAAAGTCCAATCTCTGTGGCACTTAACATACCCACCATCTGGTACAGGTAATGACTTCCTGAAACTTGTAAAGATAAAATCTGCCTCAATCTTCCTATTCATTTCAAAAAAAGCCTGTACATTATCTATAATTACAATCCAATCTCTATTAATATTTTTTATAAATCGTACATCTTCATTCAAACTTAATAATCCAAAATAGTTAATTATAAGTATCCCTATTTTGTGAGAAGTTTTCCTTTTTGCCATTTTTTCAAAATAGGCTCTATCCAGATGTAGTTTTTTGTCTACAGGGTAAAAACTAAATTTTAATTGTATATCTTCTATTGTTTTCACAATACTTTTACAAAGATAGTCTGGCAATAATATTCTAATATTATTGTTCTTTTTTTTTATAACTTTAAAAATATAATATAATGCCGCTCTACCAAAAGGAAATAGATTGTCAAAGTTCAATTTGGTCTTGTTCTTTTTCAATAACAAGGAAGGATCAACTTCAAATTCGCCACCTATCAAATTCATGATATATAAAACCCTTTTCTAACAATATCATTCATTTTGGCTTCCTTCAATATTTTTTTTATTTTTTCTGCTGTTCTTCCATTGCCATAGGGATTTTTAACTTTTTTCAAGCTATTTCTGAAGCTTTCTTTCTTTATTATTTGAAAAGCCTCTCTAATCGATTTATGACTTCCGTCTACATTTATAACGTTTTTTGTCGTTATCCTTCCTTTCTGTCTACCTCCGACATTTATTGCTGGTATCTTAGCAGAGGTTGATTCAACTATACCACTCGAAGAATTACCCACCATACAATATACTTGATTCATTAGACTAATATATTTTAGCTGCCCAAGATTTTTTACGAGTTTGAATTTTTGAGGATTTTTTTTATTTACTTCTTTTAGTTTCTCAATAATTTCGACGCTCCCTATGTCTGCACTTGGATAGGTCATAATGATTTGGATATTATAAAAACTATCTAAGGCTTCTAACACACTGTTCATTCTCTCTAAATCCTTTCTTAATGGAATCATCGTTTCAGGATGATAGGTAAATAATACCCATCTTTTAGTTTTATCTAAATTTAACACTTCTGTTAATCTTTTCCTCGATAATATTTTTAATTTTTTAAAATTATCAAGTCCAGGTTCACCCACAACAAAAACTCTTTCAGGTTTTTCCCCCATCCAGATAATTCTATTTGCTGATTCTTCTGTGCTTGGAAAATGAAGATGAGACATTTTAGTCACCGCATGCCTTATCTGATTGTCCATCGAACCCTCAGTAATATCTCCACCAGAAATATGAGCAATTGGAATTTTCATAATAATCGCTACACTACAAACAGAAAGCAATTCATACCTATCTCCTAACACAACTAAAATATCCGGTCTCAATCTCTCAAAAGCTTCAGAAATTCCTATGATACATAATCCCATTGATTTCGTAATTGCCTTTTCACTACTTGATGACAATAGCGTCTCTATTTTTTCGTCTATACGAAAGCCATCTTTCTCTATTTCTTTATAAGTAAGTCCCATTTCGTTTGATAAATGTGCACCTGTTGCAACAATTTGTAATGTTAATCCGTTATCGTTCTTAATTTCTTCCATTAACCATCTTAAAAGGCCATATTCTGATCTTGCACCAGTAAAGACACAAATTTTCCTTTTTTTCAACTAATCTCCACTGATTTTTTTTAACATTTTTTGAAATTCTTCCCATTGTCCCATATCAAACCATGACTTATCTGAGATAGGATAAACCCCTATTTTTCCCCCTTTGTTCTTACAATCATCTATTAGATCTGTTATATTGTAAAATTTATTTTCGGGAACGTCTTTTAACACCTCTGGTTCTAAAACATACATCCCCGTATTTACTAAAAAATCATACTCCGGTTTCTCTTCTATTACTTTTAAAACGCCATTATTATTGATCTTTATAATTCCATAAGGAATTATATAATGCTTCATTGAAGTAATTAATGTTATCATATTGTTGTTTTTTTTATGAAATTGTAAAATTTCAGTATAATCGGCTTCTATTAGAATATCACAATTACTCACATAGAATGTTTTATTTATCTTGTTTTTCAACAAATATAAACTACCTGCTGTTCCCAGAGGTTTTTCTTCTTCAATATAATTTATATTATAACCGTGTTTTAAATCATTGAAATAAGCTCTTATTATATTAGCTTTGAAATTAACTGACAAATAAAATTCTTTACATCCATACTCTGCAAATTTATCAAGTATAAGTTCTATTATAGGTTTTTCTCCTACAGGTATAAGCGGTTTTGGTAGAATTTTACTAAAAGGAGAAAGTCTTGTACCTTCTCCTCCTGCCATTACAACTACAGGAATATCTATCGTTTTATACTTTTTAAATTTTTCATCAAAAAGATCTAACCACCATATAGCAGAAAGTACTTTTTTGTTTTTATCAACCACCGGAATACATTCTATTTTCTTTGATCTCATCAATTTTCTGGCTTCTTCCATTGAATATCCTTTCATTAAAAAAATAGGTTTATCATTCATTGCTTTATTTATCTCTTTGCTTAAACTTCCATCCTTTAATATCCACCTCCTAATATCTCCATCGGTGACAGTCCCTAAAAGCCTATCTTCAGCATCCACGACAAATAATATCTTTTCTGCTGTTCCATCTATTTGTTTTAATGCCTGTTTTATAGTTGTTTTCGGCTTGATTAAAATCTTCTGTAATCTTTTTTTCATACCACTCCTTTAAATTTTTTATCGCATTTGCCCTTTCTCACTGTTTTTTCTGTTAAACTGCTACTGCAAGGTATATTTAAAGCTTTTTCTATCTTAATATGTTTGATTTTTTAAATATGGCTTTTGCATATGAAGCCATATTTTGCTTGAGCGTTAAGGTGTTTTGCTTTCGGAGTTCTTCTTATCATAACATCCACAGCTTTAAAAGTCTGGAATCTTACGCATAAACTCTTGTAGTCTTCGCTAAGTCAACTAGTTTTTTTGCAGTTATGATTCTACTGTTGTGATTTACCCCTATCTTCACAATTATAAAAGTTGAAAAATCGTCTTCAATTTTAAAACCATCTATAATTATATTTTTATATTTCATTCTTGTTTCCTCATAATTATTCCCGCTAATACAAAATCCACTTCCGTATCAACATCTATTGAATCTTTCTCTTTCATAATATACGCTTTTGTATTATCCCCTAATATTTTGTTCTCTTTCATTATAATGTCAACCCCCATAAGATAAATTGCCCCATTCAGCTTATAGAGCTCTGGCAAATCTTGCCTTCTTGTATATTCCTCATCAGTGTTAATAAAAGGGATCACTATTCCATTTTTTTCGATTTTCTTTATCGAATACGGAGAATCCTTAACTTTACATAAACTCACTACTGAATCAGGATTTTCTCTGAAAAACAAATCCATAGCTTCATCAATATGTTTTGCCTTTCTCAGGGGAGATGTAGGTTGTAATAGTAGTATGATATCAGGAAAATAGTTTTCTTTTGTATTAAGAAATCTTATTGCGTGCTGTAAGACGGGAAGTGTCGGGGTCTTATCCTTTGCCAATCCTTCCGGTCTAAGGAAAGGAACTTCAGCTCCGTAACTCCTGGAGATTTCTGCAATTTTCTCATCATCTGTAGATACGATAATTCTCATCTGATACTTGCTTTGCAATCCTGCTTCTATCGTATATACTATAAGGGGCTTACCATTCAGTTTTTTTATGTTTTTTCCGGGAAGACCTTTTGATCCTCCACGAGCTGGTATTACAGCCAAAATTTTATTTTGTTCCATAATTTAGTATCAACCCTTAATTTTATCACGGATTTTTCGTAAAAATGGTCTTAGTCTTAAGAAATCAATTATTACACAAGGCAAGATTTTTATTTCTATTGGGCTTATTACCATACGACTATATTTTCTTGCGCATCTTATTGTTTCTAAATCACAATGTAAACTATTTATATTGTAACCGTACGAAATACTTTCCTTATGTATACGCCAATTTGCCAGATATTCATCTAAGAAAGCAACATTATACTTTTGGGCAATTCTTTTCCATAAATCCCAATCTCCATTCCATCTTAGTTTCGTATCCAAAAGCCCTGCATAAGCCAGACAAGAACGTCGAAAAAAACACGCCTGAGTAGGTATTATATCCCGGCAATGGAATAATCTATATTTATTATACGGCTCCGCATGCCATCCTATAAAATTACCTTCAAGGGTTATTTGAGCTGCCTGCCCATATAAAAGATCTACTTCCGGATGATTCACAAGATAATTTCCCACCTTTCGTAAAGCTCCTTCTTCATATGTGTCGTCCGAATTTAACCACGCGATATAATCTCCTGTCGCCTTAAGAAAACCCTTATTAACCGCGTGATTTTGACAAAAATCTTTTTCCGAAACAAAATAATCGATTTTTTCAGCATACTTCTTAATAATTTCTATAGAACCATCAGTAGAACCTCCATCGATTATTAAAAACTCTTTTTTAGGATAACCTTGTTTTATTACGCTTAGTATAGATTCCTCAATAAACTTAACCTGGTTGTATGAAGGCATAACTATCGAGATTTTTGGCAAGTTATTCATCTCCCCTCCATATTTTTTTCTTTCGCGTTAAAGTTCGCAATAATATATAATACTGCCCATGATGCTACCATAACAGTGGTCGATGATTGCCCAAAGAGTAAATCGCTTGAAATTCCCACAATAAGCAAATAAACATTCAGAGATAAGACACCAATTATCATACATCTATAATCTTTTTCTATGGATTTATTTAACACTTTAAACCCTGTTTTAAATACACGATAAAAGAGAAAGACATAAACAAAAATTCCGGATAGTCCAAAAGTTGTAATGAGGCTTGAATAAGAACTATCATTTACAGGGCTTCTTTGACTAGCAGTAGTAAGATAATCCTCAAGACTACTGATAAATCTCCAGGTAAATCCTATGCCGAAAATAGGTGAATTATTCATTGTATCCTTCCAGGCAACTTTAATCAAAAGGAATCTAAAACCTGCTGTACCCTCTTGATTTAAAGTAGATATCCAGCCATCTTTTATGCGCGCCCAAATTGCATTAAAATCAACTCCAATGTTTCTTAATATCATTACTACTATTATGAAAAAAAAGCAGAGAAAAATCAGAAGCCCTAATCCTTTTTTAAAATCATCTTTAAGATTGAAAATCAGAAGTCCAAGTAATACAATCAAAAAAGCTGAAATCATACCCCTATGCAAAGGAATAAAAAAAGCCGGTAAAGCGAATACCCCTATAAGATATACGGGAATTAAAGACTTTTTGAATCCATAATAAAGATATAAAGCAACTATTGTAAAGAAAACCCCTGCAATCAAATGAAGCGTAGGAAAATAAAACCTTACATACTGGCCGGAATCCCTCATTACGGAAGCAGATAAAGATATCTTGTTCACAGCTTGATAATAACATATAAAGGCGCTAATTACAGTTATAATAAGGAGCCCATATATGAATTTCATTAGTTGTTTTTTATTAGTGACTAATAAAATAATAGAAAAGAAAAAAAAATATATATATAATTCAAGCACATTCTTTATCAACTGTCCCATAGGATAGCTTTGTTCAATAAAAAGTATATAAATCGTGCTTATTAAGAACTCGACTAAAAACAAACCAAATAAGAGTATCATAGGAAGGGATATATCATTTTCCATATTAAAGACTCTATGATCACTAACGGTAAAAGAAATAATAACAATAAATAATATTAATATATGCGCTATGCTAATTCCCATAATCTCGAATCCCCGTATACTCACGCCTAGCCCAAGCCCATCTAAGCCTATGAAGACTGCGATTAGAAGCAAAATATTGTTAATGTTTTCTGTTAATTTTATTTTCATCTTTTCAATATTACCTTATTACCTTGAATTTAAAATCCCATTCTGTTTAGTGCTTGAATTTTTCTTTCTATTTAGAACAAATTTTTGTTTTAAGCATATTTTATAATATAATAATTTAATTAGTATTCTATTTTTAATCAATTTTATTTTAACTTCATGGTACATAATTTACCATAGACCTTTGCATTCATTTCTTCAAACAATTCATCACCAAATAGTTTACCTGAAGGTGATGCTGCCGCTGAGTTTATTACGTGTGAAGACTCGGAAAGTTTAAAGTTATCCTGTTTGGTTATAATTTCTTTACATATTAAGTTGCTAGGATTAATAAGTTTATACCTTAATAAGTTAAGTCTAACTAAAGACTTAAATTTCAAATATTTTCTATTAATATTTGAATTTTCATTGTTTCCGAAAGTTACAATTTGCATATGCTTTCTTTTTAAATGATTAACATTTTCGTAATTTATTGTTTTAATAATTTTTTCCCTATGTATATCTTCACCTGATACTTTCGAAAAGTCAATATTTAAAGGGCTTATATTTAAAAATTCTGCTATCTTTTCAAATTCTTTATTTGCATTTTTTCTTATTTCTTGGAAATCCATAATTAAAACGCTATCATCTGCACTGAAATTATCTAGTGCGAAGTGATTCATCACAGCCCAATAGCATGCATTTTTCTTTAAATTTGTATCTGCTCTTTTCAACCACTCAATGTATAATGGATTTTCCATTTTTAAAACCTCATTTTCCAATTTCGACCAATCGTTCCTTTGAATTGTCCCATCACCCAATAAATCAAAACCGGTACAGCTAAGAGACTTCAGCACTTCTATTATCGGTCGAATAATAAAAATAGTTTTATTAATATTCATCATATTATTTATAAAATTAATTCTACCATTACCTCTAATAAATTTTGATACAATTGGAATACCGGATTTTACGTCTATTAAATTTTTAAGATAATTACTATAATATTTATTGTTTAGCTCATTTAAAAATAATGGTAATCTCTCATTTTCATATACTCCTTCGATTGAATAACGTTTACATTCCCTTGTTTTCCAAAGAAAAGGTTCATAGTTTATGCAGCACCTATCGTACTTTTTTATACACAATAAAGAAGTATACAATTGAACAATCTTCGATCCAGACCTACCGATACTGTAAATATTAATATTCATGGGCTTTCTTATTCCTAAATCTTTTTTTTGTAAAAGTAATTCTTATAATTAGTTTTATAAGATACCTCCTTCTCTTCTTATTACATCAAAAACCAATTAAATAAAATACTCTTCTTTAATAATCTTTGGGCTTAGAAAAATATGGCGAAATTAACAGATTATTATCTATAAGCATTTTTATATCATGTGATTCACCCTTTAATATTATAAAACTCATATTATATTAAGCTTTTTCATTTATAACGATAAATGGTGTTTTAATTTCCATCTAATTTTTATAAAAATATATCAAAAACTTTCTTCTTAGCAACATACAAAATTTCTTTATCCACTTTGTCCAGACCTATCATTAGAAGAACAATTGTATAAAATAAGAATATGGCAAAAGCGAATGCAATCATTAAATACCATCGGTTCATATCAAACAGCAAGGCAATAATTAAAGCAAAAAATGCAGTGATTATTCCGGCAACAACGGGTTTAATAAAATTAATATCGTATGGATGTATTCGAAAAAGCTTGCATACTTCGACCAACCTTGCTATGTGAATCAAAACTAAAGAAGTTCCAGTCGCTATTGCCGCACCAAGACCACCGTAAATTGGAATCAACCATATATTTAGGACAACATTTATTATTAATAATATTAATCCATTGTAAAATTCGACATCTTGCCTACCCGTCATCTGTAATAACATTCCCAAAGGTCCAACGCTCACATTAACAAACTGCGCAAATACAAGAATAGCCAAGATTGGGGCGCTAAATCTAAAAGCGTATCCAAATACTAATGCTATAGTACTATTAGAAAAGATAAATAAAAACAAAAATATTGGCACTGTAAGTGAAAATGCCCATCTTGTGGTTCTCTTTAAAATATTCTCAAGCTCTTTTATCTTTTTCCTGTTATGCAAATCTGCCACTATTGGAGAAGAAATTGAGATAAAAGCGCTAAGAAATAACGTCGTCTGCATAGCTAAAATAGAACCAGCGTTATAAAAACCTACATCTTTAGCGTCTTTAAAGTACCCCAATATTATTCGATCGGTATAACTCAAAAGCAAATATGAAATATTTATAAAAAAGATTGGTATTGAGTATCGAAGAATCCGCTTAATTTCGAATATAGGCTTGAGCATCGATTTTATTTCCGGAAAAATCTTCCGTAAAAAATAGAGACCCAATCCAGCACTAGCCATTCCGGAAATTAAAAAACCGCATATTGCACCCTCTAACCGAAATCCTAACATAAAAGCCAATCCGACTAAAACTAAGTTTAACAAAGGACGAAAAACATTTTGAACTCCTTGCTGAAAATCTATTCGTTGGAACGAAACAGCAAAGGAAATCGAAACACCAAGTAAGACATAAAAAGGAAGCGATAAAGCGAAAACCATGAGAACTGGAGTTAACTCAGGCGAGTGAAAAATTCTCTGCGCAATTAAGCTAGAGAAAATAAAAAGAAAAACTGACATCAAAAAACTTGAGATTGCAGAAAACAACAGCGATGACAATATCACCCCTTTAATTCGAGCCTTATCACCTTCACCTCTATACATAGAACAAAAACGAATAACTCCCTGGCCCAATCCAAGCGTAGCATTAGAACGAACAAAACCACTTACACTTATACCCAAAGCATAAAGACCATAGTCCCTCGGCCCCAACACTCTCCCTAAAAGTATGTTAAGCCCAAACCCCAATATATTACCCACAATCCCACCTGCAAACGCAACTCCTCCTCCCTTGGCGATTCTCTTTGTAAGTTTTTCAAGAGACTCTTCTCCTTGGAAATTTACATTCGCTTGGATTGCAGAATCTGTTGCGTCCATTGAGTTTATTTGTTTATTATCATTTTACCTTTTTTAGAAATTTAATACCATATTTATCCATTATTTTCAAACCTGAATTTAGAAGAATTAGGGGGAAAGTCAAGGGATGTGCAAATAGCCAAAGCTATTTGCATAGTTAGGAAGTCATTAAGTTAGATAGTTAGGAGGTTTATTTTTTCTTTTTAAGATATTTAACCAAACTGCGTGTTCTGCTGTTTAGAGCTTGAATATCTAAAAGTAAATCATCGATATCTGACGAAAATCCAAGATTTCTGCTTATTATCAGCTGAGTTTCTAATTCCGACAAAGAACCAAGTGAGATGTATATATATCTAATGTATTCTGTGATTGATTCACGAGCGGCACCCTCCGCTATATTGCTAGGGTAGGACACTGCCGCTCTTCTCATTTGAGAAGTTAATCCATAGAGTTCCTCGTTCGGGAAATTTTTCGTCAATTTGTATATTCTTGTAACAAGTTTTATCCCGTCTTTCCATATTTCTAAATCTTTATGAGTTTTCGTGTCTTTACTTTCCACCCCTTTCTCCTTTTTTAAGTTTTCCGGTTTCAACCTCCTAACATTCTAACCCTCTAACTCTCTAACAATCCTCCGGATTTGATATCTTCGAATCTATTTATTTTACTCATTTATCGCGTTTGTAGTGTTAATGGAGTTTATTGTGTTAGTTGAGTTATTCCCAGGGAAGGCGGAAAGCAAATAAAGGAGCAGGCAAGAAATGAACTATGCTATTCCCGAAATTCTCTTTTTTCCATATATCTTTTGTAAGCACATAACTCTCTTTGACCTGATATCGTTCTATGAAAAATCTTATGGCTTGCGGCGAACTTTTTATATTCCCACATTTAACTTCGAGAGGGATTAATTCTTTATCTTTTTTAATTATAAAATCAATTTCCGTTTGATGTTTGGTTCTATAATAAAATATGTCACAGTTTCTTAAATTATTCGCAATTGCGATTTCAAGCAATTGACCTTTATCGGTACGTAGATTCAAACTTCGAAAATCTTTAATAACAGCGTTTCTGATACCAGTATCATAAAAAATAATCTTTTTTGCTTTTGTTATTTCCTTGTTTTTGTTGGTGAAAAAGGGAGGAGGTTGTTTTATAATATCTGATGATTCAAGGAGGAAAATTATTTCTTCAATTTTCTCTCTTTTTATCCCACTATTTTTTGCAAAGTTTGAAATATTGAGTAACCTACCGGAGTTATTCGCTATCAGTTGTATAAGCTTGTTATATCGTATTATTTCTGTCTTACCTCTGAGATAATCATAAATGTCCATTAATATATAACTTCTTGAAATGTCATTTAATTCATTCTGCTTTTCATCTATATCATTATTTAGCGTAACTTCCGGCATCCCACCATAAATGAGATATTCCTCCCATGCACTTATAACGTCATCTTTTATCCAGTTCCATTCTTTTTGGTTCTTTACTTCCCTTAATTTTTCAATAAGTTCCTGCCTTCTTGAAAAATTTAAATATTCATTGAAACAGAGTGGAGATAGATGCATTACTCTTTTTCTTCCAGCAAGACTTTCTCTTACATTCTTAAGAATACCCAGGGACGATGATCCGGAACAAATTATATGCCAATTTCTATTGTGGTCTATCGTTGATTTCAAAATTGAATTTATATTTCTTATATGCTGAACCTCGTCGACACCTATCAAAGTCTTATCTTCGGGAGTTATGCCATGCACCCTTAGATAACCAATAAATTTTTTATAGTTCTCAAACATGCTGAATTCCGATAAGGTTTCAACGTCAATAAAAAAGGATTTTTTAATATCAAACTCATCAAGTATTGCCTTCATCAAGGTCGTCTTTCCGACCCTTCGAGGCCCAATTATAAATATAAGCCTTTTTAACTTAAGACCCTTTGTGGCTTCTTCGTAAACCAATCTATTAAAACGTTCCATTCTCAATCTTTTTATAATTTGTACTAGTATATTTTAATTATTTTTATAAATTTGTCAAGGAGTTGACGTTTACCAGAACCAAGAATCCGGCACCCATTTTATATCTTCGAATCTATTTATTTTACTCATTTATCGGGTTTGTAGTGTTAATGGAGTTTATTGTATTAGTTGAGTTAAACTTGAGGTAAATGTCTTATTCTGTATTGATTGGGTTCAACAACACAGAAAAGATTATGAAGTTCCTTTTCTTCATATTCTTCAAAAAGTGATTTTAGCTCTGCTTGAGTCTCTTCAATATCTTCAGGAGTCGACCTTAAAAGAATAACTCCACACGATACTTTGTTCTTGAGGAATACTAAAGCTCCGAAGTCTTTGTCTCTTGTAACGAATATTCTATTGAGTTCCTTAGCTTTATCGAGAAGTTTTTCATCTGAAGCTCTTGACATTCCTAACTCACTTGCCGTTATTACGTCATGCCCTTCTTTTTTGAACCATTCGATTGTAAAATGGTAAATATCTTGATCAATTAAGAGCCTCATTTTGTTCGAACATGAATTTCTTCAGAACGAACAATGTCGGCCGCATATTTGGCACAGGCTTTAACATCCTCTAAAGTCAAATCCGGGTAATATTTTTTTGTTATTTCTGTAAAGGAGATACCCTCCTGTATGATTTCGAGTACATCTTCTACAGTGATGCGTGTGCCTTTGATACAAGGTTTTCCAAAGTGTATGTTTGGATCAATAACTATCCTACCCTCGTAAGGATCATTTTTTGCCAATTATCCTCCCTTGTTAAAATTTGTATTGCTTTTTGTTACAATAAATTATAAATATTTAGCCGCAAAAAGTCAATGATTAGATTTTGGCATCATTACTGATAAATGCCACATTTGAGAGGATATAAAGGATACAAAGGACGAAAACACATTGATCTAAAGCCTTACAGTTTCTTCTAAAGAAAGAGATTCTGCCGCATACGCAAGAGCTGCCTGGATATCATCTTCCGTAACGTTAGGATAGGCGTCTAACAAATCGCTTTTAGAAATACCTTCACTCAACTTTTTCAAAATCAATTCCACGGTTATCCGAGTCCCCTTAATTACAGGTTTCCCCATCATTACCTTAGGATTGATTTCTATTTTCTTTTTTGTATCCATATTTCCTCCGCTATATTCTAATTTAACGTGGTTTTAGAAATTTTCTAGACTAAATATATTATCGCCTTTTTTCCCTTCTCAACTTTAACTAATAAACTAATTCCCTAATTAACAAATAACTAACCGTAGGTTTTCCAATTTTACTCATTGTAACTCCTTTTATGTTTTTGGTAGTTTTATATGAAAATATTTTTTGGGTTTGCGGATATTGGATTTTAATTGAATATCTTTTCCGCTAATTTATTTTTTGAGATTTCGAAATGATTAGCAACGCTTAATAATATGCTATTTAAAGTGCCTATTTTTAGATTCTTATGCGCTGGAATTGTTAGATGATGTCCCCCTTTCTTTTTTGTCGTTAGTCTTATATGTGAACCTGTTTGTCTCGTGGATTTGTATCCTAATACACTTAGCCTTTTTGCTAATTCGTCTCCACTTATATCCCTGGGGATTTTCATTTAGATTAAAGAGTTAAAACTTCGTCTCTTACTATATGTAAATTGATTATCTCCGGCATTTCATTTCCTTCAAAATGACATTTGATTGCATCTTTTATCATTTCTTTTAATTCTTCAATAGTTTCACCTTGAGTAAATATTGAGAAACCCGGAGCTTCCGCTTCATACCCTCCCTCTTCTGATTCTGATACGATAAAAATTATTTCTTTAACTTTCTTCATATTTCTTCCCCCTATGTATATTCTAATTTAATGTGATTTTTAGAATTATCAAGACTAAATATATTATCGTCCATTTCTCCTCTCCTCTTTTACTAATCAACTAATTTCCCAATTAACGAATAACCAACCTTCGGTTTTTCAATCTTACTCATATTTTCTCCTTTTTTGAGTTTTTTTGAAAGTAAGATGGTCTTCGGGGAAGACTAGAGGCTACACGGCGAATCGTTGACGTGAAACTTAGTTGATTTGGCAACCGAGTTTGCCGGTAAAGTAAGAGCTGACAGCAATACCGAAAAATGGGTTGACAAATACATATATTTCCTTATATTATAAAATAATATAACTAGGAGAAATATATGAAGGAAAAAATTTTTATTGAGAAAAATATTAATATGCCATTAGTTTCCTCGCGTGATTTTCCTCTAATCTCCGATAAGCCAGAGATGTTGAGGGTTCAAGTGCACAAATGGGTTGAAAAAGGGGTCCTAATACAGTTAAAACGGGGTTTGTATCTTCTTAATGTTCCAGGGATTAAGAAACCACCAGATTTTTATATAGCTAACA
>Ga0315545_1001314_pt1 | contig 24384 bp, 24 predicted proteins | sample SalMarSW160210MG_FD_203096 | JGI IMG/M metagenome (GOLD analysis project Ga0315545, IMG submission 203096) | Salt marsh sediment microbial communities from the Plum Island Ecosystem LTER, Massachusetts, United States - Salt Marsh Sediment SW1602-10 ...
AAAAATAACAATCTCATCAACCCTGTTTAAAAACTCAGGCCTAAAATCCTCTTTCAAAGCTTCCATTACTTTATCTTTTAATGAGTTCTTTTCCTCTCCCTGTTTTAAGAACCCCATGGAACCCATTTGGGCAATGTATTCAGACCCAATATTGGAAGTCATAATCAGAATAGTGTTTTTAAAAGAAGCAGTCCTGCCCTTAGCATCTGTTAATCTGCCGTCTTCTAGTATCTGCAGTAATATATTAAAGACTTCAGGATGGGCTTTCTCAATCTCATCCAAAAGAATAACGCTATACGGCCTTCTCCTGATCTTATCAGTCAACTGGCCTCCTTCTTCATAGCCGACATAGCCAGGAGGAGAACCGATCATCTTGGAAACAGTGTGCTTCTCCATATATTCAGACATATCCAGTCTTATTAAAGCATTCTCGTCATTGAACAAAAACCCAGCCACAGCCCGGGCAGTTTCTGTCTTCCCTACTCCAGTCGGACCCAGGAACATAAAAGAACCTAGAGGCCTGTTCTCTTCAGAAATCCCAGCCCGAGACCGACGGATAGCATTGGAGATAGCCACAATTGCTTCTTTCTGGCCAATTACCCTCTTAGAGACTATCTCTTCCATCTTTTCCAACTTCTTAGCCTCTTCCTCTATTAATCTGGTTACTGGAATTCCAGTCCACTTGGAAACAACTAAGGCTACGTCTTCCTCTTCTATTTCTTCTTTTAAAATCTGCTCTTTTTTCTGAATCTTAACCAAATCCTTTTCTGCCTGCTTTATCTTTTTCAAAAGTTCGGGAATCTTGCCGTATTTAATCTCAGCCACTTTCTGCAAATCAGCTTCTCTTTGAGCAGATTCTTCCTGAAAATTAAGCGAATCTATTTCTTTTTTAAACCCCTTTATTTTCTGGATTAACTCTTTTTCTATTTTCCATTGAAGCTCAAAAGCCTTAGCCTTCTCTTTCAAGTCGGCCAAGGAGCGGTTAATAGCTTTTAATCTTTTGTCTTCTTTTTTCACTGTCTTCTTTTCTATTTCCAGCTTCTGGATTTCTTTTCTCAAATTATCAAGCTGGGCTGGTTCAGACTCAATCTCCAGCCTTAAGCTGGACATTGCCTCATCCATTAAATCAACTGCTTTGTCAGGAAGAAAACGGTCTGAAATATATCTGGAAGCTAATTCAGCAGCAGCTACTAAAGCAGAATCATTAATTCTCAAGCCGTGATGAACTTCATATTTCTCTTTAATACCTCTTAAAATAGTAATAGCATCTTCAACCGAAGGCTCCTGAACATAAATAGGCTGGAATCTTCTTTCCAAAGCTGCGTCTCTTTCAATGTATTTCTGGTATTCCTTTAAAGTAGTAGCCCCTATAGCTCTTAACTCTCCTCTGGCCAAAGCCGGCTTTAAAAGATTAGAAGCATCAATAGCTCCTTCAGCTGCTCCAGCCCCAACTAAAGTATGAAGCTCATCAATAAAAAGAATGTATCTGCCGTCTGCTCTGTTAATTTCTTTTAATAAAGCCCTAATTCTGTTCTCAAATTCTCCCCTGTATTTTGTCCCAGCCACCATTGCTCCTAAATCCAGAGCAATAATTTCTTTATCCTCCAGGCTTTCCGGAACATCAGCTCTGATAATTTTCTGAGCCAGTCCTTCAACAATAGCTGTTTTCCCTACCCCAGCTTCTCCAATCAGAACAGGGTTATTCTTTGTTCTCCTGGAAAGAACCTGCATCAATCTTCTAATCTCATCTTTCCTGCCAATAACCGGGTCTAATTTGCCTTGTTTGGCTAAAGTAGTAAGGTTTCTGGCATATTTCTCAACAACCTGGTACTTAGATTCAGGCTCAGGATCAGTTATCCTTGTTCCTCCCCTAATCTGGGATAAAACCTCTGAGGCCGTGTTGTAGTCAAGTTTTCCAAACTCTACAGTAGCGCTCCCTGATTTTAAAAAAGGAGCTTTGTCTAAAATCTCTTTAGCCCTGGTTTCCTGATCAAGCAATCCTAAAAACAAATGCTCTACAGAAATAAACTCGTCTCCCATTTTCATTGCCTCCTGCCTGGCTTTTTCCAAAACTTTAGCCATATCCTGGGTAAGATAAAACTGGCCGAAACTCTTGGGAGTAACAATATTAGGAATAGTATTAAGGCCGGATTCAGCCTTTTTCCTTAAACCGTCTACATCAGTTCCTATTTTTCTAAGCAATGTTAAAACCACGCTTTCCTCCTGAGAAAGCAAAGATAAAAGCAAATGCAAAGCATCAATCTGCTGCTGCCCTTTTTGCTGGGCAATAGATTGGGCTTTTAATATAGCCTCCTGGGCTTTATGAGTAAAATTCGCACCATTCATATACTTTTTTCTACCATAAAACATATATAAAATCAAGAAAAAAGGCGATTTTAAGCAATCGCCATTTTTTTACTACGGAAAGGACATAATCCTTCTACGTTTCCAGAAATACAACAGGTCGGACATTTTTCACCCTTACAAAAGGGGTTTTCTTTGATACCCTTGCAGGTTGGACAAAAACCAGTCCCTTCACAATCATTACAACGACAATCCTTTTGATTGTTTTTTTTAGGGTAGTCAAAACTACACCAACGCATATAATCTGAACTACGGATATTCATTTCAATTCTCCTTAATATATGTTTTGAAAGAACAAAAAACCCTTTTTAAGAAAAGGGCTAATTTGAAAAAGTATATTTATTAATTCAAACTAACCCTTTTCCTAAAAAAGGTAAAAAAGAAGAAAAACTGGTTAGTTCTATTTGTCATATATTTTTATAAAAATATCCTTAAAAACTTGTTTTTATATATTTCTTTTTAACAAAATCAAAATATCTTGTCAATTACTCCGTTCTCTCATCAAAGATAATTTTAACTTCTATCTCATTATTATCTTTTAATACTTTTAAAACTGCTTCATCTCCAGGATTATACTCCATGATAATCTCGGCTAAAGTATTGTCTATAGTAATCTTCTTATTATTAAGTTCTAAAACAATATCTCCTTCTTTTAGGCTCGCTTTATCAGCCGGAGAACTAGGGGTAACGGCTGGTCCTTCAGAACCACCGTCAATAATCAAGGCCCCGTAATCAACAGATAGCCCATACTCTTCTTTGACTTTTTCATTGACCAAAACATAGCGAATTCCTATAAAAGGATAAACAATCCTGCCTATTGTCTGAATCTGCTCAATATCTCTCTTGGCCTTGTTAATCGGAATAGCAAAGCCAATACTCTGGGCGTCATTAGCTATAGCTGTATTTATTCCAATTACTTCTCCTTTTAGATTAAGAAGAGGCCCTCCAGAATTCCCCTTGTTAATAGCTGCGTCTGTCTGAATAACATCTTCCAGAACTTCAACAAAAGTCTCTCCTGAAGCAGTAATAGTTCTGCTTAAACCGGAAATAACTCCAGAAGAAACAGTGTTCCTGAATTCAGCTAAAGCATTGCCAATAGCGATTACAGTCTGGCCTGTCTGAAGATTATCAGAATCTCCAAGCTCTAAAACAGGAAACTCTATAAAAACAGCATTCCCTTCCTCGTCTATATTATTTTCCTGTTCAATCTTGATTATAGCAATATCCTGATAAGGATCCTTGGCTAAAACCTTGGCTGGGAACTTCTTCCCGTCATTAGTAAAAACAGTATAATCGGCCTTATCATCTAAAACTACGTGCTTATTAGTTAGAATTAAGCCTTCTTTAGAAACAATAAACCCAGTTCCTCCTCCTACGTCTACCTTTTCTGTTCCTTTCTGGCGGTACTGGGGAGTAATGCCAAAAGGCCCTATTTCCAGATACTGCTCTAAAATAGGAACATCTTTGCTAATAACAATACTGACCACTGCTGGAGAAGCATCTTCAACTGCTTTAATTACAGCTGTTTCCTGGTCAGCCTGGGGAGAGTTATCAATAGCAGCTAAATCATTCAAACGTTCAGCAATCCTGTAATAAACAACGCTGCTGGAAATAGCTCCAGCTATAAAACCAGAAACCAAGGAAAGAGAAATAAGTAAAACAATCAGCTTAGAACCATTATTTCTTTTCTTGCTCTTATAAGAAATATTAATTTTAGGCAGATTATATAATTCCATATATCTTTATTATAACTATTTCTTTTTCTTTTTCAAATGCTCAAACCCGTACTTAAATATATCTGACTTAACCGGACCGATAAAAATCATATGGCCTTCACATAACAAATACTTGGAATAAGTCTTTAGCCAACCTTCTTTCTTGAATCTTCTGTCTGAAACATAAACCTTAGAAGACTTTAATATCCCGTACTTGCCCAGCTTGCCTGCTCTTCTAGCTAAGTCATGGTCTTCAGCTAATTTAATCTTTTCATCAAAACCTCCTAACTTATTGAAAAGCTTTTTATCTATCAAAATAGCCATAGCAGCATGAGGCAGTATCTTTTCAAAAAAGAAGATGGGCAGATTATAGAAAAAAGAAAAGAAGAATGTAGATAATTTATCTTTTTCAGAAGGAAGCAAGAAAAAAGTAGCTATTTTAAGTTTTCTTTTTTTAAACTCTTTCAAAGCTCTTTTAAAAATCTTTTCCGGCAAAATAACATCAGCGTCTAAGAAAAGAAGTAAATCCCCTTTAGCTGTTTTAGCTCCCTTATTCCTGGCTTGGGCTGGGATTCCTCCAGGAACAATCCTGCATTTATACTTCTTGGCAATTTCCAATGTCTTATCCTTGGAACTGTAATCAGCCACGATTACCTCATAATCTTTAAAGTTCTGCTTTTTAATTGAATCAAGCAGCAAAGGAAGATGCTTTTCTTCATTTAAGGTTGGGATAATTATTGACAGCATAGTATGATTTTGCTAAGATAAAAATAGCAGTTTTAATATTTTATTAGGAAGCTTCCGGTGCAAACCGGATTTTCATCACTTCTCCAAAGTGGAGCCAAACTCTTCTTATAGAGTTTGGCTTTTTTATTCCCCAAATAAAGTTTTCGCCTCTTCCCAAATTTCAGGCTTATTCTGCTTTTCCTTCATCCAGTACATCCACTCAGCCCCCCATAAATAGTATTGCTCAAAGCCTACTTTCTTGGCAAACTCAATGTTTCTCTTAAACCTTTCCAAATTCATTGATTTTTCCTGCTCTTCCAAAGACAAATCATAAATCAACTGGGGACCCCAGGGCTCGGCTTGAAGCTCAACACAGATTACTTCTTTGCCAAAAAGCAGCTTAATAAGACTAGCTTTGCGTCTGTAAAAAGTTGCTGGGAAAGGATAAGAGAAATAACTTTTTATCTCATTCATCCAGACCTTTTTGTACATAGTCACCCCGACAATATCCCCGTATTTGGCTGCTGAAAACCATAGAGGAAACTCCCCGCTTTCAGAAATTATTACTTCTCTGTTATCAAGAGACTTAACTAATTCAATCTCTTTCTCTAAAAACTTTCTGTCTTTCCAAGGACATTGGCCAAAAGGAAAAAACGGCTCATTTTCTATCTGCCAGTATTTTATTGCTTTTGAATCTTTATAGCGCAGAACTACCTGTTCCAAGAGCTTTAATATTTCCTCCTGCTGAACCTCTTTATCTAACTCTTTAGCCCATTCGGGCAAATGGCATTCAGGCCAGCCAATAGTCTTCATCCCTATAACCATTATTATCTCTGCTTGTTTTTTTTCTGCTTCCTGAATCTGCCAGTCCAGATCATTAAAATAATATTCTCCTCTTTTTCCTTCAATAAAATCCCAATAAGCTGCTATTTTAAGGCTCCTGGCGCCTAAATCATCTAAGATGGCAGTATATACCTTTCTCCAGTCCAGACCCAGTCTCTCAGCGTGTTTCTGGGAAAAGTTAACCCCCCAAGCAATATCTTCCCTTGGAGCTGAATAGCCGACAAAGAAATAAATAAAAATAATTAGGATTAGACCTAATAAAATTAATAGAATCATTTTAATGTTTTTTTTAGTTTTTTTATTCATAAGATAATATTATTAACCCTGATAGTATAAGTATTATAGCAAAAACTTTCTGAAAAATAATCTTTTTGGAAGTATCTTCTTTCAAAACCCTGTAAAACAACAGAGAAAGAATAAACAAGAACAAGTACTGGACTCCCTGAAGAGCAGAAACAAAAGGCACGTAGACAACGCTGGCCAAGGCAATTGACCAGTTCTGGAGAACTACTGCTCCAGCTCCTATGGCCTGAACAAAAAGAAAAACAACTCCTGTTTTTTTGTTAAATGACTTTTTCTTCTCAAAGATCTCTTTTCTTACATCTTTAAAGAAAATCAAAGACAAAGCAATAACAAAAGCCCCTAATCTCATCCAGATAAATCCCGGCCAGAACCCAAAATCAGAATAAACAATCTTTGAAATAATAAAACAAAAAGAGAAAAACAAAGCTGCTAAAGCTGCAAAAAACAGGCTTTTTAAGGAAAGATTAAAGGATTTGCCTCGGGAAACAAAAATACTTCCTAAAACTAATAAAGAAAAGGATAAAATCTTGCCGTAAGTAAAAAAGCCTTCCTGGGTTAGAAAAAAGAAAGCCAATAAAAAAGTAAAAATAGGTAGAAAAGCTCCTAAAGCTGGAATAATCCTGGAGACTTCAAACCTTTCCAAGCCAGCATAAAGGCTTAAAAGAGCTAGAATGAAAACCAAGCCGTATAAAAGAGAAAGCCCTATCTGGTATAAGCCTGGAATAGAGAAACCAACAAAAGGAAATAAAGCCAAAACAACAATGCTTAAGACTCCCACATAAAAAGCATAGGTTTTAGGATTGGGGGGTCCAACTAAAAGATACTTATCTCCAAGAGAAGAAAGGGCAAAAAGGAAATAGGCTAAAATAGCGACAATTAACCAAAGCATACTTTCTTAATGTTATAGACTCCTAATTTCTCTGCTTCAACAAAACCTTGCATTGCTGCTTCAGCCAGTCTTCCGCTCTGTAAATAATCAAAAAACCACTGATTAGTATACTTAGGATTCTCCTGCAAAGTAGCTGAACCAAGGGCTAAGAGCCATCTCTTGTTAAAATCCTCCTGAGAGCCAATAGTCGGAGCCATGATAATAGGAACACCCAGGCCGGTGTAAAAAGATAGCTCACTGGGCTTAGTCCATAAAGCATCCGTGGTTCTTAACCTCTCATTGAACTTTCTGAAATATTCGTGAATATTCTTATCAAAGATAATCTCTACTTTTTTATTCAAACCAAGCTCTCTTAAGTTTTCTTCAAAATACTGTTTAACTTCAGGCCTTATCCCAGCTACTAAAACAAACCTTAATTCTCCTTTTAATATTCTCTCTTTTAAACTATTAACAGCGCTCATAGCAATCTCTTTCTGGGCTCCAGCTCCTCCTACAGCAAACATTATAGTTAGAACATGATTAGACTTCTTAGGCAAAGCACCCAAGCTACCCTTAACCAATATCTTGTATTTTTCAAAATACTCCTTTCTGGGATCTAGATTTAAAAGACGATGACCCATATCTTTTTTTACAATCTCCATCTTTTCTGTACCAATATTTTCTGTTGGTAGAGGAAAACCAGTCAAGAATATGTTTTTCTTCTTCACTCCATAAAGCTGCAAGCGGTTAGCAACCCAATTATCAGGAGCAAAATATTTTATTCTGCTTTTTGGAGGGTTCAAAGAAGCCCAGGCTCTGGCAATGTCAGCATCACAAACAACAGTATAAATATCTCCGGGATAATCAAAAGCCTCGGCCATAAAAGCCGGGGTAAAGAAAGTAGTTATTAAGGGTAAAGGATTTTTACTTAATTTAGATATTAAATGCCTGCCCCAGTCCTTTTTAATCAAAGAATAAATTGTTTTCAAACCGAAAGTAGGCCTAGACAAATCCCGGCGAGGATAAAAAGTAGGAATCTCCTGAAATTTGTTAAAAGCAGCAAAAGCTGCCTGTCCTATCAAAGGAATCCTTTTAAATCTGGAAATAAACTCATAAAAACCTCTTGAAGACTCCCAGATTTTGCTGTCGCTCTCTGGAATGCCCTGATAATCATTAGCATTAATAATGCCATCAGGCGCTAAATCTCTTAAAGGATAAGCTGTTCTCTGATGACCATAACCCATGTTAACTGAAATTATCCAGGCTTTGTTTTTCTTCACCCTGTAGAAGAATTTCGATTAATTGCCTAAATATTCTCGAAATTCAGATTTAATTTGATTAATAACTTATACTTTATTATATCCCCGTAATTTTGTGTGTCTTCGGCACAGTATCGAAATTTCTCTACGGGGTTCATATTCTTTTATTATACCCTAGGTTTTTTCTCTATTCAACCTGTTAAAAACTTATAAATACTTGTTCCTATATAGCGGGAATATGACGATGTAATAAAAAAGCCCTTTGATATTATCGCAGAGCACATTTCTTGAGCTTTAAGATGTTACCCATTAAGAAAGATCAACTCCTAGTTTCTCTTTAATAACTGCTTTAACTCTATTTAGGTCTTCTTTGATTGCCGCAAACTCGTCTTCAAGCTTAGTAACTATTTTAATAAATCCATCAACGGCATTGTAGGTCTCGTTAATCCTGCTTTTTAGATCTTTTCTTTCTTGTTCTGCTTCTTTTAAATCTTGTTTAATATTAACCAAATCAGATTTAACATTAGTTAAATCAAAATCCACCTTATCAAATCTTCTACTTAAATATTGTATTAATTCTTCATTCATAATTTTTATAGATATTTTTGCCTACTTTCATTTTACTCTTTCTTAAGGCCCTGTCAATTATCTTAAAAAGCTTAATTTTTGGCTCTCTTTTTTCTTTAGATAATAAATAAGAACAGCTAGAAAAAGATATAAAAAAATAAGCCAAATCCAATGGATATTGATAAATATGCTTGCCCAGGGCTGAGAGAAAATATCTATTATTTTTAATACATAAGTAAGTAATAACCAGCAGGGAAAAGATAAAATTAATCCTAAAAAACTGGAAAATATTCCAGCAAGAGAAAACAAAAATCCAAATATCATAATCCCATAAACAACCGGAATAATCAAAACATTGGTTAAAAGAGCAACTAAAGATATTCTGCCAAAATTATATAGAAGAATAGGTAAAGTAAAAATATAAGCAGAAAGAGTCATAGCAATAATATCTCTTAGATATTTGCTAATAAAAGATGGTTTCTTTTTAAAAAACTCGGACAAAAACATTATTCCCATAACGGCTAAAAATGATAACTGGAAACCAATATCATAAAAAAGAAGCAAAGGATTGATAACCAGCATAATACCAGCTGTTATTATTATAGCCCTGAAGCTTAAAGACCTTCTTCCTGTTTTTCTGGCTAAAAGCAGCAAACCAGCCATAATTCCTGCCCTGACCCCAGAACTCTGGAAACCAGTCAGAGTAATAAAAAGAAAGATAATAACCAAAGAGAGGTAAAAAGCCTGGTTTCTCCAGAAACCAAGAGCTAATAACAAAGACATTATAATCGTGCTCAATATCAAGACATGCATTCCTGAAACAGCAGTAATATGACGAACTCCAGCTCTATTAAGCTTGTCTTTCAGCTCAGAAGACATTCTGTTCTTGTCCCCTAAAAGCATTGCTCCTAGAACAGAGCTTTGGGGAGGAGACAAAGCTTTGTAAATACTCTGCCTTATTCTATCCTTAAAAAACAAAATTTCTGCGTAACCAGCAGAAATAAGATTATCATACTCTCCCCTATTTAATAATTTAACTTCTGGATAATAAACAACTGAATAGATTCTATCTTTTTTCAAATAATTCTTGTAATTGAAATCTTCAAAAACAGCTGGAGTTTGCAGTTCACCTTTAATTTCTAATTCATCTCTATACTGGTATTCTGGATAACGGGATACTGTTGCCAGAATCTTTCCTAAATCAGTTTCTAAAGTCAGCTTTATGTTTGTCTCTCTGACATCCGGCTCTTTAATAATCCTACCAATTAAGACAACTTCTCCCGAATCATTGTGTTGTCTTAATTCTGAATCATTAAACCCTGATTCAAAGACTTGATACCTGTAAACAATTAGAACAAACAGAATCAGGCAAAAGCTAAGATAGATTATCTTTGACTTGCCTTTTATCTTATCTTGCAAATCTTGAATAATGGAGAAATTACTTTTTTAATATCTATAAGATAATTATCAGGATAAGGTTTTCTATTCTCAAACTTAGGATCAAGAGTTTTCTCTGGTCTAAAGTTCTGAAGATAGTATTTTTCAGCTCCTGATATCCATTTAGCTATTTCCAGAATATCCTTTTTATCCAAAACACCAGGCACTACAGTAGTCCTGAATTCGTAATCAACTTTATTCTTCTTTAATATCTCAATGCTCTTATTAATCTTCTCGGGCTTTATTCCCAAAACCTTGAAATACTTTTCCCTGGGAAGTTTAATATCCATAGCTACATAATCTACTAAATCAATAACCTTTTCCAGCATTCTGGGATTAGAACCATTGGTATCAAGTTTGACCAAATAGCCTAATTTCTTAATCTTCTTAATAAAACTCGGGAGTTCTTTATTAATAGTCGGCTCTCCCCCGCAGATTACTATTCCTTCTAGCAAGTCCTGTCTTTCTTTTAAAAAGGAAAACAATTCTTTCTCTGTTATTTTGGGCTGTTTCTTAATCCTTTCCGGTAAGACAAGCTCTGAAGAATAACACCAGGGACACTTGAGATTGCAGCCTACAAGAAAAACCGTAGCAGCTAGCCTGCCCGGATAATCTATTAAGGTAAGTCTTTGTAAGCCCCCGATAATCATGATTTTATCTTGAATTCTTTTCTCTCTTTGAACTCCTGCTTCTTGCCCGTATGCCACTGGCTTACTGGCCTGATATATCCCACTATTCTGGAATAAACCTCACAAGGCTGTTCAATGGTGCACTTAGGACAATAGAAATGCTCTCCGGCTAAATAACCATGAGTTGGGCAGATAGAAAAAGTGGGGGTTAGGGTAATATAAGGCAGGTGAAATTTCTCAAATACTTTCTTAACAATTGCCTTGGCTGATTCAGGGTCACTGATTTTCTCTCCCAAAAACAGGTGTAAAACCGTGCCACCTGTATAACGGCACTGTAATTCATCCTGGAGCTTCAAGGCCTGGAAAGCATCGTCAGTATAATCAACCGGGAGCTGAGAGGAATTAGTATAATAAGGAGCTTTCTTAGTGCCGGCAGTAATAATATCAGGATATTTCTCTCTATCGGCTTTTGCCTGCCGGTAGCTTGTTCCCTCTCCGGGAGTTGCTTCAAGATTATATAAATAGCCTGTTTCTTTCTGGTATTTTACCAACCTTTCTCTCATAAAATCCAATACTTCCAGAGCAAACTTTCTGCCCCGCTTAGAGCCGACATTCTCTCCCAAAAAATTCAGCAGGGACTCGTTCATGCCCATTAAGCCAATAGTTGAGAAATGATTCCCAAAATAGGAATTACGTATTTTCTTGACTGACTCTAAATAGAACTTTGAATAAGGATAAAGCCCTTTTTCTATAAAATTATCTAAAGCCTTTCTTTTAATCTCCAGGCTCTCTTTGGCTAAATCCATTATCTTGCCCAACCTTTCAAAAAAATCCTTCTTGGTCTTGGAAAGATAGCCTACCCTGGACATATTTATAGTTACTACCCCAATACTTCCAGTAAGAGGGGCTGACCCAAACAAACCTCCTCCTCTCTTATATAATTCCTTATTAGATAATCTTAATCGACAACACATACTCCTAACATCCTCTGGACTCATATCTGACTGAATAAAGTTCTGGAAATAATTGACTCCGTATTTTGCTGTTGCCTCCCATAAAGGCTCTAAAGCTGGATTATTCCATTCAAAATCCTTGGTAATAGAAACTGTTGGAATAGGAAAAGTAAAAGGCCTGCCCTTAGCATCCCCCTCCATTAAACCTTCATAAAAAGCCCTGATAAACATATCCATTTCCTCCTTGAACTCTCCATAAGTTTCTTCTTGTGGCTTGCCTCCGATAAGAACTGGCTGCTTGGCTAAAAAAGAAGGCGGTTTAATATCAAGAGTAACATTAAGGAATGGTGTTTGGAATCCAACTCTAGTCGGCACCATACAATTATATAAAAATTCCTGCATTGCCTGTTTAACTTGCTTATAAGTTAATCCGTCATAACGAATGAACGGAGCTAATAAAGTATCGAAATTAGAAACAGCTTGGGCACCAGCGCTTTCACCTTGAAGTGTATAGAAGAAATTAACCAATTGGCCTAAAGCGGTTCTTAAATGTTTTGGCGGACGACATTCTAATTTGCCCGGTACTCCTCTGAATCCTCTTTTCAGTAAATCATAAAGATCCCAGCCACAACAGTAAGTGCTAATACTTTCCAAGTCATGAATATGCATATCCTCGTCAAAACCTGCTTCTCTTACTTCTTTAGGATAAATCTTATTCAGCCAGTATTTCTTGGAAACATCAGAAATAGCATATTGGTTTAAGCCCTGAAGAGAAAAAGTCATGTTAGCGTTCTCATAAATCTGCCAGTCAAGCTCTTTAAGATACTTATCAATTCTTTCACTGGACTCGTCAACAACTGCTACTGCCTCTCTAATTCTTCTTCTCTGCTCTCTGTAGAGAATATAGGCCCTGGCTGTATCAACTAATCCTTCCAAAATTAAAATCTCCTCAACAATATCCTGAATTTGTTCTACTTGAGGAGTTTCATCTTGTTTAAAGCGCCTGTTTAAAATATCAACCACTCTATTAGAAAGCCTTTTAGACTTTTTTCCATCACCCTGATCAGTAGCAGTTATCGCCTTAAAAATAGCATCGGTAATCTTAATCTGATCAAAGTCTACAACTGTCCCATCTCTCTTTTTGACCTTTTTAATCTTGTTTTTCATAAAAAAATAAGAGTCAACCCCTCACAACTTTTTGTTATATTAATTCTTTTCAATATTTATTTTGAAAAGTGGTGAGGGGTCAATTACTCTATTTTAACCTATGAGAAAACTAGGTCAAGCCCGTTAAATTGTGGATAAGTCAGGATTTAGAACCCAGTAGCAATAACTGTCACTTTTATCTCCCCTTTATTCAGTTTTTCATCCTGAATAGCTCCAAATATCACCCTGGCGTCTGCAGAAACCTCATGCATAATCAATTTGGCAGCCTCATCTATCTCAGTCAAGCTTATATCCTTGCCCCCAGACACATTAAAGAGTACTCCTTTGGCTCCCCGGCAGGATAAATCCAAAAGAGGAGAGTTAAGAGCCTTGCCAGCTGCCTGTTTTGCCCTTTCCGGGCCTCTGGCTTTGCCTATTCCAAAAAGAGCTGAACCAGAGTTCTTCATAATTGCCCTGATATCAGCAAAATCAACATTAATTATGCCTGGCAGGACTACCAAATCAGAAATGCCCTGGACAGCCTGCCTGAGAATTTCATCGCAAAACCAGAAAGCATTTAAAACTGTAACATTGTTATCTAAGACAGAAAGCAGTTTATTGTTAGAAATAACAATTAGAGCATCTACTTTTGTTTTAAGATTCCTCAAGCTGCTCTGGGCAATCTCCATCCGCTGAACGCCTTCAAAAGAAAAAGGCGTAGTAACTACTGCCAAAGTTAAAGCTCCTGATTTTTTAGCAACATCAGCTACAACTGCTGAAGCGCTTGAACCACAGCCTCCACCTAAACCGCAAGTGACAAAAACCATATCTGCACCAGATAAAACTTCTTTTATATCTTCTCTCTGCTCTTCAGCTGCCTGCTTCCCTATTTCAGGATTCATGCCTGTTCCTAGCCCCTTGGTCAGGTTTCTACCGATAAGGATTTTCTTATGAGCTCTTGTTTTCTGCAAATCCTGGGCATCAGCATTTACAGCAACCAATTCCACCCCTTTTATCCTGTATTTCATCATTCTGGAAACAACATTGCCTCCTGATCCTCCCACTCCAATTACTTTTATTAATATGTTTGAGCTTGATTTCATGGAACAAATATTTTAGCAATTGATTTACCTAGTTTTTTTGTCTTCTCCCCAATTCCCCAGCGGTAACTCCTGACATTAGACTCCTCTTCTAATTCAATTCCTTCTAAAACCAGACCCATAAGAGTAGATAAGCTGGGCTCGGCTTGAAACCCAGGAAGCCCTTTGGGAATTCCTATCCGGCAAGGAAGCCTTAGTTCTTTTTTGGCTAAATCTTTAATACCAGGAAGTTTTGCCCCGCCGCCAGTCAACACCACTCCAGCTGGCAGCATTTCCTGACGACAAGCTTTTCTCAATTCCTTATCAACCAAATTAAATATCTCACAAACCCTGGCATCAACTATATCCATTAAAAGCTTTGTTGAAAAACTAAGAGGCTCTTCTGCTTCAAGCTTAATCTTTTTCCCTGTTTTTCTAGAACTTCCCTTGCAAGTAGCGAATTCAAGCTTTATTTTCTCAGCTGTATCAATATCTGTTTTAAGACAAATAGCAATGTCATTGGTAATATGGCCTGAACCAACTGGCAGAATAGCTGCATGGATTAAATTGCCCTCTTCAAAAACGGCCATCCCAGTGGTGCCAGCTCCGATATCTAAAACACAAACTCCAAGTTCTTTTTCTCTTGGAGTTAAAACTGCTTTAGCGCTGGCCAAAGGATCAGCAACTAAATCATTGATTTGAAGACCAGAGCTTTCAATGCTCTGGCTGGAGTTCTTGATATAGGGAGAAAAACCGCAGAGAAGTAAAGCCTCGGCTTCTAGCCTTACTCCCTCCATGCCGACAACTTCTTTTACTCCTCCCTCCCCATCAACAATAAATTCTCTGGGGAAAGTCTGAATAATCTCATTATTTGAAGAGAGAGAAACAGCTCTGGCTGCCTGCAAAACCCTATCTACATCCTCTTCTGATATTTTCCTGTCAGCCCGAGAAACAGAAACCAGTCCTTTGGAACAAGCAGAATGGATATGGCCTCCTCCAATATTAGCATAAACACTTTCTATCCTTCTGCCAGAATTCCTACTGGCTCTTTCTATCAAGGAAGAAATTGTCTCAGCTGTGTTCTTAATATTAATAACTACTCCTTTTCTTACTCCCAAAGAAACTTCCTGCTCCTGGGCAATAATTTCCAAGCTTTCTTCTCCCGGCTTTTTAATAATGGAGAGCAGTTTGATAGAACCGGAGCCGATATCTAAAGCATTGATAATATATGATCTAGGCATAATTTTCAATTTCTAAAGCTTGCTTTACTATTTATTTAAATAATGATTTTGTTTCTTTTCCATTAATTTTCCGTGCTTATAGCCTAAAACATGGAGAATCCCGTGGATTAAAACTTTAGCCATATCTTCTTTCTTAACTACTGCTGAACAAATAACTATTTCGTTCAAGTCCTGGCCAAAAGACAAAACATCTGTTACTTTATCCTCTCTGCGGTATTTCTTATTAAGCTCTTTTATTGTTTTTTTACCGACAAAAGCAATGGATATATTTTCTTTTCTATTCTCGCCTTTTAAAACTTTTTTGGCAAGTCCTTTTAAAAAACCTTCGTCAATTCTTCTCTTGGTTAGGTTATTAATCTCTATCATTGCTTAATATTTCTTTTACAATTCTGCTTACTTCACCTCCATCTGCCTTTCCTTTTATATCGGGCCTTAATTCAGCCATTACTTTACCCATATCTTTTATTTCTAAAGCATTGGTCTTCTCAACAGCTTTTTCAACTAAGCCCCTGATCTCTTCTTCAGAAAGCTGTTCGGGCAGATACTTCTCTAAAACCTTTAGTTCTGCTCTTTCCTTGTCAGCCAAGTCTTTTCTTTCCCCTTTTTCAAACTCCTTGATAGCTTCTTTTCTTTTTTTAGCTTCAGAAGAAACAACGTCTATCAACTCCTCCTCGGTAAGTTCTTCTTCCTTTGTTTTATACTTCTTTTCTTTTTCCTTATTGGAAACAGCAGCCAAGAGCATACGCAAAGTAGAACGAGAGACTTCATTGTTTTCCTTTACTGCTTTGTTTAAATCGTTTTGAAGGTCTTTTTTCAACATTATTTTGATTTACCTAATTTCTCCATTTTTTCGTATTCCTTTTTCAATTCTTCTCTTCTTAAAGCAGAACGTTTCTTCATCTGGTTGCTTTTTGGCCTTTTTCTAAAACGGGCTTTTCTCGCCCTAAGCAAAATACCGCTTTGTTTCATTCTTCTGGAAAAGCGGCGAACTAAGTTTTGCGAGGTTTCCCTGCCTTCTTTTTTGATTTCTAAAGCCATAATTTTCTAAAAATTTCTAAAGCTTGCTTTAATAATTATTTGCTGAATAAATGCATGTGGATATGGTCTATAATCTGACCAGCTCCTCTGCCCGTATTAATTCTTAATCTATAACTTTTTAAATCCTTGCTAATTTTTTGAGCGGTTAAAATCATATCCCCCATTAATTCCCTGTCTTCTGGCTTAAGGTGAGCTACTGAATCAATGTGTTTCTTGGGAATAATTAAAAGGTGGATAGGGGCGCTGGGATTAATGTCTTTGATAACAATAAACTTCTCGTCTTCATATATATAGTCGGCTGGCTCTTGTTTAGATATAATCTTGCAAAAGACACAATCCATAATTTTCTAAAAATTTCTAAAGCTTGCTTTAATAATTATTTCTAATTTCTAAAGCTTGTCTTTAATAATTATATATTTAATTTCCAAAACTTGTTTTAATAATTATTTTATTTTATTTTTTATCTTTGCTACCGCCTCTTCCAACTTAACTGTTTCCTGCTTTCCATTCTGCATATCCCGAATTATAACTACCCCGTCTAAAGCCTCCTTCTGGCCAAGAATCAAAGTATATCTGGCTCCAATCTTATCAGCCCTGTTTAACTGGACTTTCAGAGAGTCGCGACCAAAAGATTCAGCTACTTTTATTCTTGCTTTTCTGAAATTCTCTAAAAGGCTCAAGCTCTTTCTTTTGGCTAGACTTCCAAGCTGAGCTAAAAATACCTGGGTTTCAACTTCTTTGCCAGTCTTTACGTCCTGATTCTTCATTAGAGAAATAATTCTTTCTATACCAACTGCTACCCCGCAGGCTGGGACGTCTCTACCTCCTAAAATCTTAATAAGCCTGTCATACCTTCCTCCTCCTCCTAAAGCGTTTTTGGAATCTTCTTCTGTTTCAGAAAATATTTCAAAGACTGTCTTAGTATAGTAATCAAGGCCTCTGACTAAATGTGGATTAAGATTGTAAGGAAGCTCAATCTCGTCTAAAAACTCTAAAACCTCTTTAAAATGAGTGTGACATTGGTCGCAGAGATGATCTAATATCTGAGGCGCTTCAGCTTTTATAGGTTGACATTTTTCCTGTTTACAGTCAAGCACTCTTAAAACGTTTTCCTTGATTCTTTTCTTGCAGTCAGGACATAAAGAAGATTCTCTGGATTTTAAATAGTTTGACAAGAGCTTTTTATAATAGGGACGACAATTGCTGTCTCCAATGCTGTTTACCTCTATAACAAGATTCTTTAATTTAAGTTCTTTTAAAACATTATAGGTAATCTGGATAACCTGGGCGTCAATCACAGCGTTGCTTTCCCCAAAGATCTCAAAGCCAAACTGCCAGAACTGACGATACCTCCCCGACTGAGGCCTTTCATAACGATAGCAGGGGCCAAAATACCAGAGCTTCAAAGGCTGGGGCAGACTATACATTCCATGCTCAATATAGGACCTGACAACCGGAGCTGTCCATTCCGGCCTTAAGCTTAAAGCATCTCCTCCTTTGGTTTTCAAACTGTACATCTCCTTCTTAACAATATCGGTAGCTAATCCTATTCCTTTGGAAAAAAGCTCTGTTTCTTCTAAAATAGGGGTATCAATTTTCCCAAATCCGTAGAAATCAGCAATATTAGAAACTACATCATAGATTCTTTGATAATATTTCTGGTCTTCAGGCAGAATATCATGCATTCCTGTTGGAGTTTGAAATTTGGGTTTCTTAGCCATTAATTAAGCTAAAGCTTGTTATACTAATAAGATGGGATACTAAACTTCTCTAAAGAATTAATAGGCCAGGCTCTTAAAAATACCCTGCCAATGATATTCTCTTCTGGCAGAGCACCGAATCTTCTTGAATCAAAGGAAAACCCCCTGTTATCGCCCAGAACAAAATACTCCTCCTTTCCTAAAACAACTATCGTATCTCCAGAAGTAGACAAATCAGATAGGTAATCTGTTTCATCTAAAATATAGGTTCCCTTCTCATTATAGATTGTTATCTTTCCTTCTTTAATCTCTACTGTTTCTCCGGGAAGACCGATAACTCTTTTAATAAACCTCTGGGAGGGATTTAAAGGATACTTGAAAACAATAACTTCCCCTCTTTGAGCATCTTTGAATCTGTAAGTAATCTCATCAATAATCAAATAATCACCGTTTTCAAAATTAGGATCCATTGACTCTCCCCTAACGAAAAACGGCTGGAACAAAAAGTACCTAATAGGAATTACTATTGCTGCAGCAATAATAATTATTTTTACAAGTTCTATAATAAAAGAATTCTTTTTATCCGAAGATTTGTTCTTTATGATATCCATAATATTATTATCTATTCTACCAGATATTTTCTTTTTATGCAACAATAAAAAAGCTGAGATTAAAAAATCTCAGCCTATCCAGTGGGATTTGTTTTTCGCTGCGTTATGCGCCGGTTTTTTCTTTTTCCTACAATGCTGCAAACTGGTCAATTTTCTTCTTTCTTACTGGGCCGTAGAACAATTCCTGTCTTTTCATGATACATTTCCTTTCTGGCCTAAGGCCAAAAAACAATAATATTACACCCTTTTCTAAAACCAGGGCTAAGTACCAAAAGAACTAAAAAAGAACTTTTTTTAGAATAACAAAATAAAAACACAGGATCAATAAAGTTTTCTACAACTCTTAAAAATGCTATGATAAAGTAATGATTATTATAGCGCTTATTATAGGACTGGGCAATCCAGGAAAAAAATACAGCAATACTCGACATAATATTGGTTTTGAGATTATTGATAAACTATCTGAAAAAAACAACTTTCCTGAATTCAGGTTTTCTAAAAAGTTTGATGCTTTGATTTCAGAAAAAGACAATATAATCTTAGTCAAACCCCAGACCTTTATGAACCAGTCGGGGAAATCTGTTAGAGCTATAACATCTTTCTATAAAACAAAAGAATTAATTGTAATCCATGATGATATTGACCTGCTCTTAGGAAAAATAAGAGTTTCTGAAAACAGAGGAGGAGCTGGCCACAAAGGAGTTGAATCAATAATAAAACATTTAGGAACAAAAGACTTTACCAGAATAAGAATAGGAATCCAGCCAGAAAAAGGAAAGCCAAATAATGTAGAAAAGTTTGTTCTCCAAAGATTCAAGAAAGAGGAAATAAAGCAAATCAAAAAAGAAGCAATAAAAAAGCTTAGCCAATTACTTGACTAAGCCTAGGGCTTCAGGGGTGGCGATAACGCACTTAATGTATCCAATAGATGCTTTTTTTTCTTTCCCGACTGTAAATAAAAATTTCTTCCCCGAGATAACAACGAACATTTTTTCTTCTTCCGGTCCTGATAATATTTTGTGCCTGATATCCCGCTCTTTTATTTTAATTTGTAATAGATCATTAGGTATAATAAATTCCTTAAGGGATAGTTGGTTAATCTTTGAATAGGCAAAGACTTTCCCTTTAATAAAATCAGAATGTTCAATCGCCCAAACAACTCCTAAAAGCTGGGCTGCCATTTCCGGAATATCCGCCCCTCTAAAAACTAAATGCTCTCCTCCTATCTTATGGCTTCCCTGACCACAAGATTGTTCTGTCACCAAAAAATCTCCTATATAATCACTGCCTGATTTAAAAACATTATCCAAAAAAATTATATCTGAGGAATAAGGAATTATTTTTTTAATCTCTTCTCTGCTCGCAACCCTTTTTTTCTTTAAAAACATATTGCACCTTCTTCCTTTCTTGTTAAAGTACGTTAGTTGTGTATAATAATACAATATATAAAGATATATTTCAAGCTTTATTAAAGCGAGCTTTGGAAATTATTAAAACAAGTTTTAGAAACTAATAATTATGAACCTAATAATAGTTGAAAGTCCGACTAAATCAAAAACAATTGCCAACTTTCTAGGCCAAGATTACAAAGTCTTATCTTCTTTTGGTCATGTCCGGGATCTCCCTAAAAGCACCTTAGGAATAGAGATTGAAGAGAATTTCAAACCTAAATACATAATTCCTTTAAAATCAAGAAAGGTTATCAAAGAATTAAAAGAGGAGTCAGAAAAAGCAAAAGCAGTTATTCTGGCTACTGATGAAGATAGAGAAGGAGAAGCTATTGCCTGGCACCTTTCTGAAACTCTTGAACTAGACAAACCCCAGAGAATTGTTTTCCATGAAATCACTAAATCAGCCATTAAGCAAGCTTTAGAAAACCCCGGAGAAATCAATAAGGATTTGGTTGATGCCCAGCAAGCCAGAAGAGTTTTAGACAGATTAGTTGGCTACAAACTCTCCCCTTTTCTCTGGAAAAAGGTTGCCAAGGGTTTATCAGCTGGAAGAGTCCAGTCAGTAACAGTAAGATTAGTTGTTGAAAGAGAGAAAGAAATCAAAGACTTTCTTCCCCAGGAATACTGGAGTATTGAAGCTTTATTTAAAAAAGGATTCCGGGCTTTATTAATAAAGAAAGACAATAAACCTATAGCTAAGCTGGATATTAAGAACAAAAAGCAGGCAGAAGACATTATCAAAGATTTGGAAAAAGTTGACTACTTAGTTGAGAATATTGAGAAAAAAGAAATAAGAAGAAATCCCCTCCCTCCTTTTACCACCAGCACTCTGCAGCAGGAAGCCTGGAAAAGATTCAGGTTCCCAGCTAAATTCACAATGAGAGTTGCTCAACAGCTTTATGAAAGAGGACATATTACTTATCATAGAACTGATTCGGTAAACCTTTCCCAATTATCTTTAAATATAGCTAGAAAATACATTGAGAATAAATACGGAAAAAACTACTATAATTTCAGAAAGTACAAATCAAAAGGCAAGGTTCAAGAAGCTCATGAAGCTGTAAGACCTACTTATTTAGACAAAGAGCCTAAGCTTGATAAAAACCAGGAAAAACTTTATGAGCTTATAAAAACAAGATTCATAGCCTGCCAGATGTCCCAGGCAGTATTTGATTCTACCAGCATAGATATAAATGCAAAGCCTTTGGACAACAAAACCAAGAACTACATTTTCAGAGCTAATGGCCAAGTAATGAAGTTTGATGGATTCCTTAAGGTTTATCCAATGAAGTTTGAACAGACTGATTTACCGGAATTAAAAAAGGACGAACAATTAGAATTAGACAAACTAATACCTTCCCAACACTTCACCCAGCCTCCAGCCAGATATACTGAAGCAACCCTAATTAAAGCCTTAGAAGAAGAAGGCATAGGTCGGCCTTCAACCTATGCTCCAATTATATCAACAATACAAACAAGAAACTATATTGAAAAGAACGAGCAGAAAAGATTCCAGCCCACGGAAATAGGAACAATAGTCAACAATCTTTTGGTAGCCCATTTCTCTAATATTGTTGATATCAAGTTTACTGCTAAAATGGAGGAGGAATTAGACGATATTGCCCAGGGAAAAGAAAAATGGACTCAAGTCTGCAAAGAGTTTTATACTCCTTTTGAAAAGAATCTTGAAGAAAAATATAAGGAAGTTGATAAAAAAGAAATAAGTGAAAAAGAGACTGATAAGAAATGTCCGGAATGCGATTCTCCTCTGGTTATAAAATTAGGCAGGTTTGGAAAGTTCTACGCCTGTTCTGCTTTTCCAGACTGCAAATATACTGAATCTTTAGAAGAAAATGCTTTAAATATACCCTGCCCTAGATGCGGAAAAGGAAAAATAGTTGAAAAAAGAACCAAAAGAAAGAAAATATTCTATGGCTGCAACCAGTTTCCCGACTGCGACTTTGCTCTTTGGGACAAACCAATAAATGAAAAATGCCCAGAATGTGATTCTCTTTTAATAGAAACAAAAAAGGGCAAGAAATGCTCTAATAAAGATTGCCAATCTAATAAAAATATGGTAAAATAATCATATTGGCCGAGGTGGCGGAATTGGTTTACGCGCAGCACTCAAAATGCTGTGGGAGCAATCCCATGTGGGTTCGAGTCCCACCCTCGGCACACTAAAAAACTAGGTTTTAATATATTTTTTGTGATATAATAAAATAATATGATTATTAATAAAAAACGAAACATTTTAAGGGTTTTATTAAACTGGAGGATTATATTGACTACTCTTTTTTTGATTATTCTTTCTGCTGTTATTTTTCCATTTTTACTCGCATTTATTTTAACGGGGAGTTTAAAATTGGCTCTGATGTCAATTCAAATGTTTATTTTTTTTATATTCTTAAGTCATTTCTACATTACCCTTCCTGCGTTATTTATTTTGAATCTTTTTCAGTCTGCACTATTCAATAAGCTCTTATACAAAAGAAAAATCATTAAATGGATTATTATGATTTTAATAGCAGAAATTATTTGTTTTTTAACATCTTTCTTCGTTGCGCTATTTTTAATCAAAGGAAATTTATTTTTATAATATAATAAATAAAGATAAAGTAATCTATATTATAAATGAATAAAAAATATATACTAATAGTAATAATTATTATAGTTATAGCTGCTATAATCGGAGGTATAATTATCTGGCAGCAGCTAAAACCTGGAGAGATACCAGGAAACCAGGAAGAAAAACAAGAAGTTCAGCAAGAAGACCCAGATATTAAAGGAGTAAAACAAAGTTTTGAGATGATTAGAAAAGGCAATAAAGGCAAGGACATGGCGCTTATGAGAGAGTACTTTACAACTGAAACCAATGAAGCACTTGATTTAATGATAGAACAAAGCACAAGCTGGAACTGGATATGGTATGCTGATATGGAAATTACTAAGATTGTAAGAGAAGAACCAAACATTATTATAGTAACTGTTAAGAATACTGGATTTGACGGAGAAATAACAGAACAAGATATTATTTTCATCGAAGAAGACGGAATATGGAAAATGGCCCTTATGGAAAGTTTAGAGAAAGAACTCCAAGAATGGCAAAATGAAAATTGAATTGAAGCACTTCTTTTCTAATTCAAAACCTAAAAAACTAGGTTTTAGCCTAGTTTTTTATTTTAAAAAGATTGTTTTATTCAATCAATAAACTTAAAAGTAGAAAGCATTTTAGAATTAAATACTTCTAAATCAAGATACTGTGAGAAATCTCCCTTTTTTATATTCTCTATATTGATCTCTCGCCGACCATAAATATCTAATACAAGGGTTACTTCTATATTATCATCATCGATTATACTAGTGATAGAAGGTATACGAGATGGCCAACCTATACTTTCATATGTTATTATTCTTTTATCGCTAACTAGAGAAGTATTTAGAATTCTTACGATCCCGCCCCTTTCATAACCAAGTTCTATGTTTTTATCAATTGTTTCTAAGACATCATCAAAGGATATAGGGCCCTTAATGCTAAGATAAACACCAAACTTTACCCAATTGATATTAAAATTATCATTATTATTTGTGAACTTTATTACTTCATTAGGACGTCCAGACGGCTCAAGACTAAAAAATGATGGATATTTTATTTCAAATCCATACTCCTCATTTCTATATGTTTCCCAATTAGAAATATCCATTTCTTCTATTTCTTCTGAAACAGGTTCGTATTTAGGTTTAGGAATATATAAATAGCCTAAAAGGATTAATCCTATAGATATAGTGAATACTATAAGGACTATTATTATAGCTATAGGAGTAGATATAGCTTTATTCATATAAACATATATTTAATTTATCTTAATTTATTATATCATAAATAAACAAAGCTGACCCTATTTTCTATTAGATTAATTTAATTTAGCTATTGACAAGATATGTTGATTTGTTATACTGATAATGTCTTTCAGTTTAGTCATATAAACTGAAAGGGTATTACATCCAAGAGCAATCCTCCTCACGGAGGGTTGTTTTTATTTTGGACGGCGCCTTAATTCTCTTCCCCATATCTCCTTTTTAATATCTAACACATCAAAATAACCATCTCCACCCGTTCTTAATTCTTCGGAAATGTTGTTTTTAGAAGAAAAGATATAAACATTTTTATTCCTTGCGCGCAGATAAGTTACCAATGCCAGAAAATCAGAATCACCGCTAAAGAAAACCACGGCATCATATTTATTAATATGGTGTAGTGCATCAATCGTTATTTCGACATCCATATTGCCTTTTTCTTCTATTGATTCTCCTGCTGGCGTAATAATGCTTATCCGCTTCAATTCTTTCTTACGTACAGTAAATTTCAATCCTTTTTTAAGAAAAGTAAAAAACTTATGACGCCCATCTAAATTATAATTTCTTGTACCATCAGCAGGATAAGCCGAATAATA
>Ga0315545_1001316_pt1 | contig 24377 bp, 19 predicted proteins | sample SalMarSW160210MG_FD_203096 | JGI IMG/M metagenome (GOLD analysis project Ga0315545, IMG submission 203096) | Salt marsh sediment microbial communities from the Plum Island Ecosystem LTER, Massachusetts, United States - Salt Marsh Sediment SW1602-10 ...
TTGACCACCCTTTTGGCAAGGAAACACTGGATGACATTCAGCCAATCTTGCGCAAAGAGCCAGAAGAACTTTCAGAGCTCGAGCAATACCTTGTCTCCGTGTTCCGCCGGACAGCGAGGCTTGCTGATTCTCTCAGACGTCTGGAGCAAGCCCGAGCTTACTTAGCTCACTTTAGGATTCTCAAGCAATACAAGGAAAGCGGGATTAACCGAGCGGACTACATTAAATATCACTACTCCAACCATGCCGTCATCTTGCTAGGAATCTTTGACCTCGCCTTAATTCTCACAAACAATGTGTTCACGCTTGGTATCCCAGAGAGGCAATGCCGCTCGGAAATTATCATTCAGAACTCTTGGATTCATAGTAGGGGGATCGATAAAATCTTGCAAGAATTGAATTCTGCTGTGGAACCTTTACGTCAGCCACGAAATATTTTCATTCATCGCGGATATCCACGGGACAGTGAATCTCTTTCAGATCTGACTGGACTCGAAATCTTTCTGAAAGCAGATAACTCGTCAATAATAATTCCCCCGTCCAGAGTCAAGCCAGTATATGAGAGAGTGTTTAAGAAAGAGCGTTCAAGAATCATACGTGAACTAGGGGAACAAGAAGATCTGGTCACTAAGCCTCTGATGAAACTTCTCGATAAATTGCACCCAGTATACAAGTTTTGGAAAAGGATTCTCTACGGTAGAGAAAAAAACGAAAGATAAATAATGTCGGATAGGACAATCACAATGGGCTGGATGCGTTACACTGCACTGGGAATAGGCATTGCCTTTGGGCTACTATTCCTCACCCTTGGCATCGGCGAGGGCATCAGCCAGGGCTTTGGAGGTATTCCCAGCCCTATGGAGTGTGTCCTCTTGCTATGTGGGCCTATCTCAATGATTGTGGCTACCGCTGTAGCTTGGTGGCATGAGCGAATTGGTGGCTGGTGGTTAATCGCTGGGGGCATTATCACCGCCATATTCTTTGCCATCGACCTTATAGACAACCCAATGAGCCTTCTGAGAACACTCCTGATTATACCTCTGCCAATGTTGGTAGCGGGAGCGCTATGGGTGCGCCACATAGCAAAACTATCCTAGCTTTCACTATAAATCCTCTTTATCTCAGAAGTGAGGCTCACACAGACCTTATCTATGAGACTCTGGCCTTAGGGTAAAATAAGCATATATGGAAGAACTTAATCTCGCTAGCTCTTGTGGCTTGTATTGTGGGCTATGCCCCAGATTCCAATCAACTGCACCTAGCAGGTGCCCAGGCTGCAAGATACTCTGTCTAATTTTTTCATGCAAAATCTACAACTGCTACGTAAAGAAGAGAGGCCTTACTACATGCGCAGAATGCAATGATTTTCCCTGTGAGAAAAACAATCCTGAGGCTCACCAATACGACTATTTCGTTACCCATAAGCCATGTATTCCAAACTTGTATAGAATTAAAGAGCTTGGATTAGAGACATGGCTGGGAGAGCAAAGAGAAAGACGGCTATTACTGGAAAATCTGCTCAATAACTATAACGAGGGCAGGTCAATGAGCTTCTACTGCCTGGTTACGTCGCTTATGCCTCCTGAGCTAACTAATGAGGCGATAAATGAGTTGAAGGAAAAACTAGCCACCAATCAGCTTGACAGCTCCGACATAAAAGCCCAGGCAAAGGCACTTAAGGGAATTATTCAAAGCCTGGCTCAAGAACATGGCATCGAATTAAAACTTAGAACAAAGGGAGGGTGAAGATGGCTACTAAGGCAAAAGCCGATAGTAATCTTTATGTCAAGAAGTCTGCGACAACGTGCTCAGAAATGCCTCAAGATACAATCCAAACCTGGTATTCGAGCTATGCCGAAAATGGGCACTCCTTAATAATCCAAATACCAACTTGATAATCAAAGACGGCATTAGGAAGTTAGCTCCCAAGTAACAAAAGGAAAGAGGCTCTACTACAAAGCCCTGGAGAAGCACTTCCCTGAGCTCATGCCAAAATACAAGCACCTGTTTAGAATCTTCCCCATGCCCTCAAAGGAGTATCAAAGGCAACTGGAAGAGAAATCCGCCCAATTATGCCAGAAACATAAAGTTAACCATAGCATTATTTGAAGCAGGTTTGAGATGCTTTGCCAAAATTTCAAAAATTAGGGGCTTTCCCTCTTGACAAATATTAGTTTGCTATGGCACTTTAAGGCATGGGGCGGAGGCAAGGCAGGCTAGGCCAAGCGGAAGTTTTTACATTTCCACGTTAACGCAAATTTGCCCGCCCTTATTGTGTAGAGGGAGGTGATGCCTATGCTAAACTGAAGCCAGCTTCTTCGCTGCGGGTGACTGAGAGGTTGGCCTTATTTCAACAGCCCGAAATCTGAAAGGAGGTAATTAAATTGAAAAAGCTGAATGCCGCAGCTATCTTGATTTGCATCATCGCAGCATATGCTGTGTTTGAAGGCATCTGGGCAACTGCGGCAACTGGAGGTTACATTCAAGCGTGGGCAGAGATGATGGGAACAACTGCCAAGGAGTCAGCAGTTCTGACGATGGCAGTCCAGTTCTTTGGAGTTAATCACTTGGTTGCTCTCGTATCCTTGGCCATAATTGCCGTGATTCCGCTCAGGAGAGCAGAGAAATGGGCTTGGTTTACAATCCTAGTTTTGGGTGGAATCGGTCTAGGTTGGGCCATTGCTCTCTGGGCTCCATATTTTCCTTTCATGTATTTGTTTGTCGCGATGTGGATAGCGGCGTTAGCGCTTTCTGCAAAGCCAAGCCTTCAAAAGAAAGGGTGAGTGGTGTGGAACGCTAAAAGAAAGGAGGGTACAATGAAAGTAATGCAACGAGGGATTATGAAAATCCTCCCTGGCAAGATGACAGAGGCAATGGAGCTTCTAGAAGAATACATGGCTATCGTGAGCCGCTTGATGGGAATGCCTCGGGAGAAGCTTCCTATGAAAACCTACCGCCCCTTCATCGGTGGAGGCGACTCCTTGCATACCATCATTTTCGAGGTCGAGTGGGATAGCTTCGGCGAAATGGCAGCCTTTTTTGAGAAGGCAATGGCAGACCCTGAAATACAGGCATCCATGCCCAAGTGGGAGGTGGTCGAGGAGAGTCACGAAGTCGAATTGTATATGTCAATGCCATAGGAGCACGGCTAAGGCGGGTCAATTCTGGTGCCAACTGATCACCCTGATAGGGCGAAGGGGCGACGGGGCGACGGGTGTCAGCTTATTCTATGTAGGGAGGTGATGCCTATGCTAAATTGAAGCTGGCTTCTTCGCCTGCGGGGAGCTGAGGAGCTGGTTCGTTCTATTTCAACAGCCCGATAGATTTAAAAGGAAAGGAGATAATATCGATGAAGTATCGTTGGGAGAACCGTAAACAGATGGCTGATGTTCGTGTGACGGGGTTGTGGGCTCACGCTGGTTGGTTTGTTGGTGCTATATTCGCTGTGCTGGGAATCATTGCTGATGCCGCGAATGTCAGTCTTGGCCTGGAGCCAACATCCTGGTTCCTGCTGTCAATTGCTGTTTTTGTGGCTAGCATGCCTTTTTACATGGGCGTGGGGATGGCTTGGTATTTACGTACCACAGAAGCCAAAAGTGAAAAGAAGGAGTAGAGCTTCAACAGGTTCGTTGTAATTAGAAACGGAGTCTTGAGGAGTCCTGGGGTAGAAACGGCGCCGTAGTTGGGTCAACCTGGCTCTTCAAAAGCAGGGCCTTATAATTAGGCTTGGGAAAAGTGGGGCCGACTATATCGGTCTACATGGAAACCTGCTTTCCCTCACCAGGAGTGGAATTAGGATTAAGGAAGTAACCGGTCAAGGCAATTGACCGACAGCGGGGTTTCGGAACTCTACGGTAGCTTCGCTCCCCCTTGTCCTTCGGGCCGGTAATACCGGCACGTTAGGCGAAATTTTGGGAGGGCAGGTTTGTAATGAAAAGGTTCACAATGAAAATAAAAAATCTTGAAAGGAGGGAAAATGGATTTAAAGTTGACAGAAAAGCAAGAGATGACGAGGAAGATGGCCAAGGAACTGGCGACAAAGGAGATTGTCCCTATTGCAGCGGAGATCGACGAGACGGGGCGGTTCCCCAGGGAAGCCCTTCAAAAGATGGCCGACGCTGGCCTGTTTGGCATTCTCATCCCCCCACCATTCGGCGGAACTGGTGGTGACAGGCTCGATTTCGTGCTGAGTGTCGAGGAGCTGGCGGCTGCCTCTGCTTCAGTTGCCTTTGGCTTCGTGATAAGCACAAGCACCGCTTTCATTATCCTGGCCTTCGGCAGCGACGGGCAGAGAAAGAAGTACCTGCCTGCCTTGGCCAAAGGACAAAAGCTAGGTGCTTCCGCTATCACCGAACCCAGCGGCGGGGCCAACTGGTGGCTGACGTTGCAAACAAAGGCTGCGGCCGAGGGTGATTACTACATAGTCAACGGTTCCAAGTGCTTCACCACCAACGCTGGCGAGGCAGAAACCTATGTAGTCTTTGCCAGGACTGACCCAGCGAAAGGGCCGATGGGCATCTCAGCACTGATTATTGAGAAGGACACCCCTGGCTTTTCCTTCGGCAGGCGCGAGGAAAAACTGGGCCTTCGAGCTGACCCCACGGCGGAGCTGATTTTTGAGAATTGCCATGTGCCCAAAGATAACCTGCAGGGGCAGGAAGGCGATGGCCTGAAAATCGCCTCAGCTTTTGCGTCTCTGGCCTGCGCTGGCATCGCCGCCGTATCCACAGGAATTGCCCAAGCTGCCCTGGATGCTTCCGTCAAATACACCAAGGAGAGAACTGTGGTTGCGCCGATGACCCTGGCCAACTTCGATGGCGTTCAGTGTACCATAGCCGACATGGCCGCCGCTGTGGGGGCAGCGAGGTTCCTTGCCTGTCGTGCCGCCTTTCCCGAGAGGCAGGGACCAGACCCCCTCATACTTCTGGCGGCTGCATTTGGCACTGAGGCGGCGATAGATGTCACCGGCAAAGCTATCAGGCTTCACGGGGGATATGGATGCACCAAGGACTTCCCGGTAGAACGCTATTTCAGGGACGCCAAAGTGCTGTCCTCACATCCGTCAACCGATTTTCTCAGGTTAAATGCTGGTAAGATGCTCTTGGGGATACCCCTGGGTCCTCCCCCCGGGGCTGGCGGCCCACCTAAGTAAACCACATTCCCACAGAGGGAGGAGGGATTGAACCTGTAAGCGAACTGGCTTGTTCAGCAAATGAATGCGCCCCGAAGCGAGCAGAAGCAAGCGATATCGGAAAGGAGGCGATAAAGATGTCAGTAGAAGAAAACAGGGCCATGGCGCGCCGCCTCGTCGAGGAGTTCGTCAACAAGGGGAACCTGGCCATAGCCGATGAGACTTTCGCCACCAATTTCGTCAATCATAGTCCTGCCGCCGGAATAACGCTCGACCGGCAGGGTATCAAACAATACATCACCATGCTCCGCAGCGCCTTCCCCGATTTCCATGATACTATTGAGCATCTGATCGCCGAGGGGGACAAGGTCGTAGTCCGCGTCATAGGCCACGGCACACACAGAGGTGAGTTAATGGGCATCTCCCCTACAGGCAAGCAGGTGACACTAACAGGGATCAGCATCTTCCGTTTCGCCGGCGGCAAGCTGATAGAGCGTTGGAACAACACTGACGACTTGGGCCTGATGCAACAGCTCGGCGTGGTTCCACGGCAGGGATAGGAGCCTACCCTTCCAAGAAGCAAATCAAAACCGGTTGCCGCCACATCGCCTAACATGGAGTTGCCGACTTCGCTGCGCTTCGCCAAAATCGCTTACAGCGACTTCAGCAACCCTCAGAACCTTATATGAAACGGCGACTGGAATGCCTGTAAAATAAATGAGGGACACCATATTATCCAGCGGTGGTTTGGGGATGGAATACTTTACATTCATCATATCTGCCGGTGATTCTTCTCAAGCTGAAACCTGCCCAACAAGCATGAAATTGGCTTTGCTATAATCATGATATATTAAAGATACTGCATGAGACAAAGCAGGCTAAACTAGGCACAGAGTTCGTATATGCTAACATTAAGTAAAACAGCCCTCATTTTACTGTGGGAGTAAGAAAGAAGATGAAAATCAATGACGGAAAGTAAAGACTTAATTGCATACTGCGGGCTTTATTGTGGGGACTGCATTAACTATAAAGGCGAAATCGCTGATCGGGCTAGAGATTTGAGGAAAAAATTAAGAGAGGCAGAATTTGATCGAGTTTCTCAGGGGTTATCTGGTTTCTTCAAAGAATTTAAGAATTATGCGCAGTGTTACGAAGTTTTGGGGGCTATGGTCAGGCTGCGATGCAGAAGGACCTGCAGGGGTGGGGGTGGCCCACCTGTCTGTAAAATCAGAGCCTGCTGCCAGAAGAAGAATATCCAGGGTTGCTGGGAATGCGATGAGTTTAAGGCATGCGAGAAGCTGGACTTCTTAAAGCTCATTCACGAGGACGCCCATATAAAGAATCTTGATAAGCTTAAAAAACAGGGTATTGATAAATTCCTTGAGGGGAAACGGTACTGGTAGTTGTGTGAATTTGCGGCAATGCCGTTATGCTGAATATCATAAATATCTCCAAGTCCTTTGGAACTCAGACGCTGTTCAGCGGCGTCAGCTTTCACGTCGGCGCCAGAGATAGAATAGCTGTCATCGGGCCGAATGGTTCGGGCAAGACAACGCTATTCCAGATCATAACGGGAAGCTTAAGCCCTGATGAGGGCAGCGTCAGCATGCGAAAGGGGACTACCGTAGCTTACCTGGAGCAGGATATCAGCCCTTCTTCCACGCAGCGGTTGCTCGACTATGCCGCCAGCGCCTCAACCAGGATAAGTGGCATTGCGCACCGTATTGATGTTATTCACCAAGCTCTGGCTGAGGATGATGGTGGAGACTATTCGGCAAAGTTGCTGCGAGAGCTCGGCGAGCTTCAGAGTCAATTTGAGGCGGCCGGCGGATATAGCTCCGAACATGAGGCAAGGATTGTCCTCTCCGGCCTGGGATTTGTGGAATCGGACTTTTCCCGTCCTTTGAATGAGTTCAGCGGCGGATGGCTGATGCGTGCCGCGTTGTCCAGGCTTCTGCTGCTCAATCCCGATTTGCTGCTCCTTGATGAGCCGACAAACCACCTGGATCTGGAATCCTTCATCTGGTTCGAAAATTACCTCAAAACCTACCAGGGTGCAGTGCTGGTTACCTCACACGACCGGGCGTTTTTGAATCGAGCAATCAGCAAGGTATTGGCCATCGAGCAAGACAGGGTCGTGTTTCACCACGGCAACTATGATAGCTTTGTCACAGCACAGCAAAAGGAGATAAAGGTCAGAGAAGCCACGGCAAAGAGACAGGAACAGAAGATAAAAAGGGAAACACGTTTCATTGAGCGGTTTCGCTATAAGGCTCCCAAGGCAGCCCAGGTTCAGAGCCGAATCAAGAAGCTGGAAAAAATGAAAAGGGTGGCAGTTCCCAGAGCGACGAAGAAGGTGCACTTCTCCTTCCCCGAGGCTCCTAGAAGCGGGGAAGACGCCATCGCTCTTAAGCATATCTTCAAGGCGTACGGTGCGAACGTCGTATATCGCGACCTCAATCTAACTTTGCACAGGGGGGATAGGGCAGCTCTAGTGGGTCCCAATGGCGCTGGGAAAACGACCCTGCTCAGAATTCTGGCGGGTGTGCTTGCTTTCGAAAAAGGGGAGCTCAAGCTGGGATATAATGTGACTATAGCTTATTATGCCCAGTATCAGCTTGAGCTGCTCAATCTGGAAAATAGCGTCCTTGATGAGCTGTGGCGCGTAGCCCCGAGTGAAGCAGAACAAACAATCAGGAGAATCCTGGGCGGCTTTCTGTTCAGCGGCGATGATGTATTTAAAGGGGTATCCGTCCTCTCGGGTGGAGAGAAAAGCCGCCTGGCAATAGCCAGGATGCTGACCCAGCCAGCGAATTTCCTGCTGATGGACGAGCCTACCAATCACTTAGATATCGCCTCGCGTGAGATACTCACCGATGCCCTTGAAGCCTATCGGGGCACGCTGTGCTTCATCACGCACGACCGCACGCTGATTCGGCAGATTGCTAACAAGATTATTGAGGTGAGGAATGGCAGTCTCCAGGTATTCCCGGGGGATTATGACAGCTATCTCTACTGGAAGGAACATTCGACGGGGGAAAGTCCAGAACCTGCCGTGTATAGAAAGGCCAACGCTGGAAAAGAAGTCTCGGCGGCGGATGCGCTGCGCCGACGCAAACGGGCCGAAGGTGAACTCAGAAACAAATACTACCGGGAAAGAGCCCCTGTCAAAAAACGCATCGCAGAAATAGAGTCTGAGCTTTCCCAGCTTGAGCTGCAATTCAAGGAAACCGAGAACCTGTTTGCTGACCCAAACCATTATAGCGATAGCACACAGGTTGTGAAGGCTGTTGAGCAACACCGCAAATTGGAACAGGATATCAAGTCGCTTACCCAGGAATGGGAGAGGCTTTATACCAAAGCTGAGGCGATGGAACGAGCGTTTGAGGAAGCCAGGGGCAACATTGAAGCTGAGATGGAGACAGGAAGAAGTTAATTTAGTCAGCTTTGGACACTGAGAATATTGGAGGAGATGGTTTTAGGGGATAATCCTTCACCCCAGGGTTCGCACGTATTCAGCGAAGGCTTCTGTGAGAGGACTGAGGTCGTCAAAGAGAGTGCCGCCCTCTTCACATACTCCCCAGACCATGAGATTGGGGCGATGTGGCTCAATATCGGCGGAGTGGTGTGCCCGGAAGTCAGTAAGTAGCCCGAAGATCTTCTTACCCCTGGCATAGGCATAACCAAGCTCGCTGCAGGTTCCGCTGTCGGCGTCCTGTCCATCCAGCAGACCTACCACTATGGTTGATGATGCCAGATGCTGCAGGTTCAACTCAAAGATGTCCTTTCGACTCAAGCCCTTCCCTGTCTCACCTGCGTCGCGGTGAGGTAGAAAGAAATCGGCTATGGAGTCAAGTGATGAGGCCCTTGCTAGAGCATCCACTATGAGTTCAAGGTACGCCCTCTCGGCTTGAGAAAACAGCGGACCTGCGATATATGCCAGCTTTGCCATGACTAATACCACCGCTTGAGTGTGTTAAGCCTTCACCCTCGATGTCTGGTAAAGTTGTCTGCCAGAAGTATAGCATGTAAAGCCAGTCCTGTATTTTCCCCTGTCATTGCGAGCCGAAGGCCTGGCAATATCACTCCACTCACGCGGGTAAGGCGCGGAGACAATACAATACAACCGCTGAGCGAGTACCCCCTATGGACACCAATGCGCCTAGCGGCTAAACTATAGTTTGGAGGAAGTGAAGCAGTGAAGTTTCTTCACACGGCGGACTGGCAGCTCGGGATGAAGGCTGCACACGTTGGCAGAGTTGCAGCGCGCCTCCGTGAGGAGCGCCTTCTCGCTGCCAGGAGAGTTGTTGAGGCTGCCCGGGCCCATTCTGCACAATTCATCCTCGTTGCCGGAGATACATTCGAGGATAACGGTGTGGACCGCATTCTGGTGCAGAAGGCGGCTGATGTTCTGGCCGCTTCAAATATCCCCGTGTTTATAATCCCTGGCAATCATGACCCCTTCATCCCCGGGTCTGTCTGGGAACACCCTGCCTGGAAGTCGGCGGAAAACGTACAGGTGATTTATGAGGAGCAGCCCGTGGAAATCCCCGGTGGACTCCTCTACCCCTGCCCTATATGGGAAAAACACTCGGGCAAAGACCCCACGGCATGGATACATGCCGCCGAAACGACAGGAATTAAGCTCGGCATGGCGCACGGCACGGCGGAGGGCGTCCAGCAGGAGGAGCCAGATTATCCCATTCCACGGAATGCGGCGTTGAGGTCAGGGCTGGATTACCTTGCCCTAGGACACTGGCACTCGACGGCCATTTATTCCGGAGGGGATGGCGTGGCGCGTATGGCATACTCCGGAACTCACGAGACGACGAAGTTCGGGGAAAGAGACAGCGGCAACATCCTTATCGTGGATATCCCATCTGCTGGCGCAGCGCCCGTTATTACTACCGTCCATACCGGCGGTCTCACGTGGCGGGCACTCGAGGCAGATATTCGAGACCGGGGAGACCTCCTGCGCCTGCGGGAGGAAATTGAAGATATAGAAAATCCCTCATCAGTGCTTATTGAATTGTGCATAAGAGGGCTGCTCTCCGCAGAAGACCGTGGAGAAATGGTTCACATAGGGGAGATATTGAGCTCTCGCTTTCTTTATAATCATGTGGACACGTCGTGCGTTCATCCTTCGCCCGAGGACGAAAGCTGGGTGGCAAGCCTGCCCCCTGGAGTTATACGTGAAGCTGGCGCCAGGCTGCGGGAGCTGGCAAATCCCGGCTTTTCGGGGGGACGTCCTGATGGTGCTTCTGAGGAGGTAGCATCGAGGGCTCTCATGGAACTCTACGCCCTGGTGAGGAAGGTTTCGCCATGATACTGAGGTCAATACGTATTGCGGGGTGGCGCTGCTTCGTGGAGTCTGTGGAGGTCGGCCCTTTTCAGGAAGGGTTGAATGTCCTTTATGCTCCCAACGCCACGGGGAAATCCACGCTGTTCGAGGGGCTGCTCCGCGGCCTTCTCGATGGGCACAGGGTTGGGGGGCAAGAGGTGGCGGCAATACGCCCCTGGGGGCGCTCGCTGGCTCCAACGGTTACCGTGGAATTCTTCCACGAAGGCACGGACTACCGCATTATGAAGCGGTTTCTGGACAATCCCGAATCGAGGCTCGAAAGGAAGGAAAATGGACGGTTTGTCCCCCTGGCTGAGAACAACAAAGCCGATGAAAAAGTGCGGGCAATTCTTACCAGAAATGCGCCGATGAAAGGGCTGGCGCGCCTGGAACACTGGGGACTGGCGCAGGTGCTCTGGGCACCGCAGGGCGACCTGGCATTGGGGAAGCTTTCCGGAGATGTAATCGCCGACATCAGGGCTTCGCTGGGAACGCAAGTTTCAGGCACAGGTCCTGTGGAAAAGGGAGTAGCAGAACTCTATGGCCAGTTTTTTACTTCTGGCGGCAAGCTAAAGTCGGGCAAGGATGCTCCCGCCCTGGTCAGGTTGAAGGACGAGCTTCAAGTGGCGCTGGGCAGGAGATCGGATGCTCTTTCACAGCAGCAGGCTTTTGATGAGGCGGCACGGCATATAGAGGACCTGCGTGCCTGTAGAACACAGGCAAAAAATGACGAGGAGGTTACAAAGAAGCTGCTCGGAGAAACTCGCTCCAGAGCCAAGTCCTACATGCTGTTGTCTTCGGAAAGAGAGCAGCGAGAGGAGCGATTGAAGTCAACTACGGCGCAGCATGGTGAATTGAAAAGCCATCTCGATGCAATCAAGTCGGCGAGGAAAGAATTCAGAGAGGCAGGAGATTCGCTTCGAAAACTTGAGGAGGCTATGCCTCTGCAGCAGCGTGAGATGGAAAGCCGGGAGAAAGAGGATGCCCAGGCAAAAGCTGCGCTGGGGGATATACGAAAGGAACGCAAATCTGTTGATGATACGCAGAAGATTGCAGAGCAGGCACATAGTTATCTGGAGAATAATAAAGCTCTAGCAACCCTGGATAGGCAAATGGGGAATATCGTAAAGGCGCAGGAAGCTCTTGCCGCGTGTAAGAAGGAGCGTGCAGGCTTGCTATCTCCGGATGCAATGACACTTAGAGCTATACGAAAGGCTTTAAGGGAGCGCGATGAAGCCCAGGTGCGCATTGACGCAGCCCTCATAACGCTGGAGATCACCCCGGAAAAGGACAGCATACTTGTGGTTATTGAGGGAGAGGAAACGGGAAGTGTGGAATTGCGTCCTGGAACTCCCGCCAGTGTAAAAGGCTCCCCCGAGGTGGTGGCGGATTTACCGGGTGTGGCGCGCCTCCGCGCCTGGGGACCTACGGGCTCCATTGAGCAGCACCGCAGCGAGCTGGCGGCTGCTGAGCGCGAACTTGAGAGACTGACTATGCCTTTTGGCGCTACGAATATCGAGGAACTGGAGGCGCTCAGCGAAAAGGCCGAGCAACTGGGCACAAGAGTCGCTGCGGCTGAGACACAGCTTAAGACTCTGCTATCGGGCGAGTCTATCGAGGAAATCGAAAGGGAGCGTTCCATGGCCAGGATGGCGCAGGCGAAGATACTCCAGTTGCATCCCGACTGGAAGGATGCTCCTCCTGACGACGAAACTTTGAAGATGGCAGCGCTGCATGTCCATAATTCGTTTGTAAATAAAGTGGAGGCAGCGGAGCATCGGTGGGAAGTAGCACAGTCCGCACTGACTGCAGCCGCAACGCAGAAGGCACAAACCAGCGCAAAGCTGGAGGAGACATCGAGGCAGATTAAGTTGCTGGAGTCCAGGTTGGCTGAACTCACCGCCGATGGTAAATCGGATGAGGAGCGAGAGAACAAGTTAAGAGAGGTGGCACTTTCATGGGAGGGAGCAAGGGTAAGCCTTGAGGAAATTGATAAAAAGCTTGCGGAATTCGGGGATGACCCTGCCATTGCGATAGATAAGCTCGAAAGGCAATTGGAAGCCGCAGGCAAGGCTGCGATTAAAGCCCTGGAGGATGAGAAGAGTGAGGAAGGAAGGATGTGGCAGCTTTCAGAACAGGGCACTTATTCCGTCCTGGCTCAGGCTGAGGAGGAAGTGGCGAACCTTAAATCGCAGATTGAGAGCGAGCAACTGCGCCTGGACGCTGTTCGCCTTATGTATGAGACGGTAAAGCAGTGCCGTGAGGAGGCTTTAGCAGCCGTGGCTGGGCCTGTGGAAGAGGCGGCGACACGGACTTTGCAGCGTATAGCCGGGGAAAGGATGGGGCGGCTGCAGCTCGGCGAGTCATTCGAGCCAACTCACGTTCTCCCGGAGGTCTTGGGAGAATCCGTTGCGCTGGACAACGTCTCCGGCGGCGAGCGGGAGCAGATTTATCTTGCCACTCGCCTGGCGCTGGCAGAGGTGCTGGCGAAGGACGAACGCCAGCTAGTGGTTCTTGACGATGTGCTGGCAGCCACCGACGCCGGCCGCCTGGCACGGGTGATGACCATCCTGGAGGAAGCAGCCCAACGCTTGCAGATACTCATCCTGACCTGCCACCCTGAGAGATACCGCGGGCTTGCGGGAGCACAGTTTATTGATCTGGAGGGGGTGGTGCGGGGTGAGTGAAAGAAGATATGAATAGAATGGCATACCTTGCACTGTACAAAGATTCCCAAGGGTTTTGGTAATGACGCAAAAGCGAATGATTATGTTTTCAATCGCAACATTAGTTCATAGTATGCTTAGGACATTACGACCGCGCAGAACAATACGGGAAAGGCCTTGCGTAAACACTCAACTTGTTATGTACAATGCCGTTACTGAAGGCATACATTAACCCTAATTGTACAAGAATATTTTTGATTGGAGGTTTGTAAATGTCTAAAATCAATTCAAATGCTAAAAAGCTATCTCAAGCGTTTATCGAGTATTGCAAAGAAAAGAGGTACCAGGTCGAACCTTCTAAAGATGACAACAATGATTGGCGTTTAGATATATGTAACATTCGGGAAAGGACTATAGTAACCATATATCATACTGGCAGCATTGTAGTGGCAGGCCAAGCTAACAGCTTGAAAGAGGAGTTTAAAAAGCTGAAACAAGAAATTGAGACTACCCCGCAGTCTTTTCTCGGACATAAGATATCGGAAATAAAAGCATGTGCAACACGCTATGACATTATGCTACGTGAACTCAGGACGAAAATAAAAGAATCTTTAAATACGCTTGAGGCAGCAGTGGAAATTACTGAAAGTCCAAGCTCTGCTATCGAATATAGAGTCAAAATCAGCAGAAATAGCTCTTCTTTAACCTTGACACAGTTTAATAATGGCACTTTATTGCTTCAAGGCAAAACAGACAAGCTTTTTGAGGATAGCTGTGATATGGTCGAAAAAATTGCCAACCCATCAGATAGAGAAGTAATAGCAAGATTTTTTTCAAGCGATGAGAAGAATTTGGAGCTTTTTGTAGCAAAATACACTCCACAACTCATAGAATTGGCTGAAAACAACGTAAAGAATAAAATAGCGAATGCCTATGAATATCTTGAACCCTACGATAAAAAATGGTTTGTAGCATCAGAATGTCTTTGCTTAACAAAAATACCACTTCCAGAGTTTTCTCCCCTAGTGATGCCCGCTTCTAAAGCTTTTGAGGGATTTGTAAAAAAACTTCTTGTTGGAATAGGACTTGTCGAAGCTGATCATTTTAAAACAAGAGATGCAAATTTCTCCCCCCTAAATAATGTGAACGATGTGAAAAGAAAGTCTATTTGTGGTAAAGAAAAGCAGGCAGACACAATGCTTAAGAAAATTGATTTATGCCTAAAGATGAACAGGCACTTTTGGATGCATAGTGACGAGAGTAAAATTACCAAGGTTGATTCGCAAGTAGAGGCAGAGAAAAAGGTTAACGATATATTTGAGGATACAAAGATAATATTTGACTATTTCAATGACCTTTATACTTTACTTCCAAAATAAGGAGTGCGACGTATATGGAGCCGGGAAATGAACTTCTTAAGACCTATGAAAGCATAAAATTAATCCTGAAAACTGGTGACGTTGAGGTCTCCGATTATAAATTGATTGACTATGGCTTGCAGTTTACGATTTCTGTGCTTGACTGGTCAGGAATAATTAGAATCTATCAAAATAAAAAAGGCGTTTTAAAAACTGATTATTCGCAACTTAGAAGAGGAGAAAATGCTGTAAAAATCCAATCTTTGATAGAAAATAAAATAATATCATCTGATTCAGCAAAATCAGATAACAAGGGTATTGCATTAGGTTTTCCCATAATTGGTACAGATGAATCTGGTAAGGGTGATTATTTTGGGCCCTTAGTTAGCGCTGGTGTCTATGTAGATGAGCAATCTGCAAGAGATTTGATTAAATGTGGCGTCAAGGATAGCAAGAAACTTAGCGATAGTAAGAACTTAGAACTTGCTCGGGAAATAGCTAGAATATGTAAGGGGCGTTTTGCGATTATTGAAATATCTCCAGAAAAATATAATGACTTATACGAACAATTTAGAAAGGAAAAGAAAAAATTAAACACATTACTTGCCTGGGGACATGCAAAAGCGATAGAAGAAATTCTTCATAAAGTAGATTGTAAAGTTGCTATTGCTGACCAATTTGGGGATGAAAGCTTTATCCTTGGTAAACTTCAGGAAAAAGGCAAAAGGATTGAACTAGTACAAATGCATAAAGCAGAACAGCATATAGCTGTTGCAGCGGCATCAATATTAGCTCGAGCAAGGTTTTTGGAAAAACTATCTAAACTATCGAATGAATATAAAATTGACTTGCCTAAAGGTGCATCGCAGATAGTTGTGAAAAATGCAAAAAAAGCTGTCGATATGTATGGGAAAGAGACGCTTCGAAAAGTTGCAAAATTGCATTTTAAGACAACCACTGCGGTTGTTAATAAATAGCTGAGATATGGAATATGACTGACATAGCAGAACAAAAACAGAAAGCTAATCAACTTAGGAAAGCAAAGAATTTCGGAGAAGCTCTTCCACTCTACAGAGATTTATGGAAAGAAACAGGGGACAAGTTTGATGGTGCTGGACTTCTTCACTGTCTTAGGAAACTGGAGTTATTTGATGAAGCTCTTATATTTGCTAACGAATTGATTGGCAAATATCCTGATTTCGATTGGTGTCGAAATGAAGTTATATGGACTTACATCCAGGGGATGCCTGATAAATTCGATGAAGAAGCGTCTCTTGAAAAGGTAGTAGAGATGGCCAAAAGAATAATGAGCTTGAATCCTGACGGTTTAGCTGCAAAGATGATAGTTTTTAAAGTGTTGAAATCAGCCAAGTCTTCTAATCATTGGGAGACTGTTAATGAGTGGGTAGTTAAAATTGATCCAGATTCTCTCAGTGCGAAACCCATGATGGATGATTCAGGTAGGGAGGGATGGAGTGACCAAGCCCTCTGGTATAATTACCGCATAAATGGACTTGTTGAAAAGGGGGATAAAAAAGAAGCAATAAATGTAGTCGATGAAATTTTAGAACGATTCCCAAAACAACGAAAATTTTTCCTGCGACTTAAGGCTTTAGCAAACCATCTCCTTGGCAACCTTCCTGAATCAGAAAAGATTTATCAAAATCTATGTATTGGTTATAAGCCTGACTGGTGGATGCTTCATGAGTATGCAAAGGTAGTTAGGGATATAGGCCGCAAAGAAGATGCTTTAAAACTAATGTACCAAGCTGCTAGTGGTCATTCAAAACTTGAATCTATGGTATCACTATTTGCAGATATTGGAATGCTCTGCAAGGAACTGGCAAAGTACGAAGAAGCCAGAGCACATCTTGTTCTATGCAAATATGTTAGAAATGAAAAGGGATGGACTGTACCTGGGTCTATAATAAATACTGTTGATGATTTAAATAAAATCATTGGTGATAACAAGGAACCATCTTCTCTAAAAGAAGCAAAAAGTATTTGTAGAAGTGAGTGGAGTCAACTATTGTGTAAAGAAAGCGACTTAAAGAACCTGTCATACAAGAACCGCAAAGTAAAAAAAGGACTTGTTGGTAAAGTAAGTTTAGGTCGGAGCGACCACCCATTTTGTTTTATTACTGCAAAAGGCGAGCAATCATTTTTTTGTTATAAGTCAGATTTGCCACCTGATATAACAGACGGAAATGAAGTTACTTTTGATGCGATTCCATCTTTTGATAAAAAAAAGAATAAAGAATCATGGAAGGCTTCGAATATACAGCACTACACATAATTTGGCATTATATCGGCTCGTCACGATTATCTTAAACCTGGACTTGTCTACACCATGTGAGCTTAGTGCAGGAACAAACCCTGGCTATTACTTTGGGTAGCAAACATCTTTTAACGCCCTGAAAACACAAGCAACAAATCAACCTTCCCACTAATGATTTACAGCACTTATATTTTATATTAGAGTATCCCCCAGCCACCGTAAGTTTGGAATACATAACAGCACAGGAGATATAGCCCATGCCTGTAGAACGATATTTTCTTGGTTGGGATGCGCCGGTGACGGCGAAGGTGCGGGAGTTTCTGCTCCCACAGCAGCTCTCGGGGCCCGTTGATTTGGGCAAAGAGCTAATCGTCGTGCCCACGCGTCAGGCCGGGCGGCGGTTACGGGAGGCGCTGGCGCTACACTGCGCAGAGCAGGAAACGGCGCTGCTCTCGCCGCAGGTGGTAACACCACCTTTCTTGCTGCATTCCAACGATGAGCCAGCGAACGTGGCAAATCCCACGGAAGCAGCGGCGGTGTGGGCTGACGTGTTGATGAAGACCGACCTCGCTGGATATGGCGGGCTTTTCCCTGCGAGGGCGACGGAGCAAAATTTCGCCTGGGCGATGCACACCGGTGAAATGATTCAGAGACTGCGCGATACCTTGGTGGAGGGGGGATACCTGATTGCGGATGTGCTGGATAAATTCGGCGATGTTCTGGAGGAGACAGAGCGCTGGCGGGACCTCGCCAAGATGGAGGAAGCCTACCTAAAACAGCTCGAAGAACTGGGAAAATGCGACCCGTCCGACCTCATGATAAAGCAATCTCAAAACCCGAAGTTGACCGAGGGCGTTGAGCGCATAGTGATAGCGGCGGCGCCCGACCCCACACCACTCCTGATACAGGCGCTGGAACACCTCCAAGAACAAATTCCCATCGCCATATTGATACATGCCCCTCAATCGCTGGCGGACTATTTCGATGAATGGGGGCGTCCCCTGACGGAGAGCTGGCGTGATTTGCGTATTGACATACCGCATGCTGAGGAGAACGTCGTCCTGGCAGGCACTCCCGTTTCCCAGAGCAAAAAAACGCTGGAAGCTCTAGCGGGGGAAACTGACCGTCTTGGCCCCAACGACATCGCCATCGGCGTGCCCGACAGCAGGGTAACGCCCTTTTTAGCCGCTGACCTTGAGGACAAGGGGCTGCTGGCGTTTGACCCTGCGGGAAAAGCGTTGAGCCAGCATCCGCTGTACTATCTTCTCGATGCGTTCCGCTCCCTGGTCAATGAGGGCGACTACGCAGCCTTCAGCTCGTTTCTGAGGCACGCCGACGTGCTTAACTTCCTTCAGAGGGAATACCACCTGTCGCCTCGCTGGCTGCTGAAAGAACTGGACGACTTCCAGAACTCCTATCTGCCACAGGCACTGGAGGATATAATCGCCTGCCTTTCCCGCCAGGGTGAGGAAGAGCGACGGAAATTCAGGAACATGGAGAGGGCGGTGGCGTTCATACAGGAGCAGGTGAATAACTTCCGCAAAGGCGACCTCGATGATGTAGTGCGGTCGCTGCTTCAGACCATATACCAGGATCGCACGCTCAACCCCAATAATCCTGAAGATGCAGAATTCATAGAGGTGGCGGAGCTTATAGATGCTGCGCTGCGTGAGTTTTCTGGTGGAGTTCTAGAAGCCCTGGAGGTGGAGAAAAGATATGCCCTGGAGCTTCTGCTGCGCCGACTGGAGGGGCAGCGTTACTCCACCGAGCGCGAGGGCGCTGTAATTGACCTTGAGGGCTGGCTTGAATTGCCATGGAACAGTGCTTCACTCCTGATTGTCACCGGAATGAACGATGGCGTGGTGCCCGATAGCCAGTTAAGCGATGTATTTCTGCCCGATTCACTTCGAAGCCAGTTGAATCTCAGGCACGACGCAGACAGGTTCGCCAGGGATATGTATTTGATGCGCGGGCTCATCGAGTCCCGCCTTCAGGATGGGGGAAGGGTCTGCTTCATTGCAGGAAAAACGAGCAGCGAAGGCGAGCCTCTAAAACCGTCGCGATTGCTGTTTTGCTGCGACGATGAGGAGTTGCCCCACCGCGTTGAGCGGCTTTTCGGAGACCCCGACGAGAGGCGGGATAACCATCCCGCCACCATAAGCTTCCCGCTGGAGGTGAAGCCTCCTGCGGACATTAAAGCCGCTCGTCTGGACCCGTCGAGATTGCCGGTTACCTGGTTTAAGGACTATATTGCCTGCCCCTTCCGTTTTTATCTGAAACATGTTCTGGGCATGGAGGAGCTGGGTGATGAGAAAAGAGAGCTGGACACCATGGACTTTGGCAATATGGTGCATTATGCCCTGCAGAAAATGGCTGGAGATGATGGAATGCGCCAGTGTGAAAAGGAACATGAACTGAGCGACTTCCTCTGCGCTCGGGCGGAGGACTGGATAAAGGAGCGCTTCGGCTCATCCCCACCACTGCAACTGGGCATACAGCTTGATGCGGCGCGGCAGCGACTCAACGCAGCGGCGCGTGAGCAGGTGAGGCTGGTTCGGCAAGGCTGGGAGATTATGCGTTCCGAGATGGTGGCTGAGAGAGAACTGTCCGGCATGCTCATACGGGGAAGGATTGACCGTATTGACCGCCACCGCGATAGCGGCCTGATACGGGTTCTGGATTACAAAACTTCCGACAATGCGGAAAGTCCTGAGAAAGCCCATATCGGCTCCTTATCACGGAATATGTGGGACTATGCCAGAATCGATGTCAATGGCGCAGAGAAGTGCTGGATTGATTTGCAACTGCCCCTTTACCGTCTGCTGCTTTGTGAGAAAGATGAATTTCAAGGACGGATGGAATTGGGATATTTCAATTTGCCCAAGGCTGTAAGCGAGACGGGCGCGGCAATATGGGAAGGTTTGTCCGATGCCCTGCTGGAATCTGCCGGGGTTTGTGCTGATGGCGTCATCGAGAATATCCAGAGGCGCAGGTTCTGGCCACCGTCGGCAAAGGTGAGGTATGACGATTTTGAAAGCCTGTTCCATGCCGATATTGCCGACTGCATAAACATAGAAACGTTCGAGGCCTTCATGGAGGGAGGCTAGGGTAAGAGCGGACACACGATGACCATAGAAAGAATCGGCCATAAAGCCATAGCGGCATCCGCTGGCTCGGGCAAGACGTTTCAACTCGCCCACCGCTATATACAACTCCTGGCAAATGGCGTTAGTCCGGACCAGATAGTGGCACTGACATTTTCGCGAAAGGCAGCAGGAGAAATCTTCGATTCAATCGTCAGATACCTGTGCCAGGCCGCCAGTTCTCCCGAGCAAGCGGGAGAAACCGCAGAGCGGATTGGCAAAAGGGGCTTCGTCCAGGGGGATTTCTTAAAGTTGCTTCGCAACCTGATGGATAGCCTGCACCGTCTGCACGTGGGCACGCTGGACAGCTTCACGGTGGGCATTATCCGAACCTTTCCCATGGAGCTGGGAATCCCCACGAATTTTCAGATGCTGGACAACGAGGGTGCGGAGGCCAGGAACGCCCGGCAGGAGGTGCTTGATAGAATCTTTGCCGTTCGCCAGACGAATGATGGGGCACAGCGAGAGTTCCTGGAAGCCTTCAAGCAGGCTACCTTCGGCCAGGAGGAGAAGAGCCTGGAGCGCAGCCTGGATACCTTCATTGGTGATTATCGAAAGCATTATCAAATATTGCCCTCAGCGGATTTCTGGGGGGAAGAGAGCGTAATTTGGCCTGAGGGATCACCATGGCTTAAGCCAACTGCTGATGTTGCATCCGCCGCTGCCGCACTCAGAAGCTCGCTTGAGATAAGCAACCTCCCAAAGAGGTTGTCGGATGGTCTGGCGAGGTTTGCCGATTTTGCCGGCAGCTACAGCGAATCGGCCCTGTGGGATGACAGCTTGAGCAAAGGAGTCGTCTTTCAAGCGCTTTTGGATAGTGGAGAAAGGCTGAGGCATAGTGAAATCATGCTGCAATACGGCAAGAGCGAATCCACTCTCAGTGCTGAGCAAGGTGAGTCGATTTTCACGCTCCTGAGCCATGTGGTTAGCATAGAACTGCGCAATGCGATGAAGAAGACACGCGGTATTTACCAGGTTCTGGAGCAATATGAGCAGTTCTACGATTATATCGTCAGACGGCAAGGCAGGCTCACCTTCACCGACGCCCAGTACCTGCTGACGGCAGCCAACAGCTATAGCGGTGGCTCCCTGCTTAGCCGTATGCCCGATGAAAATACACGATTGTACATAGATTACCGCCTCGACTGCAAGCTCGACCACTGGCTGCTGGACGAGTTCCAGGACACCAGTGATTTGCAATGGGAGGTGCTGCGCAACCTCGCCGATGAGATATTGCAGGACATCAGCGGACGGCGCAGCTTTTTCTACGTTGGCGACGTCAAGCAGGCTATCTACGGCTGGCGCGGCGGCAATTCCAGACTATTCGGCAGCATACTGGAGCAGTATGGGTCATGCATTCAGCGGAGCCATCTCAGCACCACTTTTCGCTCGTGCAAACCCGTCGTTGACACAGTCAACCGCGTGTTCAGCAATCTGCCGGAGGACGAGCTGCCGATAGGAGCCGTAGCAGAATGGGGGAAAGTCTGGCAGGTTCATCAGTGCCGGGAAGACGTTGTTCCCACGCATGGTTATGTCAGCCTGCTGGAGCCGCCGTGCGAGAATGGCGAAGTCAAGCCTGAGGATGATGACAGGTATAACATCGTAGCTCATCTTCTCCGGGAAATTGACCCGCTGAGCCGGGGTCTGTCGGTAGCAATTCTGGTGCGTACCAATAAGTGTGGCAAGGAAATCGTCGACTTTCTCCGACGCTCATGCCAGGATATGAACATTATCCATGAAGGCAGGGCTGCTATAAAGGACAACCCCGTCGCTTCCCTGCTCCTGTCCCTGGTGAAATTCGCCGCACATCCGGGAGACACCCTGGCTTGGGGACACCTGGAGATGAGTCCGCTCAGGGATTATTTTGACAGGAAGCAGCTTAACCGCAACAACTTGCCGCTGGCTTTGCTGTGGGAGATACAGAATTATGGCTTTCGGGCGCTCATCCGCAACTGGGGGACGAGGTTAGACGAGGTGCATCCGCTGGATGCTTTTGGCAGGAAGAGGTTGAACGACCTTATCAACTCTGCTGGAGAGTTCGATGAAAGTGGCAGTCGTAATTGCAATGATTTCCTTCATTTCATAGACAGCTACGAATTGCATGAGTTGGCTTCCGAGGATGCCATAAGAGTTATGACCATACACCAGTCCAAGGGTCTGGGATTCGATATAGTCATCCTTCCCGATTTCCAAAATGGCACCATGACGGGTGCAGGGCAGATAGATTTTGTGACAGCGCGCGACCCCTTGACCAGCCATCCTCTGTGGGCATTGAAAATGCCGCGCAGGCTTATAGCCCAGAGCGACCCTGTGCTGGCAGCACGAGTTAAAGCGAGTGATGAAACCGCGTGTTTCGACGCGTTGTGCCTGCTGTATGTGGCATTGACCCGCGCCAGACAGGGCCTCTACATAGTGACCAGTTTTCCTGGTAAGAGCGCCGCCGTCATGAGACCTGCCAGCCTGTTGAAACTGCAACTGGCAGGCGAGGCGAAGCCAGTTGACGGAAAACGAATTGACATTGACGGCTGCGAGTTTACCTGCCTCTATGAAGAAGGAGAGCGCAACTGGTATACCGGAGTTCCCCGAAGGGAAAAGGTTGCTGAATTATACGAATTGCGTGAATTGTCGGAGGACTTTGGCGGGCAGTCTTCGCACAAGCGGCGACTTGCTCGCATATCGCCTTCGACATGGATGGAGAGGGAACGTAAGGCCGATTTGCTGTTTGCCGCTGCCGCACGTGACAGTCTGGAGTTCGGCACAGCGATACACGAATTGTTTGAGAAGGTTTCCTGGATTGGCGAAGTGGATGTTGAGACGTTGATTTGGGAATGGCAGGAGGCAGCTTCATTCACAGAGGATGTGAAACGGAGGGTAATCGAGCAGTTTCGTCAGGTGCTCACATCCATAGAGGCGCAAAAGGCATTATCATGGCCCGAAGGCAATGCTGACCTGTGGCGTGAGAAGCGCTTCGAGATTGTTTTAGGGGATGATTGGGTGACGGGTGTCTTCGATCGCGTTACTATCGTGCGTGATTCGGAGAATAGACCACTGAAAGCCACAGTCCTGGATTTCAAGAGCGATGAGATTGCAGATGACGTTGGACTTGCTGATATTGCGGAGCGGTATCGCTCACAGATGGCGCTCTATGGAAAGGCACTGTCACGGATGCTCCAGCTTAATCCTTCGCAAATCACCCTCCGGCTTCTATTCACACAGTCGGGCAAAGTGTATGAGTTGGAATAATCGGCATGGAATATCAGGATTGCTCTCATCCCTTGAACTCACTAGATTCACCCTCGCATAGAGATTAAACTTCCTTTTGGCCTTCTTGGTTAGTGTCATTGTGAGGCACAGCCGAAGCAATCCCCTCTCCCCTGGCAGGAGAGGATTGTAGTCGCCTGATTTATCAGGCTTAATGACAGGTAAGAGCGAAAACCCAACAATAGCTCTACCGAATTTTAGAAGCAAAGTTGTTCTACTCTGTATTCTATTGTATCCTTGCACAAAGTTTGACTGCGGAGGAATAAAACACAGCATACGGAGGTGTAGCATGCCGGCGAAAGTTATAGTTGTTTACGAGTCAAAGTATGGTAATGCCAAACTCGTAGCGGAAACAATCGCAGAAGGTATGGGACAGGTTGAAGGAGTGGAGACAATCGTCAGTGAAGTCAAAGAGGTTGACCTTAAAAAGGTTCCCGATTATGACGCAATTTTGGTGGGTTCGCCGACTCATATAGATAGGCCAACCGGGGGCATCAAGAAGTTTATCGGCAAACTCGGCAAGCTTCCCCTGGAGGGGAAATTCTTTGCTGCTTTTGCTACATACCTCCTCGATAAGAGCTTTGAACAAGCGACGAAAAAAAGCGAAAAGGTTCCCGGAGCAAAACTGGCGGCTCCCGGCTTGTCGATAAGAGTCGCTGGCATGAAGGGTCCGATTTCAGAGGGAGAGCTGCCTAAATGCAAAGAGTTCGGAAACAGAATAGCAGTTCAACTGACAGCCTGACTTATCTCAATCTCTAGCACTGCAAGCCAAATTTCCTCTGCCCTCGACGGGAGACTATTAAGGTGAGGGTGAAAACCAGGACTAAGCAACCCCTAAAACTGAAGGCTGATAACTAAGAGGCGTGCTACTATTAAAGATACGGCGTGAGGCAAAGCAGGCTAGACCAAGCACAAAGCTCGCATCTCCGGACTTTATGCAAAGTCTAAGCGGGAAATAACATGGGGAATAAGTTCACTAAGTCAAACTTTATTAGCATTAGCCAAGCAGTGCTTGGTTTCCAACTCAAAGCTCTTTATCCAGTTCAGACTGAAAAAGATCCAACCCGCATTAATCTTGTTTTTCTTAACCACGACCGTAATTTTTCTACTTTCCTCACAATTAAATATCTCGTAGAACATGAGAGAGTAGCTGATATATATACGCTTTCACGATCAATGTTTGAAAGTATTATCACAAT
>Ga0315545_1001317_pt1 | contig 24366 bp, 24 predicted proteins | sample SalMarSW160210MG_FD_203096 | JGI IMG/M metagenome (GOLD analysis project Ga0315545, IMG submission 203096) | Salt marsh sediment microbial communities from the Plum Island Ecosystem LTER, Massachusetts, United States - Salt Marsh Sediment SW1602-10 ...
CTTCATATTATTGAGAAAATATTCAGCCCGTTTCAGTTTCTCAGTTACCCCTATAAACATAGGACAGTGTCTTTCTGTAGGGTTACTATGAACTCATCTTACTCCCAAACAAAATGAACCACAATCTGACATCGATACTTCATAGTCTTAGATGGCTAAACTCTGTTCTGGAGTAAATATCCCAGACCAGCTTTCTATGTCTTCTGTGCAAGCTGAAGTTCCTTTTGAGTTTCTACAAAATTGACGCTCCTCGAAGTCAAAAATGCCTCGCACTTGCTTCTATGTTCAACAATTACTCTAATATACCCACGTCATTTCGTGATAACGGGGTGCTTCGTGGAAAGGTGCTTTGTGGAAACCTGTGAACGATTAGCTTGTGCCTTGTGAACAAACTGCTTTGAATACCTGCTACCTAAGCATCGGTGTTCACAGTCTTGTATAGCTTCAACGCATCGTCAAAGGTTAGTGATTGTGCATAGTGGCTAACCATATCGGGAGACTCCCAACCACCTAGACTTTGGATTACCCTGTTGCTAAGTCCTGATTTTACGTTGTGGACACAGAAACCTCTACGAAAACTATGCGGATTGCAGTGTATGCCTGTAGCTTGTCCTAACCTCTGCAGCATTGTCTGTATTCCGTGGGGTGTTATTCCGATGCTATCGTGCTTAGTGAACCATTCTCTCACAATGCCATTACCAGCTAGAGCCTTACGATAGCGATTGCCTTTACCCAAGACAATAACCGTTCCTTCACTCCAGTTGAAGTCCTTAGCTTTCACACTGGCGGCTTCTGATAGTCTCATTCCTGAATACCATAACAGGTTGAGTGTAACCTTGTCCCTTTCCGTAAGAGCATGATTTACCAGGACTTCTAGTTGCTCTTTTGATATGGCTGGCAATAATCGCTTCTGCCTTCGTGGTGGTAGCACCTTCTCAACTGGATTAGTGGGAAGCTGGTCGGTACGATACAGCCATCTACACAAGGTTTTGATACAACGATAGTAATTGTGTTTGGCATTACCACAGGTAAGGGAGTTCAGATAAGCATTGATTCCCTCTGGAGTTAGCGGATAGCCAATGAACCCTCCCAATGTAAGATGGTAAATCTCTATTGTCCTTTTGTTTGACCCCGAAGCTCTGGATTTGATAAAGTTCTCTAGAAGCTCAGTTGTGAACAGTTGTGAACACTCTAGCTTTGCATTAGACTTCTGCGGGAGTAACTCAGTGGTAGAGTGCCTGCCTTCCAAGCAGGGTGTCGCGGGTTCGAGTCCCGTCTCCCGCTCCAGATTAGTCTGAAAGCCCCATTTTATATTCAGAATTGCTAGAAAAAACACCTCCGGGGTGTTCTCTCCTTTTGGTAAAGCCCTAATCCAATAACTGGACTGAAGGTAACTCCTATACTGTAACAACTCAACAGAGAGACAGGATTGCAGTATTTATCATCTTGCAGTATAATTGTCATCGAGGTGATGAGATGAAAGGCAACAACACCAGCAGATTTACCCTTGACATGACTTCGGATTTACGCACTCGACTCAAGATTACTGCTGCCCGCAAAGGCATCACCATGCGGGAATACTGCCTCTCTGCTATTGAGCAACAGCTTGCTCGAGAGAACCTCAGGGCATTAGCTCCAGGCAACTTCGATTCAGAAGCTGTGGAGAAAGCAAGGGCACTTCAGGAGTCGGTTTTCGGAGAACACCGACTTACGAATGAGTCCGTAGAGCTAATTCGCGAAGCCCGCCAAGAAAGGATAAGCAAACTGTGAGAGATTATGTGGTAGTTGATGCCAGCCTCGCAGTAAAATGGGTGCTCAGGGAACCCTACACGGAGGAAGCTCTGGCGATGGCAAGCGAGTGGGCAGCTACAGGGATTAAGCCAGCAGCACCTTGTCTCCTCTTGGTTGAGGTAACCAACGTTCTCCATCGCCGGGCAACGCTGGGCCAGATATCCCTGTCCCATGCCCGACAGCTCATGGCAGGATTCCTTGGTATGGGGATTGAGATCCGCGAAAGTCCTCAACTTCACCTTTGGGCGCTAGAGCTTGCCCGGGAGTTACAACAGCCAGCAGTCTATGATGCACATTACCTGGCTCTGGCTGAAATCCTGGACTGTGACCTCTGGACCGCCGACGAGCGGTTTTTTAATTCGGTTAAGGAGCAGCAGCCACGGGTCAAGTGGCTTCGCCAGTATATGAGGGGTGGATAATGTTAATTTGTGACGGGACTAAAAAACAGCTTTATCCCCACAGCTTCCAGCACACCTTCTGCATCAACCTGGCCCGGGCTGAGGTGCCTCTTCATGTAATCCAGGAGCTTACCTGGGCATAAGATGCTCAATACGCTAAGAATATATCCAAGGGTCACACAAGAGGAGACAGATAAGGCAATAGCCAAGCTACCGAGTTGGAGCAAGCACAAAGGAGGGCAACATCCTGAGAGCGATACGGGGCATCTAACTGTTTTTCAATACCTGAGGAGCCTTCTAAATAGAAGGCTCTTTTTCAATTTGTGATACTTGTTTCTTCGCAGAGCATTGTGTATAATGATGTGGAAATATATGTGGAGGATATAAATGCCAAAGAAAGTAATACAGGTACCAGTTGATGAAGAGCTCCTTAGTTCCCTTGATGATGCAGCCAAAAAACGGGGGCGACCCCGGTCTGAGTTGATTCGGGAAGCTTGTCAGCGATATTTGAAACAAGTACAGTATGAGAAAATGGACAAGGTTTACACAGAGGGGTACAAACACATACCTGAGGAGCCAGCTCTAGGCGAGGCCCAGGCGGTCTTGGCTGGTCAAGTTCTTTCTGAGGAGACATGGTAGATGCGCCGTGGAGAAATATGGTGGGCGAACCTACCGGCTCCAGTCGGTAGGAGGCCAGTACTATTGCTTTCACGGGATGTTGCATATGCAGTGAGAACAGCAGTGACAGTTTCTGTTATTACTCGGACTATCCGGCGCATTCCTGTAGAGGTTCCTCTCGATGTGGAGGATGGTATGCCAGAAAGCTGTGTCGTCAACGTCGACAGCATAATGACAATCCCGAAGTCGCTTTTGACCGAACGAATTACCGTGCTTTCTCATGACAAAATAGCCCTGGTCAATAGGGCCATTTCGTATGCGCTGGATATCGACAGTGAGGATTGAAACCTGAATGAATAGCATGCTCCTGGTCTCAAATAGGGAGAGCATAAATGAAGAACAATGGGCTTGACATTACAGCATTAGAAAGTTGGCTCTGGGAGGCCGCCTGTAAAATCCGCGGAGAAATCGACGCCCCCAAGTACAAGGATTATATCCTACCCCTCATTTTCCTCAAGAGGTTGTCTGATGTCTTTGAAGACGAGGCCAACAAGCTCGCCGAGAGCTATAGCGATACTAACTTGGCAAAGCAGCTCATAGATGAGGACCATGGACTGGTGAGATTGTATCTGCCAGCAAAAGCTAGGTGGCCAATAGTATTCAAACAGACAACGGGACTGGGTGAGTACTTAACTGATGCTGTCCGTGCCATTTCCAGGGATAATCCCAGGCTACAGGGTGTCGTCGACATTGTGGACTTCAATGCTACTGCTGCCGGACAGAGAATAATCAGCGACGACAGGCTTCGATTGCTGATAAACGTTCTCGGCAGGTATAGGCTTGGTCTGAAAGATGTCGAGCCGGATATCTTGGGCAGAGCTTATGAATATCTCTTGAGAAAGTTTGCCGAGGGCTCCGGGCAAAGCGCCGGGGAATTCTACACGCCTCGTGAGGTAGCTATACTCATATCTTACATACTTGACCCGGCTCAAGGCCTGGAAATATACGACCCGTGTTGTGGCTCAGCCGGGCTACTAATCAAGTGCTGCCTCCGGTTTAAGGATAAGTACGGTGAAGACCCTTCTATCAACTTTCCTCGATTCTTTGGTCAAGAAATCCTCCACTCCACCTTCGCCATGGCAAGAATGAGTGCCTTTATCCACGATATGGAAGCTGATATCAGGCTTGGTGATACCATGAATCGGCCCGCCTTCCTGAATAATGACGGCTCACTCAAGAAGTTTGATATAGTGACGGCTAATCCTATGTGGAACCAAGATTTCTCTCAAGAAGCCTACGAGAATGATCCGTACAACCGCTTTGCCTCTGGCTATCCACCTTCCAGCAGTGCCGATTGGGGCTGGATTCAGCATATGTTTGCATCTTTGAGAGAGAAGGGCAAGATGGCTGTAGTGCTGGACACCGGCGTCGTCGCAAGGGGCAGTGGCAATGTCGGCAGGAATAGGGAAAGAGACATCCGCAAGGAGTTTGTAGACAAGGACCTTGTGGAAGCCGTTATACTGCTGCCGGAGAACATGTTCTATAATGCCGCTGCACCGGGAATTATCATCGTCATTAATAGAAACAAAAGGAAACCCGGTGAAATACTGCTCATTAACGCCTCAAAGCTCTTTAAGAAGGGGAGGCCCAAGAACTTCCTTCCTGAATCAGACATAGAGAGGATTTCAGGCCTGTATCTGAACTGGAAAGTAGAAGAAGGCATCAGCAAGATAATCGTTAAGGATGAGGCGGTCAAGAATGACTATAATCTCAGCCCTTCCCGCTATATAGCGCAAAATGGCGAAGATGATACTCTGCCCCTCGAGGATGCAGCCATCCAGCTAAAAGAGGCTGAGGAGGAGAGGCGGGAGGCTGATGAAAAGCTCAGGCAAGTCCTGAGCCAGCTAGGGATTACGCTATGACAGGTGCCACGACACTGGCTGAAGAATCTAGGATAACAGAAATTGGTTTACTCCCGCGTGACTGGGGAGTAGTGAAGTTGGGAGACGTATTGCGTGAAGTGAACATTAGAGTGGGGGAAGCCTTTAAAGTCCCTGTACTCTCAATGACTAGACACGAAGGGCTGGTCCTGCAGCAGCAAAAATTTGATAAGCGGGTAGCAAGTAGAGATATTAGCAAGTACAAAGTAGTACATAGAGGAGATATCGTGTATGGCTTCCCTATGGATGAGGGGGTAATATATAAACTACGTAATTTTGATAAAGGAGCTGTAAGTCCCGTATATGAAGTCTGGAAGTTGATAAGTGAGAGCGTAGACTCCGATTATTTAGACCAAACCCTCAGGTCACCCCTCCTGATCTCAACATACGAGAAGCTCACATCCAGTGTTGTTGAACGGCGTAGAATTGTGAGCAAGAGAGATTTTCAGGAAATTAGAATTCCACTCCCATCACTCGCCGAGCAAAGGAAAATCGCTTATGCCCTCTCTACCGTGCAGACTGCCATTGAGAAGACAAAAATAGTCATCAAGGCAACCAGAGAGCTCAAGAAGTCTCTGATGAAACACCTTTTTACCTATGGGCCAGTTAACATCGATGAAACTGAAAGAGTGCCGCTGAAGGAGACAGAGATTGGGCTGGTGCCGGAGGAGTGGGAGATGGAGAGACTCGGTGATTCCATTAAAGAGGCACAGTATGGGCTCTCACTTAAAGGCACCTCTCAAGCTGCCTTTCCTATCTTGCGAATGAACAACCTGGTTGATGGACAAATTAACACGTCTAACTTACAGTACGTGGACTTAGATGAGGTTACCTTTAAACATTTCAAACTAGAAAAGGGAGACATCCTATTTAACCGCACCAACAGTCAAGAATTGGTAGGGAAGGCCGCCCTTTTTGACTTAGACCGAAACTTCGTTTTTGCATCTTACCTTATACGGGTCGTTCCTGAATCGTATCTGCTGATACCGCACTATTTGAATTATTATCTAAATTGGGGCGAGACACAAATAAGGTTAAGGATGTTGGCTTCAAGAGGCGTAAGCCAATCCAATGTAAGCGCCACAAAATTACGAGGCCTTTTGATTCTTCGCCCACCCATTCCGGTACAGCAGAGCATCACAGAGAATCTTTATGCGTTAGATAGAAAAATACAAGTTGAAGAAAGCAAGAAAAAAGCATTGGAAGCGCTGTTCAAGACCATGCTGAGTAACCTCATGACCGGAAGGATGCGAGTCAATAATCTGGAGGTGCCAATTTGACGCTTGGGGGAGAGAAACACGCGGTCCAGAATCCACTTATAGGCTATGTCAAGGAGCCTAAAGCCCAATACACAGCTTCCAATGGGGAAGAGATACTTCTGAGTTTAGGCTGGGAGTATGTTGACCCTGAGGAAGCCCTGAGGCTCAGGGGTGGGAAGACAGGATTTATCTTCCGCGAGCTTTTCGTTAACCAGATGCAGAAGCTGAATCCCGGCTTTATGGATCATCTGCTGGCAGAGGAGCTTATCCGGCAGCTTAAACGCCTTCCCCCAAACAAGGGAGGCAATGAGATTGCCCTGGAATACTTAAAAGGACTCAGGACTGTCTTTGTCCCCAACGAGAAGCGGGAGCGCAATGTCAGGCTTATTGACGCCGAGAATATTGACCGAAATACATTTCATGTGACCGACGAATTCACCTTTACTGATGGCGGCAAGACCATCCGGCTGGATGTCGTCTTCCTTGTTAACGGAGTGCCAGTATTCTTTGTAGAGACGAAGGCCGCACACAAAATAGAGGGCATAACTGAGGCACTTAACCAAATAAAGCGATATGAGCGTGAGTGTCCTGAACTGCTAGCCATATTACAGGTATACGTACTTACCCATATCCTCAGCTATTACTATAGCGCCACCTGGAACACATCAGTTAAATCACTTTTCAACTGGAAGGAAGATGTACAGGGTAACTATGAGACCCTCGTTCAGACCTTCTTTGACAGGAACCGAGTTATCAGAATTCTCAATGACTTCATCCTTTTCACCAGGCAGGACGACGACCTCAAAAAGGTTATTTTGCGGCCCCATCAGATGAGAGCAGTGTACCGGCTCGTCGAGAGAGCGGAGTCGAAAGAAAAGAGAAGAGGGCTCATCTGGCACACACAAGGCTCTGGCAAGACCTATACTATGATTGTTACCGCTCAGAAACTAATCGAAAACCCCCTATTCAAGAATCCTACTATACTTATGCTAGTAGATAGAAATGAGCTTGAGGCTCAACTATTCGGCAACCTTGCCTCAGTTGGTATTGAACGGGTTGAGGTGGCCAGGAGCAAGGAGCACCTCAAAGAGCTCCTTGCTCGTGATACCAGAGGGCTTATAGTCTCCATGATCCACAAGTTCGATGAGATACCTGAGAAAATCAACACCAGAGAAAACCTCTTCGTCTTGGTGGACGAAGCCCATCGTACAACTGGCGGCAAGCTGGGCAACTACCTGATGGGGGCGTTGCCTAATGCAACCTATATCGGATTTACCGGCACCCCCATTGACAGGACTTCCTACGGCCAGGGCACCTTCGTCACCTTCGGGAAGGATGACCCACCTCACGGATATCTTGATAAGTACAGTATTACTGAGTCCATAGAAGATGGCACAACTGTTCCGCTTCATTACACGCTGGCACCCAATGAGCTACAGGTTGACCGGGAGGTCCTGGAAAAGGAGTTCCTGGAGCTTGCTGAGCTTGAGGGAGTGAGTGATGTTGAGGAACTGAATAAGGTGCTTGAAAAGGCCGTCAACCTTAAGAATATGCTCAAGAACAAAGAGCGGGTAGAGAGTATCACTAGGTATGTAGCAGAGCATTATAGGGAATACATTGAGCCCTTGGGCTACAAGGCATTTCTGGTGGCGGTTGACAGGGAAGCCTGCGCCATGTATAAGACAGAGCTGGACAAACACCTTCCCAAGGAATACTCAAAAGTCGTGTACAGTCCAGGGCATGATGATATCGAAGAGCTCGCCCGCTACCACCTCTCAGAAGAACAGGAGAAGAGGATTCGTAAGGACTTCAGGCATCCGGATAAACTGCCCAAGATTCTGATTGTGACCGAGAAATTGCTTACCGGCTTTGATGCTCCAATTCTTTACTGCATGTATCTGGATAAACCCATGCGTGACCATGTGCTGCTTCAGGCAATCGCTAGGGTAAACAGACCCTATGAAGATGAACACGGCAGAAAGAAGCCGTCAGGTTTTGTGCTGGACTTTGTGGGCATCTTCGATAACCTGGAGAAAGCCCTTGCCTTCGACTTTGAGGATATTGAAGGTGTGGTGAAGGATATCGCTGTACTGAAAGAGCGATTCAGTAAGCTCATGCAGACTTCCCAGAATTACCTGACACTTGTTAATGGCAAAGCCCAAGATAAAGCGGTAGAAGCAGTCCTTGAGCAGTTTACTGACGAAGAAAAACGGCATGAATACTACCGCTTTTTCAAGGAGCTCGCCGATATTTACGATATCCTTTCACCGGACGCTTTCCTCAGGCCCTACATAGAGGATTTTGAAACCCTAGCCCGGATGTACCGCATCCTCAGAGAGGCATATGATGCAGGCATACTGATTGACCAAGACTTCTCAAAGAAGACCGCTGAACTGGTACAGAAACATACGAAAAGCGGGCAAATCAGAGCCACACTTGAAGTATATGAAATCAACGAGAGCACACTGAAGCTGATTGAGGCTGATGGCAGGTCGGATACGGAAAAGGTTTTCAACCTCTTGAAAAGCATAGAGAGGCTTGTCATGGACGAGTCGGCAAAGTCGCTCTACCTAGTTTCCATCAGTGAGAAAGCAGAGCTTATCGCCAAGCTGTACAAGGAGAGGCAGAGGAGCACACAAGAAACGCTTGAGGCGCTTAAATCTCTCATCGACGAGATAAATGCCGCCCGCAAAGAACAGGCGGGGAAGAACATGGCTCCTGAAGTGTTCTCTGTCTACTGGCTTTTCAAGAATGAAGGGGTGGCGAACCCGGAAGGGAAGGCGGCTCAGATGGATAAGGTTCTAACTCACTTCCCGCACTGGAGAAATAGCGAAAAGCATGAGAGGGAGGTCAAGCGGGAGCTTTACAGGATACTTCTCCAGAATGGAATAACGGACACTAAAAGGATGGCTAAGATAGCCAACCACATAGTCCAGGTTATTAAAGGCGGGGTATGACTATTAGTGCGGAAGAACTCAAGCAGGAAGTAAAAGCTCTGGCATCAGAAATCGGGGTCAGTGCCAAAGAAATCCATATACGTAAAATGAAGCGGAAGTGGGCGAGCTGTTCCAACAAGGGCAGACTGACCTTTTCTACTGACTTACTCAGCCAGCCAGACGATTTCCGGCGCAAAGCCATGGTGCACGAGCTTCTACACATGAGGTATCCAAATCACGGCAAGATGTTCAATGTGATGCTTGAGACATATCTCCGAAGAGAAGGGGTAGATGCTAAGAGCACTAATGGAGGAGGCAGTTGAGAGGAGGCGAAATCCGACTGAACCTCTTTCCCTTATCCACGCAGGAATTTCAATTTACGGTGTGGCGAAAACAGAAGATATCGTTGAGCGAGCCGCCTATTGCCGTCTGGTGAGAGGGTCCCACCGTGTGACCAGCCTCTCGAAGGAGATTTCCGGGAACTTTTCTTTGAATATCTGGTAGTAATATGTTTCTGCTTCAGACTTCAGCGGCATGCCGGACTCAGACCTGGTCTGGCGGTCATATCTGGAGCCTTTTCTGGCTCTCTGCCCAATCAACTGGGTAAGTTGCGCTGAGCCAGCCCCTGAGGCGAATGGCTGCTTTACTCTATCCAACACATGGTCAGGCAGCAGGCCAGCGAAGGCTTTCCTTAAAATCCACTTCTCAACTTTTTCCTTGCCATGCACCTTCCAGGCCATAGGAATTTTGGAACAAAATGCAGTGACTTTTCCGTCCAGGAAAGGAGGACGATATTCCAGTGATTGGGCTGACATCATCCGGTCGAGCCTCTGAAGTCCCGTATGGTAGGCATTGCCAATCAGGTCTTCGGTAAGCTGAAGAAACTCCGCCTCGTCCTTTGCCTCTTTCAGCTCATGGTAACCACCGAGGAACTCATCAGCACCTTCACCGCAGAGGACACAGTTGGTATGCTGGGCAGCCAGCCTGGCGGCGAAATAATTAGCTACTGCCCCATATACACAATCCTCATCGAATGACTCCAGGTAATAGATGGCCTGAGGCAACGCCTGCTCTATTTCTGTCTCACCGTAGATATACTCATGATGCTCAGTATCCAGGTATTGCGCCATCTCCCGTGCTCGTTTCAGGTCCTCAGAGTTATTTATCCCGGTACCTACGGTGAACGTCTTCAGGTCAGACTGAAATTCCTTTGCCAGGCAAGCGACAACGCTTGAGTCCAGACCACCACTGAGCAGGACACCACCAACATTGCCGTCCTTCAGCCGCGTTCCTACAGCCTCCCGCAGTAAGTCAGCGAGAATACGAGCCGCCTCATCGGGACTGTCATATTCGGGGACCGAGTACTGTAAGCTGTTGAACGGATGGGGCCCTTGCTTTTGAGTGTAGACGTGACCCGGAGGCAGTTCTACAACCTCGTTGCATAGACCCACAAGGGCTTTTGCCTCTGAGGCAAAGTAGAGATTGCCATCCTCATGGCCATAGAATAGCGGCCGCATGCCTATGGGGTCTCTGGCTAGTATGAGCTCATCCTCAGTGGCCAGAGCAAAGGCGAAGTCTCCGTCTAAGCGTTCCACAAATCCAGGGCCGAACCTGCTATAGAGGTCAATCAGGAGGTCTGCTTCAAGTAGCTGAGGCTCACCTTCGCAGTGCAGATGCCCATCTATTATTGCGGCGGTGCCAGCCACCTGTGAGTGTGTTCTTCCTGAGTGCTTCGCCTCTGAGGGTAAAACGCGGCATCCAAGGGCTATTCTTTTGCCCTGCTGCAGCCACTCGTCCGCAGGTCCCCGGTGGCGCAGCCTGCCCAACATCAACTCCAGGGGGGCCTTGCTGCCTGAGCTAGTTCCTGCTATTCCCGCCATAGATATGTCCTTCTTATAAAGCCGCTGCTTTCATAATTTTTGTGGCTTATTTCACAACCTCAAAGATGGCTACCAGACCATGTCCGCATCCCAGCCCTTTCTGAAGCGACATCTCCAGCTCCCTGAGGCAGTAGGCCAACTGCGGCTCGACCAGGCTAGTCCTGGGCGTTCCTATTTTCATACCAGATGCCGTTCTCGCTACGTTCTTCATGGCACCGAGTGACCTCCTGAGCGGTAATGGCGTCTCTGGCAGAGCTTCCGGAGGCTTACTTTCTCCAAATAGCGCTCTGGTATAAGTTACCAGGTGATTCCAGCAGACAGCGAGTCTGTGATAATACGCATTCACCTCAGCGAAGCCATCTCCGGGAACATAGTGCACCAGTGCTTCATCGAGGTTAGTGCACTGATTTGGTTCAAAAAGAGAATTGACCAGGTGGCGCAGAGGTTGACAGTGCACATTATACTCAGCTGTATCCATATGTCGCCCCACAAGCGAAGACCGGTCAGCCAGCTTCCGCAGCGTAATTATCTCCCCGACATTCCTTCTGACTTGCCGATAGATTTGTAGAGCCTCTTTGCGTCCCATAATTCTAAGTGGAAAATGAGCCAGCTCCTGCTGCTTCTCCCCTCCACCATTCGAGTAGATATAAGAGATGGCATAGTCCATCCACTGGTTATGCTCAAAATCCATTGTCCACAGTGTTTGCCACTCATAGGCGAAGCGCCCCAGCCAGTCAAGCATGATGATGGCTCCATCTTTGCTATGCCTGGCGATGTTGCTCAAAAGCTCTACGGTCTGCTGGTCAGTGTTGTGGGATAGAGTTCCATAGTTGGCTAAATACAATTCGCAGGGCTCCTCGTTAGAGAAATCATGGTCGTTGAAACTCGACTGGACGAAGGTCACATTTGGTCTGTCACCATAGATGGACTGCGCCTGTTCCAGCATTCCCTCATTTATATCGATTCCTTTGTAAGACTCGAGCATATCAGGTTCTATAACCTTTGTGTTATGCTCTGAAAGTAAGGAACCGCTGTTGCTTATGCTGGTGATGAATTCCAGGCCATCTCCGCTGCCACATCCCAGGTCTAACACACGAACTCCTCCACCGCTCTCCTTCTTTCGAGCCACCACTTGCTTTAAGTAGGGCCTCAGGTAAAGTCCAAGCACTTCATCCTCCCAGAAGCGGCGCGCGTTATCGTATTTGCCTAGAAGCCCCTCAGGCTTCTGGTATTGCCCACTTTTGAGTGCCTCATTATAGGCAGCTATTTCAGTCATGGCGCCTCCTTAATAGCCCTTACTGGTACTTAGAGATTCCACTACTCTTACTGCGTCAAACCCGTCTGCGCCATAGCCATCAGCACCTATGCTTTGGGCAAATTCCTTTGAGACAGCAGCCCCACCGACGATAATCTTAACTGTGTCCCTGAGCCCACTTTCTGCAATTGCTTGGATGGTATCCCCCATGTGTGGCATAGTGCTGGTAAGCAAGGCAGACATCCCCAGAAATTGTGGCTTTTCTTCTCGCAGCGCAGCTACGATGACCTCGGGAGTAATATCATTCCCCAAATCCTTAACCGCATAACCAGCCCCCCGGAGCAATATTGCAACTATGTTCTTCCCGATGTCATGAAGGTCCCCTTTTACCGTGGTCACGATTACCTTACCCTTGGACTCGATGTTATTTTTGGCAAGGTGAGGCTCCAGTAGCTCCATAGCTGCTCCCACCGCTTCAGCCGCTGCCAGCATATCTGGAATATAATACTCTTTTGTCTCGTATTTCTGTCCCACAATGTCCATCCCCGCGGTGAGCCCCTTATTGATTATATCCTTCACATCTATGCCCAGGGCAATGGCTCTCTCAGTCAACTCGGTTGTCCCGGGTTGGCCTATCATCCCTTCTTCCAGACCTTCATCATCCTGGGTTACTCTCCCTTGAACAACATTTTCTTTGATAAGCGCTAATATATCTTCTGTCACACTTTGCCTCCGATGTTATCAATTTCTTAATCTTGCCAGCAGGCCAGGCACCTCTCGAAATACGTTATCCACTACCTCTCTAGCTATATGGGGTGGTGGGAATGACAAAATCTCCTCCATTCTCTCCCGTGCCAGAACGAGCGTTTCATCTACCATGTCTTTCCCCTCGAAGGGGTACGGAGGTGTAATCTCACCAGAGCGAAGTGCACTCCGTACAAACCTGGTGTAGAGCTTGTGGGAGGTGCCCATGACCCTCCTTATTTGCTCCAGGGATTCCGAAATCCCGGCAGCGCTCACTGATGGTTGTTTGACAAACCTCTTTACCATATCTATGTGAGTGTCATCCAGCACTGCCTGAACAGGGCAGAAAGTATTGGTCCGTTCCAGAAGGCCAAAGGCATAGTGAATATATTGGGGGCCAGCAAGCGCCACCAGAATGTGAGAAAATAGCCTTTCCACTGATGCCTGTATCCCCGGCGTCTTTACATCGGAGACGCCTCCAGTGGAATAACAAGGCAAATTATAGTAGCGTGCCATCTGAACGCAGTCGATGTTGTACTGGTTAAACTCAGGAACTCCGTAAGAATCATAAAGGTCAGTCATACGGGCTCTGCCCGGCACACTGCCATAGAGCACAGGGGTACCTTTGTTCACTAATTGAGTTAAGGCTACACCCGCCAGGATCTCAGCATTAATCTGAGCTACCATACCATCTTCTCTAATAGGGGCAGTGGAGCCGCCTTGAGGGGAACTGGAGATTACCAAGGGGATGCCCCTCTTTGCTACTTCTACCGCTGTCTGTGTGGTATCGTCTACAAGCTGGAGGGGGCTTTTCACCACACAGGTAATGAAAGAGATGAGAGGGTTCTCCTTCAACCTGTCCTCCCCACCGGCTATAATCTGGGCCATCCTGACCACATTGTTCATCTGGCTGAGCTCGGTAAGCCCGGACATCACATGCTTGGTGGTGTTGTTCAGTGAAGCGAAGAACTTATTAACATCTTTGTTATCATTAGTGATATCGTTATCCTGGATATTGACCGGGCGCAGGAAGCTGTCCCAGCTATCCAAGTGTTCGCAGAGGCGTGCTGCTCTGGCTAGCTTATCCACAGTGCCTTTTTCTATTCTGAATACGGGGAATTTGACCTCGATGGCCGGGTCGCGCTTACTGACAAAAGTTTCCGCATCCACATCCAGCCAATTGTTAGCCTCAGACCCTGAGGCGAATCGCACCCTAGGTTCATGCCCATCGAGGATGAGGCAATTGTTCTCATCCCGTGCTCCTAGCTTCACTATCTTTGGCGCCGCCTGCACTGCACTGGAGATAATCTTCTCAGGAATCTTGAGCAACCAGCAAGCAGTACTTCCCTGCTCGATGGGTAAGACTTCGGCACCATAGTCGCCGAAGATCTCAGCAGCGTTGGGGTTGAAACATATCACACCCGGGTCGAGCAATATGTCCAGAGAGGCCTGGTGTATCCTTTCCACCTGCTCCAATTCGAGCCTCTGGTAGGGTGCTACTAGTATTCCTTGCCGTGCCATCGCACTTCTCCTATCCTATTAAAATACCTTTCCTGTGGGCTCTAATATATTCTTTGCACATGGGGTCTCTGCTCGTAAGCATATTGGCTGTCTTGATAAAGCTCATTGTCTTAGCGTCGAGAGGGTTGAGGATTACAGCATCTAGTCCCGCATAGGTTGCCATCACAAGGAACGCTTGATTGACCAATTTTCTGTTGGGTAAACCATAAGAAATATTGCTCAATCCCATTACAGTCCTGGCATTCGGATATCGTGATTTAATCTGCTCTATGGTTTTCAGTGTGACCAGTCCCTGGGTAGAATCCACCGCAATGGGGAGTACCAGGGGGTCAAAAAGTATTCGCTCCTCGCTCAAACCCAGATGGGTTAGCTGCTCTATTATTTGGTCACAGGTGGCCAACCGCTGTTCAACATTGTCAGGGATTCCCTTGGTTCCCATAGCTAGCACCACCAGCCAGGCCTTGTGCTCCACTGCCAGAGAACCGATGGACGTTAGCCTCTCAGGTTCGGCATTGACAGAATTGATTATCGGACTAATGCCATGATATTTGCGTAGTGCAGCCTCTATTACATGGGGGCTGTCACTGTCAATAACAAGCGGCTTATCTGTAACCCCTTGGACCACCTCTACCAACCATTCCATATTTGCTATTTCCTGCTCGGGAGAGCCATATCCTGTGCCAGTGTTTACATCGATGAAGTCAGCCCCAGCAGTAACCTCAGCTCTAGCAAGGCTCCCCAGGAACTCTCTATCTCGCCTAATAATGGCTTCTGCCACAGACCTGGTTGATGCGTTGATGTTTTCTCCGATTACTAGCATATCAGTCTACAATGCTTGGTATTTCCGAGAGTACCTGCTGTCTATAATCTCCTTCACTTTTTCCGCTGCTCTTTCCCAGGTTATCTTCTCACCTTTGGCTTCCCATTCCTCCCTATTATCTCTATCGCTCAGGGAAGGCTGGTAGTGCTCGCTCCGCATGAAGTGCCTGGTATGCTTAGAACTGACGAAATTACCTCCAGGACCCACCTGTCTGATGAGGTCAAATGCCAGGGTATCTTCATTGACCGTTATCCCCTCAACAGCCCTCATAACCATTCCCAATATTTCATTGTCTACAACGTATTTCTCATAACACGTGGTTAATGCGAATTCCATGAGTCCGGCAGCGTCGTGAATGAAGTTGGCACCTGCTAAAGCACAGAGCAGGCTGGTAAGAGCAGATTCATAGCCACTCTGGGCATCCACTACCTTGGAGTCGGTCATACCGCCGGTGGCATAGAAGGGGAGTCGGTAAAACTGAGCCATCTGGGCACCAGCCGCGTTAAGAAGGCCCATTTCAATCGACCCCGACAAATATTTGAGGTCTCTGAGGTCAGTATTAGTAGCCACGGAGCCAAAGATGACCGGTGTTCTCGGGTTAGCAATCTGGGCAAGCATTACGCCTGTCAAAGAGTCCACAGTCTGAACCACCAGATTCCCGGCAAGCGTCACCGGTGAAGTAGCTCCACATAATGGCTCAGCAGGGCATACCAGGGGAATACCGCTTTTGGCAACAGTCAGCACCAGGTCACCATACTGCTTATCTACCATTAGAGGGCTTATGCTGCAGGTTATCATAGAAATGAGAGGACGCTGGCGGAGTCTCTCAGCGGAGCCGGCAATGATTTCTGCCATACGTATCACCTGTTTCACTCCATCGAGGGTATAGACACCTGCCATAATATGCTTGGTGGTGTTGTCCAATCCGGCAAAGAAACGGTTTACATCTATCTGATCTACGGGCAGCTCGTTGGGATAAGTAGGTAGCATGAACAAGTGAATATTATCCAGCCCGTCAACCAGCTTGGCGATGTATTTCAGATTATTCAGACTAGCCGGTTGCTTTTGGCCAGTTTCAGGGTCATATACATAGAGAGCAGTGCCTCAGGTTCCTGTGTATACCCGTTGTCCACCCAGGAGAACATCATGCTTCTCATCTTGGCCACAAAGTCTGACCTCAGAAGGTGCCATCTGAATGAGTTCCATGGCCTTTTCGTGAGGCAGGCGCACCCGATGCTTCTCCTGGTCCACCAAAGCCCCAGCTCCTTCGAAGAGTTGTAGCGCGATCTCCGAATTCACCTCAAAACCCACCTCCTCAATTACCCGCATAGCCGTTTGGTGAATTTTAGCAATAGCTTCTTCTGTTAGGGGTTTGAAACTACCCCCAGTTAATCCTCTTCGAATCATATTTCTATCCTATTCTCCTGCTCGGGCAATCATCTTTTTTGCAGGTTTTACAGGGGTTATAATCCTCCACGTTTCTGTCGGGAGGGCCCAGCCCAATAATGCCTGATACCGACTTTTGAGGAATCATCAGGAACCTCTCGGTCAGTCGAACTCCTACCGCACCGCCACTTACAATCCGGAAGAGCGCTTCCTGTTGAGTTATATCCCAATCACAGTAGCCGGGGCTAAAGCGCCGGCTACTGACAAGCCCCTGAGCACCAGCCATCTCCTCTATCCTGCTCTGTGCAAAGTCGACCACCTCCTCAACAGCAGCTGACCCTATTGCGTCCATCGCAGCAGCGTGAAGTATAAGCCCATCCTGAGCCAATCGATGGCTTTCTTCCTCTAAGTGCCTGCCTATTGTCACTAGAAACACTGCCACCTTAGGGCAGTGTTCCAGCAGCTGAGCGATGCCCCGGCTTTTGAAGATAATCGAACCTTCAATAACAATTATGGAGTTCTGAACCCGCTCGACATCCTTGATAACGTATGAATACGACGGCTCAATAAGATAGTGAGCATCCTCTATAGAGTCATCGATTAGAGATGAGATACGTGGCGACAACTTGTATTCACCATTGTATCCCATGTAACGCCCTACTTCCTTCTTGTCAATCTCGATGCCAACTTGGTTACTAGTGACTACCATATTGCCCTCCTTTCATCTGGAACAGCAAGAGCAGAAGAAGACCTTTGCCTCCTTCGTTAGCAAGATCTAGGGAATATGTTATTAGCGTGGGGGCTAATTTCGGCAGTATTGTACGTGGAACAATACATTTCTGATATGATTCGAGCGGGTTTAACGGCAGGCGAACCTTATAGACCAGGTTATCAATATTACGGCAAAAGGGACAAACTATTACTTCTCCATTAAGAAAGAATGGATGGGAAACCCCAGATCACATATGCTCTTTCTTACTTCACACCACTTCCTAACCTCCTTAGAGATTTTCCACTTTTTCCCCAATCTAACACCGACGCGGTATTTTAGCACACCACCCACTTGCTGTCCAGCACCATTGTGCTTGTTGCCTGCCATGCAGGTATGGTAAAGTAGGGCAGGCAAGTAGCGGGAGGCGGAGAAAAACCCACTATTTGACAAATGAGGGAAAAGGGAGATTCCCCCCGATTTTTCAAAGTCCAAGAAACAGAGAAAGAGGGACCTGCAGCAGCCTTCCCTTCAATCAAAGTGCCATGGAGTCAATGTTTGTCTCATGCTCCTTAAAGACTTTGACTTTCAATACCAAGGCTAATACAATTTAATAGGGGCTCGTAGCTCAGTGGCAGAGCGGCCGGCTCATAACCGGTTGGTCGCAGGTTCGAATCCTGCCGAGCCCAGAAGCCTCGCCTGGAAGTTGTCCTTCGTTGAGGATACAACTATGACCTGCCATGAATTATTGATTAGAACTAAACTCAGGAAAACAATTGGAAGTATACAAAGCTCTAATTCTTGAACTGACCGACATTGAGGATTAACAACTAAAAGGGATAGCTTATCCATTGCCATATAGCATAAAGCCACTTCTCCTCGGTAAGCACTTAGCGGCCAAGGGTACATTTACCTACTTAGTTGATTGGGAGAAACAAATATGGGTAGCTAATGCCTTTTGGTATATCAAAGCCGGAAACAAAAATATATTGGTAGATACAGGCGTTTCCCAATCCGACATACAGAAATACCTACACGGACAACCTTATGAGCACATTAGGTCTTTCATCGAAGCATTGAATTTAGCAGGCATCACAGCAGAAGACGTTGATATCGTTATTCAGACCCATCTTCACTTCGACCACTGTGGTCATACGGCGCTATGCAAAAGAGCAAAGGTGATTGTTCAGGAGGCAGAGTTGAAATTTGCCTATTCTCCACACGCCCTCTTCTCTGGATCTTACAATCCAGGATCTTTGAAAGACCTCCGTCTTCAAGCAGTTACTGGGGATTGCCAGATTTTGCCAGGGATAAACGTGATACTAGTACCGGGCCATAGTCCTGGTACACAAGCAGTGGCGGTGGAAACTAAGGATGGGATTGCTATTATCAGTGGCTTCTGTAGTATCAAGGAGAATTTTTCACCACCAGAGAAAATCCGCACAAGGTGGCCGGTACTAGCACCAGGAGTATCGGTAAATTCTCTACAAGCCTTTGATAGTGCTCTCAAGATCAAGGGGCTAGCTGATATCATCATTCCCAATCACGACCTTGAGACTGCTCAGAGAGAAGAAATCCCTTAGGACAAACTACGGCAACTTTGCTAATCCCTTTAGTGACATAATAGTAGTTGACATAACACTTTAGATACACAATGCTCTTCAATCAGGCTTAGCTAGGGGATGGTATTTGTGATGAGTTTCTTCGGCATACCTATCCGGGGTATGGACATAGCGTGTAGTGTCCTCTAAGGATTCATGACCCAAGAGAATTTGAAGAGCTGCTGGATTAGCGCCTTCCTCAGCTAAATAAGTAGCAAAGCCCTGTCTCAAGGTATGAGGGCTTGCTTTGATTGGCAGGCCGGACCTTCTGGCATATTTCGTAACGATTCTTTGGACGGACCTTACGGTCAGCCGCATTTTTTCACCGTTCCTCTGGGTATCGAATGTGCCGCTATATCGGATAAACAGTGGCATGAAATGGTCCTGGCGCGACTGTAAGTAGCGCCTAAGCGATTGTGCGGCCCTATTTGATAGAAGGACCACGCGTATCTTATTGCCTTTGCCTTTGACACCTAATTCTTGGCGTTCCAGGTCTGTCTGGTCACGATTTAAGCTGACCAATTCTGATACTCTTAAGCCTGTACTGAAAAGAGTTTCTAGAATAGCTTTATCCCTTAGCCCTATGATGTTTGAGTAGGGGGCTGGGGCTTCGATTAATCTAACCAAATCGCTGAACTCGGCTACCTGGGCGTGCTTTTGGACGGCCTTAAGCAATGTGACTGCTTCAGGTAGTAACGGGTAGGGATAGCCTATGCCAATTAAGTAGCGTAGGTAAACTCTGAGTGCTGTCAGCTTGTAGTTTATAGATTTGGAGCCAAGTTGTTTATCACTCCCATTGCTCAGGCCCTCGGTCTTTCGACCTCGCGAGGCCAGATATGCTTTATAGTAGGTGATGGTGTTTTTGTTAACTTTATCAAACTGGATACCGCTTTCATTCAGAAAATGGTTGAAAACCTCCAAATCTCGTTTATAGTTGTAAGCTGTCGCTGTAGAATAGTGGTTGGCCTGCAAATTCAGCAGAAACTCATCAATATGTGGTAGCATTTTTGGTCAATCCTGTTTTCTTATAGCTACGAAATGAGCCAGGCTGCACATATCGGCAGGTAAACTCTATGGCGCGCTCGTTGCCTGGTACCAGTAGAATTTTCGCCTTGGCCAACGTCTGCAGGTTCCACCATAACTTATAAGCAGAGGTAGTGCCCACCTCTATGAATAAATCTGTATAGCCCTCGCAGCCATTGGCTCTCACGATTGATAGCTGTTTCGACAGTATGCCAGGGTAATCCTGTTTCCATGAGTTTTCTATTCATGCTTACTGCCTATCCTCATCTTGACCTATTTCCTACTGTGAAAAGCCTTATGAACTTCCTTTAAGTGCCTGTTAGTAACATGGGTATAAACCTGGGTGGTTCTGATGCTTTCATGGCCTAGCATCTCTTGAACAGAACGAAGGTCAGCCCCAGCTATTAGCAAGTCTGTGGCGAAAGAGTGTCTCAAGGTATGAGGGCTTGCTTTTATTGGCAGTCCGGACCTTCTGGCATATTTCGTGACAATATTCTGGATAGACCTTGCCGTCAGTCGCATTTTTTCACCGTTCTTTTGGGTATCGACTGCACCGCTATATCGGATAAACAATGGCTTGAAATAGTCCTGGCGCGATTGTAAGTAGCGCTTAATCCATTGCGCAGCCGTATCGGATAAGAAAACTACGCGTAGTTTATTTCCTTTGCCTTTGATACCAAATTCCTGGCGGTCAAAGTCTATCTGGTCACGATTTAAGCTAACTAACTCCGATACCCTCAGTCCTGTGCTGAATAAAGTTTCTAGAATAGTTTTATCCCGCAGTCCAGCATTATTTGATATTTTAGGGCTGTCTAGTAGTCTCTCTATTTGACCTGAGTCCAAAAAACTAACAGAGCGAGAGACCTGTTTTGGAAGTTCTATCTTGTCAGGGGATAGGGTAAGTATATCGCGCTTGACTAAGAGATAACGCAGAAAAGCTCTCAATGCAATAATATAGTAACTTTGAGTGATTCGTTTTAGTTGCGCGCCATTTCGGTCACGAAAATGCGCCAAATATAACCTGTATCTCCTAATAAGTTCAGGGTCTATATCTTCTGGCTTAGTGATAGAATAATTTTCACTGAGCCAGTTGTAGAAGCGCTTCAAATAGTGTCGATACCGGTGAATAGTAAGAGGAGAGCAACCTTTCTCTATTTCCAGGTATTCTAAGAACTCAGCAATTAATAAGTCTAAGCTCATGTTCAGTTCATATATCCTGTAAAGTTACTTTCTTCGCAAAAGGTACGTTGTGCGAAGATATTTTATGTTAAAACTTTTCCACTCTGTTGTCAAGTATATGCACCCGGTTTCAACTGGGACAAGCCTTATGATTAAGGATGTTCCGTTGCAGCCTCTGCCTGCTTGCTTCGATAACATCGGGATGTTTGCCAGACTAATGGATTAACAGCCCCCCTATTAGGCGTTTTGTTGAAGTTGTCGAATCCATTAGGCTACAATCAAGACAAATCGAAAGGCGAGCCGGTGACCAAATAGAATGATCAGAGAAAATGTCGCCAGAATACTGGCCGAGTTACCTGATGGTGTTGAGTTGGTAGCGGCGGCGAAGACAAGGACCCCTGAAGAAGTGCTCGAAGCTGTTCAAGCTGGAATAAAAGTTATCGGTGAGAATTATATTAGAGAAGCGAGACCAGCTTACGAAGTGGTGGGGAAGAAAGCAAGATGGCATTTTATCGGAACCCTGCAAAAACATAATGTCAGGATAAAAGCCCTGGAAATGTTTGACATGATAGAAACCATTCATACCCTAGAAATAGCAAAGGAGATTGACAAGAAATGTGCTCAAATTGACAAAGTAATGCCAATATTAATCGAGATAAATAGCGGCAGAGAGCCACAGAAATCCGGGGTGTTCCCGGAGAATGCTGAAAGATTAATAAGGGACATTTCTAGCCTCAGGAATGTTAAGGTGGCAGGCTTAATGACTATGGGGCCGCGTTTTGGAAACCCGGAGGATTCCAGGCCCTACTTTGTGGAAACAAGAAAGATATTCGAAAGGGTTAAAGGGCTTGATTTGCCTAATATAGAGATGAGATACCTTTCCATGGGCATGACAAATTCTTACAAAATCGCTATAGAAGAGAACGCTAACATAGTCAGAATAGGGACCAAGATATTTGGAGGACGGACTAAGCCAGAGCCTGTCCTTTAGCAACGAGTCGCTATGCGAAGCTTATTCTCCAGGGATATTTCAGCTAGCTTATCCTGAATAAGGGCTGCGACTCCGAAAGGCAGTCAATCAAGGTTGGCACTCTCAATCAGCGGGAACCATTGGATAATAGCCACGGGCTACATCTATGCGACCTAGCTCAGCCCCGCCTTCCCATAGTTGAATAATCTTGCAGTCCCGCAAATACTTTTCTATGTTATACTCCTTCATATAGCCATAAGACCCGGTAAGCTGCATGGCCTTGTTACATACATCTACTGCTACATCACAAGCATATACTTTGGCGCCGGAACCTTTAGCTATTTGGGCATCGCTATAGGGAGAGCCATAGACCTTGCGGTTGTTGAACATGCTAGCAACAGTTAAATAGTAGAATCTTGCACTCTCAATGCCGATGATCATGTCTGCCAGCATCGCAGCTTGTAAACTGTGCTGCCTGACTTGCTTACCCCCATAGAACCTGTTTGCGGTAAAATCGAGAGCAATATCAAACGCAGCCTGGGCGTTGCCAACAGCGAATGCTGCGCTCGATAAGCGCCCCCATGATAAGAAGTTACGAAAGCTTTGGTGATCCTTTCCTGGCTCTGACGATGCCCGATATTCCTTGGGCACCCTCACGTTATCAAGATGAATGCTTGCATTTACATCAGTGTACCTCATGCCCAGTTTGTTCTCTGGTTTATCAAAGGAAAGACCTGGAGTGCCTGCAGGGACATAGATGAGCGCAATCCCTTCCTCACCTAGGTTTGGATCCGTAGTGCTAGTTACTAGATAGACATCGGCAACACTGGCACCGCTGGGGAATTGTTTTGCCCCATTTATGACCCACTCATCGCCATCAAGCCTGGCAATAGTGTGGATTTCCTTCCCCCTGTAATCGGCACTCTCTATGTTACAGCCACCTTCGGGCTCGGTCATTGCTTGGCAAGCCTCGTGAAACTCATCCTTGCAGAAAGGAGCACATAAGTCATTGATCACTCTATCATTATGAGACCGCATTGCTGGGCCAAAAACCCATGCTGGAACACTGAGGGTCATAGCGATGCCACTGTCGCCACGAGATACCTCTTCATATCCTACCACCAGGGAAATTGCATTCGTACGCAGGCCACCTACCGATTCAGGCAAGCCTCTTTTATGCAAACCGATTTTTGCTAATCCGTTCAAAACATGATGAACAAGCCCGCGGTCTGCGTCTTCATCCAGTTGCTGTCTAACCGGCATTATTTCCTTATTCACAAAGTCACGTATGGTTGTCACCATCATTTTGTCCTCTTCGCTGAGAAATTCACCGTATTCCTTCATTTCAATCCCCCTTTGTTTTTCCTTACGAAATCATATCTGGAAGTATGCTATAAATCAATTACCAATCCCACCCCACACTCGAAATTTTTATCCCTGAGTAAATCTCGTATTTCTCGCTTGTACATGGTGCAATGGCAAGGATAGATAGCCAATAAATCATTGAAAACTTTAAAGTCGTGAAAACCATGGAACCCGCCAGCGATTCCATAAAGCTTTCCAAACTTTGAGGCAGCTCCTAAAATACTCCGCATCGCAGGATGAGAGCACCCTGTCACCACAAATATTCCCTTGCCGGTTTTGAGAATTAGAGACTGTTCTATGCCTTCAAGCTCACCAGTTGAAAAGACATTCTTACAAATCTGGATAGCATCTTCAACAATGGTTACTTTTCTCCCTGAGAACGCTTTACTAAAGGAACTTGGAAGGTAAAGTTCAGCGGTCTTGTTCATTCTAAGAATCTCGGAAAGCCCCCCAGTGTGATCTCCATGAACATGTGAGATTACAATTATTCCTATATCTTTGGGATTGATGTTAAGTTCTTTCATATTGTGTAATAATGTAGGGCTATCAGCGCCGGTATCGAACAAAATGGGAGGCGTCTCATCACTTTCTATAAAAGCGGAAAACCCCCAGCTTGCTCTTAATCCCTCTCTTTTTGCCTCATTATCATAAACAATTGTAATTCTCATCATCTCTTCTGATTACCCTCATTTCTATTCTGCTGGCCAAACATGCTCATGGCAATGGGCTATAGTATAGGGGAAAACAAGTCTGATTTTGGTGGTAACACCATTTACTTCTCCTTCATAATCAAGTTCTTTTTCAGACTGCTTGAATTGATATAAATCGAAAGGCAAATCTCCTAGAAGCCAATGAAAGTTGTAGGAATTAGCACTGTACATCGCACCTCTTATATCGCATATCAAGGTAGTTGATTTCCTTGCTTCGTCGAACTCAACTTCAACATTAACGATGTATTTGTTATGGCTTTC
>Ga0315545_1001318_pt1 | contig 24363 bp, 38 predicted proteins | sample SalMarSW160210MG_FD_203096 | JGI IMG/M metagenome (GOLD analysis project Ga0315545, IMG submission 203096) | Salt marsh sediment microbial communities from the Plum Island Ecosystem LTER, Massachusetts, United States - Salt Marsh Sediment SW1602-10 ...
GTCTCGCGCAAATGCGTACTGGTATAATATTTTTTTAGCGGGGAGGAAATGAAAATGGAAATTTCCAAAGAAGATAGAACATGGCTGATATCATTTACAGATGATCTTGAATATTTCGTTAGCCGATCAAAAGAAAATAGAATATGGTTCACTAAAGGACAAGCCAGAGATATCATAGCGAATTTAAATAGAATCACTCAACGAAAGAAGAGAAAATGAAAGGTCCTGCGGCCGCACCCACGGCATTAAAAATCCTCAAGGGCGTTCGTCCTGCCCGCATCAATCAGAATGAGCCGAAGCCACGAAGTGTAAGTGGCAATATTCCTTCCGGCTGGTCTCAGTCGATGAGTGATGGTGCCAAACGATTCTGGAAGAAATATGCACCGATACTTTCCGGGCTTGGGATATTGACTGAAGCTGATTTGCCGGCCCTGCGGATTCTTGCCGAGCTATGGTCTCAATGGCTGAAAGTTACTCTCGTAATCAGCAAGGGCGGAATGACATATGAAACAGAGACTGGTTATCAAAGAGAACGGCCGGAAGTGAAACTTGCGGACAAGCTTGAGACACAGATGCTCCGATATCTACAGCATTTTGGAATGACCGCCTCCAGCCGGGGGAATCTATCAGTAAGCGGATTGCCTGATGAGGAAGATGGCTACCTCGATTAAAAAGCTGGGCGAACAGCGAGTTGCAGAAGTCATACATTTTTTCGAGCATAGACTTCATCATACTAAGGGGCGATGGGCCGGCCAGCTCTTCAAGCTTCTCCCCTGGCAGCGGGAACTGATCACAAAGTTATTTGGTACGCTAAAACCGGATGGAACCAGGCAGTACAATTATGTCTATTGCGAGATCCCGAAAAAGAATGGCAAGAGTGAGTTAGCAGCCGGCGTGGCCCTTTATCTTCTCTTCGCAGACCATGAGCCGGGGGCGGAAATCTACAGTGCGGCAAGTGATAGAGATCAGGCGAGTATTGTTTTCAATGTCGCCGCGCAGATGGTCAGATATTCGAAGCTTCTTTCCAGCAAATGCAAGATCATAGATTCGACTAAACGTATCGTCCATCATAATGGCGGTGTATACCGTGTACTTTCGGCCGAGGCCTATTCCAAACATGGCTACAATATCCATGGATGTATTTTTGATGAGCTACATACACAGCCGAACCGCGATCTCTTTGATGTACTTACCAAAGGTGCCGGCGATGCACGATTGCAGCCTTTGTTTTTCATGATTACTACGGCCGGTTATGATAGGCATTCGATTTGCTGGGAGGTGCATGAACACGCCCGGCAGGTACGGGATGGAATTATAAAAGATCCTACGTTCCTGCCAGTGCTTTATTTCGCGCCGGAAGATGCGGAATGGACTGATCAGAAAGTATGGGAAGGCTGCAATCCTTCCATGACTACCCTGTATGAGGATGGCAGCGGGATACTCGATCCGAAAAAAATAAAAGCCCACTGTCGCCGCGCCCTGGATAATCCAGCGGAAGAGAATATGTTTCGGCGGCTGCGGCTGAACCAGTGGGTAAAACAAGAATCCCGCTATATCCCCATGAAGGCTTGGGATGCCTGCGGAGATCCGTTTGTACCGGACTTGCTGAAAGGTAAGGACTGTTATGCTGGCTTGGACCTCGCTTCATCTATTGATGTTGCTGCGCTAGTGCTTGCATTTAAACAAGATGATTTGATTTATGTGCTTCCCTATTTCTGGGTGCCGGGAGATAATATTGAGAAGCGGGCCCGCACCGACAAAGTGCCATATGATGAATGGGTACGGCAGGGATTCATCAAAGCTACGCCAGGGAATGTAATCGATTACGCAACCATTCGTCATGACATAAATGAATTGAGTAAAACTTTCGAGATAAAGGAAGTCGCCTTCGATCGCTGGGGTGCGGTGGAGATGTCGCAAAATCTTACTGATGATGGATTTATGATGGTGGATTTCGGCCAGGGATATAAGAGCATGAGCCCGCCGACTAAGGAGTTGCTCAAATTGATTCTGGCCGGGAAAATTCGACATGGCGCAAATCCGGTTCTTAGATGGATGTGCGATAATACTGTAGTTGTCATTGATTCAGCAGAAAATGTGAAACCTGATAAAAGTAAGAGTACAGAAAGAATTGATGGAATTGTAGCGATGATCATGGCAACCGATCGCCTGACAAGAAAAGAGCCGCCTAGCGTTTATGAAGAGCGCGGGATTATTGCAGTAGAGGCGGAAGAGAAAAAGCAAGAAGAAAAAGAAGAGCAGGAAGAGAAACCATTGGGAATGATGAACCCGCGGCAAAGACGACAGAGATATCAAACGCTTGACAAAAAAGTATGATGTGTTAGATTTATATACAAACTGGGACACCGCACAACTCGGCCCCGACCGGGGGTGAGATATCGCTCTCTTGAATAGACTATCTAAAATCCTCAAAGCATCGCGTATGTCTGTTTCTGATTTGGATGAAATTATTGATAAACAGCAGACGGGAATACCAACGCAATCTGGTATAAAAATATCTCATGATATGGCACTTAATTTTTCTGCCGTATTTAATGCTAACTATATAATTTCGAATACTGTAGCATCTCTTCCTTGCATTTTATATCGCCGTATTGATGAGCATAATAAAGAAAGAGCTACTGATCATCCTTTATATGATGTACTTCATAATCAACCTAATCCCGAAATGACTTCTTATAATTTCCGTGAAATGATGCAATCTAGTCTTAATATGCGCGGAAATGCCTGTGGAGAAATAATAACTGATAAACTTGGTAGGACAGTGGAAGTATGGCCTTGGAATTATGCTGATGTAAAAGTAGAACGAGACAAAGAAACAAATAAAATTATTTATAGATTAAGACAGAAAGACGGAAGTCAAGATAAAATATATCCAGCAGAAAAAGTCTTTCATGTCCCTGGTCTCGGGTATGATGGCCGCGTTGGTTATTCGATTCTTCAACTAGCCCGCGAGACAATGGGACTCGGCCTTGCTATGGAAACATTCCAGGCCCGTTTCTATGGAGCTGGAACAAATATTGGCGGATTTCTTGCACATCCAGGACGACTTGGTGATAAAGCATTAGAACATCTACAGGAAAGCATCAAGAAAAAATATAGCGGTCTATTAAAATCTCATGGTTTGATGATCCTTGAAGAGGGCATGAAATTTGAGAAATCTGGTATGCCCTTGGAGGATGCGCAGTTTCTTGAAAGTCGGGTGTTTCAGATAGGCGAAATAGCCCGCTGGTTCAATCTTCCACCACATAAGTTAAAGGAATTAACCCGTGCCACATTTTCAAATATTGAAGAGCAGCAGATAGAATTTGTGCAGGACTCCATACGCCCCTGGCTGATACGGTGGGAGCAGCACATTTCCTGGAAGCTTCTCACTAAGGAAGAGCGCAAGCAATATTTCGCTGAGTTTCTTGTTGATGGACTTTTGCGCGGGGATACAGAATCGAGAATGAAAGCCTACTTAATTGAAAGACAGAATGGCATCATAGATGCGAATGAATGGCGCGCCCGCGAAAACAGAAATCCCCTGGAAGGCAAGGCTGGTAAGGCAATCTGGATGCCCTTGAATATGATAGATGCTAATGCTCCGCTGCCGGAGCCAAAAGCAAAAGAGCCTTTTAAGCCGAAGCAAGAAGGCGAGGAAGAGAAAAGCCTACCCAATTTCGAGTTGCGGGCCTTGCGCTCGTTGAAAGCGAGACGCCGGATAGCAGAAGTCTATAAAGAAGTTTTTCGGGCAGTTGAGAAAGACATACTCTCAAAAGAGATTCCAGCGGTAAAAAAGATAATGCGCAAAACCTTGAAAACCCGCGACATAAAACAATTTGTCGATAGCATGGGAGAATTCTACACTGAATTCAGGGAATATGTAAGACAGCGGTTTGCCGGATTGTTTGCTACTTATGGCGAGGCTATTTATCCGCTGGCCGCCGAAGAGATAGGTGCAAGCCCGGATCTCACCGATGAGTATAGAGTCTATTTAGTTGAGCATGCAGATCATTCGACAAACCGCTATATTGAAAGCTCGCGCGGACAGCTAAAATCCGTGGCGTTCAAGCACCGAGAAAACGATCCAGTAAAGGCCATAGAACAAAGATTGGCCGAATGGGAAGAGAAGCGCCCAGACAAGATAGCCGATTTAGAAGTGGTGAATGGGGAATGTGGTACAGCCCAATTTGTTTATTATGCCGCCGGTCTGCGGACTGTTTGGGTAACATTTGATGATAGCTGTCCATATTGCGAATCACTTAATGGAATGACAATAAGCAGAGGCATGAGCTTCATAAATGCCGGGACCGATTTCAAGCCTCCAGGGGCTGACATTCCGTTAAAAGTAAGTCAGAATATTTCGCATCCGGCAGCGCATGAAGGATGTGACTGCTCAGTGAGGGCTGCATTATGAAAGTTATGACAGCCATGACTTTTGTTGTGAGTCATGGAATAGCACAAAATATGAAAACAGAAGCTTTGAAAATCGCAGATATCTATGAAGGTAACATTCAAATTCAGATAGACGTGAAAAAGAAAGATGGGCTTGCAATAATGAAAATTACTGAGTACAATATTTAAAAGATCTCTGAAAATATATCGTTAGAATAACGGAGTACCGCACAAACCGGCCCGTTCTCGATTGAGGACTGGCCGGTTTTTTATTTGGAGGCAAAAATGCCATTACCAAAACCGAAAAATAGTGAAGAACAAGATGAATGGATTAAACGTTGTATGTCTAATGATTCGATGAAAAAAGAATTTCCCGACAACGATCAACGCCTAGCCGTATGTTTTCAAAAATGGCGCGACAAAGACAAAAAGGATTTTACCCCGCAAATCGAGCGCCGCTATTTCGATAATTTTGAGATACGCCTTTCCAGCTCTAATGATGGAGAAGAGAGCGATACCATCACCGGCTATGCGGCTGTTTTCAATCGATGGAGTGAGGACTTGGGATTCTTTAAAGAAAAGATAGCCCCCGGCGCCTTCAAGAAAACAATCCAAGAGAATGATATCCGCGCCCTGATTAATCACGATCCTAATCTCATAATCGGCCGCACAAAAAACAAAACACTTAAGCTCTGGGAGGATGATGAAGGATTAGGATTTGAGGTCAAACTTCCAGATACCTCTTATGCCTCCGATCTGCGAGAAAGCATCAAGCGCAAAGATATCACGCAAAACAGTTTTGGTTTCCAGACAATCAAAGACGAATGGTCACAGGATGGCAAAAAACGAACGCTTATTGAAGCGAGATTGTTTGATGTTTCGCCGGTGACATTCCCGGCGTATAAACAGACTACAGTGAAAATGCGACTACAGGAAATAGGAATCGATTATGAAACCCTGAACATGGCGCTCATCCGTGCCGATCGGGGTGTAATAACTGATTCCGATGTGGACTTGATTGAATCGACAATAGCAATTCTGAGGACATATATACCAGCCGAGGAAGAGCCGAACATTGTGGCCGAAAACGGTCCTGTTCACTCTCCAGCCGACATAGAGCCGGAGCTAGTCTCCACTCTGATACGTGCCAGGATGGCGAATATGCGAATCAGGAGATATTTATCTAGGAGGTAAATCCGATGGCAAAAAAGAAAGAGGATTTACAGAATGAACTTATCCAGCTTGAGGCACGGGTTCAGGAGCTTCTCGATAAGGAAGAGCGCTCACTTGAGGATGTAGAAACACTCAGTGGGCTATGTGATCAAATCGAGGAGCTTACGAATCGCCTTGAGACTGAGGAAAGGGCGGTCAAAACGATCGAAGGACTTCGCAAACCGCAGGGTGAACCGGCAGATCCCGGTCAGCCCGGTGGGGATGGGAACGAATTCAGGAGTTTTGGTGAATATCTTCAGGCGGTGGCACGGGCCAGCTCACCCGCTGGAACGCGGGTCGGTGGGCTGCCAGGCGGACGCATCGACAATCGTCTGATGAATCTGGAAGTTGAGGAACGATCAAGTGGGCTCGAATCGGCCACGCCTTCGCTTGGTGGCTTTCTTGTGCAGAAAGACTTTTCGGCGGAGATCTATAAGAAAGCCCATGATGCGGCAGTGCTTTTCCCGCTTGTGCGTAAGATCCCGATTTCCAGCAACAGTAACGGGCTGAAGATCCCCTACGTTGACGAAACGTCTAGAGCGGATAGCTCCCGTTGGGGTGGAATCAGGCTTTACTGGACCGAACAGGGCGAAGAGAAAACGGCCAGTCATCCAAAGTTCGGACTCATGGAGCTATCGCTTGAAAAACTGGCTGGTATTTGCTATGCGACCGATGAGTTACTTGAGGATGCCGCAGCTCTGGGAGCAATCATAAGTCAAGGATTCAGCGAGGAGCTGGGATTCAAACTTGACGACGCGATCATCAACGGAACTGGCGTAGGGCAGCCACTGGGCATTCTGAATGCCGCCTGTCTGGTCAGCGTTAGCAAAGAGACTGGCCAGCCGGCCACTACAATCGTGTGGGAAAATATCAAGAAAATGTATGCTCGCTTGCACTCCAGCTCCAGGGCCAACATGCTTTGGGTTGCCAACCAGGATTGTCTACCGGAGTTGATGTCCATGACTCAGGCTGTTGGTACGGGTGGTGTTCCGGTATGGCTTCCGGCAAACGGGGCATACGGGTTGTCGCACGATACGCTCATGGGCCGGCCTATCCGCTACCCAGAGCAGTGTCAGACGCTCGGCACGGTCGGAGACATCCTGCTGATCGATCCCACGCAGTACCTCTGCATCACGAAGGGTGGGCTGGCGTCTGCTTCCAGCATGCACGTCCGCTTCATCTATGATGAAATGACTTTCCGATTCGTATATCGGATTGACGGTCAGCCGATGTGGAATGCCGCGTTGACGCCGTACAAAGGTTCGAGCAATACGCAATCGCCTTTCATCGCACTGGCGACGAGAAGCTAGGAGGTATGAGAGATGTACGGATTTAACGTAGTAGAAAACGGGCACGTTGTTACGCTGATTGCGCCGCAAACACAGACCGCAGCATTGACGAGTGAAATATTCTCCATGGAGAATTGGGCACATGCCACAATCATCGTCCAGGGCGGGGCCGGGAGTGCAAGTACCGTTACTGTTAGCGAATGTGATGACTTCTCTCCTAGTAATGCCGCAACGAAAACTTTCCGCTATGCGCAAGAGGCAACGGCCGCTGGGGATGTTGTTGATGCTGCACTTGCAAGTGCGGCTACATCTGGCGTCGCAGTTGGAACTGCTACAGGTATCTTTCTCATCATTGAGATTGATAAAGACGAACTGACTGATGGATATCCCTGCGTACAGATTAATGTTAGCGCTTCAGGTTCGAAGTTGATCAGTGCGCTTGCAATTCTCAGTGGTGGGCGGTATCAGAAGGATATTACCGCTACGGTAATAAGCTAGGCGCGAGCCTTGGATTGAAGATAATGGGAGCCCTCTCGCGGGGGCTTCCATGTACCAAACATTGGAGATAAGGGGAACAACATGGAGAGTTTTTCTGCGGTACGATCAAGGCATGTGCAGGGGCAGTTAGTCTTTTATGATTCGCAGTATCGGCACAGATGGTTGGATGCCATCGGTCCGAATGCGGTTAAATTTATAGAAGATTTTGGGGCCTGTCTTTATGATACAGCCTGGGAATCCACGGTAGTAGAATCCGGTTCGGGAAGCTCGTTGATACTGCCTTATAGCTCGGAAGGCGGGCATGCATTCTTCACGGCGGCCGGAAGTGATAACGATGGGATACAGATCCAATCATCGAATGAGGGCTTCAAGCTTACGGATAATGATCCGCTTTACTTCGGTGTGCGATGGGCCATACATGGGACGACCGGATTTTGTTCGGCCGATACCGTGATCGGTCTATGTAACAAAGATACTACGTTGACTGGCGGTTCTACATCCGGTGTGTTTTTCATGACCGTTGATGCTGCCAGTGCGGTAACGTTTGTGGCCTCAAAAGCTTCAAGTGCAACTTCCCATACGATTCTCGTTACCGGGGTTGTGGATACTTTTTACGTCGATGAGTTTTACTGGGACGGATCGAGCACGATCTACTGCTGGCATAACGGAGTAGCGCAGACCTCACATGTATCTCAGATTCCATCAAGCCAATCCCTGGCCGTGAGTATCTCTTACTTGAACGGCGCGGCACATGGAGAGAATGTGGCTGGGTTGGTAGTTGACTGGGTGCGCTGCATTCAACTGCTCGCATCCCGGTAGGGGAGGTGAGCGATGGCGGCAGCAGGTAGCGCTTCTATCATAGAGGAAATATTCGGATCTCCCCAGCTCATCAAATGGGAATGGACGTCTGGCACAGGCGGGACAGTTCTTGCGGACTGCACAACCACGAACTTCTACAGCGGAAAGCTTTTGTTTTGCGTGACGGTTCCGGGAGCCGCAGGGGCAGCCCCTACGGATAACTATGACGTGACGATACTTGATCGCAATGACGTGGACCTGCTCGCGGATAACGGCCTGAACCGCGCCGAGGGAACCACCGAAAGCATACTCGATGCGAGCTTAGGAGTTACCAAAGATAGCCAGCTAGAATTGAATGTCGAGAACGCTGGTTCTTCAAATACAGGAGTAGTGTATCTCTGGATTCGTTGATGGCTTACGATAGTTTTGACAAGAAAGGGCGCAGGAGAAAAGACAGGCGGCGTTTCACATATGAGACGGCGATGCTAGAGCAAGAAGAAGAAGAAATGATCAAGGCGGGAAAGAAACATGGCACTGACAATAGTGACGGGACCGGCTACAGAGCCGGTCATAGTCGCAGACATAAATAATCATCTCCGTCTTACCGGGACCGCAGGCAGCGGCGATACGATCATCTCCGATTTTATTACATCGGCCAGGCGCCACTGCGAGCAGTTCCAGAATCGCGCCTATATTGAGCAGACGTGGAATCTAATTCTGGACAGGTTTCCAGGTGAGAAATACATCGAGATACCTCGCCCACCGCTCCTGTCTGTCAGTCATGTGAAATATTATGGGACTGGTGGGACTGCTAATACCATGACCACTTCCGCTTACTATGCGGACACAGATAGCGAGCCAGGTAGGGTGCATCTTGAATACAACGAGATATGGCCGACTGAAACGCTGAGGCCGGCGAATGGCGTGGAGGTGCAGTTTATCGCTGGTTACGGCAGCGCGGCGGCAAGCGTGCCGAGCGAGATCAAACAATCCATCATGCTTTTAGTAGGCCATATGTGGGAGCATCGGGAGAACTCGGATATCAAGGAAGTGATCGAAACGGCGGACGGCGCCCATAGCCTTCTCTGGCTAGAAAGGATTGTGCCGGTATGAGAGCCGGAGAGCTGCGGCATCAAGTATGGCTGAAAAGTCCGACTCATCCCTCAGATGGAAAGGGAGGGAAAACGACAACCTGGGGAACCACCACGGTATGTTGGGGAGCATTCAAGCCGACACGGGGAAGGGAATGGATAGAAAGCGGGCTGGAGAACTCAGAGATTACCGAGATATTCAGAATGAGATATTTCAACGGCATAACTCCGGATATGAGAATCTATATCGGCTCAAGGAAATTTGAGATTGTTTCGGTTATCAATGTGGATGAGCGCAATAGGGAACTTGAATTGGTATTGAAAGAACTGGTGATAGCATGAGCTTTGGAGTACAGACATCGAAGGCATGGAATGGAAAGGAGATCGCCGGCGATATGAAGCTTGAGCTATCGAATGCATCATTCAATACGGCGGGTCGAATCGTCATAGACGCCAGAAGCAGAATACATAATGTGTCTGGTAGGCTAGCCAAGTCCGTGCGGCGGCGCCGATCGCGTACCGATAACGCAGCTTTCGTTTTCGCCGGCAATAGGAGAGAAGGGGTATACTGGCACTATTTTGTGGAATACGGAACCTACAATAAGCCGGCGCATCCTTTTATTCGGCCCGCCGCGGACAAGAATTTCAATTCTGCCAGGGCCGAACATGAACATGCGGTGAGGCGGGTGCTCAATAAAAAACGTCGGGAAGCGAAAAGGATAACCTGATGGATGTGTGGGAGATGATCGGATACACATTGCTGAATGAATCCGAGATAACGGATATTGTAGGAACCCATATCTATCACGGCCAGCGGCCGGAAAAGGGTGATCCATGCATTAATTATTTCGAGGTTAGCTACATTCCACTTTACAATGGAGTAATCGAAATGCCGCGATATCAAATAAGTTGCCGGGCGAGTGAGCCTGGGACTGCACAGGACTTGGCCCGCAAGATATGCATTTTGTTCCACAATAAGAAAGGTCCGATAGGAACAAGCAGCGTGTTTTGGTTGCAGCAGGCCACGGTAGAAGGAAAAATACTTCTGCCGGAGCCGGAGACAAATCTTTATCATGTCCCTGTGGATGTGAGATTTGTATATAGCGAAGCTACTGTAAGCTAGGAGGTTTACACTATGGCACTTGGACATTATCAGCAGACGAGCCTCACGAATGCTGGCACCATATTGCAGGGCGGCTTCCGGCTTGGAGTAGCCGCATCGGCCGCCGCATTTGGTGGAGGCTCATTGGGTACGGTTCTCGGAATCGGGAACCTTACGGGAGTGACGGAAAACCTGGAGTTTTCCACTACCCAGGCCGGCAACAGCAACATGCCGGATAAGGTCGTTGCGAATCATACCATCACTGTGAATTTTGAATTGCTTGAATTCTGGCCCACTACATTTGATGCAATTCGCGGGGGAAGCCTTGATACCGAAAATTCTCCTACTGCATCGACATATATCGATGGAGCTGGGACGTCAAACACCATCTCCAGCGGTGGCTTGAATACGCTTACTGAAAAGGCGTTCATCTTTGAGAATACTACGATGGTAAGCGGCGCTACTGCCGTGACTGTGCTTGTAATTTACAAGGCGAAGATCGAGCAGGGATTGGCTTTCACGCCGAAAACCGATCATGATACTGATCCGGCTATGGTAATTCCATTTGTAATCAAGGGTGAGCTGGAAACCACCCGCACCGCTGGGGATCAGTTGTACATGATCGAGAGTGAGCTGGGAGTATAATTGATGGCTGAGAACAATCCTATCATTCACGACCTTGATATTCTGAGGCCGAAGCCGGAGTATATCCAGCTTGCCGGAAAGAGAATAGATATCAGCTTCATTCCGTCTGGCATAGCTCTGGACATCATGAAGATGCAGGGCGAGTTGCAGGAGTTGACCGATACGCCAGAAAAGCTTGAAAAGATACGGTCCGGCGGGAAAGAAGCAATCCGCAGTTTTGAGTTGGCGGCCGAGCTCTGCGCCGCCATCACGAAAAACCAGCATGAAGAGATGGACAAGGACTGGCTTCTAAAGAATACGGATGTCATGCAAATCAAAGCGCTGATGGATCACATAACGAAAGCGGTGTTCAGAAGTCTGGAAAGCTCGGAGGACGAAGAGTTAAAAAAGCAGCAGGCGGACAGTCAAAAGAGCCCCTAAGGCTGGGCCGCCTGTTTGCAATAATGGGGATCCTATACGGGTGGAAAAAAGAATATTTGCTGGATCAAATGTCTTTCGGACAGATAGTCATGTATATGAACGAGGGATTGAGATTCAAATATCCTAAGCCAGAGAAGAAGGGCGGCAGTCTGGTAGGGGCTTCCGCAGAGGAAATAAAAAAGCGCCGTGACGAATTGCGCAGGCAATACGGGCAAAATATTGAAGGACTTTAATGGCTTTACTTGGAGACCTGGTTGTACGCATTGTCGGAGACACGGCGCAATTTGTCCGCTCGATTGATCATTCCGGGCAAAAGCTAAATCAATTCGAGAAAGATCTCAAGAAAATAACAGACACGATGTCGAGGGTCGGGAAGAAGATGACGACCTTTGTCACCTTGCCGATTATCGGTATCGGAGCGGCATTTGTAAAGGCGGCTGCGGATGCGGAGGAAATAAATAGCAAATTCAATGTCGTCTATAAAGAACAGGCCGAATCCGTGCGTGAATGGGCTAAGGAATTCAGCCAGGCTACCGGCAGAGCGAATGTAGATAACATCAGATTTCTTGCTTCCGTCCAGGACCTGTTTGTACCTCTTGGAATAGCCAGGGACAAAGCGGCGGAGCTGTCAAAGTCAGTAGTCACACTTTCTACGGACATAGGTTCCTTCAACAATCTTCCAACGGCCGATGTGCTTCGGGATATCGAAAGTGCACTCGTCGGGAATCATGAAACGGTGCGCAAATATGGAGTGGTTCTTTCCGAAGCGACGATAAATCAAGAGCTGCTCAACATGGGAATCACAGGCGGATATAAAGCCGCCAATGCAGCGGAGAAAGCGATTGCCCGATATAATCTAATAGTTGCCGGAACGGCGGACGCCCAGGGCGATGCAATCAGGACATCCGGCTCATTCACGAATCAATTTCGAGCTTTGAAGTCAAGCGTCAAGGACCTGGCGGAAGGCTTCGGCACACTCTTGCTTCCCTCGATTCTCAAGTTGGTTCAGCATGTGAAGGACACCGTTAACTGGATAAACAACCTCGATGAATCCAAGAAGAAGCTAATCATCCGGGTACTGGCCCTGGCGGCGGCAATCGGTCCAGCCTTGCTTATCATCAGCAAGTTGATTGTTGCCATACAGGCGATTATCCCCGTATTCGTCGCCTTCAACGCCGTGCTTGCGGCTAACCCGATATTGGCTATCGTGACCGCGGTGGCCCTGCTGGGCACGGCTGCCTATCTGCTTGTTAAGAACTGGGAGAAGGTGGCACCATTTTTCAAGAAAGTCTGGAACACAATCATAGACATATTTGATTTTGCAGTCGGTCCTATCATCGCCCTGGTTCAGGAAATCATAAACGTAGCCAAGGAATGGCTGATAGATAAGTTTATTGTTATAGCCGAGGGCGTAGCCAAGATCATAGATGGTATCGTTACGGCCTTTGGCGGCGAGGCAAAGGCACATCAGAAAATAACAGCCTGGATCGATACATGGGAGATACCCGCGAGGAAAAGGCTCAATTATTCCCTGCGGGACTTGAAGGTTGAGACTGAAGGCGCATCAGAAACTCTTGAAAAAGATTTCACGCCGGCCCTGGAAGATACAAAAGAGCAGGCGGATAATCTGGCGACGTCCACGGAAAACCTGCTGGACAAGGTAGAAAAATTAGATATTGATCTGGCGGAATGGATATCCGCGCAGACCGAAATTGTTTATGGGCTGGGTGAAATCAGTCTAGCGCAACTTGGGCTAACTGACATAATGAGTAATTTTATTGAAAAACAACAGCAGGCAATAGAGGAAACGAATCAGCAGGCGGAATCGATGGGAAGCCTCATAGATCAATACTATAGGGCTGATGCCGTACTCGCTTCTCTTCTCATACCGACCACGGATGAATTGCAGAAGAGGAATCAAGAGCTGATAGAAAGCTATCGCGCTGCTGGAGAAATGATAACTGGATATGCATCGCCAATATTCGAGGCCTTTGGGCAGGCAATAATAGATCAAGCGGATGCGGCAGAAATATTGAAAGAAGCTTTTAAGAATCTCATCGTCGGGATACTCAGGGCGCTGGGTAGAAAGCTCGCAATCATGGGAGCTGAGGCTCTTGTTCCGCTTCCTGGATTATTCAATCCGGCCGGGGCGGCGGCGGCTTTTGCGCTATCCGCTGCTGCATATGTAGCGGCTGGCGTCGTAGCAGCACTTCAAGAAGGCGGTGTGACAAAGGGAATGACGCCGGCCATGCTTCATCCTAATGAGGCGGTGCTGCCGTTGGATAACAGCGAGGCCATGGGACGCATAGCGGATGCAATAGCGAATGCCCCCAGGCCGACAGTACAGACCGGCGAGCAACTCTTTCACGTTATGGTGAATGTAGCCGGAAAGAATTTTTATGATGACATAAGCAAGGCCTCCAGGGATGGCATGATTATCGTAGATGCGAGGAATGTGCGGTGAGAATTATATACTCCAATCTCTGGGATGATTACACACTCACCGAAAGCCAGGAGGACGCGAATTATCTGGCCGAGAACACGCAGGATATCAGGCTCACTGAAGTCTGGCGCACTTCTACTGCATCAGCAACCACGATATCTATTGATGCGGGAACCGGAGCCACGATTACCTGCGATTGCGCGGCTATAGTAAATCACAACTTCACTTCCAGCGCTCTGACTTTTGTTCAGGCAAGTACGGCGGCGACTTTCGTACCGACAGCTCTTAGTGCCAGCGTGACGTATCGCGGAGATCTGATGTTAGTGTTCTTCGCGTCGGGCGCCTATAGATACTGGCGATTCAATTTTTCAGATACATCAAACGGCGATGGATATTATGAGGTGGGTCGGCTTGTGCTTGGCACATACTTGCAGGTAAGTCCGAGCTCTATCGTAGAGTTTCCGGAAGCTCATCCACGCACAGATGTAGCGAGCTTCGGATTGACTAACCAGCTCTATTCGGATGAGGGAATCGGATATAAGACATATGACTACAAGTTTGAATATGTGAGCAATGCAATGAAAAGCTCGATTGAGACAATGTGGGGTTCGGTAGGGATGTTCAAGCCGATAATTTTTGTGAATTACGATACAACCTATTCCGAGGTCCCGCCGATTTATTGCTCGATAGTCAATCCGATTGAATTCAAGCATAGACCGTTTGATAGATGGGATTTCAATCTTTCTTTAAGGGAGTGTGATTGATATGGCATGTACACTGCTGGCAACGCCCAGCGTTGGAACAAGTGACTGGACGAATTTTATAACACAGGTGGAAGAACAGCGCACAGGATTCATGCGCCTATCTTTCACTAACTTTTCTGGCAGCGTTGCTTCGGCAGTCGCAACAGGTGGGATTGTCGATATAGCCGGATCTATCTATCAGTTCACCGAGACTTCAATCACGTACACCGGAGCGCCCAGCACAAATACGGATCTGTACATTTATGTGGAACCGGATGCTGCTGTTAGCACGGCCAGTGTAGTTGCTACTGATGCGACGCCAGTATGGATAGATGCCAAACAGGGGTTCTATGGATCGGCGGCCAGCCTGAAACGCTATGTCGGTGGCATGTATGTAGGCTCGGCTGGAAGATATTATAATAAATATTTATATCAGGGAGAGCATTTGACATATTGTCTGGAAACCGGAGAAACACGTCCCATTCTTAAGAAGATACTTCAGATAGGTGAATGGAACATGGACGCAATGACAACTGTATCTATTGTTCATGGTTTGGGTAGCGTTATTATAACAAAAATTGTGGGAATTAATGCTGTGATCCGAGATGATACGGGTACAGCGGTTTTTCAATGCAACAAGAGCACTGCTGACTGGACTGCCAATGAATTAGATATTCTTGGGTGTAATACAACAGTAATCGGTCTTAATAGGCAAACCGGTGGCGGTTTTGATAGTATAAGTTATAATGCTACGGCTTCGACTGTCGCAAATCGAGGATGGATTTTTATCGAATATGTAGCGTAAGTATATGAGGCATAGATGAGCACTTATACTGATTTCATAACTGAACCTACATCCGCAAAACAGACTCTTGTTGAATTAGATATCGGCGAAAGCTCTAAGTTTGTCAACGTCGGTCATGGCGTTTGGATGATTCCCTATTCTGTAGATGAAAATAATACAGCTTTTGATTTCGGCTCTGGCGCTTTCGGCTATGGTACATTCGGTACATCTGGGACAATGGATCTTGGCAATGATAATGCGCGGAGCAAGATAGGATCAGTATGGGTTGATGGCGAATATCTATCACGGAGATATACACTTTCTGATGTGCAATCAAATAAGCGATCGTTTTACTTCGATGCATCAAACAGCGTACTTTATGTTTCCTTCGATGACTTTAATCCACCCTGGGCATTCGATTTTAAACAGATCGGAGTTACGAGAGGATACGCGAATAGGTCCGTATCCCTTGATGATATTTACTATGATGGCCGTCTAAAATCTATTCCAACAATAGTAAAAAAGAAAGATCCACTATTTTTTGGTGTGCTCCGCTTCGAGGGTGGTGATATTTCTTTTCTAAATGCTGATGGTGAATTAGACAATCTCGCACTTCTGAATGTATTCGGACAGCCATGCAGGATAAAATTTGGTTCCGCCTCGATGGACTACTCCGATCTGGAAACCGTATTCGAGGGATATGTTGAAAGCATCAATTATTCAAGCGATTCTGTAGCAATTTCGGTTCAGGATAAGCGCAAGTCTCTATCAAGGGACATACCCATAAACCATTTCGAGGGCGCGGATTATCCCAATATGAAAAGCAATAATATTGGGCAGCCGATTCCCATTGCATACGGGCCGATTGTAAACGCGCCTGTACTTTGCACAAACGAAAATGGCAGTGCACCTTTTTATTTCAAAATAGCAGACTCATCCAATCATGGGATAGGTGGGATAACCCAGGTATATGTCGATGGCACGGCCGTAAACCATGGGGAAGGGGATTTGACTGGAGCGACATTCAGCCTGTCTGCTGGCGTCTATACGGCCGGCGATGATGTCTCAGTTGATTTCGATGGCTACGTGGATTCCGGCGGCAGCGCGATAGAGAACGCCCTGGATGTAGTCAAGGACCTGATGTCCCTTTATGCGGGCGTGAGCTACGATGCAATTAACTATGATACTACCGAATGGGAATCTGAGCAGGCATCGGCTCCGAATATCAATCTATTCTTGGATGAAGAGAAAAAGCTGATAGATGTGATCGGTGATATATGCGCGTCGGTTCCGGGCATATTTCTTGTACAGGACGATGGTAGATATACGTTCAAGGTCTATGATTCCGGGAAGTCACCGGATAGGACAATAGCAATCGGAGAGCTGCTTGAGCCTCCTTCCGTTTCATATAACTCAGGGGAATTCCTTAGCTCTGTTCTAGTGCGGCATACGAAAGATTGGACAGAAGATAAATACCAGACCTATATAGATGATGATCAAGAGGAAGCCATATTCGAGGACTACAAAACTAGGCGACAGAAGGTCTTCGAGACTCTTCTAACTTCATCTGCCGATGCGGCTACGTTCGCGGATAGCATCATGGATCTCGCCGGGGAGATAAAGCCGACATTCTCCGTAATTACCAAAACGCAGAATATTGATTTGGAACTGGAGGACGTGGTCGATCTTGAGGTATACAAAGTAACAAACAATGTCTATGGCACCGTGCGCTGTGAAATCATAGGTATTGAAAAGGACATGCTGAAATATACCGTGCGCCTTACTCTTCGGTATATTCAGAGCATCACGGCGGACCTGAATCTTGCTACACTGATTAAATGGCAATCTGGCGTATCTTATTCTACGGGCGCTGTCACCACATACGGTGGAAACCTGTGGCGGGCCATTGCGCCATCATCCGGCGAAACACCGACATTCTCCTCTGAATTTTGGGCCGCCTTTGCCGCCATAACCTGGCAGTCTACAGTAACATATTCAGCAGATGAGATTGTCAATTATGAAGGTACTATATATCGGGCGCTGCGGGAAACTATTGACGATCAACCCGATGTTTCCTCCAGCGACTGGGAAGAATATACGGTAAGCGGATCGGCCGTCACTATAGCTGATGCTGGCGGATATTATGATGGGACTGAAGTTGAATCCATACTTCAGGAGATAGGTGCTGATCTTGCAGTTTCAAGTGGATGGTCAAAAGTAGAAGATCCAAACACGGGTTGGCTTGCTAGCAAAACGGCAGGTTGGACAGCAGATTCTTTTAGCGGCGGATTGGAAGTGGATTTTTCGGATTATGTGCCAGCAGGAACAAGGGCAATACGAATATATATATATATTGCAACTACCGCTGGAAGGGTGTATGGGCGAAAATATGGTGATTCTAATATTTCCAATACCCCAGAAGCTGATGAAGAATGGTCAGCAAGATTTTTATGGTCTGGGTCTGTATCTTATGTTCGCAGCGCGATAGTAGTTGTCTGGTTATCAGAAGATTATAAAGCTCAATTTGCTGTATCTGATACAGCAACAGATTTATATTTAGCCTATCCTTCCGAGTGTCTATTATGAAACAATTCTATCTGAAAGAATATCCAGACGATGGCAGCGGGATTCCGCAGATCGAGATAAGGCCAATGGGGAATTATAACAATCTTGAGGGATTCCGCATTGTCACCGAGAAAGAACTCGCATCAATCCAGGCAAAGCTTTCCGGCGGCAGTGAATATATCGAGCCGCCTGACGTCACGAAAGAAAAAATGAATGAACTTGAACAGCGCATAGTAGAACTAGAAAGTAAAATCACAGCAGCAAAGGAAAAACAATGAGTGAACAGCAACAGGAAGATTTAGCCCAACAGTTGCGCATCCGGGAATTCCTGGATCAGACCGCTAAGACGGTGGCCGAGAACTGCGGACATATTAAGACGATGCGAAGAGATATTCGGGAGATCAAGAAGAATAGCGATTTCACGCGAAAGGCCGTCAGCATGATGATGACATTTCTGGAAGTAAGACTGAACGGCGGGAAGCACATAGATGAACGAACCTAGACAGAAAATCATGCTCACATTGGGCGAGGGCGGCTGCTACTTCCTGAGCATGGTACGATTGGCCGAAGATTTGCTCGGAAAGCGCATAGACGCGGTGCTGGAATTTCAGAAGTGCGTGGCAATGAATCTTTGCCGGGAAGATTGCTATATCTATGATCCGGCAGCGATCATGCACCAACTCTATGGTGGTGATTGGAGAGCCCGCAAAGAGGACGCTGATTATGAGCCGATAGACGGAGAATTTGAGATTCTTCGATTCGAACGATCCACGCCAGCGAGAATCTATAGCCATTTTGTACTCGGTAGCAATAAAGGAGAAGTGGAGTATGACCCATTGGGCAACTCGAATACCGTAGCGCATGGCCAATTGGTATCCAAGAGGATACTTCGATTGATTGCGACATGAATGCCAAACGATTCATACAGATAGCCTGGGTATGTGAGGTAATATGGCTGCTTCTCAATTGGACAATTTGCCTTTATCTTTTACCTAATCGAGCCGAGTTGTTCATACGGGCGCTTCCTTTGCTTTCGAGTTTGATAGGCGGTCAAGGCCTCTTTGCTGCTGTCGGACCCGAAGTCAAACGGTGGATTGAATCAAAGAATGGAGGGGGTATGTGAGTGTTAAAATCAAGTGGCTTTTCCTTGTGGCGATTGTGGCGGGCTTGGCCGGCTTGGCGGTTGGGGCGCGGTTTAATCTGTTTGATTTTTCTGGCCTTGGTTCTCGCATATCCGGCCTGGAACGCTCCCTTGGAAGACTCGGAACCGGACTGGCTGGAGCTCAAGAATTACTTGGACGAGATTGGCAGCGGCTTGCAGATGACCGAGCAGCCCTTGAGCGAGATAGAGAGCTATTTCATCAACGAGAGCGAGCGATTGAGGCAAGAGAAGGCAGACTTACAGAACGAGAAGCAGCAGTTGCAGCAGGAGAAGAACAGCTTAGACAAACGCGAGCAGGCCTTGAGCGAGCGGGAGAAGGACTTAGACAAGCGCGAGAGTTTGTACGACGGTATGCAGACGGACCTTGAGGATGCCACGACGGCGCTCAAGAGGGCAAAGATCCTAGGTATCATCATCACAGTAGCAGTTGCAACTGCGGCAGGTTATGGTGGTTATCGATTGGGTAAGGCAATTAACTAGGGCTGATTTTCATTGCTGATTCGCAGATAGAAACGATTATATCCTGAATAATCGCCCTTAAAGTAAAAATCCTCAAATTCATGAATGCACATATGCTCGGCACCTAATATCAGCATCCCAAAACGAATTTGCGCAAAGGCAGTAAATTCGGCCTGAAAAGGTGTAAAGAAAGGTACACCGCTTGGTATAAATCGATTTTTGACAATCCCGCCCAACTCCAGATGTTCCCACATGAGAACGCTGGCTTCCATCTCGGCATAGCCGTGCCAATCCACTTCATGGCCGTCAAGCAGAAAATCGGTGTTCTCAACGCCGAGAGTTAGAGAAAAAAGGAAAATTAACCAAGTCATATCATCCTCCAAAAAATCCCCCGCACCGGTGTGAGCGCAAGAATAGACTTGCCCGGTTTGGGGGATAATTGCTGGTGATTTCTTGCGCTCACAATTATAGCATAGTCCATATCGGTTACTTTATCAAGAAATATTTTAAGGGAATTCGAGGCCCGATATCGGGAAAATCCTTACTAGAAAATCTCTGAAATAACATAAAATTATATTGTTTTGACACATACACACCCCAAGAAGAAAGATCTTATTGAGAATAACATATTGCTGCATCAGCTTATCATTACCTTCAGAAGGCTCAATAAGCTGGAAAAATCATTTGATCGCTTCATGGCTATATTTTACACATTTTTCAACGAACTCAGATCCTGGCAGGAAGAGATGGAAAAGAGAATAAAAAAAGTGGAAGAATTAAATCAGAGATAAAAAAGCCGGGATTACTCCCGGCTCTTCCGTGGGCGTCCTTTGGGCCAACCGCCCAGCTTGGCGTTCTCCCGCACGGCCTTGGTCTTGGCTTCGCTGCGGACCGAGCCGCCCTTGCGGCCGAGAGCCGCAGCTGCTGCTGATAATTCTGCTTCTGCTTCAACTGCCGATTGCTCGATTATGTCAACTCCGACGGCTTCCGCCGCCTCGCGGGTAATCTGATACCATACGCCGAGATGTTTGGCAGACTCCAACACCGCAACCACGTTGTCGAGTCCGTCGGCCCGCAATACTCGCTTGACATGAGGACGCTTGGACACGTCCGGCCAATTATGGAGTACATCATAAGATCTCTTGGTCCAGCCCATGTTAACCTCCTCGCCCCTGTTGGAGCTACAGCGCCGGGCCGGAGTCGAGCCGGCCCTATGCCACCGGGCGGCGCTTAGATGGTAGCAATCACTCCACCGGATGCCGGACCCCAAGAAATTGCCTTGCGCTGATATTTGGGGGTGTTATCCTGAGCAATCCTGAGAGCCTGCACAAACTCGGGTATAGCAGCGATAGCGGCTGTTTTGGCCGTCTCAATATCCACGGCCTCGCGCATGATGTATTGAGGTGCAGACCCACCGGGAGTATTATATCTCAGGCCCCATTTGCCATTAGGTGCAGCAATCAGCATGATTGACTCGCGGGCATATCCACCCTGGATCTCACGTCCGTCTGAATACACATAATGGATTGTTGCATTCGCAATGGCAGCTTCTCCCCCTCCGGCAGCGGGTTGCTTTTCCCATCTCAGTTCCATCATCTCTCGTACCTCCCTCATCCTTGATAATACAAGTATATAGCTAACCGTTTAGGCTTGTCAAGCATCTGAGCAAAATATTTCAAGATTTTTTCTCTTTTTTGAGGAAAACTACTTAACATATGTATGAAATAAGCCAAAATATTTCTTCAAATTTCCCAGAATTCGATAAATTTCGTTTGACAAGTTCCCGGGAAGTGCTATAATGATAGTATGCGCTTCATGGGTAATGCTAAAGAGAATGATTTAAGCCCCAAACGATCCGGTCACATCCATACCCATGGGGCGCGCCGGCGGGAGGGGCTTTTTAGCAATCAAGCCAGCGTGAGCCAAGGTGTTAAGGGCCAGTGTTGTCGTAAAAAGAGGTCACATGACAAGTGGCTGAGATTGGGGAGTGGGGCAACCTACTGTGAACCAATTGCCGCAGAGTGCCGCCTGCCGCTGGCTTTTCCTTGTTTATCTGGGAGGGGACAAAAAGGAGTTTTTATGTCCCCTTCAAGTAGACAGAATATTTATTACCCTGTAGAGGCCCGGTTTCCAAGGGCGCAGCAAATCAAAGACAACAAATCTCTCACTACTAGAATAGACAGATTCATGGAAGCCGATGAGCGCCGATGGCGGCTACTGTGGGAAATGATCTGTGAATGGGAAGGTTGGAGAGATCACGTAGAGCAGTGGATGGCTAGAGGAATTGAGTAGAAAGAAATGAGCAAGAAGCAAGTTTTCCGAAGTTGGGAAGTTATAAAACGAAAGGCTGGCAATCCTCCTGTCCAATTGGTTACAGAAACCGAATATAAACAGAAATGTCATTTTGGATTAGGGGGATATATTGGAAGAGCAAATCCGAAAAATGGTTTGATTTGCGTTCGTTATAATCGCCCACTTGAAGATATTAAAGAAACCTTATGGCATGAGCTCTTGCACTGTCTTTTCCCTTCTAAACCACATTGGTGGATTGAATGTGCAGCTAGACGGTTATCCGGGCATGAATCATATTATGGATGGCCCGGACGCTATTCACGGCGATACGCTCATACACCAGAAGATTTGCCGGGAAAATCAGAACTTTTACAAAAAGTAAAAAAGGCATCAAGAAGACTAGAGGAATTGAGTAGGAGGAAATGATGGAACTGAGAAATGAATTTTGTGAATTAGTCGATAGAGTTTGGGAACTAATTGGTAAATTAGGCGATGCTGATGATAGCAAGGTTGTTTATCTTGATGTCTCTGAACATCTAATTACTGCAGCTCGTGAGATTCAAAATGCAATCATAGCTTTCAGAGATATAGAAATATTAGCACTAAAGGCGGATATCAATTGAGAGGAATTGAATAGAAGGAAATGATAACCATAACACGCGAGATACAAGATGCAGTCCGAGATATTTTAGCTGGGGAATACGAACATCGTCACACGGTGGGTAATCGCACTTTGGAAATGGCTTTTATTCGAGCGTTGAATTCATCACCAGTGCGGGAAGCAATTAGCACGGCACTGGATATTTATTTGGAATAGAATACAACCCCAACTATGGGGCAAGAGAAAGAGGATGGGCATGCATACGCCAGGACCGTGGAAATGGAAAGAAGTATCTACATCGATAGGACGTGCTTTTAAAATTAATACACCGGAACACTTGGACGATGAGCATGGACTCATCGCATGTATTTATGACGATAATACTAGCTTGAATACAAGATCACATGATGAGCATGCGGCGAATGCCAAACTTATTGCTGCCGCACCGGATCTCAAATCTGAACTAATCGCTTATCACGATAGGGAATGGATGGATTCTCATGAAGGTCTTCCGGCACATAAAGCTGGAGAATTTCCCGAAGAATGCGGAGGCTGTGCCGCCATCGCCAGGGCGGGGGGCCGCGCATGACACAGAACCAGCAATCCCTCATAGCCACCGCTTGTAAGCAGTACGGCGATTATCCGTGCGGGTGTTGCTGGAAGAGGAAGGCGGACGGCAGTTATATGCACTATGTGCACCCAGATTGTCCATTCGATCAAAACAAGTCGGGATGCCGGGGTTATAGATATGTACCCTGGGACTACGATGAAAAAAGGCAAGGCGAATGACACAAGGCCAGCAATCTCTCATAGCTACTGCCCGTCAGCAGTATGGCGATATCCACCCCTGCTCCGGTAAGCGCAGTCTGCTGGAGTGCTTCACCCGCGAGCCGGAATACGGTTGGATGCTTTGGTTCAATGATACTAAGGGGAATACCCATATCATATTGGAGAAACCGGGCCGGGTACGAGATTCCCGTCCTCCTTGCTTGTGCCCGCGCCCGCATTATGAGGCGAGAAGATGAAAAAGAAATATGAGAATGCGACAGTACAATGTCCTATTTGCGGATATGAGCATGATGTTCTTGATATCAAAACAGCGAACAAATTATATCGAGAATGGAAAAAGCGAATTAAAGAAAAAGCGAAGAAATCATGACACGCAAGAAACACACCTATAGAGCTACCGATGAGGATTGCTGTGATTCGTAAAAAACGAGTCTATTTTACAGTCAACGAAGAAGAATGGATTCAGCTTAAATTAAGGGCCGAGAGACAATACAGGAGTCTTTCCAATTACATACTTCGTGCTGTTTCAAGCGAGGTGAGGAAACATGCTCCGTCTGTCCGAAAAATCAATAAAGCAATGAAATTATTATTTGAAAATAAGTCGGAGAATTCATTGATTGAACTTATGAAAATAGAAAGAACAGATGGTGGATATGTTTATTTCATACAAGAAGCCGGAACAGAATTCGTTAAGATAGGATACTCCAAAGATCCATATCAAAGAATCAAAGGAATGACAGTAGACAATCCCCATGATCTTGAACTATTAGCTATTATTCCTGGCAGTAGGAAGCTTGAGAAAAGATTACATGATCTTCTTCTTTTCTCTCTTTATGGAGGAGAATGGTTTCTGCTTACAAACAAAGTTACTGAAATAATAGCGGCAGCAAAAGCAATCGGAAATTCTATTTTTTACGTGCAAAATGGGGAAAAGGTAAAACTATTCAAAAAAGTAATAACGCACGTGGGAAAAAAATCTAATGGACGTTCTGAGGCAATTTTGGAACAGGTCAACGAGTATAGGAACAAATTTGAATAATCCGATGAAAAACACGCATAAAATCAAGCGTTT